>Ga0224505_10000220_pt1 | contig 43003 bp, 39 predicted proteins | sample SF_Jan12_sed_USG_FD_169102 | JGI IMG/M metagenome (GOLD analysis project Ga0224505, IMG submission 169102) | Sediment microbial communities from San Francisco Bay, California, United States - SF_Jan12_sed_USGS_4_1 | ecosystem: Environmental > Aquatic > Marine > Sediment | place: USA: California... | reverse complement strand
AAGTTCCGATGCCCCCTGCAAGCGAAAGATTTCCTTGACCGACGCAATGTCATTCTCGATCGGCACGAGGCTCTGTTCCTGTGCCAGCGTGGCCGCACAGTCCTGCATGGCCGTGAGCGCAGCGCGTAACAGGTGATTCGCCCAGATCACGATCGAAAAACCGGCGTCGCGAAACACATCAGTCGGTGTTGCGTAATATTTCGTCGGTACAATCACTACCGGTAACCGGTCGCCCCACTCACGCTTAAACGCCAGTACTTCAGATGCCGTTGCCAGGGCACTGTGAATCAGGATGCCGTCTGCACCTGCAGCGTGATACGCCTCGGCGCGCCGTATCGCCTCGCCGAGCCCCCAGCCGGCGATAAATGCCTCGATTCGCGTGATGATGGCGAAGTCATCGTCCGACTGGGCATCCTTGCCGGCCTTGATGCGACTGCAAAACTCGTCGATCTCGGCGAGCTGCTGTCTGTCGCCTTTGATGAAACTGTTGGTCTTGGGGTATAGCTTGTCTTCAATACAAACCGCGGCGATGCCGCGCTGCTCCAGTTTGCGTACCAGCCGACGCACGTTATTGAAATTGCCGAAGCCCGTATCGCCGTCCATCAGGATCGGAATTGTCGTCGCATCCGCCATGAACTCGAGCATTTCGAGTACCTGCGTCCAGCTGGCTTCGTTGTTGTCGCGCACACCGTATTGCGCCGACATGCACAGGCCGCCGGCCCATAAACCCTTGAAGCCGGCCTCTTCGCCGACCTTGGCACTGATGCCATTGTGTGCCTCGATAAGAAACTCGAGTTCATTACTGCCGAGCAAGCGGCGAAATTGCCTGGATTTTTTGGACACGCTGCGATTCCGTGCTGATATTCTGGCGGCAAAGATTACCTTAAATCCCGCAATGCCGGTCGCCGATTTTCTCCGGCCTGGCGTTGCTGCGCGACCGATCCCGAAGGGGTCGGCCTTGTTTTTGGTATCGGGGGCCCGAATTGGTTGTTACCTGCTCTCGCTCCGCAAACGGTACGTAATCTAGCCGGATGGCCGCTTAGATTGAGAGCGGTCGCCCGTACCGGCCCAAAAACGCAATATTGACTGGCAGGAAACGGCCAAAATCCGACGGACGCGTTTCTAATTACACTTCCACGCAATCGCCGGTGTCAGGACCTCTTCTGCAAATCATGTTCTCATCAAATGCCTCATCACTCCGTCCGGTACTTGCCTGTATCGTGAACCGAGGAGGGACTCATTTGACAGCCGAAATGTCATCTTCTGGCTCATTGCGCTGCGCCTGCCTGGTTTTGGTGGGGCCAGCGACAACGATGGCTTTCGGACGCGGTGTCTTGGCAAAAGTCAGAAAAGCGTGCAAAGTCTAAAACAATGTGAAACCGTCGTTTCAGATGATAGAAAAACCAAAACATACAGAATACACACCGTGACGAAAACAAAAATCATACGCGAAAAAATCTGGTCACGTCTCGACGCTGTAGCAAGACCGGATTCCCGGTTTCATAAGAATTTCGCCGAAGTGATCCCTGATTTCGAAAACTCGGACAAGGCTACCGACCGCATCATCGCTCAAGCGTTTTACCAAGCCGGCAAGTATGCCTTCATCACCCCGGACAACTGCCTTGTGGATCTGCGCCGGCGCATGCTCGAAGCAGGCAAGTCCATGGTCGTTTCGACTTATGGTATCTATCGCGGATTCTGGCTGCTCGAACCCGGCATGGTGCCCAAGGGCCAGGAACTGTTTGCGGCATGGCTCGACGGGCTTGAGCACTTCGGTCGCCCCATCAGCATGGCTGAGATTGCTGAACGCGGTCGCTTCGATTTCCTGGTCACCGGTGCTTCCGCAGTCTCATTGGACGGCGTTCGCTTCGGCAAGGGTCACGGTTTTTTCGACATGGAATGGGGGATGTTCACCGAACTGGGCCTTGTAGATGATCACACGCCCGTGACCGCAATTGTGCATGACGTGCAGGTGGTCGAGGACAAGCTGATCCCCAATCCAACTGATGTTCTCGTCGACTACATCGCGACCCCAGGTCATTTCCATGCCATCGCCAACCGTGGCATCCGGCCCCGCGGCATTCACTGGGAACTTCTTGAACCTGAGCAGATAGCCGCCACTCCGCCTCTCAGGGAACTGCGAATGATGCGAGGCCTCGACGCCTGAGCAATCACATCACCTCCTGAAACCGAATGGACAAAAAATGCCTTTTATGACCAATCGCCGCCGCTTCATTCAACTGCTGGGCGCATCCGCAGCGGTAACCGGGTTACCCGGGCGCGCCTTTGCGGCCAATTCATTGACCATGCAGGCTGCATGGATCAACGATGCTGAATTCGCGGGCTATTTCGTTGCTATCGACGCCGGGTTTTACCAAGCGGAAGGGCTGAACCTCAATTATCTTTCCGGGGGACCCGACGTGATCCCGGAAAGCTCGATCATTGCGGGCAAGGCAGACCTTGCTTTGACCTCACCGGACACCACCATCAAAATCATTGCCGAACAAGGTGCGCCTTTTAAAATCATCGGCGCGCAATATCAGAAAAACCCTGTGGGAATCGTGTCGCTCGCCAGGGCTCCAATCAACTCGCCCGAAGAACTCAAGGGCAAGACCCTGGCCGTGCCGCCGGTCAATGTAATATCCCTGCAGGCCATGCTGGCCATCAACGGCATCGATAAATCCGACGTCAATATTATTCCTTATGCCTATGATCCGACCCCGCTGATCAAGGGTGAAATCGACGCCTCTCTCGATTTCGTCACCAATGTACCTTACACGATCGAGCAGGCCGGCGAAGAAGCAGCCAGCTTTCTGCTCTATGATTTCGGCTACAAGACCTATAACGATGCAGTGGTCGTGTCGGAAGAAGTGCTCAAGGGCAAACGTGGCGAACTGGTGGCCTGGCTCAAAGCCAGCCGCAAGGGCTGGCACACCAATTTTGCCGACACCGCCGTCTACCCGCCCAAATTCAAGAACACCTGGTTTTCCGGTACTGGCCGCACCATCGAGAATGAAATCTATTTCAATGGCGCACAGAGGCCGCTGATGGAACATTCCGACGGCGTCTTTGCCATGGACGAAGAAGGCATTAACGCTAATCTCGAAAGTCTCGCGCGAATCGGTATCAAGGGCAGCCGCGACATATTCGACACCACGCTGCTCGAAGAAGTCGAAGCCTGATCCGCAATGCAGGGCCTTCCCCTTAGCTTCACGAACGTATCCAAGTCGTTTTCGATAAAGGGCAATGCCCTGCACGTTGTGGACAATCTGTCACTCGACTGCCCGGCAGGGTCCTTCACAGCCCTTCTGGGTCCTTCAGGATGCGGCAAGTCCACCCTGTTGAGACTGGCACTGGCACTCGAGACTGAAGATGCCGGATCGGTCCAAATCGCTGGTGGAATGCCTCGCTCGGCCTGCCGTTCCGGTGTGGTGGGAGTCGCTTTTCAGGACGCTGCGCTTTTGCCCTGGCGTACTGTCGAGGACAACATCCGCCTGCCCTTTGAGGTGCTAGGTCGCGCCAGGCCGGAGGCCGCGCATATCGCAAATTTGATCGAACTCGTCGGCCTGAAAGGTTTCGAACGCGCACGGCCGGGCGAACTGTCCGGCGGCATGCGGCAGCGCGTCGCCATCGCGCGTGCGCTGGCCACTGACCCTCATGTGCTGCTCATGGACGAACCTTTCGGCGCGCTCGACCTCATCCTGCGCCGCCAGATGAATCTCGAACTACAGCATATCTGGTCAGAGAAACGCCCCACCACGCTTCTGATTACCCACGGTGTTGACGAAGCTGTCTATCTTGCCGACAGGGTTATTGTCCTGTCGCCACGTCCGGCGAGGATCGTCGCTGACATACCCATAACCTTCCAGCGCCCAAGGGGCACTGACCTGCTACGCGACGCCGAATTCCACCGGCTGTGCGACGAGATTGGCACCTGGCTTGAGCCTGGCCCCGCCAAGCCATCCCCGGCATCGCGTGCATGATCCGGGTTCGTGATCACACCGCGACCCTGGGCCTGGTCCTCGGCCTTTTGTTGCTGTGGGAGGTGGCCGGGCAGCTGCGGTGGGTCGCGGACGGGACACTGCCGCCCCTTTCAGGGATCTTCACCCGTCTCGTAAGCGAATGGCGCGAGTACTCGCCACACGTGATCGCCACCCTGCGCTCTGCTTCATTAGGCTTCGTGTTCGGTAATGTTGTCGCGGTTCTGGCAGCAGTCTGCTTTTGCCTTTGGCCGCTGACGGAGCGTCTGTTCCGCGGCATCAACATCGCTGCATTCACCGTTCCGCCCATCGCCGTTGCGCCCGTGCTCGTCATCGCACTCGATGGCGATGTGGCCCGCATCACCCTGGCCGCCCTCCTCGTCTATTTCCCTACAATGACGGCGGCGCTCGCGGGGATGCAATCGGCCGACCCGGGTGCAATTGACCTCATCCGAGCCTACGGCGGAACCGATTTCAAGCTCATGAGGCATTTGCGCTTGCGCAACGCACTGCCATTTATCATGAGCGGCTTCCAGGTCGCTGCGCCCGCAGCAGTGCTTGGTGCGATTCTCGCCGAATTCGGTTCGGGCGCGCGCTGGGGACTGGGCACTTTCCTGCTCGGTTCGCTGGGCCGGGCGGAGCCGGACCGGCTCTGGGGCATCGGGCTGACGGCAACGGCGATCGCTGGGCTGGGCTATGCGCTCTCTGCAATCCTCGCCGCGCGCATGACGGACACAAACCGCGCGGTTAATGTCAGCGTTGCCGCGCCAGCAGCCGAAGCAGCAACCGACTCACAATGGAAGCGCGCAATGGCCCTTGCCGCAGCCATACTATTGCCCTTCCTCATCTGGCAACTACTCCTGTGGTGGGCCGAGCTCTCTCCGATCATCGCAAAGACCCCGCTTGGTGTGGTTGATTACCTCTTAACCGGCAAAACTGCCGCTTCCGCACAAGAGCGCCTGTTTGCAGCGCTGGCTGAAACTATTCCCATCACCATTTTCGGCATGCTGGTCGGCCTTGGCGTTGCCTTCGGCCTCGCGCTCCTGTCTTTTACATCCCCAATTGTCACGCGGGCGCTTCTGCCCTTCGCGCTGGTGACACAGACCATGCCACTTGTCGCGCTCACCCCCCTCGCTGTACTTGTTTTTGGCCGTGGGGTGACAGTCACCCTGGTGATTACAATCTCGGTCACATTCTTTGCGGCCTTTGTAGTGCTGGTTCAGGGATTTGCCTTGATTCCCAGGGCTGCCTTTGATCTTGTCTCCGTTTACGGAGCCTCAACAACAAAGAAGCTGAACCTGATCGCTATCCCAGCCAGCCGCCAATGGATTTTCGTAGCCGCCCGCCTCGCCTTGCCCAAAGCCCTGCTCGGCGTGATGATCGCGGAATGGCTGGCCACGGGCAAAGGGCTGGGCAATCTTCTCAACCAGTCCCGTGGCTATCTCGATTACGGAATGATCTGGACCGTCGCGATCGTCTCTATACTGTTGTCGATCCTTCTTTATCAGCTCGCGGGTCTGGCCGAATGGTGGCTAAGCCGAAGGCCAGCAGACGGGTCAAAGAGCTGGAATTAGCATACAGCCAAAACACAAAGGCCCTACCGGCGATTTTGTCATCCGGTAAGGCCATTGCATTTATTTTGGTAGCGGGGGTTCGCTGCCGACGCTATCAAGCACTGGTCACAGCGCTGGATATTCTCGCGAGGGGGCCATGCTCGAAGACGGTCAAATCGCCGCCGTCCGCGCCCTGACGACCTTCGGAGCGGGCTGCTGCATCGCCTGCCAGAGATCGTAGTCTGCCTGCATTCTCAGCCAGCTCTCGGCGCTCGGGCCCTGCCTCGGCCCGCCGAGCCAAGCCTCCAAACGCCTGGCCATATCGGCAGAAATACCCGACTGCCCGTGGATCAGGCGCGACAACGTCACTCGCGCAATACCGAGCTGCTTTGCAGCCTCCGTCACCGACAGATCCAAAGCCGGCAGGATGTCCTCGCGGATCGACTCACCCGGATGCGGTGGATTGTGCATTCGTCCCATGATTCCTGGCCTCTCAGTGATAGTCCTGATAGTCAACGAGAACGGCATCTTCGCCCTCGAACATAAACGTCAATCTCCAGTTTCCGCTCACCCAAACCGACCAATGACCCTTCTGGTCGCCCTTCAATGGATGCAGCCTCCAGCCTGGCACATTCATGTCCTGAGGGCGCTGGGCGACATCCAATCGTAGCAACTGACGCGCCAGCCTCGCGGCGTGTGCCGCCTGAATGCCTGACTTGGTCCCTTTCAGGAAGAAGCGTTCAACGCCTTTGTGGCGGAAACTCTTGATCACCGCGATAATGTATCGCGTAACGATACACGCGTCAACCCGTTCGGCTGACGTTCATCGTCCTGATGCATCCTGGCTCGCCGGCCTGAACATCGATTCGCGAAATGCTCCGCGCAAGACCGTTGCTCATCGCCCTACTCCCAACGTCCGCAAATTGCCGGAGCCGTCGTCGCAACGTCTGCAGCACTTCCTGTGAATTAGTCGCTTCTCGGCCAGAAGCAGACGGCCACTGACGGAGCAATCTCTTCCGATAAGCGCTTTCAACGTGAAACCAGAGAGAGTCCGACAGCGACATCACCTTGTAGTCGTATATCGAATTGCACCGGCAGCGCACGACCGCCTGGTCCGGCCAACCGGTAGACCATAAATACAGTGTCCCCCGATTTGTAATAGCTCGTTGGACCAAGAACGCCTTCAATTTCCTGTCTCGTGCTACCGACTCCTACACCACTTCGAATGAGGTACTTTTCGGACGTAACGAAGTAACTGAGAGCAGTTTGACCGCGCGTCGAGAACACTATGCGAAGCCCATCATAACTAGCTTCAAGATGCGGATATTCATCACCGGTGTTCAGTACAGGTAATACCGAGTCAGGTTCGCCTAGCGCGCTACGCATTTCCTCGATCGTTCCACCCAAAGGGAAACCGTTTAGCTGGCATTCCTCAATTGCGATCAGCTTCGGGTCGGCGCTGACAGACATTGGCAAGGCCAGGAAAGTCAGAATGCATAGGTTAGCCAAGACCACTCTGAAATCGAGGTGTGCGTCTTCTCGCCGTTTGTCCATAGCCAATTGGCCTGCTTGAATACAGTAGAAGCAACCGGCTGCTTCGGGTCACAGACCGGCATTTTACCCCAAAACTCTCGACCGGCTCCTATGCGATGTGAAGCAGCCCCTCAGTCAGAGCCTTAGTGTTCGTCGCAGAACGGCCACAAGCGGTCACTCGACGACCTTGCATTGAACGTATCTGGAAAGAAAGTCTTCTTCGTCCCAAATACTAACCTCCCCAATATAGACGCCTGCCTCAATCGCGGTCATCTCAAGCACAAAGTCCACTGTTTCACCGGCCGCGATCTTCATCGGATACTCCATCGTAAGTGTATTGAACGAGTCATCGACTTCGGCGGGTGACGGGGTAATTGACTCGATCCGAAACCCGCTAAGAAAACTACCGTCCAGATCCACCGATTCCAGAATGAAGTCGCTGTTTTCCCGCGCGTTTTCGACGGATATTTTGAGCGTTACTTGATCTCCCTTTTTCACTGATCGAGGTAGCTCTACCCACGCTAACATCTCACTGGGATCAAGAAATCCAGTGCCTTCAGTTAACGCCTTGACTGCGAGGTCAGCCGGGTCCATCGACTCAATGTCTTGGGCCTTGAGGGGCGCAAACATGCCTAGCAATGCGAGAAGTATGAGGAGTTTCATGAGCCTTCCTTGAGGCGGCCTAGTGCAGTCAGCCAGCTGTAGAACAAGCGAATATCTTGATTTGCCGAACGACCGGAAAGGGTCAACAGCGGAGATTGTAACGCAATCTTGGCCACTGGCGGCTATGTCGGGCTTATGAGTCATCCGCAATGTAGTCGACCAGAATCCGGCCCGGACGACAGCGCTTTCGAAAAGCAGCCAGTCGATGGCGATCCTGGAGAACTTCGCTTCTCGGCCATTAGCGGTCGCTGGACGAAAGTAATTTGATGTATTCGGCAAGCGAATCGTCATCCATCATTAATTTCGGAGCCGAAAACAAATCAGGGGACTGATGACGTACCGCATTAAGACTGTCTATTATTGCCTCGAGACGTTCTAACCGAGCGGCACCAAATCGACCGGGGTTTGTTTTTTCTTGTTGCTTGATATGCCTTAGGTCCATGTAGATTGATTTATGGACGAGGCCGAGTGTTTGATCTGATAGGAAATTTCCGGAGTCGGCTAAGACTTGCTGGTTAACCGACAGTCTAGTCATCCACTCGCTTATGGGAGCATCATACTGTTGCCGTTCAATAGCCTGAAAAAAGCGATAGTTAACAAATGTGCTAGCAAGTAGCGCGACGCACAACAGTCCAAAAGCTATTCGTGTACGCATGAACTATCCCTAAACGACGAACTAGTGACGTGCCCCGGTTTTCACGCTCACCAGGATAAGGTGAGATGATGAAACTGGAGGTACGACAATGGCAAGAAGAAGCTTTAGCCGGGAGTTCAAATTAGAGGCGGTTCGGCTGGTCGGCGAGCACGGCATGACCGTCGCTCAGGCAGCTCGCGATCTGGACATCCATGACAACGTTCTGCGCCGCTGGATCAGGCAATATCGGGATGACCCGGCACACGCCTTTCCTGGCGCGGGTCAGATGAAGGCGGATCAGGCTGAGATCGCGCAGTTGAGGAAGGAAGTCCGCAAGCTGAAAGCAGAGCGTGACATCCTAAAAAAAGCGTCGGCATTCTTCGCGAGGGAATCGAATTGAAGTTCGAGTTCATTGCGAAGCATCGGGGAGCCTGGCCGGTGACGTGGATCTGCGAGGTACTCGATGTCTCGCCCAGTGGCTTTTACGGCTGGCGGCGTCGTCCGCCGAGTCGTCGCAAGCTGTACGACAAAGAGCTGATCACGGATATCCGCCGAAGCTTCGGCGACAGCGGCCAGACCTACGGCGTCCGGCGCATCTGGCCCGACCTGAAGGACTGGGGTCATGACGTTGGCCGAGAGCGCGTCGCCCGCCTGATCCGGGCTCTGAAGCTCGTGGCTCAGTTGAAACGGCGAAAACGACCGGTGGATCAGGGTCAGCGTCTTGAGAGCGCGATCGCTCCGAATACCCTGAATCGGGTGTTTAGCGCGACGGCGCCGAACCAGAAGTGGGTGGCAGACTTCACCTATGTCTGGACCCGTGAAGGGTGGCTGTACGTTGCGGCCGTGCTGGATCTGTTCTCGCGCCGGATCGTTGGTTGGTCGATGAAGTCGCGTATGACTGCAGATCTGGTCACCGATGCGCTGATCATGGCGATCTGGCGTCGCAGGCCGGATACGGAGTTGCTGCATCATTCCGACCAGGGTAGCCAATACACGTGTGAGCAGTTCCAGCAGCTGCTTGAGGATCACGGCATTGAATGCAGCATGAGCCGCACCGGCGAGTGCCACGACAATGCTGTCATGGAAAGCTTCTTCTCGAGAATGAAAGACGAACGCGTCAGTCGCCGTCGATACCGTTACCGGGATGAAGCGCGAGCTGATATCTTTGATTATCTGGAGCGGTTCTACAATCCGCGACGACGGCACTCGAGTCTGGGTGGAATCAGCCCGGTGGAGTACGAACAACGAGCTACATTAGCTTAGGTCGGTGAACGCGGAAGCTGGGGCACGTCACGCCGTTGTCAAATTGCGTGAAACAGCCGGATATCATGATTGAATTCCGCTTAAGTTCCTGAAATGAATAGACCACAAAGGCAGATATGGGTCAAACGGAACGACGGAGATATGCGGCATGGAGGCCAATCCAAAATTGCTTGTCCAGGTCCGAAACAAGCTGCGTACAAATCATTACAGCTACCGGACCGAGCAGCAGTACCTTGCGTGGATTCGTCGCTTCATTCTGTTCCAGGGAAAGCGCCATCCGCGCGAGATGTCCGGTACTGAAGTCGAGCAGTTTCTTACCTGGCTGGCAGTCGATCGAAAAGTATCTGCATCGACACAAAACCAGGCCCTTTCGGCCATCCTGTTTCTTTACCGGCAGGTACTCGAGATCGAGTTGCCATGGCTTTCAAACATAACCCGGGCACGCAAACCGGCGCGACTGCCGGTCGTGCTGTCAAGACAGGAGGTGCAGGTCCTGCTGAACCACGTCGACGGCCGGTTCCGGCTGGTGGTGCAACTCCTGTACGGATGCGGGCTGAGACTGATGGAAGGGCTGCGCCTCAGGGTCAAGGACGTCGACTTCGAGTACATGCAGATTGTGGTCCGCGATGGCAAGGGTGCGAAAGACCGGGTGACCGTGTTGCCCGACCTGCTGGTCGAGTCCCTGAAGGCTCATTTGCGCACCGTTCACGATGAGCACGAAAATGCCCTCCGGTGCGGTACCGCCGGTGTTGAATTGCCATTCGCATTGGCACGCAAGTATCCGAACGCAAGGCTGCAATGGGCATGGCAGTACGTGTTTCCTGCGGCGCGTGCTTCTACAGATCCCCGGTCCGGCGCTGTTCGCCGCCACCATCTGCACGAAACGGGTGTGCAGCGCGCGGTTCGTCGAGCCGCCCGTGACGCGGGCATTCTCAAACCGGTGGGTCCGCATACGCTGCGGCATTGTTTCGCCACTCATTTGCTCGAGCGGGGTTACGACATTCGCACCGTCCAGGAGCTGATGGGCCACGCCGACGTTCGCACGACGCAGATTTACACACATGTAATGAAGAAGGGTGCGAGCGGTGTCAAGAGCCCGCTGGACTGACAACATCGCCGTATGAGTAATGGCCTCAATACGCTACTATCTCGAACCCGATTTTTCCCCAGGCACCCATGCGCGAATCCTATAAAAGTGTTGCCGCAATGCTCACCGACCTGCGGCCGGTCGACCCGGTGTATTGCGTCTACCCGCACGTCTATCGCGCGGTGGCCGAGGAGTTCATGGCCGGTTTCCCTGGGCGCGTGCTGTACGCGATCAAGGCGAACAACGAGCCCAAGGTCCTGCAGGCATTGCTCGACGCCGGCATCACGCACATCGACTGCGCCTCCTTGCAGGAGATCCGTGACGTTCGTGCCCTGAGCCAGGAGGCGACCTGCTATTTCATGAATCCCGTGCGCCTGCGCGGTGCGGCGCGCGCGGCGCAACAGGAATTCGGCGTCAGACATTTCGTCGTTGATCACGCGGCCGGGCTCAAATTATTGCTCGGTGAAATCGACGCAAAGCATTGCGTCATCTTCGTGCGCCTCGCCGTGCACCACAAGTCGGCACGCGTGGACTTGTCCAGCAAGTTCGGCGCCAATGCCGATGACACGCTCGCACTGTTGCAGGCGGTTGCCGACGCGGGCGCCGAACCCGCGCTGGCCTTCAACGTCGGCTCGCACGTCATGAGCCCGGACGCCTATGTGCACGCCATCGAGACCGCCATCGGCGTGCTCGAGCGTCTGCCCTTCAAGTTGCGCCTCATTGATATCGGCGGCGGCTATGCCAAGCCTTACCCGGGATTCGCGGCGCCGCCCATGTCCGACTACTTTGCCGCCATCGTCAAGGCCGCGCGCTTTTCGCTGCTACCTGGCGGCGAACTCATGGCGGAACCTGGCCGTGCGCTCGCGGCGCCTGGCCTCTCCGCCGTGGTCGAAGTGCTGCTGCGCAAAGACAACAAGCTCTATCTCAACGATGGCATGTACGGCGTCTTCTGGGAGCTGCGTTACGACGCGCACGACCGCTACCCGGCGCAGGCCTGGCGCGATGCGAAACCGCTCAACGGCCCGACCCAGGCCTTTCAGCTGCTGGGCCCGACCTGTGACTCGGACGACAAGCTGCGCGGACTGGTGGAACTGCCGGCCGATATCCGCATCGGCGACTACATCGAATTCGGTTCGATCGGTGCCTACAGCCTGAGCGGCCGCTCCGATTTCAATGGCTTCTACAGCGATCTGGTCGTCAACATTACCGACCCGGCCTCCCTGCCGCCCGGCTGAATCCGCAGCTATTCATTGGCGGGCAATCAGCGCATCATCAGGTGCTCGCCGCCAGGCAATTTAGGCTTGGTTGCGGTCAATTAACGGAGTAGCTACTGATGTTCAAACGAATGCTTCTGCTGGTGCTGATTTTCCCGGTGCTGTCGGCATGCAGTTCGCTGTGGCTGGCAGCAAATTCCGGCAACACACGCCAGGGCGCCTCGAGCAGCCTGGTGGATTACCTGTATCCGAACGGCGAGATACCACCCGCCGTCAGTGATCAGTTGCCATCCTTAAGCCTGCCGCTGCGCGTCGGCATCGCTTTCGTGCCCTCGCCCTACCAGGGCGACATTGCGGCGGCCGAGAAACAGGAATTGCTCGAACAAGTAGCTAATGCATTTCGCGACCGGCCCTACGTGCAATCGATTGATGCGATTCCCGACACCTATATGCAATCGGCCCGCGGCCTGACCGGTATGCAACAGGTTGCGAGCCTGTATGGCGTCGATGTCATGGCGCTGGTGTCCTATGACCAGATCTCCTTCACGGACGAGAAAAAAAGCTCGCTGCTGTATTGGACCATCATCGGTGCGGTCGCGGTCAAGGGCAGTACCAATGAGGTGCAGACCCTGATCGACACTGCTGTTTTCGACGTCGCGACGACCAGGCTGCTGTTTCGTGCGCCCGGCTCCCACCGCAGCGAAGAAGATTCGACCTTGATCGACCTGAGCAAGGACCTGCGCAAACTGCGCAGTGCCGGATTCAGCGCTGCAACCGCTGACATGATCGTCAACCTGGATACGGAACTGGACGGCTTTCGCGAGGCGGTGGCGCGCGGCGAACGCGCCGAGGTGCAATGGCGCGAAGGCGCCGGCGTCGGCGGCGTTGGCAGCCTGGCGCTGTCGCTACTGGCGTTGTTAGTGCTGGTCGCGTTCTGCCGGGAGTGGCGACACCGGCGCCTGCAGCCATCGCGCATCCGCATCGATCGGCGCCGCCAGCGTTAACAGGAACGCCTCGAGCTGACGCAAGTCACTGCGGCGCAGCTTCAGCGGTTTCGCCTCGTTGTGGCCGATCATTGCCAGCGGCGCCCTGTTGTAGTGTTCGAGCACCTCGGACAAAGTTTCGATCTGGCCCTGGTGCATGAACGGCGCTGTGTTTTCCAGGTTTCGTAGCGACGGCGTGCGAAACGCGCCGGTCAGTTCCTGCCCGCTGCGCACGAAGTCGAGCTCGGCGCAGCTTTGCGTCGCGTCGTCGCTGTAGGCGCCGCGGCAGTTGAATTCGTTCGCCAGCACTTCGCGCACGCCCACCACGCGCCCCTTGTCCGGCAGTTCGCCCGGGAACGAGATCACGCCGGTGTTATGAAACTCGTTGTTGGTCAATAACGGGCCGTTGTGGCATTGCGTGCAATTGGCTGCGCCGATGAAGAGCTGCAGTCCGACGATTTCATCGGCGCTGAAAATCTCGGCCTGCGGTGCGAAATCTCCCGCTGCAAGCGCGGCAACATAATCGTCGAAGCGCGATCGACCGGGCACCAGCAAACGCTCGTAAGCAGCAAGTGCCTTGCCAATGTTGGCAAAGGCGCGGTTCACAGACTGCCGGTCATCGAGATCGGGCAGTTCATCGAACAGTTGCCGGTAGCGCGTGCGATAGCCCGGGTCGTTCACGACCAGTGTCACGAGCTGCTGCCGGTTGCTGCCGTGTTCCTTCGCATCCTCGAGCGGCGACAGCGCTTGTGCCCACTGGCTGTCACGCCGCCCGTCCCAGTACAGCCATGGGCTGTAGGCCGTGCCCACAATGCTCGGCGTATTGCGTTTCGAGGTGCCGATCGCCTGGCCCTTTGGCAAGCCGTCGCTGAAGCGCCGTATCGGCTGGTGGCAGGTCGCACAGGAGATGCCGCCGTTGGCGCTGAGCCGCGCATCGAAAAACAGGGCGTGGCCAAACTCGGCGGCACGCGGATCGTCGGCCACGGCGTTGCTCGGGTCGGCCGGCACCGGGCCAAGGCTTGCCAGCGACAGCGATTGCAGCACGGCGACCTCGCTCTGGGTCCAGGGTCGCGGCGTTGCCGGCCAGTAGTACCAGCCAGCGGCGCACACGCTGGCAACGAGCGCCATCAAAAGTGCGTGCTTCACAGGATCAACGCGATCACGACCGTGTCGGTACTGCTCCCGGCCGTAATGCTTAAGGTGATTTCCCAGGGCCCGGCCATGTGAAAGCGCAGGCCATCGAGCCGGTAGTCACCGCCACCGAGTTCGGTCGTGATGCGCGGCTCGGTAGGCAGGCCGTGATTGTGCAGCGGCATGCCGCCCGATACCTGGATGCTTGCGCCAGGCACGGCCTCGCCGGCCGCGTTTTCGAGATGCAGCCGCCAGGCATGCAGCGTATTGATCGTCAGCGGTTCGATCTCGGCCTTGTAGCGCACCACGAACAGTCCGTTTCTCGAAACCCAGTCGGCATCGTCGCCCAGCGCAGCAGCGCAGAGCAGCAACAACACCAGCGCAAACCGTTTCATCGCCACCACCGCGCCAGCCGGCCACTCATGTAGAGGTACAGCAGTTCGGCCAGCAACAGCAGACCGACGACCACCGGCCAGTAGCCGAAGCCAGTGTAGCCCACCTCGAACGGAAATACGGCAATATGCAAGCGCTCGCCGGTATCCGGCGTCGCCGTGACCACGCCGATGTAGTCGCCCTCTTCGGCAAAATCGTAAATCGCAGTAAAAACGTCCGGCTCGATCGCGGGCGCCTGGTACATCACCGTGACGCTCTCGAGGTCATCAATCGCCGCGACATCGTCCCAGCGCGCGAACCGGCCCTTGCCCGTTACATCGCGAACAATGCGAAAGTCCACCGGCACGCGGCGCATTTCATCGTGCAAATACTCCATGACGAAGATGCTTTCGGTCGCGTCCGGCAGGTCCTCACAAAATTCCTTGTGACCACTGGTCAACGGCTGGTAGATCTTGAAGTGCGCCTTGAGGTAGCTGATCCTGATGACACAGACATCCTCTTCCTCGACGACGCCGCCGTGGGCATGAGCCTGTTGCACAAAAACCGGCAGCAGCAAAACGACCAGGCCTGCACATCGCTGCAGCAACTTCATCAATGTTTGCTGGCCACCGCGGCGGTGAACACCACGTCCGTCGAACTGTTGAGCGCCGTCTCCGCCGAGTCCTGCAGGATGCTGATAACAAAGCCGACCGCCACCACCTGCATCGCGACCTCATTGTCGATACCGAACAGGCCGCAGCTCAGAGGAATCAGCAGCAACGAGCCACCGGCGACACCCGAGGCGCCGCAGGCCGACAGTGCCGCAACCACGCTGAGTAACAACGCGGTGGCGAAATCGACGTTGATGCCCAGTGTGTGCGTTGCGGCCAGCGTCAGTACCGTGATCGTAATCGCGGCGCCACCCATATTGATGGTTGCGCCGAGCGGAATGGAAATGGCGTAGGTATCCTTTTCCAGTTGCAGTTTTTCGCACAGTGCGAGGTTGACCGGGATATTGGCCGCCGAACTGCGCGTGAAGAATGCCGTCACGCCGCTTTCGCGCAAGGCCATGAACACCAGTGGATAGGGGTTGCGGCGCGTTCGCAGCCAGACAATGAGCGGGTTGATCAGCAACGCAACAATCAGCATGCAGCCGAGCAGCACCGTCAACAGGCGTGCATAACTGCCGAGCACGGACAGCCCGGACGCGGCGAGATTACCCGCCACGAGGCCAAAAATACCGATCGGCGCGAGGCGAATAACGATGCGCACGATGTGCGTGACCGCATCAGCAATGTCGGCGAGCATGCGGCGCGAGGTTTCCGCGGCCTGGTGCAGGAAAATCCCGAGCAATACACCCCAGGCGAGAATGCCAATGTAATTTCCGCTGAGGATGGCATTAACCGGGTTATCGACCAGCTTTTGCAGCAGGCCCCGGAGTACCTCGATGATGCCCTGCGGCGCGCCATTACCCGCTTCGGGGAGTTGCAGCACGAGGGTGGTCGGAAACAGCATGCTTACCGTCACCGCGAGCAGTGCGGCGGCGAAAGTACCGATGAGATACAGGATGACGATCGGGCGTAATTGCGCCGTATGGCTGGCGCGCCGGTTCGCGATCGCCGCAGCGACCAGCACGAGTACCAGCACGGGTGCGACGGCCTTCAGCGCCTGCACGAACAGGTCGCCGAGCAGCAGGCTGGATTTTGCCGCCGCCGGTGCGAGCTGTGACAGTAAGACACCAGCAACGATGCCAACCGCGATTTGCACCACGAGACTGCCCGACGTGATTTTTTGAAACAGTGTTTTTGTTGTCATGGGCAGAGTCTAGCAACATACATGCCGCGCCCGCACACCGACTGTCGCGGACCGGCGACAGGCCTCAGTATTGTGATCGCAGTCACGATTTTGTCAGGCCCAGACGCTACCATGGACTTCGGTTAATCCATCACGATGGCAGCGCTCAGCGCGATCTCTATGAAGCGGCGAATATTCCCTGGTGTGCAAACCCCCTGGCTCCTGCTGGCGCTGCCAATAATGGCGGCGTCCTTGAGCGCCTGTTACGAGACGTCCTATGACGAAGCGGTCAAGAAGTTAAATAACGGACCCCCGCCGCCGCCACCACCGCCACCCCCGGGCGGATTCGGGCCGACTTTTTCCGAGATCCAGGCCAACGTTTTCACGCCTTCCTGCGCAACCTCGAATTGCCATGCCGGCACCCTTCTGGGCGGCGGCCTGGACCTGACGGCAGCCAGCAGTTACGCCATGCTTGTCGGAGTCGCGAGCACACAGAGCGCGGGCGTGCAGCGCGTGAATCCGGGCAATCCGAACAACAGTTACCTGGTGCAAAAGCTCGAGGGACCCGGTACTACAGGCAATCGTATGCCACCGAGTGGCGCCCTGCCTGCAGCCACGATCACAACGATTCGCCAGTGGATCACCGACGGCGCGATTGACGACCGGGTCGCGCCAAGCACACCGATTCGAGTAACGTCCTTGTCGATCGTGCCGGGAAGCACGCTGACGACATCGCCAAACCAGATCACCGCCGGCTTCGATCGCGATCCGGATGCCAGCACGGTGAACGCGAACACTTTCATCCTGCAGCGCAGCAACAACGACGGCGTATTCGGCGACGGTGACGACATCGCGATCACGGCCGCCTCGATCAGCGTGCCCGGTGCGAACCCGCGTAACGCTGTGTTCACGCTGAACGGCACGCTCGCCGACGATACCTATCGCATACGGCTGCTCGGCTCCGGCGCGTCAATCATCATGGACCAGGCTGCGAACGCACTCGACGGTGAATTCTCGGGTAACTTCCCGTCCGGCAACGGCGTTGCCGGCGGTGATTTCGCCGTGCAGTTCACCATGTCGGCGCCGGTCGTTCTCGGACCGACGCTGGACCAGATCCAGGCCGTTATTTTCACACCCTCCTGTGCCACCGCAGGTTGCCACAACGCCGGTTCGCAGGCCGCTGGCCTGTCGCTGGCTGATGCCGATACCAGTTTCCTGGAACTGGTCGGGCAGTTCAGCAACCAGGTCGGGCAGACCAATGTGATGCTGGTGGCGCCAAACGACCCGAACAACAGCTATTTGATCCACAAGATGGAGAATGCAGCCAGCATCACCGGCAACCGGATGCCGCCCGGAGTTGCCATCCCGCAGGCCGACATCAACCAGGTGCGGCTCTGGATTTCGAATGGAGCCTTGCGCTAGCCGCTGCTATTGAAATCCGAAATCTTCTTTGCTAAAAAATTGCCCCCGCGCCATCATGGCGCGCTTTTTCAAACCGCAAAGAATTCGATGCTTGAGATTGACCGACTCTCTAAGTACTACGGCCAGCACAAGGTCGTCGATGACTTGAGCTTTCACTGCCAGGCTGGCGAGGTGCTCGGGTTCCTCGGCCCGAACGGCGCCGGCAAGTCGACCACGATGAAAATGATCACGGGCTTCGTCGCACCGAGTTCCGGCAGCGCGCGCATTTGCGGCCACGACATCCAGGCCGAAACGCTGGCCGCGCAGCGCCGCATCGGCTACCTGCCCGAAGGTGCGCCCTGCTACGCCGAGATGACGCCGGCACAATTTCTCGCGTTTATCGCCGACATCCGTGGCATGGCCGGTGCAACGCGTGCGAGCCGCATTGAGGAAGTGGTGCAGTTGCTGCACCTCGGGCCGGTGCTCTCGCAAACGATCGAGACACTGTCGAAAGGCTTCAAGCGGCGCGTCGGCCTGGCGCAAGCCATCCTGCACGACCCGGACGTATTGATTCTCGATGAGCCTACTGACGGGCTCGACCCGAACCAGAAACACGAAGTGCGCGAACTGATTCGCTCGATGTCGAAACAAAAACTGATCGTCATTTCGACACATATTCTTGAGGAAGTCAGTGCCGTCTGCACACGCGCCATCATCATTGCCGACGGCCGGCTGCTGGTGGACGACACGCCCGGGAATCTCGCCGCGCAGGGCAACGGTGATCTGGACGAAGTGTTTCGCCGCATCACGGAGGCGCGCGCCGCATGAACATGATCAAGGCACTGTTTCGCCGCGAGCTGCACAGTTATTTCGCGACACCGGTCGCCTACGTGTTCATGGTCATTTTCCTCATGCTCATGGGCGCATTTACGTTTTATCTCGGCAATTTCTACGAGCGCGGCCAAGCCGACCTGCAAGCCTTTTTCAGCTTTCATCCCTGGCTGTACCTGTTCCTGGTGCCGGCCATTGCGATGCGCCTCTGGGCGGAGGAGCGCAAGTCGGGCACCATCGAATTGCTGATGACGCTGCCCGTCACACCGCTGCAGGCGGTGCTTGGCAAGTTCCTTGCCGCCTGGGCGTTTGCCGGCATCGCGCTGGCGTTGACGTTCCCGGTCTGGATCACCGTGAATTACCTCGGTGACCCGGACAATGGCGCCATACTCGCCGCCTACATCGGCAGCCTGCTGATGGCCGGCGGTTTTCTCGCCATCGGCTCGTGCCTGTCCGCGGTAACGCGCAACCAGGTGATCGCGTTCATCCTCACAGTGGTGGTCTGCTTCGGATTCCTGCTGGCCGGCTTTCCACTGGTACTCGATGCGTTTTCCGGCTGGGCCCCGCAGTTGCTCATCGATGGTATCGCGTCTTTAAGCTTCCTCACACATTTCAGCGCGATCTCGAAAGGCGTTATCGACCTTCGTGACCTGCTGTACTTCGCGCTGCTGATTTCTGCGTTCCTGTACGCCAATACGATCGTGCTGGGCTGGAAACAGGCGGACTGACAGGAATACCGTTGATGAGTACGCGCACCCAGACCCGTTTTAGCGCCACGACCCTGGTACTGATCGCCGTCGCTTTCCTTGCCGCGACGATGGTGTCGAACCTGCTGTTCCGCGGCGTGCGTATCGACCTGACCGAGAACCAGCTCTACACCCTGTCGGAGGGCACCAAGCGCATCCTCGGCAACATCGACGAACCGATCAACCTCTACTTCTTCTTTTCCGACCAGGCGACCGCCGCGGCACCCAGCCTGCGCGACTACGCCAATCGCGTGCGCGAGATGCTGCATGAATTCGCGAACGCGAGTCGCGGCAAGGTCCGGCTCAGCGTGATCGATCCCGTGCCGTTTTCCGAAGAGGAAGACCAGGCGGCACAATTCGGCCTGCAGGGGATCGGGCTGGCCGCGAGTCCGGACCCTGTATATCTCGGGCTGGCGGGTACCAACAGTGTCGGCGATGAGGAGATCATCGGCTTTTTCCAGCCTGACCGGGAAGCGTCGCTCGAATACGATCTCGCAAAACTCGTCAGCACGCTGGCCGAACCCGAACGCAAGGTGGTTGGTCTTTTGTCCGGGGTGTCGATGAGCAGCCAGTTTGACCCGCAGACGCAGCGCGTGCAGCCGGGCTGGGTTGCCTACCAGCAGGCGGGCCAGTTGTTCGAAATCCGTGACCTTGGTATCTCGCTCGAGACCGTGCCCGAGGATATCGGCCTGTTGTGGATCGTGCAGCCCAAGGACCTGGACGAGGCGACCCAGTACGCGATCGACCAGTACGTGCTGCGCGGCGGCAAGGCACTGATCTTTGTCGATCCGCTGGCGGTCATCGATGCGACGGCCGATGCCGGCATGCCGCAGGGTATGCCGCCGATGGGACAGGCCTCGGATCTGCCGGCGCTTTTCAAAGGCTGGGGAATCGAGTTCGATGCCACCCAGGTCGTTGCCGATGCGCAACTCGCCCTGCAGATCAATACCGGTTTCGGCACCCGGCCGTCGCGGCACTACGGTTACCTTGGCATTTCCAGTGCAGAAATGAGTTCCAGTGACATCGTCACCGCGGAGCTCACTACGATCAATGCAGCAATGCCGGGCCGCATCTCACTCGCCGACGGCAGTTCTGCAAGCCTCGAACCCTTGCTGACGTCGTCGTCAGCCTCGGCAATGATGCCGGCGTCGCGGTTCATTTACCTGCCCGACCCGTCGTCCCTGCAGAACGGCTTTGTTGCCAGCGGCGAGCCACAAGTGATCGCGGCGCGTATCGGCGGCACCCTGCCGAGCGCTTTTCCCGACCGTAACGACGATGCGCACCTCGCGACGTCGGTCGAGCCGGTCAACCTGATCGTGGTCGCCGACGTCGACATGCTCAGCGATCACCTCTGGGTTCAGGTGCAGAATTTCTTTGGCCAGCAGATCGCGAATGCCTTTGCGAGCAACGGCGCTTTCGTTGTCAACGCGCTTGAGAACCTTGCCGGAAGCTCCGACCTGATTGCAGTACGCAGTCGCGGCACGTTTGCACGCCCGTTCACGCGGGTGGATGAATTGCGCGTCGATGCCGAGGCGCGCTTCAAGGAAACCGAGCAGCGCCTGCAACAGGAACTGGCCGAAACCGAGAGCCGCCTGGGCGAACTGCAGTCTGCGCGCGAGGACACCGGCAGCCTGCTGCTAACCAGTGAGCAGCAAAGCGAGATCGACCGTTTCATCGACCAGCGCGCGTCGATCCGCAAGGAATTGCGTGCGGTACAGCGCGGACTGGACCAGGACATCGAGAACCTGGGCACAGTGTTGAAGATCATCAACATCGGCCTGGTGCCGCTACTCCTGACGGTTGTGACCTTGCTGGCGTTATGGCAGCGACGCCGGGCGCGGCCATGAACCGCAAGACCGTTCCGGTACTCCTCGCGATCATCGCCGGTTTGCTGCTGATGCTGCTGGTGCTGCGCGGCAACGAGGGCGAACGGGTTTCGGGCGAGCTGCTGTTGCCGAACTTCGGGCCGGTTGCCAACGACACCACCAGTATTACGATCCAGGGGCCGGAAGGCAGCGATGCGGTGGCCTTGCGGCGCGTCGAAGAGCAATGGCAGGTCAGTAATCGTGACAATTACGCGGCCGACATCGGCAAGCTCAGGCAACTGGTCATTGCGCTCGCCGAAGCGAGGATCCTCGAAGAGAAAACCTCCGACCCGGCGCTGTACGAGAGGCTCGGCGTGGATGATCCCGAGAGTGGCGGCAAGGGCAGCCGCGTGACGGTAGCCGGCGCGGACTTCGAGTACACCGTGATTCTCGGCAACCAGACACAAGGCAAGTATCGTTACGCGCGTGACGCCGCGGCGGCACCGAGTTACCTGCTCGACAAGGACCCGTCCCTGCCGACAACGGCGGACGACTGGTTGCTTGCGGACCTTCTCGACATCGCTGCGAAACGCGTAAGGCAGGTGCGCATCGCGCACGCGGACGGCGAAACAATCGTCATTTCCAAAGATACCGAGGAGCAGACCGACTTCAGTGTGCTTGACATGCCGGCCGGCCGCGAACTGAGCTACGCGACGGTCGCTAATGGCATCGGCGGCGCTCTGTCGGCCCTGAAGCTCGAATCGGTGCGGCCCGGGGTCGAGTCGCCCGCCACGACAACCACAGAATTCCTGACCTGGGACGGCCTGGCAGTTACCGCCGAGATCATTGCGGACGGTGATGCGTCCTGGATCCGTTTTTCTGCCGCAACGAGTGACGCGGAAGCAACCGCGACCGACGAGGCAGCCGACATCAACCGGCGCCTGGCGGGCTGGCAGTACCAGTTACCGGATTACAAGAAGGATCTTCTGGTGCGGCGCTGGGACGATCTGCTCAAGGCGATCGACTAGAACCTGCGAAGCTGCGATACACTGCATCATGAAAAAATTCCTGCGTTACCTTGCCTGGAGCGTGGCGGCCATCGTGGTGCTCGCCGTCGGTGCCAGTTTTGTGTTGGCGCGCATGGCGGCCAGCCGCTACGAGACAGAATGGACCGTACACAACGCGGATTTTCCGATTCCGTTTCCGCTTGCGGGGAATGAACTCGCGGCCAGTACCCAGCCCGAGGCCGATGCGCTCGAGGCAGCAATTCGCCGCGGCCAGCACCTTGTTGACAGCCGCGTTGGCTGCAAAGGCTGTCATGGCGGCGACCTGGGTGGCGCGGCCATCGTTGATGTGGCGTTGGTCGGGCACTGGATCGCACCGAACCTGACGGCCGGTGCCGGCAGCGTGGTCGAGGGCTATACGGCCAACGATTGGGACCGTGCCGTGCGGCACGGCGTGCGTCGCAACGGTCAAACGTCATCCATGCCGTCACAGGACTTTCTCAATCTCAGCGACCACGAGTTGTCAGATATCGTCACGTACATTCGTTCCATGCCGGCGGTCGATCGCGATCTGGGTCCGGTTCGTTTCGGGCCGGTATTCAATTACCTGGTTGCGACCGATCCCAATTTGATGATTGCCTTCAAGCTCGATCACAACAAGCCGCACGCCGTGGAGCCGCCGAGCGCGGCGCCGGGCGCGGAACTCGGGGCGCACATCGCGCAAGTCTGCAGCGGTTGTCATGGCGCGAATTTTTCGGGTGGCAAGCTCGCCGGCGATCCCAATATGCCCATTGTCGCGAACCTGACACCGCACGAATCGGGTTTGCGTGACTGGACCGAGGAAGACTTCATTCGCGCATTGCGTGAGGGCAAGCGCAAGGATGGCACGGACATCAGTCCCATGATGCCCTGGCGTGCCTATGCGCAGATGACCGACACCGAGATCCGAGCCTTGTGGGCCTACCTCGAGACAATTCCGGCCGTGGAAAAAGGCGCGCGCTAGCAGCCAGTCGAGCACCAGGCCAGGGCAAGCAGCATGTTGGCCGGCTGGCAGTACCGGTTACCGGATCACGACAAGGGTCTTCCTGTCAGGCGGTCGACGCGCCTTAGTCCTGCCGGCGAAGCCGGGCGACAAAAGCAGCCAGTTCTTCATCCTCGATGGCCGCAACATGTTCGTCGGCCGGATAATGACCGCCCAGCACCTCGGCACGAAACGCGGCCAGCGCTTCGATGCGCTCCGCCTGCGCCCGGGCACGCAACGCTGCGAGGTCGCCGTAGGCTTTTGCGTGCCGCGGCTGGCGCGCGCTCTCCCCACAGATGTCGGACGTGAACAGGAAGATCACGTCGGCGTCGCGGCCTGAACCGAGCGAGATCGTGACCAGCCGCGTGCGCTGCCGAATCTCGCGCATCACCCGTGCCGGAATGAGTTCGCATTCAACCGCAAACGCACCGGCATCTTCGAGTCGCCGAAACTGGTCCCAGAGCGCGGTCGCTTCCGCGGCTGTTTTGCCGACGGCTCGCACACCGCCATACAGCGTGGATTTCTTCGGCACGAAGCCGAGATGACCCATGACGGGTATGTCCTCGTCGGCGATACGGCGGATGCTGGCGAAGCGGCGTGCGGTAATCACCGCATCGGCGCCGCTTTGCAGCGCAGTATAGGCGGTGCCCAGCAGGTCGTCGTCACTGACCGCTCCCGAAAAGTCGATTGCCGCCGTGACGAACAGACGTGACGAGCCTTCGCGCACCGCGGCAACGTTATCCGACAGGCAGACCACCATCTCGATGCCGGCGGCTTCGGCCGCCGCGGCTTCTTCCGCGGTGCCCGCAGTCACCTGGCTAAGTGGCTGCGGCGCGTTGCGCTGCGCGACGATCGACGCGACCGTAACGCTGCGATCGACATCGCGCCCGTTGTAATCAAGTATGCGCGGCATGCTTGCGACCACCGATCGCCGCGCGGCGCGAAATTGATTGCTGCATCTTTTGTTCCCCCAGGGTCAGTTTCTCAGTATCCGGCCGCCTGGCCGTCCTTGCGTGATTCGGAGGCGCCATAGTAAACGCCCTGCGCTGCATTCCACAGTATCGCCTGGTAACCGCCGTAGCTGATGCGACCGGTGCCGATGCGATGCCCCATTGCTGCCAGAGCCGCGCCAGCGTCCGCACCCAGGCTGCTCTCGAGATACACGGTACCACCGTCACTCATGACCTCGTCGGTCGGCTGCGAGGAGCCCGTGTGGCGCATGCGCGCCGCATCGCCGGCCTCCTGCAGGTTCATGTCAAAGTCGATCATGTTAACGAGTATCTGCACATGGCCTTGCGGCTGCATCGCACCGCCCATGACGCCAAAGCTCATCCACGGTTTGCCGTCTTTCATGACGAAGGCCGGGATGATGGTGTGAAACGGCCGCTTGCCGGGCGCGTAAACGTTCGCGTGTCCTTCCTTGAGGCTGAACAACTGGCCGCGATTTTGCAGCTGGAAGCCAAGCTCGGCCGGCGTCATGCCGGATCCGAGGTCACCATAGTTGGATTGGATCAACGACACCATGTTGCCGTCGCTGTCGGCAACGGTCAGGTATATCGTGTCACCACTTTCCAGCACGGCGTCACCGGCGGGGTAGGATGCCGCCGCTTTGCTCGCAGACATCAGCGCACGACGATTTGCGGCGTAGTCTTTCGACAGCAGCCGCGCAATCGGCGCATCGTAAAAATCCGGATCCGCATAAAATCGTGCGCGATCTTCATAGGCAAGCTTCTTCGCCTCGATGAGCGTGTGCAGGTACTGCACGCTGCCGAAACCCATGCTGCGAAGATCAAAACCTTCGAGAATATTCAGCATCTGCAGCGCGACCACACCTTGCCCGTTTGGCGGTAATTCATACACATCGTAGCCACGGTAGTTGGTCGACACCGGCCTTACCCATTCCGAAGTATGTGCGGCGAGGTCGCCGGCGGAGAGGAACCCGCCCTGCCGGGCCATGTAGGCATCGATTTTCCGGGCGATCTCACCCTTGTAGAACACGTCGCGACCACCCTTCGCGATCTGGCGATAGGTGTTGGCGAGATTCGGGTTCCTGAAGAGGTCGCCCTTTTTCGGCGCCGCGCCACCGGGCATGTAAAGCTCCCTGTTACCCGGATAGTCGAGACGCAGCGCGATATTCTCCTGCCAGAGACTGGCGATGAATTCAGAAATCGGCACTCCCTGCTCCGCGTAGGCAATCGCCGCTGCCAGCAGGTCCGCCATCGGCAGGCGGCCGTAGCGCCGGTGCAGTTCGAACCAGCCGTTCACCGCGCCGGGCACGCTCACAGGCAGTGGACCAAGATAGGGAATGCTCTCGATGCCGAGCTCGCGAAAATGTTGCAGCGTCAGGGACCGGGGTGAGCGGCCGGAGGCATTCAGTCCCGCAAGTTCGCCGGCGCTGGCGTCCCAGACGATGGCAAACAGGTCGCCACCAATGCCGCAGCCGGTTGGCTCCACCAGGCCGAGGATGGCATTTGCGGCAATGGCCGCGTCCACGGCACTGCCGCCCGATTTCAGGATATCGAGCGCGACCTGCGTTGCGAGTGGCTGGCTGGTCGCCGCCATGCCGTGCGTCGCGATGACTTCCGAGCGCGACGCATGCGGCCGACCTACCGGCCGGTCAAATCCCGGTACGTTGTTTTTCACAACTGCAACATGGATTGGCATCCGGGCATAGTCAAGGGCAGTAGGTGTTTCCCGCGATTGCACCCGATCCTCAGGAAACGATCATTCTGTAATCAGGCAGGCTGGTCCGGGCAGTTCGATCATCGAACCCGGTCCCCGGCTCACGAGTACACGACTATGCGTATCCTGATATTGGCAATCGTACTGACCTTGTCCGCTTGTAGTGACAGTGACTACTCCGGCAGCACGTATTGTTACAGCGACGGTCCGATCGTCTCGAATCTTGCGCTGGCACCAAACTCGGCGCTGGTCGGCGAAGGTGGCGGCACCATCCTTGGCAACGTGACGCTGCATTACAGAACGCGCGACGATGCAAAGATAATCGCATTTGAGTACCGCATCGAGGATGTCACCGGTTTGAAGACAGTCTACGGCGATTTTCGAAAGACACTGAAAAACTCCGGCGACTTCGGTTTTGCGATGCCAATAAGTACGGCGACGCCGGGAATGTATACCGTGCGGGTCCGGGCTGTTGACGAATGCATCGTCAATTCCAAATGGGCGGATGCACTGTTCGAGGTCATCGCAGCTGCACCGGTGGCCGGCAAGTCGGGCTATGCGACGGTCGCGCTGAATGGCTTTTTATATTTCGCGGGCGGCCTGGACGAAGACGGCCTGGTCCGCGATTCGTTATTGCAATACGACCCGGCCACGCAGCGGACGGAAACGCGGGCGCCGATGCCCGAAGGCCGCGAACTCGCCGCAGCCGCCGCGCATAATGGCATCATCTACGTGTTTGGCGGAATGGCCTACGGTTTCGCACAAAACTCTGTGTTCGCGTATGACACAGGCACCGATACCTGGACTGCTGTCGCGCCGATGTCGACGCCGATAGCCGGCGCCTATGCCGTCACCGTCGATGACATGATTTACGTCGATGGCGCCTATGGTTTGAGCCAATACGACCCGACGATTGACCAGTGGACCGACAACCAGGATGGCACCCATCATTAATCGCTAATGTGAAACCGGGTTGCCACCTTCGGGACGGTGCTATCTTTTCATCGCAACTCACAGCAAAATTCGGGCATGGCCTTGAGGAAGTCGCTGCTGGCGGGCATCTCGGTAACGGCACTGCTTGGCGCCGCCAAGTGCCCAGCCGAGCAGGAACTGTCGGCCGACACTCGCGACTGGCAGGGTATGCGACGTGATCTCTACTACCTGGTTGGCTGGCAGGTTGTCGCGACCGCAATCATCTATCACGCGCCATTCGAGTTCTCCAACTGGAGCGAAGAAGAAAAAGACAACCTCGGCTTCGATCAGTGGCGCGATAACGTGACGGATGTCGTTTGGGACGAGGATCACTGGGCGGTTAATTATTTGTTGCACCCGTACTGGGGTGCTGGCTATTACATTCGCGGGCGCGAACGCGGCTTCAGCCGCAAAGATTCCTTCTGGGTAGCAGTTCTGTATTCAACCATATACGAATTCGGCATCGAGTCCTTTCTTGAACAACCTTCGATCCAGGACGTTATTGTGACACCGGTTGCCGGGACCGCCGTCGGTATCTATTTCGAGAAAGCCAGGGATCGTATTCGCAGCCAAACGGAACCCTTGTCGTTTTCTGACAAGATGAAAATGGGGCTGACGGACCCGCTGGGCGCGTTGAACCGGAGCGTGGACCGTTTGCTCGGCCTCGACGAGGCACAGAGTTCGCAATTGACCGTCGGCTTACGACCGATTTTTTCCGTGCGGCTGCAAAGCGGTCTGCATCAGGGGAGGTCGCCGGGGAAAGTGGATCGCGACCTCGATGGGTTCCAGATTACCTTCAGCTATACCTGGTGATGCGGCTGGCCTGTCTCAATCACGCAAGATTGCCGGCAAGGGTCTCTGTGGCGGTAACGGCAGCGGCAGCGCATCGCGCGGCATCATCTCATCGCGCATCGCCGCATGGTAGACCAGTGTTGCGAGAAACGCCGCAGACACCTGCAAGTCCTCCGGCACCACGTGGTCGACGGTATCGACGTTGGAATGATGCGTGTGCGACCAGTAATCAAGTTGATCCTGCAGCAAGTCAAATGACGGCAGGCCGACGGCGTCGAACGATTCGTGATCCGTCTGAAAATCCTTGCGCGGCACCACCGTCGTGACGCCATGCTCGGCGAACGGTTTCACCAGGCTTTCGAATATTGCCAGTGCGCCCGGGATTCGCTGCGTCAGGATGCCGCGCGTCTTGCCCGAGCCCGTATCGATATTGAAGTAGGCAGAGAAGGAATCGTGTGCGGGTCTTAGCTGCATGCTGACCGGATCGCCGAGGTAACGGCTTACGTAGGCGCGCGAGCCATAGTGCCCATGTTCCTCCGCATCCCAGAGCCCCAGCCGCACAGTTCGGTCCAGCTTCACGTCGAGCGCTCGCAGGATACGCATCGCCTCCAGCACCACGGCACAACCCGTTGCGTTGTCGGTTGCACCCGTTCCGGTATGCCAGGAATCGAGGTGCGCCCCCATCATCACGATCTCGTTACTCTTGCGGTTACCGGGCAACTCGGCGATCACGTTCATGAGCTCCGCTTCATGTTCCGGAAATTCCGCATCCACATCCACACTGACAACAACCGGCACGCCGTGCTCGGTAAGGCGCACGAGGCGGTTGTAGTGCTCAGGCATGAGTTGCACGGCCGGTGGCGGCACCGGCGCTGACGTTTTATGCGATCCAAAATTTTCAGCGAATATCACGCCGCCGTTGCCTTCCGTATTGGTCATCAATACGGCGGCGACCTGCTCCTCTTTCAGGAATCGGATCAGCCGGTCCAGTAGCCTGGTCTCTCGTTCCGAAAAATCGTGCTCGATTTCTACCGGTATGAACTCATACGAAATCCATCGCTCTGCCTGGTCGGCCGGCTCGCGCAATAACGGCCACGCACGCGGGTCGTAATCCGGCGGCGCGCGCGGCGATTCCATATCCTTGAGGTCTGCATCACTCCAGCGCTGGATCTCGGGTTCTGACGGCAATACAAACGGGCGCTTGCCAGTCAACAGCACAATTTTGCCGGCGAGCTTGCCGCTGTGGCGCGCTTTGTAGGCTTCGATCTGTTGCGCGAGCCTGACGAGGTCGTAAATCCCCGGGTCATTTGGATCTTCCCAGAGCGGCGCGTAGACAACAGCTGCGGTAACCACACCATCGGTTCCCGCGCTCCAGGCCAGCGGCACGCCATTCAATGTCGTCACTTCCGGCTCCAGCATCTGTACCGCCACTCGCGACCAGGCCCAGCTGCGGCCGAATACGCCGGCCTGTTCGAGTTGCGCGTTGGCAATGCCGGATTTTTGCAGTTCCTCAACAGCCCAGCGCGCAGCGCGCTGGTAATCCGGGGATGCCGCGAGGCGCGCGCCGTTTTCGTCGGCGAGGTAGTGCATGTAGTGCATTACCTGCGAATGATTAAAAGCCTGGTCCTTGATGCGCGCGACCATATCGAGATCGACTTCCTCTGCTGCAGCCGGCAGCGCACCCGTGAACGCGATCAGAAATAAAGTCTTCGCAAGGAATTTCATGTTTTCGCTCCGGGAATCAGGTCCGCCATTGCGCATGAAGCAGCGCGTGCAGGACAGGCACGCGGGTTTCGGCAAAGTGCGGCTGGATGTACATGGGGTTCAGTTGCTCACCGTAACTCGGCCAGTTCTGCAAGCTTCGCGCGGATATGCTCGTGAAAACGCCACAACTCGTATTCCTGCGGCACCAGCACGCCGTCCGCGTGTGCCCGGCTGCGCAGGCCGCGCTGGTTTCGTTCGCAGACGTCACCATCCTGCTCGATAACCAGTCTTGCCAGTTCACAAATCCGTTCGAGATCGGACGCGCCAATCTCGGTGCCTGCGGGTAACAACCAGTCGACCACCAGCTCGATGCTTTCCGGGCCGGTCGGCACGATGCGCACGCTGCGCACGTAGTCCGGATGGGCGACGACGTACATGCTGCCGGTGATGGATGTAAACACGACGCCGGCGGCAATTTCCGCATCACTGAGCCCTTTGATAACCGGCAGCGATGTCTGGCCATCACGGGTCCAGGTCCTGACACCGTCGCCCACCCGACCAACACCGGTATCGCCCTCGAATTGCGGCTGCCAGCCTGGCAGGTCAACCGGATCGAATACCCCCTGCCTGTACACCGGCATGACCCTGCATAATTCCGGGTGAATCTTCGGGCAGTGGTAACACTCGCTGTAGTTCTCCCAGAAAATTTTCCAGTTGCACGCGACCGTCATTTTTTCCTGGCGCACACTGCGCATGTTCACCAATGGCCAGCTTTTCAGGTTCTCGGCCTCTTCCGCAAGATACGATTTCAGCCCGGTTGCCGGTGTTGCGGACAGGTTCAGAAATATGAATCCGCCCCAGCTGTCCGCATGCACCGGGTACAGCGCATAGTCCTGCAGCTCGAAATCATCCGTCTCGAGTCGTCGCGGCGTTGCGATCAGCTCGCCTTGCAGCGAATAGGTCCAGGCGTGATACGGGCAGATAATGCGGCCGTTACGAAATTGCCCGGCATCGTCGCGGCAGAGTTCCGAACCGCGGTGGCGGCAGGTATTGTGAAAAGCGACGATGCGATCGTCGCTCACGCGCGTCACGATGATCTTCTGCTTGCCAATCGTGGTAACAAACCAGGCGCCATCGCGAGCCAGCGACTCCAGCCGGCCGACGCAAATCCAGTCGCGGTACCAGATCGCATCCAGTTCGCGCTCATATTGTTGCGGCTCGTAATACCAACTTGCCGGCAACGTCTTTTTGACCTCTGTCAGGGTACGCATGAATGATCTCGCCGGTGGATCTTGCATGCTAGCAAAATCATTGCCGCCGATCAGCGGCGCCATTGCCGGCCCAGGCAACTGGGTTACACTAGCCGCGCGGCAATTGACGGAGCCTGTTGTGGGCAAACCAGGTAACACCGGCTTTAAACGGCTGTTTAACGCGACCTTGTTTTCATGGCAGGGTTACTCCGCCGCCTGGAAAAACGAGGCGGCCTTTCGACAGGAGCTGGCGCTGGTCGTGGTGCTTGCGCCGCTGGCCATCTGGCTCGGGCAAACCGCACTCGAACGCGCGGTACTGATCGGCTGCCTTATGATCGTGCTGATTGTGGAGTTACTGAATTCCGCGATTGAAGCCGCCATCGACCGGCATGGCAACGAACAAAATGAATTGTCTGGCCGTGCCAAGGACCTCGGGTCCGCGGCGGTGCTCACGAGCCTGGTGCTGGTGGCAGTCGTCTGGGCGCTGATCGCTGCAGACCGGTTCCTTGGCGCCGGCCCGTAAGGCCTTGCGATGCCTGCCAAGATTTTTTGCATCGGTTTTCACAAGACGGGCACCACCAGTCTTCAGGTGGCATTGCAAAAGCTCGGCTATCGCGTGAAAGGCTCCTTCGGCACCAGGGACCCTGATATCGCCAGCAAGGTTCACGAACTGGCCTACGCGATGGTCGATGAGTTTGACGCCTTCGAAGACAGTCCCTGGCCAATACTCTATCGCGAGCTCGACCAACGCTTTCCGGGCAGTAAATTCATCCTCACGCGACGGCCCACGGCAAGCTGGATCCAGAGCATGGTTAAGGATTTTGCGACCACGGAGTCACCGATGCGACGCTGGATCTACGGCGAGAACGCGGGCTGCCCGGCCGGCAACGAAGACATTTATATTGAGCGCTACGAACGCCACAACCGCGAAGTTCTGCAGTACTTCGCTGCGCGATCCGGTGACCTGTTGATCATTGACCTGCCGAATGACGACGGCTGGTCACGCCTCTGCCCATTCCTGGGCCATCCGGTTCCGAACGAACCTTTCCCGCACGCCAACAAGGCAAGCTGGTCCCGCAAACTCAAGAACTGGTTCAAGACCTGGCGGCGCTCAGCACCTTAGCCGGCGAGTGCGGCGGTAGCTCGCGACCTTGCGCAATGCATTGATACGCTGCGACAGCCGGGACCAGAAGAATACTTTCTCCGGGTAGCGGCTCCTGGAATAGTCCGGCTCGACCCCGTCCAGCATCTTTTCCCAGTCGGCCGAAGTCTCGTAGCCGCAGGCGATCAGGTCAGGAGTGAGCGATCCGTGCGTCAGTTGCTGCGCCTTGATTCTTGGCAGGTTTGTTTTCCACTTGCCAACACTGCTCGGCGCAATCGGCCGCACCTCGTTCATCGCAAGTTTCGATTTTTCCGATACCACCGCATGCTTGTGGTACTCGGAAAAATCATGCAGTTTTTGCAGCCACGGAAACCTTGTGGCGATTTTTTCCTGCGCCGCATCCGGACGACTGACAAAATCTTCGTAGCGGATCTGCAGGAAGCGCGGGTGGTCCGCAATCTCGCGCGCATAGCTTTGCAGCTCGCGCCAGAGCCGAATGTTCGAGTAATACATACCCTTGTCCTTGCCGTGCCGGCTGACGATGACATCGCGCGGGTCACGCAACAGGTAAATAACGTAGAGTTCCGGGTCATCGATCACCGCCGGCATGTACATCGTGTCCTTCGGGCGCTTCGTGATGACAATCTGGCCTGCTTTGGCCTTCACCAGGTTGAAGCGCAGCTCGTGATCGTAGTGCTTGTCGACCTTGAAGCAGGTGACCATGACCTCGTGCAACAGCGTCGTGCCACTGCGTGGCGAACAGGCGACGATGTGCAGGTGCTTGAACATGGCGCGACTCTATGCAACCGGCCCGGCCACGGCCTGCAGCACGTCATCCAGCGTCGACAACATCAGCTCTGCCTCGGCACTTTTGATCACCATCGGCGGGCGCAGCTTGAGAATATTGTTGTCCGGGCCGATCACACCGGTCAGCACACCGCGCAGGCGCAGCTCGTTGACGACCTTGCCGGCAAGCGCAGCGTCCGGAGTACGCGCCGCACGGTCAGCAACGAATTCCACCGCGATGAACAGGCCGTTGCCACGCACGTCGCCGATCACCTCATGCCGGTCTGCCAGGGATTGCAGCCCCGCCACAAGCTGCTCGCCGACATCGAGCGCGTTCTGTTGCAGGTTCTCACTCTCGATCACATCGAGCACCGCCAGTGCCGCGGCACAGGACACCGGGTTGCCGCCAAAGGTATTGAAATAGTGGTCGTGACGGCTGAAGGTGCGCGTCAGTTCGGCGCGCGTGACCAGCGCCGCGATCGGATGGCCGTTGCCCATGGGCTTGCCCATGGTGACGATATCCGGTTCCACCGCGTCGGCCTCGTAACCCCAGAAATTCCGGCCGGTGCGGCCGAAACCCGGCTGCACTTCGTCGGCGACAAACAAGCCGCCCGCTGCTTGAACGATATCCGCGACCCGCCTGAGATACCCCGGGGGTGGCCGGACCACGCCGCCGCTGGAAATAATAGTGTCCATGACCAGCGCGGCCGGCTTGAAGCCACGCTCTTTCAATGTGTCCACGGCCTCCTGCACATGCGCGGCATAACGCGCAGCCGCATCGGCGTCACGGTAAAGCCCGCGATAGCAGTCGGGCGTCGGCACGGTCACGACCCAGGCTGGCCGCTCGCTGGCCGGGCAACTTTCCGTGCTGATTTCGTGAATTGCCCTGGTATTGCCGTGATACGCGAAGTCAGTGACGATCAGGCCCTCGCCTCCAGTGACCTTGCGCGCGATGCGCAGTGCCAGTTCGTTCGCCTCGCTGCCCGTGCAACAGAACATCGCGGTATCAAGCGCGGGGGAAAACTTCGCGGTCAGGCGCTCGGCATAGTCGAGGACGTTTTCATGCAGGTAGCGCGTATGGGTATTCAGCACCGCCGCCTGCTTGCAAATGGCTTTGACGACGTGCGGGTGGCAGTGGCCAACGTGCGGCACGTTGTTGTACATATCGAGATACTTTCGGCCATCCGCGTCGTATAGCCAGACGCCTTCGCCGCGCACGATGTGCACGGGCTCGGCATAAAACAGACTGTAGGCTGCGCCGAGTAATTTTTTGCGGCGTGCCAGAAGCTCGACATTTGTCATGACGTTGACCCTGAGGACCTGAGTCTATAAAAGGTGTGCTCTATGCTAACGGTCTACAGCAACGACCACCAACTCCATCGCGGCGGCCTGGAATTATCCGGCGGCGAGCTGGTGCCCTGCTTCGAATGCCCGGAACGTGCCGACCTCGTGCTCGCTGCGGTGCACGATGCCGGGCTCGGCGACATCGTCGAGCCGCGCGACTTCGGCCTCGACCCCCTGCTTCGTGTGCACGACGCCCGTTTCTTACAATTCCTGCAGGAAGCCTGGGATCTCTGGAGCGCGGCGGGCCGCAGCGGCAGCGCCCTGGCCTACAGCTGGGCGATACGCGACATGCAGGCGCAGGAACCCGAGCACGTCGATGGCAAGCTCGGCTACTTCTCCTTCGACGCCACCTCGCCGATTGGCAGCGGTACCTGGCGGGCGGCGAAAACGTCCGCAAACACAGCGCTGAGCGGCGCAGCCGCGCTGCTGGACGGCGACGCTTGCGTTTTTTCACTGTGCCGCCCGCCCGGGCACCATGCAGCGCGCGACTATTTTGGTGGCTACTGCTACCTGAACAACGTTGCCATCGCCGCACAGTACCTGCGCGACCAGCGTGCCGCCAAAGTGGCGATACTCGATGTCGATTATCATCACGGCAACGGCACGCAATCGATTTTCTATGACCGCGACGACGTGCTGTTTGTGTCCATCCACGGCGACCCGGACCAGGAGTTCCCGTTTTTCCTTGGCCGGCGTTCCGAGACCGGTAGCGGCGCAGGCCGCGGTTACAACGTCAACTTGCCGTTGCGCTGGCACAGCAGTTCGCAGGAGTGGTTCGCGGCACTGGACCAGGCGACGGCCATCGTTGCCGATTTCGCGCCGGACTATTTATTGGTCTCGCTCGGCGTGGACACTTATATAGAAGATCCCATTTCAAAGTTTCGATTGCTGCATGAGGACTATCTGATCATGGGCGCGAAGATCGCGGCACTCGGGCTGCCGATGCAGTTCGTGCTCGAGGGTGGCTATGCGGTCGGCGATATCGGCGTCAACGTCGCCAACGTGCTGCGCGCCGCCAGTCGGGACAGCGCTCAGCGATGATGGCGGATCTCAGGATTGCAGGCTGGTGGGCTGGAATCGCACTGGCTGTCAGTATCGCATTCTTCGCGGGCTACGCAGCCGACTGGCTCGGCGCCTCACTGCTGGGCTTCGAAACCAGCCCGATCAGCGCCATCATGATGGCAATTGTCATCGGCATGATTCTGGCCAACACGCTGCGGCTGCCGCCGACATTGCGGCCGGGGCTGGACTTCTGTGCATCCGCGATATTGCGTATCGGCATCATGCTGCTCGGCATTCGCCTCAGCCTGTTCAGTGCCGGGCAGTTCACGCTGGTCGCATTGCCGTTCGTCATCACCGCGATTGCCGTCGGGCTTTTCACCGTTGGCCTGCTGGGCCGCCGCATGGGCCTGTCGAAGCAGCTCAGCGGACTGATCGCCGTCGGCACCAGTATTTGCGGTTGCACGGCGATCGTTGCGGTGGCGCCATTGATCGAAGCTGACGAGTCTGAAGTCAGTTACGCCATCGCCTGCATTACCGTGTTTGGACTCGCGGCCATGTTTGGCTACCCGCTGCTGGCGCACTATGCTTTCGCAAGCAATCCGGCGCTCGCCGGACTGTTCCTCGGCACGTCCATTCACGAAACCGCGCAGGTCGCCGGCGCCGGCATGATGTACGAGGCGCAGTACAACGCACCGGTTGCGCTCGAGCTTGCAACAGTGACCAAGCTGGTGCGCAACCTCAGCATGATCGCGGTGATTCCGCTGATCGGCTTCCTGTACGGTTCCAAACGCGGCAGCAGCGCTTCCGGCAGGATCGATTACCTCGCCATGATCCCGTGGTTCATCGTCGGTTTCGCGCTGATGTCGGCGCTGCGCACCATCGGCGACAGCAGTGACCGACCCCTCGGCTTCCTGCAACCGGATCAGTGGCACCAGCTCGTGGCGGTATTGCGTAACCTTGCCGAGTACTGCCTGCTGATCGCCATGGCGGCGGTCGGGCTCACCTCGATGTTTGCCGGGCTGCGCCGCATCGGCCTGCGGCCATTTGTGCTCGGCCTGTTCGCGGCACTGCTGGTCGGCGGCGTGAGCTTCACAATGATCACACTGTTTGCCCCGCGCCTCATGGCAATGGCAGGCTAAGCGACATGCCACTGGTTGCCCACAACGATCTGCCGACCTTCGGGGTACTGCGCGAGCGCGGCGAAGTCGTGCTGTCGCTCGATCGCGCGCGTGCCCAGGATATCCGCGAGCTGCATATCGGCTTCCTGAATATGATGCCGGATGCCGCGCTGACTGCCACCGAGAGACAGTTCATCCGGCTCGTGGGCAGCAGCAATCCGATCGCGCAGTTTTATGTCTATCCGTTTTCCATTCCGGAACTGAAGCGCGGCGCGGAGGCCGAAGACCACATTCGCAAGTATTATTTCGAGTTCGAGCAACTGGCGGCGAGCGGGCTCGATGCACTGATCATTACCGGCGCGAATGTGATCAACCCGTCGCTCGACCAGGAAGCGTTCTGGGATCCGCTCATCGACATCGTGCACTGGGCCAGTAGCAATGTTGCATCCATCTTCTGCTCCTGCCTTGCCACGCATGCGCTGGTGAAACACTTCCATGGCCTCAACCGGCAACACCGTGAGCAAAAACTATGGGGGGTTTACGAACACACGCTGACCCAGCGCAGGCACCCGCTGCTGCGCGACGTCAATACGCGCTTCTTTGCACCGCATTCGCGGTATAACGATGTGTCGCGCGCACAATTCGAGTCAGCCGGCCTGCACGTACTGGCGGAGAGCGCTGCGGTCGGCGTGCACCTTGCCGTGAGCCCGGACCAGTTTCGTGTAGTGTATTTCCAGGGGCATCCGGAGTACTCGGCGATCAGCCTCATGAAAGAATGCAAGCGCGAGGTCAATCGCTATATCACGGGTGAGCGCGCCAGGCCGCCACGCGTACCGGAAAATTACTTCACACCCGAGGGCGAGAAGATCGCGAGCGCATACATTAATGAAGTGATCCGCGCCGTGGCCAATCGTGTGCCGGCGCCGGAATTTCCCGAAACTGAACTCGCAAAGTATGCCGACAACACCTGGGGCGACACCGGCAAGGCCATCGTCAATAACTGGCTGGGCCTGGTCTATCAACTGACCAACCTCAATCGACATGAACAGTTCATGCCCGGCGTGAACCCGGACGACCCGCTCGGACTCAAAGCCGACACCTAGCCGCTGCGCGCTCCCGCCACAGGGCCGTTGCATGTATGATTCGCGGTCTCCGAGACCGCACAAGGGACCACCAACATGGGCTTCAGAACCCGGCAAATTCACGCAGGCGTTACCCCGGATCCACAAACCGGTTCGATCCTGACACCGATCTACCAGACCACGACCTATGTACAACCGTCGGTCGACGAATACCTGAGCAAGGGTTTCACCTACTCGCGTTCCGGCAACCCGACCGTCAGGGCGCTCGAACTCAAGCTGGCCGACCTCGAGGGCGGCGTCGACTGCGCCTGTTTCGGCACCGGCATGAGCGCCATCCAGGCCGTGATGCTGGCATTCCTGAGTGCAGGCTCGCACGCCGTCATTTCCGACGTGGCCTACGGCGGTACCTATCGCCTCTGCACCAAGATCCTGAGCAAATTCGGCGTCGAATTTACCTTCGCCGATGGCTCGAAGCCGGACTCGGTCGCCGCGGCCGTGCGCAAGAACACGAAGCTGATTCTGACCGAAACGCCGGCCAACCCGACCATGAAGTGCACCGACATTGCGGCCGTTTCCAAGATCGCGAAAAAAGCCGGCGTCGTGCACGCGGTCGACAACACCTTCCTTACGCCGTACTACCAGTTGCCGTTCAAACTCGGTGCCGACATTTCGATTCACAGCACCACCAAGTACATGGACGGTCACAATGCGACGGTCGGCGGCGCGGTGATCAGCAACAACAAAGACCATGCCGCGGCGGTGCGCTTCATCCAGAACAGTACCGGCACGATCATGTCACCGCAGGTCGCCTGGCTGACGCTGCAGGGTTGCAAGACGCTGTCGATTCGCATGGACGCGCAGTCGGCGAGTGCGATGGCAATCGCGACCTATCTCGAAGCACACCCGAAGGTTGCGCAGGTCAGGTACCCGGGCCTCAAATCCTTCCCGCAGCATGAACTCTCGACGCGCCAGGCGTCGGGTTATGGCGCAATGTTCTGGTTCGAGGTCAAGGGCGGGCTCAAGGCCGGCAAGAAACTCATGGACAACATCAAGGTCTGGAGCCTTGCCGAGAACCTCGGCTCGGTCGAGTCTTTGATTACGCACCCGGTGACAATGACCCACGCCGACGTCGAAGCGGCAGAACGCGCGCGCGTCGGCATCATCGATGGCCTGGTGCGCGCCTCGGTCGGTCTCGAAGACACTGACGACCTCATCAATGCACTCGGGGCAGCGCTCGACCTGGTATAGACCGATGTCGGAGTTTCTCAAGTTTGACACGCTGAGCCTGCACGCCGGGCAAACGGTCGACCCGGTATACGGCGCACGTGCGGCGCCGATCTACCAGACGACGTCCTACGTTTTCCCAGACACCGACACGGCCTCGTCAATTTTTAATCTCGAGCGCGGCGGTCACGCTTACTCGCGCATCACCAATCCGACGGTCGGCGTGCTCGAGCAGCGTATTGCGGCACTCGAGGGCGGCTCGGCCGCGGTCTGCACGGCCTCCGGGATGGCGGCGACATTCTGCGCGATCACCGCGATCCTGGGCCAGGGCGATCACATCGTCGCCTCGACACAGATGTACGGCGGCAACATCAGCCTGATGAAAAACACGCTGCCACGTTTTGGCATCACCACGACGTTTTTCGACCCGACGGATATCGACGCCTGCCGCAATGCGATCCGGGACAACACCAGGCTGATTTACGGCGAGCTGATCGGCAACCCGGGTCTCGACATTCTCGACCTCGAGGCGATTGCGAACATCGGCGCCGAGCACCACATTCCGTTCATGGTCGATGCCACGTTCAATACGCCCTACCTCTGCCGTTGTCTCGACTATGGCGCCAACATGACGATTCATTCGGTGACCAAGTGGATGGGCGGCCATGGCAACGCCATCGGTGGTGTCGTGGTTGACGGCGGCAATTTCGACTGGGGCGCAAGCGACAAGTACCCGACGATTACCGCACCCTACGCGCCTTTCTCCGGCATCAATCTCTGGGAGGAGTTCGGGCCGAGCGCGTTTGCGACGCGCATCCGTGCCGAGGCCATGCGCGACATCGGGCCGTCAATGTCACCGATGAATGCTTTCCTGCTGCTGCAGGGAATTGAAACGCTGTCGCTGCGCATGGACCGGCATATGTCGAACACCGCCGCCATGCTCGAGTTCCTGCAAAACCACGAGCAGGTGTCGTGGGTCAACCACCCAAACCTGCCCGGGCACCGCAGTCACAGGCTCGCGCAGAAATACCTGCCCAAAGGCGCAGGCTCCATCATCAGTTTCGGCGTCAAGGGCGGGCGCGATGCCGGCAAGGCGTTTATCGAGAATGTCGAGCTGGCATCGCACCTCGCGAATGTCGGCGACGCGAAAACGCTGGTCATTCATCCCGCTACGACGACGCATTCGCGCATCGATGCCGGGGCGCTGCAGGCTGCCGGCATTACCGAAGACATGGTGCGGCTCTCGGTCGGGCTCGAGGATATCGCCGACATCAAGGCAGACTTTGAAACGGGCTTTCGCGCTGCGGCACGCCTCGCGAAGGGCTAGACGTGTATTTCGACGTCAAGGGCAAACGGGTATTTGCGACCACGGGTGGCAAGCCGTTTGATAATTCCAAGCCGGTCGTCATTTTCCTGGCCGGCAGCGGCGGCGACCATACGTTCTGGGGTTTGCACGCGCGCTTCTTCGCGTTTCGAAAATACTCGGTGCTCTGCCCGGACGCGCCGGGACACACCCACTCGGCTGGTCCCGCCCTCGGCTCGATCGAAGCGCTGGCAGACTGGCTCAACGAGGTAGTCACCGCACTCGATATCAAAGACCTCTCCATTGTCGCGCATTCGCAAGGCTGCCTCGTGGCGCTCGAATACGCATCGCGTTTTCCTCACAAGCTGCGCTCGATGTCACTGATCACCAGCGGGCTCGCCACACCAGTCAATGACTATTTGCTTAAGGCGGCAAACGACAACCCGGCGGCCGCGGTCGACATGATGATCTCCTGGGGCTTCGGCCCGGCGGGACACCTGCACCAGGGGCCGATTCCGGGCAACTCGATAGCCCGAGTGGGTTACACCACGATGTGGCGCAATTCGCCGCGGGCGCTCGCGGCCGACCTGCATGCCTGCAATGATTACCGTAACGGCAAGGCAGCCGCGGCCGCGGTGCAATGCCCCGTGCAGGTCATCATCGCCGGCAAGGACCGGATGGCGCCTGCGAAGGCTACCGCGACCCTGGTCGAGCATTTGCCCGATCCTGTCGTGGCGCGTATCTCTGAGAGCGGCCACATGCTGCCGCTCGAGGTGCCGGACCAGTGCCGGACGCTGCTGAAGGATTTCATTTTCTTGCATAACCCTGCCAGCCAGGCGTAGACCATGTACGAAATCAACAAGGCCGCGGTTATTGGTGCGGGCACGATGGGGCTCGGCATCGCCGGCCAGCTTGCCAATGCCGGCGTCGACGTGGTGCTGCTCGACATTCCAGCGGCTGGCGACAATCGCAATGCGATTGCAGAACGCGCGCTGCAGCGCCTGCTCGATCCGCAGCAACCGGGCCTGTTGCACGCCGACTGCATCGAGCGAATTCGTATCGGCAACATCGACGACGATATGCACTTGCTGCGTGACGCGGACTGGATCGCCGAAGCCGTGGTCGAACGCCTCGACGTCAAACAAGCGCTGTACCAACGCATCGATGCGGTGCGCAAACCCGGCTCGATTGTGTCCTCGAATACATCGACGATCCCGATTTCGCTGTTGGTCGCAAACATGCCAGAAGCGTTTCGCAGCGAGTTCGCAATCACGCATTTCTTCAACCCGGTGCGTTTCATGCGCCTGCTCGAGATCGTGCGCGGCGAAGCGACGCGTGCCGAGGTTATGCATTGTCTTGAAAAATTCGGCGATGAGCGGCTCGGCAAGGGCATTGTCATCTGCAAGGACACGCCGGGTTTTCTCGGCAATCGCGTCGGCGTGTTCGCCATCCAGACCGCACTGCATGCAGCCTTTCGCATGGGCCTCCGCCCCGAGGAGGCGGACGCCATTTTCGGCCGGCCCATGGGCATTCCGAAGACCGGCGTCTTCGGTCTCTATGACCTGATCGGCATCGACCTGATGCGCGATGTCGTAAAGAGCCTGGTCTCGATACTGCCAGCGAACGACGCGTTTCATGCGGTCGCCGCGGAGATCCCGGTGATGACGCGCATGATCGAGGCGGGCCTGGTTGGCAACAAGGGTGGCAAAGGCGGCTTTTACCAGCCGGCCGACCCTGCGAATGGCGTCCGCCGCAAGACGCTCGATTTCAACACGCTCTCTTATGTGGGAGCGGCCCATGTCGTGGGAAACCCCCATGCAGGCGACAACTATGCCTGGGAGATCCTCGCCAACACCCTCAGCTACGCCGCATCCCTCGTTCCCGAGGTGAACGAATCGCTGGTCGCCATCGACGATGCCATGAAACTTGGCTACAACTGGCTGCAGGGCCCGCACGAAATGATCGACGCCATCGGCGTCGACAATTTCATTGCGCGGCTCGAAAAGGACGGTCGCGATGTGCCCGCCTTTGTACGCACTGCGGCGGGAAAGTCGTTTTACCGCGTGCACAACGGCAGACTGCAATACCTGCTTGCGGACGGGCGCTATCGCAACCTCGAACGCGCCGCAGGTGTGATCCGCTTTTCGGAGCAGCGCCGGACGCTGACGGCGCTCGAGGAGAATGAAGCGGCGAGTTATTTCGACCTCGGCGATGGCCTTGGCCTGATCGAGTTTCACAGCAAGGCAAATGCGCTCGGGCCCGGCTCAATCGAGCTGATTGCGGCCGCCGTCGCGCATGCCAGCGACAATATGACTGCGCTCCTCATTCACAACGACGCGCAGCACTTTTCCTGCGGCGCTGACCTGCAGAGCATTCTCGACTTTATCGCAAGCCAGGACCTCGACGGCCTGGACCGTTTTCTCGATCACTATCAGCAAACCATGCTGGCGCTGAAGTACGCGCCGATCCCGGTCGTGGCGGCGCCCTCGGGGCTGTCCGTGGGCGGCGGTTTCGAGGTGCTGCTGCACACCGACAAGGTGGTCTATCACGCCAATTCGGTGACCGGCCTGGTCGAGTCGCTGGTCGGCGTGGTGCCGGGCGGCGGCGGCGTCAAGGAAATGCTGTATCGCTGGTCGGGGCAGCATGGCGATGTGACCAGGGGCGCGTGGAGCGCATTCATGAACATCGGCTACGGCAAGACAGCGCGCTCGCCGCTCGAGGCCGAACCGCTGGCAATGTTCCGCAGCGGCGTCGATCTTTACATCATGAACCGTGATCGACTGCTTGCGACTGCCCGTCGCGAGGCATTGGCGATGGCCGGCGCGTACCGCGCGCAACGGCGTGGCCCGCTTGCCATGCCCGGGCGCGAGGTCTATGCGGAAATGATCGCGTGGCTGAAAAAGGCCCGCGCCAGGGGGCAGCTGACGCCGCATGACGTCACCACGGGAACCCAGATTGCCATGATCGTGACCGGCGGCGACATTGCCGCGGGAACCGAGCTATCGGAAAATGACATCCTCGCACTCGAGCGCAGGGCTTTCGGCATTCTCGGAGCGACGCGGCTGACGCGCGCCCGAATCGAGTTCATGCTTGAGCACGGTACACCGCTGAGAAACTAAGGCCGCCATGATTTACAACGCACCCATAAAGGACATGCTGTTCCTGCTGAAGGAATGTTTTGGCCTCGACACGCTTCGCGCATTGCCTGGCAACGAGGAACTCGATGCCGACTTGCTGGAGGCGGTGCTTGAGGAGGCCGGCAAGTTCTGCAGCACGGAATTGCTCGCGATCAACCAGGGCGGCGACCAGCACGGCGCCGTGCATGCCGACGGCAAGGTCACGACACCGCCAGGCTTCAAGGAAGCGTACGCGAAGTTCATCGGCAACGGCTGGACCGGCATCGACGCCAATCCCGAGCATGGCGGCCAGGGCCTGCCAAAGATGCTGCATGTGTTGATTGATGAAATGCTCGGCGCCACCAACCTTGCCTTCAAGCTGTACGCGGAACTCAGCCGCGGCGCCTATCACCTGCTCGAGAACACGGCATGCGCAGAAATTCGCGCACGCTACCTGCCGAACATGGTTGCCGGCACCTGGTCCGGCACCATGTGCCTCACCGAACCGCAC
>Ga0224505_10000217_pt1 | contig 43174 bp, 36 predicted proteins | sample SF_Jan12_sed_USG_FD_169102 | JGI IMG/M metagenome (GOLD analysis project Ga0224505, IMG submission 169102) | Sediment microbial communities from San Francisco Bay, California, United States - SF_Jan12_sed_USGS_4_1 | ecosystem: Environmental > Aquatic > Marine > Sediment | place: USA: California... | reverse complement strand
AGGGGGAGGGGGTATAGGGTATAGGGAATAGGGTATAGGGTATAGGGTAAACGGTATAGGGTATATTAGCAAAAGCATGATTATTCAATTAGATCCGAACATTGCAGCGGCCGACAAGGAGGCCATTGTTGGTAATGTGAAAAGCCTGGGGTATAAGGCTACTGAAGTAAAAACGCAGGAGAAACTGTACATCATCGGCATTGGCAAAAAGGACTTTGACATTCGCTTGCTGGGCCAGATGAAAGGCATCGAAGATATCCATCGTGTGTCTGACGATTATAAGCTTGTTTCCCGCAAGTGGAAAGTTGAACGAACACACATTGATCTTGGAGATCAGGTGATTATTGGAAATGGTTCCTTGTCGCTTATGGCCGGTCCGTGCTCTATTGAAGACGAGGGACAGGTTCAGCAGACCATTGATCATCTTGTGAAGCATGGCATAAGAATCATGCGGGGCGGGGTTTTTAAGCCCAGAAGTTCGCCTTATGCATTTCGCGGTCTGGGTATCGACGGACTGAAGATGTGGTATACCCTTGCGCGAAAGGCTGGTATCAAGATCATCACGGAAGTGATGCAGGTAAGCCAGATCGCGGAGATGTATGATTACGTGGATGTATTTCAGGTGGGGGCGAGGAATACGCAAAACTTTAATTTGCTGGATGAGCTTGGCAAAGTAGATAAAGCAATCATGATTAAGCGCGGTATTTCAGGAACCATAGAAGAATTGCTATATTCTGCGGAGTATGTCTTTGCTGCAGGTAATGAAAAGCTTATGCTCTGTGAGCGTGGAATCCGTACGTACGAAAAAGCAAGTCGCAATACCATGGATCTGAATGCTATTCCGATTCTCAAAGAGAAAACCCATTTACCGGTGATCGCAGATCCATCCCACGGCATAGGTATTCGCGAATATGTGGATCCCATTGCGCTGGCCGCTGTGATAGCAGGTGCCGATGGGGTGATTTACGAAACCCATCAAAAACCTGAGGAAGCTGCTTCTGATGGGCAGCAAACCCTTGACTTTGAAGAATCTGCGCGTTTGATTGACAAGCTAAAGAAAGTGTATGCGCTTCGGGAAAGCTTCTAAATTGAAATTCTGGCACCCTGTGCCTTATGCCCCAAACCTAATCCCCTATTCCTATGACTGTCTATGGCATTAAGAATTGCAACACGGTAAAACGTGCACTTGATTGGTTAAACCGAAATCAAATTGATTTTGAATTTCACGATTATAAGCGGGCAGGAATAACAAAAGAAAAATTAAAGATCTGGAGCAAGCAGGTGGGTTGGGAGAGTCTTGTTAACAAGAAAGGTACTACATGGCGTCAATTGGATGCATCTGTTCAATCAAAGGTTAAAAATGAAGCTGCGGCAATTTCGTTAATGGCAGAGAAGACTAGTGTCATCAAGCGTCCATTGATTGAAGATAACGGCAAAGTTCTGGCGCTGGGCTTCGATGAAGCCGGCTATGAAAAAGCTTTTTTATAAGCGGGTGTGAATCCTGGATTCACGCATGAATCCAATCAATCCCTTTTCTCAATAGTCCCAGCGTTTTTTCCTCTTCCGATGAAGGTTCAGCCTCAAACCGGTATATCCACTCAGCCATCGGGGGAAGACTCATCAAAATTGACTCAGTTCTGCCTTCGGTATCCAACCCAAACTTAGTCCCGCGGTCCCATACCAGGTTAAATTCAACGTAACGTCCCCTGCGGAGATGCTGCCAGTGTTTCTGTTTATCCGTGAAGGGCAACAGATGATTCTTTTTCATGAAATATGTGTATATGGATGCAAAAGATGATCCTACGCTTTTGATAAATTCGAATCGTGAGGCTTTGTTGAAAGGCGCTTCGTCTTTTAGGTAATCGAAAAATATTCCGCCAATACCACGGGTTTCATTTCGATGCCTGATGAAGAAATAGTCATCAGCCCATTTCTTGAATTCCGGATAGTAGGAGGGATCATGTTTGTCGCATACGGATTTGAGCTGCAGATGAAAATACTTTGCATCGGCTTCTTGTATGTAATGCGGCGTCAGATCGATGCCCCCGCCGAACCACCAGGCGCCATTGCTCATTTCAAAATAACGGACATTCATGTGGATGATTGGCACCATCGGATTAAAAGGGTGGATTACAATGGATACACCCGTCGCGAAAAAATCCGGATGTTCACCTGATTGAAGTTTCATGGATTTTAATACGGGTTCAGGGGTTTTTCCCCAAACAGCAGAAAAATTCACTCCTCCTTTTTCAATGATGTTACCGTGGGTAAGCACGCGGGAGACACCACCGCCACCACCAGGCCTTTCCCAGGGATCGTTTTTGAATTCTCCCTTGCCATCCGTCTCTTCCAGCTGCTTGCAAATATCAAGTTGCAGGCTGGTAAACCAATCTCGTATTTCTTCTTTTGCGATCATATAGTGATTAACTATCTCGGCCTTGTCATGGGAGCACCAATCAGTTGTGAAATCCGCAATTTCAGGCTTTCAAAAATAGGTATTAACACCGTATGCGATGCGCTGATTTTGATATTAAAATAAACGGGAAGATTCTGCCGTAGCGGATGGCGTTGGGTGGTGATTAAGAGAAAATAGTAATACATGGAACACAGCTGGCAAAAGTTAGGTTTTTCGCCGCTGCATGTTCCTGCTCATCGCCTGAGGGGTTGCCACACTGGTCATGCTGAAAAGAGAATCACTCCATTACAATCGTTTGAAAAATCATAAATACCTATCTTTAACCAAGTCAATAAACAAGGATGGCTGTTGAAAAGACCGCAAAAGCAAAACGAAACGTAAAGCCCGACATTGAACGGGAAATTCTGCTCAAGGCATACGAACTGATGCTTACCGCTAAGCGAATGTCCGAGACATACGATGAGAACCGTGAGATTTGCAGCAGATATGTCCACAGTACCTCGCGTGGGCACGAAGCCATTCAGGTTGCTGCCGGGCTGCAATTAAAGCCCTGGGATTATGTTTCACCATACTATCGTGACGATTCCATGCTGCTGGGAATTGGACTGGAACCATATGAACTCATGCTGCAACTTATGGCGAAACGCGATGATCCTTTTTCGGGTGGACGGACCTATTATGGACATCCTTCCCTGAAGCAAAAAGGTTTTCCGACAATCCCGCACCAAAGTTCAGCTACCGGAATGCAGGCTATTCCAGCGACAGGGATGGCACACGGACTTTCTTACTTTGAGGGGCTTGGGTTAAAACTGGAAAATCCGCCTGTGGTATTGTGTTCAATGGGGGATGGATCAGTCACAGAAGGTGAAGTGTCAGAGGCTTTTCAGATGGCCGTTCTTAAACGACTTCCCATACTTTACTTGGTTCAGGATAATGATTGGGGAATTTCCGCTACGGGGAAAGAAATGCGTGCGATGGACGCTTATGCCTATGCCGCTGGCTTCAGTGGTTTGGAACGCATGGCAGTTGACGGAGCGGACTTTATCGATGCTTACCTGGGTGTAAAGAAAGCAATCGATTTTGTTCGAAAGAAACGGGCACCTATTCTTGTTCATGCCAGGTGTTCTCTTCTCGGGCATCATACATCAGGGGTTCGAATGGAGTGGTACCGCGGCGGGGATGCCCATGCAATGGCGTTAAAGAATGATCCCATTGAACGACTTGAGACGTATCTGCGGCAGCATGGTGAGTCGGAAGAAGTCCTGCTGCAAATTCAGCTTCTCGCAGCCAACAAAGTATCTGATGACTATCGAAAGGCCCTTGAGTCTCCTGATCCCAATCCGGAAGACTTTGATTCTCATGAATTTGCACCAACCCCGGTGATAACAGAAAAAGGTGAGCGTGCTCCGGAAAATGGTGAAAAGGTGGTGATGGTGGATGCTGCGTTGCATGCTGTCGATGAAATCTTACATGAACATCAGGAAGCCTTATTTTATGGGCAGGATGTAGGCAGAAGGTTAGGCGGCGTGTTCCGGGAGGCGGCAACACTGGCCGAAAAATACGGCGACAATAGGGTTTTCAATACCCCGATTCAGGAAGCCTATATTATCGGATCAACGGCAGGTATGTGCGCGGTTGGCGCTAAGCCCATCGTTGAAATTCAGTTTGCAGATTATATCTGGGCAGGCATGAATCAGTTGGTGGAGGAACTTTCAAAAAGTTGTTACCTGTCGAAGGGAAAATTTCCGATCCAGGCTTTAATCAGGGTACCGATAGGCGCTTATGGTGGAGGTGGCCCGTATCATTCCGGCAGTATTGAATCAGCCTTGCTGAGGATCCGTGGTATTAAGATAGTGTACCCCTCTAATGCAGCAGATATGAAGGGGTTGCTGAAAGCTTCTTTCTACGATCCCAATCCAGTCATAATGCTGGAGCATAAGGGGTTGTACTGGTCCAAAATTCCGGGTACCAAAGAAGCAAAGATGATTGAACCGGATTCGAATTATATCATTCCGTTGGGAAAAGCAAACATTGTGCAGTATGCTCAGGAAGAAAAGGTAAGCATGGGCATGTCGTGCGTGATCATCACGTATGGGATGGGCGTTTATTGGGCGAAAGAGGCTTCAGGCGCTTTTGCGGGGCAGGTAGAGATCCTGGATTTGCGAACCCTCAATCCAATCGACTGGGAAATGATAAAATCATTAGTGGAGAAGCACAACAGGGCCTTTGTTCTGACGGAAGAGCCACTCCTGAATTCATTTGCAGAATCGCTGGCGGGAAGAATCCAAAAGGAATGTTTTACGGACCTGGATGCCCCAGTCTGGACGTTGGGTTCAGCCGACTTGCCCGCAGTTCCACTGAATGCAGCGCTGGAGAAAATGATGCTTCCGAATGCAGACAAAGTTGCTGAAGCCTTGCGTTCCCTATTGGATTTCTGAGTTTTCCACATTGGACAAGACTTCAAGCAGTGCCGTTAGAAAGGAAAGCCGATACCTACATTGTAGATAACAGGTTCTTTATAGTTATAGTATGTACCGTCACTTCTTTCGGTGGCATAGGGTTTCCAGAAGCGAACATTGTCCAATACAAATTTATCACCTTTATCCCGGGCGGGATCATAGGCTTTTAACCCAACATCAAATCGTAGAATCAGGAAGGTGAAGTCAAACCGGAGCCCGAAGCCTGTACCTACGCCAAATTCCTTGTAAAATCTGTTAAGCTTAAATTGTGAACTGTTATCCTGTGTAATGATTCCGTCCTGATCTTTAACATTAAAAGGTCTGAAATTCCAAACATTTCCGGCGTCGATAAAAACAGCACCGTACACGAAGCCAAACAGTCTTTGACGTAACTCAATACTTCCCTCCAGCAAAATTTCAGATGGTCTTTCGATACTGTAATCGAATAATCCATCTGCTACGGGATTTTCACTGAGCCTGGGTTTGGCAGATCCTGTTCCCAGGCGGCGTGGTCTCCAGGCACGAATACTGTTACTACCGCCTGCAAAAAAGAATTTTTCGTAGGGTAAGCTTTTGTTTGCAGCATAGGAGTATGCAAATCCCGAATTGAACCTGTAAGCAATTGTTGTGTTTTTGTTAATCGGATTAATGCGTCTTACATCCAGGCCAACACGAATGTATTTGTAATACTCTAATTCCAGGTCAGTAATAAACTGCGGGTTTATTAAGTTCCAAATCGTGCCACCACTTTCTATTTGAGCTTTAATAAATCCCGAATCATTTTCTTTGTTTCCATAGTTGCGCAGATTCCAGGTCACACTAAAAATTATACTGTTGACAAAAGAGGGTCTAAAGGCATTGATCAGACTATTATTGCCAAGGTCCGCTTGCTGCTTAAGCAAGTCTCTGAATTCGGGCGAAAGATTGGAAGTATCGATGACACCCACATTTATCGGTGTCAGCGAGTAGGATGTCTTCTTTAGGTTTTGCCAGGTATAGGTACCGTTTACTGCGGCAACCGTTCTTCGGTATTCGGGACGGTCGGAATATGAAATGCCGGCTGTAAATTTGGTTTTGGGATTATAGGGTGCAACTTTGATTCTGCGCTCCTCTTTGAGAGGCCAGATAAATTGGGGGAAGGTCAACGATGCATCAATACCGGCCTCGGTACTCTTATACACATTATTTGACTCAGTTGCGGAGGCGACTCCTTCGAACCCAAACCGTCCGCTAAGACCAAAAGTCGCCATGCCTTTAAAGACATTTCGCTTTTTAAGGGACATAATATAGAATGGTCCGGGAAATCCTTGTGTTACATTTACCCCCACCTCATTCGTCCACTCATATCGTGTTAATGGGCTTGCGAAGATGTTGGCAATGAACTTTCCGTCGGACGTATCATAGTTAATGTTTACAAACTTGAAAGCTTCCACGTTACCTAATTGTCGCTGTGTATTGAGTGTTTTTGACCGGCTATAGTCATCCTTCGGCCTTATAAATACGCGTTGGCTAAGGATTCTTAAATTATAGTCTCGGGTATAGTACTTGAACTGAATATCCCGATAGGCCCTGGTCTTTCTTTCAGCTCCTGGAATGTTAGCACCAACGTCTGTGGTAAACGTTACTGTGTCAATATTAAACTGCTTGTGATATCCTCGCTTGGCCGGATCTTTTACGGCAATGATAATCGCTACTTTTCGCTCAGGTGTTCTAAAGGACGTATCTGCCTGAAAGTCTACGTATTGCCGACTGAAATCATAAAACCCATGATCCTTTAGCAATAAATCTATCCTTTCTCGCTCCTTGGTAAAATTATCCTGATTATACCGTGTGCCTTTTCTGATAAAGCTTTCTTTTTCGTTTTCAAGAATTATGCGCAAGATGGTGGTATCCTGCACATCGTAGGATATGGAATCCAAAAAATAAGGTTTACCCGATTCTATTTTATAACGCACCCGAACAAGTTGTAATTTGGATCGGACTTCTTCAGTTACTGATCTTTGAAAGTAACCGTTGGCAAAAAGATAGTCCTGAAACCTTTCCCTGGTTAATCTTGTCTGGCTGCTATCGTAAATGGACAAAGGTTCTCCCCATTGCATCCAGAGATTTCCATTTTCAATAAAGGAATTAATCTTTACGACCTTCTTTTGTTTTTTAAACAAGTATTTGTTAATCTTCTTTTGTGAAGTTTCCTCCGCTATTTTTTTGTCGTACTTACTTTCAACAGCTTCCTTCTTACGAATATATTTCTCCTGATCATATCGTTTGTACCCAAAATAATAGATGCCTACAAGGGAGGCGATAGGCAATCCCAGAATTTTGCGATTAGGTTCCTGGGCATAAAGGTTTCGAAGCGCTTCTTCATCCACATTCTTAGGCGCGTCGATGCTTTGGCGATACAATAGTTTTTCGTTTTCTTTCAGGTGCTTGGTGCCCAAACATCCGGACAAAGTAGCGCCAAGCCCCAGAATTAATAGAATATATTTATTTTTCGAGGCTCTCAAGTGTAAAAGAATGCTATCTAAAGCTAAAATCAAGTTTGTCAAATCCCTGCAAATAAAGAAATACCGTAAACAGGAGCAATGTTTTGTTGTAGAGGGTGCAAAGAGTGTGCTGGAATTACTGAATTCTGATTTTGAGGTTGTGATGGTAGCCGCCACAGCTGAGTTCCTCGCAAAGGCTTCGCTTCAAGGCGTTGCGGATGTTATCGAGTCGACGCCGGCCGAACTTGCGGGTATAGGAGGTTTCCAGACCAATGAAACAGCATTGGCGGTAGGAAAGATGAAGCCAAATTCATCATTTGCAGTAGCGGAAGATGAATTTGCGCTGGTTCTGGATGATATCCGTGACCCGGGTAATCTGGGGACTATTATTCGGACTGCCGATTGGTACGGCATACAAAAAATCATTGCGTCTGAAGAAACTGCTGACTTCTACAATTCCAAAGTAATTACCTCAACGATGGGGTCATTTGCCCGAGTTCATTTGTTTTACACGCCACTGTCCGAGTATTTTCAGGATAGCAGTCATCGGGTGTTTGGTGCTTATCTGAAGGGACAGGATGTTCATACCATAGATTTTGGCAAGGGTGGGCTCATCTTAATTGGCAATGAATCCAGGGGTATTTCAGCAGGTCTCGAAAAATTTGTCACCGATAAAATCACAATACCGAGGTATGGAGAGGCTGAGTCTTTGAATGCTGCGATTGCAACCGCCGTTATTTGCGATAACCTCAAAAGAGGCTGGTAATGACAAGGGCACTGCTACGCTGACTAGAAGAATCCTTCGCTTTTCCGGGCTGCATCTGCTGAAATCTTATCGGCGTTTTCCTTTCCCAAATAGCGATCTATCATGGAGTGGCCGATGTAGATTAATGGGGTGAGCGCAATGGCTACTACGAATTTATAGATGTAATTTGTGATTCCGATCGCAATAATCTGCTTGTTTGTAAAAATTCCGCTGAATGCAATGTAGAGGACCACAAAACTGTCTACGAATTGGGAGACAAGCGTTGAGCCTGTGGCCCGCAGCCACAACATTTTGCTGCCCGTAAACCTCCGAAGTTGCTGAAAGACGAAAACATCGACAAGCTGGCCTATTAAGAATGCTGATAGCGATCCAATGATGATGCGTTGGCCCTGTCCAAAGATCTTATTAAATGCAAAATCGATATTGAAAAAGTTACCTTCAGGGTCTTTGCTATTTGTGTCGATCCAGAAGTCAGCCGGTGACAACCTGATCGTTATAAAAACAACTACAAATGCATAGGCGATTAGCGCCGCCGTGAAATAACTAATACGTCTTACGCCAGGTTTTCCGAAGTATTCATTCACTAAATCGGTGGTGACGAAAACGATAGGCCAGATAACAGCACCAGCGGTAAGGTTGAAATCCATCACGAATCCCATAAGATTCAGGTTAACAGGGTTAAAACCGAATGTGCCTTCTGCTGAAAATATTTTAACGCCTATCATCTCTGCAAGCAGTGCATTGGTTATAAATATGCCGGCAAGGAACACGAATAAACGATGGCGTTTTTCCTGAAGTGAGTTATGCATCGGATTAAATCTAATTAGTCTTGTACGGTGAATTCTTCTCCTTCTATTGCTAGCGCAGTATTTGGAAAAATTGATTTGGCTTCATCCAACAGTGGCGCTAAATCTTTGTAGCGTGCTGAGAAATGCCCTAACAACAAAGTTTCCACCTGCGCAAGCTGGGCCATAGTGGCCGCCTGCTTGGCTGTACTGTGCCATGTTTCCTTTGCTTTGTCAACCTCATCTTCACCGAACGTTGCTTCATGGTACAAGATGTTAACGTTCCTGATTTGATCAATAATATTTTTATCGAACGCGGTATCTGAACAATAGGCATAGCTCCTTGACTTTCGTGGCGAAAGCGTCAGTTCTTCATTGGTATATTCAATATTTCCTGCTTCGTCATAAACATTTTCACCTTTTTTCAAGCTGGCAATTTGTTGGATAAGGAGGCCCGGAGGCAACCTGGATTTGTCAATCCTTCTCGGTTTTATTCTTTCTTTGAAAAGAAATCCGGAACAAGCTACTTTGTGCGACAGCGGGATGGTCTCAACGGTAAGCACATCATCTTCAAAAATAATTTCCCTAACGCCTTTTTCAAGCGGCTGGAAAATGATTTTATAACCTAGTGAAGCATGTGAGTACCGAAGTTGAGTTGTAATAATTTCATCCAATCCCCAATGACTGTACAGGTGCAAATCGTTGACTCTTCCTTGAAGGTGCATCGTGAAGATCAAGCCCATCAAGCCAAGATAGTGATCGCCGTGCAGGTGACTGATGAAAATATGATTGAGCCGGTGAAAATTTACTCTCTTACGCATCAGTTGCATCTGTGTGGCTTCACCGCAATCCACAAGAAAAGACCGGCCTTGCATTTCAATGAATTGCGATGAAGTATGCCTCCCATATGCAGGCACGGCGCCACTTGAACCAAGTATGATAATTCTAAAACTCAAATCAATTCACGTAAGCAAAGCTGTAAACAAAAAACCAAAGCTTGATAGGCTTTGGTTTTCTGATATGTAGATTATTACACTAATTTCCGTCAGAGTTTTTTAAATCCTTCTCGATTTCGTGCATGAAGACTGCATCAATACCCTCTTCAACCTTAGGCAATATGTTGAGCACACTGTCCAGTTGAGAAATTTTAATGAGCTTCATGGTATGATCGGACAACGAAGTCAGGATGAATATCCCACCCTCTTCCTGCACTATCCTGTTTCCAACGAGCAGTGCACTAAGTCCGGAAGAATCCGTGTATTTTACTTCCGCCAAGTCGAGTACTATATTTCGGACTCCTTCAGCATGCAATGTGATCAGCTCGGATTTCAGACTGGGGGCTACGCTTGAGTCCAGCTTTTCTTCGTGCAAACGCAACAGGCTATATTTCTGCTGTTTGTCAATGGTATACTTCATAATTCAGTTTTTCTTGGATTCTAAGTTAGCGGAATTTATCGAATTCAAGATGCTTTGTTCAATTCTTTGGTCAATATGGTCATAATCCACCGGTGGTAGCAACTCTCCTCTCACTTGTCGATAAAGTTCTTTGTAGCGGTTTGATATGGAACAAACGATTTCGTCGGTCATTTCAGGAATATGCTGCCCTTCTTTTCCCTGGAATCCGTTTTCAATAAGCCATTGGCGGACGAACTCTTTGGAAAGTTGTTTTTGTGGTTCATTTGCACGCTGCCGCTGATCATAACCATCGGCATAGAAGTACCGCGAGGAATCCGGTGTGTGCACTTCGTCAATCAGATAGATTGTCCCGTTGTGCATGCCGAATTCATATTTGGTATCTACCAGAATAAGGTCACGCGCTGCTGCCAGCGCTGACCCTTTCGCAAAGAGTTTGAAGGTATATTCTTCCAGGATCTTATAATCCTGAGCCGAAACAATCCCGCGTTCAAGAATCTCCGCTCTGGAGATATCTTCATCATGACCTACATGCGCCTTGGTTGTAGGGGTTATGATGGGGTGGGGGAGTTTGTCATTTTCTTTCAGGCCTTCAGGCAACGCCTCACCACATAAAGTTCTTTTGCCGGCATTGTATTCGCGCCAGGCATGCCCCGCCAAATAACCTCTGACAACCATCTCGACAGGAAAGGGTTTGCATACAAATCCAATAGTGACGTTCTGATCAGGCGTGGAAATAACCCAGTTTGGGACGAGGTCCTTTGTTGCCTGAAGGTTGAATGCCGCAATTTGGTTTAACACCCGTCCTTTATCCGGAATAGCGCGCGGCAGAATTACGTCGAATGCGGAAATCCTGTCTGTGGCGACCATGGCCATCCACTCACCAAAATAATACACATCGCGAACCTTGCCGCTATAAAATCCTGTTTGCCCGGGAAAAGTGAAGTTGGTTTCCTTGATTGCCTTCATGCGTGAAAATTAAGGACGCAAGATAGTAGTTAATGCAGCTACCCTAAAATTTATTTCTTCCAGGAATAACAATTCGCGAAGCGTTATTTCTCAGGACTGATCGGGATGCCCGCTTTATAAACCATTGAATACTCCAGTATGCCCTGGTCACTATACGTTTTCCATTCGTTGTGTTTCTTATCGGCAATGTATTCGCCTTCTTCCTTGAGGATCCCATTCGCATAATAGGCCTTAAAGGCACCGTGCCTTCTGCTGGATCGATACTCGACGATCGTTTCGATACCACCTTCTTCAAAGTATGTTTTTAGTGTTCCCGCAAGCAGATTGAATTTGAATACCTCTTCTTTCCGGATTTTCCCGGAGGGATAATAGGAAAATCGAATACCACTGAGCTTACCGTTTTCGTAGGTTTCTTTGGTTTGAACGGTTTTCCCGTCTTCAAAAAAAATAGTCCAGGTACCGTGCGGAACAGCGTTTCTGTACTTCTTGGATGCCAGGAGTTCACCGGTCTCCTTGTATTCTTCTACTGTAGCATCAATTCCGTTGGAGGTTACTTGTTCTTTTGTCCTGATGTTCCCGGAAGGGTAATAATCAAAGTTGACCCCGTATTTCTTTCCATCTTTGTATTGATAGCGGTGTTGCACAACGCCGTCAGCAAAATAGCCTGTATTATCGCCGTGCAGTTTGCCGTTGCTGAAACTCCCTTCCAGCAATAAATGGCCATCCTGGTCATAACTTTTGAATTGCCCATTCTTCGTCCCTTCGTCCATGGTAGAGACTGTTTCAAGCTGGCCATTTGTAAAATAGGTTTTGTAAAAGCCACTGAGTATTCCATTCTTATAATTTGCTTCGGTTGCGACTTTACCATTGTCGTAAAAACTTCGTGTTATCCCATTGGGCTTACCATTTTTATAGCTGATTTCTTTTTTGACTTTCCCATTTGGATAATATTCTTTTACGAAGCCTTCCGGCTTACCCTTGGCAAAGAAACTCTCTCGTTTCACGATACCATTGTCAAAGTAGAGTTGGATGCTATCGGTAAGGATATCATTTTGGTAATAGGCTTTCTGAAATACAATTCCATCCTCATCATAAATAAGTACCGGGCCATGGCGTAACCCGTTGACGTAGGTAATCTTTCGCGCAATTTTTCCATTTTCATGGTATTCCGTAAAAAGACCCGATTTTTTCCCATCATCAAAGGCGCCTTCCATCATCAGGTTTCCATTCTGATAGAAGTGCTTATAGTGCCCTGAAATTTTTTGATTGTCTTCTCTTGAAGTAAAATATATTTCCTGGGGATGTCTTTTTTCCTGATCGTAGAAGGTTCGAACCTCCTGTTGTCCATAGGCAATACCTGAAAGCAATATCAAAAGTATTCCTGCAAAAAGATTCATGCACCAATAATTTCAAAAATGAAGATTATGGCTAGTAACGATAGGTTACTTCCAATGTTGTTTAGCATGACGGTCAAACATGCTCAATTACGATGGCTGAGGCGCCTCCTCCTCCATTACAAATACCGGCTACCCCAATGCTTGCATTGTTTTGTTTTAGTACATTAATTAACGTACCAATAATTCTGGAACCCGAAGCGCCTAGTGGATGTCCCAAAGCTACAGCACCCCCGTTCACATTCACAATACCAGGATCCAGCCCGAGTTTAATATTATTTGCAATGGCTACTGCCGAAAATGCTTCGTTGATTTCGTAGTAGTCAACGTCTTTCTTTTCGATACCCGCATGTTTCATTGCTTTCGGAATAGCCAGCGAAGGAGTGGTTGTGAACCACATTGAATCCTGGGCTGCATCCGCAAAGCCCCTGATTATTGCAATAGGTTTGAGGCTCAGCGCAATAGCTTTTTCCTTGCTTACCAGGAGCAGGGCCGCGGCGCCATCATTGAGTGTTGAGGCATTTGCTGCAGTAACGGTTCCATCTTTGGTGAATACAGGTTTCAAGCTTGGCATCTTTTCAGCGTTAACAGTTTTGTATTCCTCATCTTCGCTGAACACCGTAACGTTACCTTTACGATCTGTGATTTCTACAGGAACGATTTCATCATTAAATTTTCCGGACTTCCAGGATGCGGCGGCGCGTTTGTAAGAATTAATCGCGTAGTTATCCTGGTCGGCGCGTGATATATTCATTTCTTTTGCTGTATTGTCTGCACAAACGCCCATGGCGCAGTGATTGTAGACGTCCGTAAGTCCGTCATACTGGACACTATCCAGCAATTCCCCGTTTCCAAACTTATATCCGTTTCGGGCCTTCATCAGCAGATAGGGTGCATTGCTCATACTTTCCATACCACCTGCCAACACGATTTCATTTTGCCCAAGCATAATCGATTGTGCTCCTAGCATTACAGCCTTCATTCCGGAGGCGCAGACCTTGTTTACCAGCGTGCAGGGGATATCAAATCCGAATCCTGCGCCAACAGCCACCTGCGTGGCAGGCGCCTGTCCCAGTCCTGCAGAAAGCACATTCCCTACAAATATTTCCTCAACAAGCGATGCATCCATTGCACTTTTTTCTAATGCGCCCTTGAAGGCGATTGCGCCGAGTTTTGTCGCACTCATGGAAGCCAGACCGCCCCCAAAGCTACCAATGGGTGTCCGTGCCGTTGAAATGATGTATACTTCTTTCATGTTTGTCAGGTGTTCAAATTTGGATAAAGATTACATGGGGTCGGGACATCAGTGTCCTTCCAGCCCGTGTACCTTTGACATCGCTACCAATCCGGTTTAGTCCTATCTTTGGATTTTGTCGCTTTCCGTTTATTCTGCTGCAGGTATTGAATTTCCTGATTTTTCATCGCCTCCAGAATCATCTTTGCTTTTTCTTCACTGATCTTCATCTGTTCGAGCTTCTCGGAAAGTTGAGGGGCATTTTCTTTCTTTTCTTTATTTTCTTTTTCCTGTTGTTCTTTGCGTTGCTGTTCCTGCGCTTGCTCGTTTTTATCCTTTTCTTCCTTGCTTTCCTGCTCCTTATCCTGCTGTTCCTTTTTTTGCTGTTCTTTATCTTTTTGCTCCTGATCTTTCTTTTGTTGATCCTTTTCCTGTTGATCCTTTTTTTGTTGATCTTCGTTTTTTTGCTCCTTGTTTTGCTGATCCTTTTTTTGCTGATCTTTGTTTTCCTGATTTTGTTGCTTCTTCTCCTGCTCGTCCAATTTCTTCTTTAACATCTCATAATTGTAACGTGCATCGATATTGTCAGCATCTGCTTTTATCGATTGTTTGAAATTATTCAAGGCTTCATCCAGTTTGCCTTGTTTGTAGTTGAGGATGCCCAGCTGTTGTTGGGCTTTTGATCGGATGGCTGGTTTAGGACTTCCTATTAAAGACTTGTATGTATTGGATGCTTGTGCGGTGTCATTTGTTTGAAAATACGAATTGGCAAGGTTTAGCATCACCTCGTCCTCTGTGACATCCAGGGAGTCGGCGAGGTAGCGATATTTTTCTATTGCTTTCTTATAATCCCCGGAGACGTAAGCCTTTCTCGCAGCTGATTTAACACTATTGACCTCACCGATTTTGCCCGGGTCAATCGTGATCAATATTGCAAGGATGGTAGCAACAATTAATTTCATATCTTAATAGTTGGGATATTTACGAGTATATCCAGCACAAACAGCAGGGATGCAAATGCCAGGAAATAAAAGTATTTATTCGCGGTAACATCAATGAAACGCGCATCGCGTAACTCGCCTTCAATTTTACTTATTGTATTAATTAAGCGTGAAACATCATTTTTAGTTTCGTTTATCTCGAAATATTGCCCGCCTGTCTTTGTGGCCACTGATATTAATTCCTTTGGGTTAAGCTTGGTCACTACGATGAGTCCCTGCTGGTTTGTTTTTAAGCTATTCCCTGCATAAATATTGCCACCCTTTTCTGTTCCAACACCCAACGTGAATAACTTGATATTATTATTTTGAATTTCACGCGCAACATCGTCAGTTTCTTCACCAAAATCTTCTCCGTCACTGATAAGGATAATAACCTTTGATTTGGCCTGGGAAGATGGGGCACCACCGTCCTCCTCCAGTTTTTTCAAGGCCATTCGCAGGGGCGGCCCGAAATCTGTTCCGGAAGAGGGCACCAGGCCGGAATTCATAGTTTCAATAAATAAGTTCAGCGCATTCTGGTCGTAAGTTAACGGACACTGCATAAAGGCCTCGGATGAAAAGATAATTAATCCAATGCGATCGGAATTGAAAGCAGCAACAACTTTTTTCAATTCAAATTTGATTTTCTCCAATCTGGAAGGTTGAATATCAAATGCGTCCATAGACTTGGACAGGTCGATGCATATCATGATGTCTTTGCCCACTGACTTTACCTCTTTCTTTGAACCGCCAAAGGATGGACCAAGTGCAGCTACAATAAACAGCCCGAAGTAGATGGTACGGAAAAAAAGTTTTATGAATACGTTGCGGAAGGGGGTGTTAAGCCTTTTGGCAATGCGAACTATACGGGCAAGGTACAATGCATACAGCGCCACAAAAGCAACCATGAAGATTATCTCTGCAATTCCAAAATCACGATACCAAAGCACATTAAGTCTGTTTACAACCGGCAATTTGCAACTACCATTTTGTTTCTGCAATACCTATTTCTTTAAAACGGATTATAACAGGCTTTGCACCCGGTGAGGGTCATGGCGTGACAGTCAATTCCTTATTTGGGTTGGCATCAGACGTTCATAATGGACTTTTCATTATTTTTTATTAATTATTTCGGTTGTGGGTATCAGGAATTATCCGATCTTGAAGGTTTGTTTTAAACGCTGATTGGTGTAGATTAAGTCCGGCTAAGGATGGTCGCAGTATTGAATTTTGCGCCGGAAAAATAGCCCTAATCGTAAATGCAGACTGAACGATAACTATATGAAAAGACTCGCTACAATCCTTCTCGTTTTAGCCTCATGTTTAGCAAAGGCGCAGAGTGTTGATTACAATAAGATTATTGTAACCAATCAAATTTCGGCTATTTCCTTTGAGGAAAAGCTGGTCCAATTGGCTTGGTCGAATCATCCATCAAACAAAGTCGTGGCGCAGAAAGTGCAGTTGGCGCAAACCCAGCGCGCTCAGGCAAGATGGTCCTGGCTTGATGACATTTATCTCGAAGGAAATTACAATGAATTTACGGGTGACCAGGAGATAGATGCCCTGGCCAGATCCTTCTATCCACGCTATAATATCGGGATTAGGTTACCCCTCAGTACATTTGCGCAAACGCCCCTAAGTGCTAAGCTGGCAAGCGAAAGATTATCAATAAGCGAGTATGACGTGAATGCAAAGAAATTGGAGGTAAGGGAAAATGTCCTTTTGGCCGTGGAGAGACTTAAAGAAAGATTCAAAATCATAAAGCTTCGTGAGCGCATCCAGGAGGACTATTTTTTGATGTTTCAAAGCACTGAAAAAAAATTCAGAGCCGGTGAGATTTCATTGGAAATTTACCGGAGCACTTCGCAGGCGTACTATTTGAAGGAGGAGGAAATAATCCAGGCCAGGTCAAATTTCAACCAGCAGAGAATTGCACTGGAAGCTATGATTGGTGTTGAGCTGAAAGATATTGAGGGCTATGTCGAATTTATTGACAGACTAACAATGGAAACTCAGGAAAAATAACACTGCGGAAAAAACATGCTGATGTGACAGGGCTTATTTTGCCAAAATGTTTTCACTACTAGATTTGATGGCGCGTTCAACTTCGGCCACAAGGAACTCAGGTTCGAAAGGTTTTACCAGGTATGCAAAAGCACCGAGATTAAGACACTGCTTGCGCTTGCCGGCACCTTCATCACCGGAATGGATAATGATGGGGACACGCTTCAGGGTATCGCTCTTGCTTATATTTTCAAGCAGCTCCACACCGCCAAGCGATGGCATCTTTAAATCTGAAACAATTAAATCAGGAATATTATCACTTGTCAGCCACGACCAGGCCTCCATACCGTCGTTCATGACGGTAACGTCGTAATTTTTGTTTTTAAGAATTTTTTCCAGTAGCCAGCACAATAAGGCATCGTCTTCGATGAGCAATACTTTCTTCATGGTATTAAGTTTAGAATACCTTCAAATGATGCTTCAAAGATCAGAAACGGATTAAGGCAGGATCTTCAAAGCCAAACCAAGACAGATCAAAACTAAATAAAATAAATGATACACATGTAACCTCCTGATGATATTTATTCAGAAAATATTAACCTTTGGTGGTGAAGATGTGTCAGATTGAACTGGATTTACCTGTTTGTGGATGATCACCTATTCGACAAAAGGATGATTATGAAAACTGACCGCCGGTGCCCGATGTAATATCCAGTGTTGCTTTGCGATTTATCTTGCCATTTTCGGTAAAAATAAACGAAATGCCTGTAAGAATTTCTTTGGGAATTTCATGTTTGGACAACATGTTATGCATACGCGAGTGAAGCAGTTTGATATTTTCACGGCTTACATTCCCTGCTATGACAAGGACAATCTTATGGCCATACTTCTGATCGGGTAGACTTCCAACAAAGAAATGCTGACTAATTCCGAGTGCCTGAAATATCTTTTCAATTTTCAGCTCAAGTGCTTCGGGTATAACTTTGGTCCCTCCTGTATTGATTACATTATCCCAACGGCCAGTCCACCTGAAAGTGTTTTCATCCACCAGTTCAACGACATCGTTTGTGATGATAGGATGTGAAAGATTAGGCCACCTGATGACCAGGCAACTTCGATTGTCAATCCCAATTGTTATGCCGGGCAGTGTAGTGTAGTCTGCCGACGCATGCCTACCATTCAATAACCTCAACGCAATGTGAGATACCGTTTCGGTCATCCCGTATGTAGCATAAAACTTACATTCATATTGCTGCAGTTTATGCTGACTTTCCGCATCGAGGATCGCACCACCAATAATGGCGGTCTTGATGGTATTAAAATATCCTGATTGTTCCGATCGAAGAATATCATGGAGTTGCGACGGAACCAGCGCAACGAAATCGATCCGTTGATCTGGCTTGATTTCCATAAATGGATTTGCTGAAGGGGTAACACTAATGACCTTCATACCGGTAATGAAACAGCGCGCAAGCATCATTTTGCCAGCTATATGGGCGGGACTCAGGCAGCACAGGGCGTTGTATCCTTTGGTAAGGTTAAGCGCCTGTTCAGTCAATTTGGCGCTTGTAATGATTTGATTTCGGGTAATGGTAATGGACTTGGGAGGACCTGTTGAGCCGCTGGTATGTTGAATAAAATATTCTGTTGTACCAAACCACTCGGCGATAAAGGCAAAAGTAGCAGCCTCGAAATCAGCCTTGGGTATTGCAGTGCAGGAGAGAATCTGTTGAATCTCCACTTCTCTTCCATTAAGCAGAATAGCGTCAAAAGGGTAGGTGTTCATCTATTTGCATTGCTTGTTCACAGAATCATCGATCTTTCAAATTATAACCATGGCGATTTCGTGGAGTAGCCCAAACTGGAATCGGGGTCAATGGTACAATTTCGAACTGACTTGCTTGAAAAATAAGATGTCATAATTGGGAGGTAACCGTTTTATGCCGGTTTTCAGGAGGATTATGCACGTTCTACAAATACGGATTGAAATCTTAGCTAAGGAAACTGGGGAAATTTTGACCAATCGGGGTCTCTTTTTTCCAGGAACGCATCCTTCCCTTCTTTGGCTTCATCGCTTAAATAATAGAGCAATGTTGCGTTGCCGGCTAATTCCTGAATACCGGCCTGCCCGTCTAGCTCTGCGTTGAAAGAGCTCTTTAACATGCGTAGTGCTAACGGACTCTTGCTCATAATCTTGCGGGCCCATTCAACATACGTATCTTCCAATAATTCCAGGGGAACGACCTTGTTCACAAGCCCCATATCCAGCGCTTCCTTAGCATCGTATTGGTCGCACAGGTACCAAATCTCCCTGGCCTTTTTCTGTCCTACAATCCGCGCCAGGTAAGAAGCTCCAAACCCACCATCGAAACTCCCGACTTTAGGGCCGGTTTGCCCGAACCTGGCATTTTCAGCGGCAATGGTTAAATCACAAACTACATGGAGCACATGTCCTCCTCCGATCGCCCAGCCTGCAACGGCAGCGATAACGGGTTTGGGAATGGAACGAATAATTTTTTGAAGCTCGAGTACATTTAGGCGCGGTGTAGCATCTTCACCCACATAACCGCCGTGCCCGCGCACACTTTGATCACCACCGCTGCAAAATGCCTTACCGCCTTCGCCCGTCAGAATGATAACGCGGATATCCGGATTCTCACGGCACGCATTCATCGCGTCGATCATTTCGCTTACCGTTAAGGGGGTGAATGCATTGTGTACACGCGGCCGGTTTATGCTAATGCGCGCGATGCCTTCAAACGTATGAAATAAAATTTCTTCATATTCTTTAACGGACTTCCACTGAAATTTAAACTTCATAACTTTTCTTTATTTGCTGTTTCAGGTTGTCAAAAATTGCTTTGTTCAAAATGACGTCAGATTCCAATTCCAGGACTTTTGTTTTTCCGTCAAAATCAAAAAAGTCCTTTAAGAGATTCTTGATTTTACGTCTGTTATCGAGTTTTAAGTATTCAAATGCAAATTCCTCACATAGCTTCCGTGCATTTAGTCGTTGCTTTGTGATAAAGTACTCTTCTGCCTCAGGCATTCTGCCAGGTCCATCAAGCATTTTAAAGATAACACCGCCGTGGTTATTTAATAATATAATACGAAAGTTAGGTAACGCATAGTTGTGCCAGAAGGCGTTTCTATCGTAAAAGAAGGCAAGGTCGCCGGTAATAAGAATGTTGGGAATATCGTTTTCCAGCGCGTGCCCGACTGCCGTGCTTGTGCAGCCATCAATTCCGCATGTTCCACGGTTAGAAAAAACCTTAACGCCCGTTTGTGACGCTGCCAGCCCTATGTAATTTGCATAGCGTACACTCATACTGTTTGCCAGGTGAAGATTACAGTTTGCCGGCAGGTTTCTGAGGACTTCCTTAACCAATTCAAATTCTGCGAGTTCTTTCGCTGGGAAAAAGGCATCCAGCGTTCTCGCAGCCCGTCTTTCTTCTACCTCCCAAATTTTATTATAGTTATTTTGTTTCTGGCTTTCGAAGTTTTCCTGGCGGGCAATTGAACCAAGGAAGTCGAAAAAACCACCTGTATGTGCATGAAAAATATGGGTTATGCTCTGAAAGGTATCTGCCACGTTTCCCGGTGATTGGATGTGCCAATGTGTTTTGGCTGAATATTCGCGCAGAAAAAGTTTCAAATTTTTTGAAATGACCGGCCCGCCAAAGGTAATCAGCAGATCGGGCTGTAATGTCTTTTTAACATCCTCTCTTGCTTCGCCAAGAAACGTATCGGCGTGGCGTATCGCATTGCCAATGGGGTGGATATTTGAAATCACATCCCCCACCAGCGGAATGTTGTGATGTGCCTGGAAGTTATTCAGCGAATCCAGGAGCGCATGGTCAGCTGCCTGCTGACCGGCCACAATAAGTATATTGTGGAAGGAGGACCACATTGTGGATATGCTCTCCTGTTGACCAGCTGTTAGTGCGGTGCTTGCCGGGGGTTCTTCCATAACCCGAATGTCATTGCTGTACGACAGTTGCTCACCGGCCTCAGGATAGAGTGGCTCCCTGAAAGGGGCATTAATGTGGACGGGGCCCTGGGGATGCTGTATAGAAAGGTTAATGGCTTCATTAACGATTCTGTTAATACTCCATTTGGCATCGATGTGGTCATATTCCTGCGGGAGTTGATATGATTTCTTCACATGCTTGCCAAAGATTTCAGATTGAAAGATAGTCTGGCCATCCTGCTGCGCAATCCATTCTGCAGGCCGGTCCGCAGTAAAGATGACAAGTGGAGTCATGCTGAAGTATGCCTCCGCTACTGCGGGTGAAAAATTGAAGGCTGCAGTTCCGGAAGTGGAAAGTAATATGGCGGGCGAACCCGAACGTTGAGCGATACCCAGCGCAACAAATCCGGCGCTTCGTTCATCGCTGAAGGTTTTTGACACCACTTCAGGATGCCTCAGGAAAGCCAGTGCCAAAGGGGCATTGCGTGAACCTGGACAGAGAATTGCGTTGTTTAGTTTTTTTTTTGCGCAAAGCGCCGCAATATCATAAATGGGTTGGAAGCGGTTTGTCATCCGTATGCGAAAATGTTACAAATTCATTCCAGGGGGCACAGTAACATTTACCGGCCAATAACGTCGAGAAGTGTATTGATCTTCATATCAGTCTCTTTCCACTCAAGTTCAGGAACAGAGTCTGCTGTAACGCCGGCACCGGCATATAATATTGCTTTGTCCTCAAGCAATTGGGCACATCGAAGGTTCACAAAAATGTTTATGCAATTGTTGAAATTTACTGGCCCAAGATACCCAGAATAATATTGTCTATCATAGCCCTCATTTTTTTTGAGGAATTCATAGGAAGTATCAAGGGGTACCCCACAAACCGCTGAGGTAGGGTGGAGGAGTTGAAGCATTACAGAGCCAAGCTGCGGAAAATTTGTTGCCGCCATATCCACGCTAAATTCTGATTTCAAATGCAGCAGGTTACCGGCAACAACAGTCTTAGGACCGTGCTCTTCAAATTCACGTAGCCTGATTTTCTTAAAGCTGTTCACTATATAGCGCTCTACCAACGCATGTTCTTCAATGTCTTTTTGCGTCCAGGCGACAGTTTTCAAATCTTCCCCCTGCTGGTATGCCTGGGTCCCTGCAAGTGCAATGGTTCTGAATATACTTTTCTCTTCCACGCATACCAACAATTCAGGCGTTGCACCCAACCAGGTTCCACTTTGCGGCGTACTCACGATGGAAACGAATGCGTTTGGGTTTGCAGCACTTAGCCTTTGAAAGGCTAGAACAGGATCAAAATCAGGTGGGATATTGGAGAGTTTTGCCCGCGATGGAACGATCTTTTCGAATGTACCCTTTTCTATTTCCGCAACACCTTTTTCCACAACTTGTATAAAGGCATCTTTATCAGCAGCACAAGGCTGATATTTTAAACGATAATGCTTCCCTGCTGAATGTAAGCGCTCATTGCGCTGCGTTTGAAGCCAGGCCTGAGAACTGATCTCTATCGGGTTTTGTGGGTTGTCAAGCACCTGGTTTGAAAAGGAAAAGGAAAGATCAGCCTTCAAAAAAATGCGATCTGCAGATTTGTCAAAAGGAGCGAAAATAAATCCTGATGGCAAATCTTCCAGTAACTTTTCCGGTGTTAGAAGTTCATGCTGTTTTGAGACGATAAGATGTTTTGTATTATCATTGGGCAATCGCCATAGCGCGACCGAATAATTATTCTCAATAGCGTGGCTTGTAATGAAAGTTAAGTATTCAGCTTCCGAAATTATTTGATGCGAAACAGAAGTAGTAATCTCCATATGGTAACCCTTCAATCCTTTTTGTCTAATACGGCCATTGTAATCCTGCTGATGCAAACCAATTCACCTTCCGTAGTCGAAATGCGAATTTCCCACACTTGCGTTTTCTTTCCGATATGGATTGGCCTGGATATCCCATTTACGAACCCCTCCCGAACACTTCGAATATGATTGGCATTAATTTCCAATCCCACGCAAAATTGCTTCGCCTGATCAATACACAAATTGGCCGCAACGCTCCCCATAGTTTCGGCTAGGGCAACGGATGCACCCCCGTGCAACATTCCCAGGGGCTGATGCGTTCGGTTGTCAACAGGCATTTGGGCCTCCAAATAATCCTCTCCGACATGTGTAAATGCTATGCCAAGAAGCTCCGCCATGGTGTTTGCTGACCATTTATTTAATGCATCTACGGTCATGATTGTTTTGAAAAATCCCATTAATATATTGGATATGGCGCTGACTGAGTGCTATTTTCCTATTTTTGCGCCCAAAATAACGGAAATTTGAGCAGCAAAAAAATATACGTCATCCGTCACGGCCAAACCGATTACAACCTTAAGAATATTGTCCAGGGTAGTGGCATTGATAGTAGCCTAAACGCGCAGGGACAGGCACAGGCCAGGGCATTCTTTGAAATGTATGGGCAGATGCCGTTTGATAAGGTGTATACCTCGGCATTAAAGCGAACAAGGGAAACAGTAAGATCCTTTATCGAACTGGGTATCCCGACAGAATCTTTGACAGGCCTGAACGAAATAAGTTGGGGAATCAGAGAGGGCACTGAAATCTCATTGAGAGAAGATGCATACTATCACTATATGCTGAAGCAATGGCAACTGGGCAAAACTTCTCTGCGAATTGAAGGTGGGGAGAGCCCGGAGGATGTAATACTCAGAATGAAGCCTGCTGTAGATCATATCTTGGCGCAGACGCATGAACAGCGCGTGCTCGTTTGTATGCATGGAAGGGCTATTCGCATAATGTTGTGCATGCTTTTAAATTATCCGTTGAAATCAATGGATATGTTTGAACATGAAAACTTATGTCTTTACCTCCTGGACTATAATAATTCCTTTTTTACGGTAGATCGCTACAACGATGTAAGTCATCTGCGTCTTAGCTGAGCCAGTGCGGACTTGGCTTTTGCATCAATACTATTTTTGTACTCGTGTTTTTTGTACGAAAGCGCCTGCTCAAAATAAGATTCTGCCAACTTCGTGTTATGCTCAAGAACAAGAATGTAGCCCATTTGAAGACAGGCATTGGGAGCAAAGTACCAGGTTGTGTGATCATTCATCTCAATCACCTTCTTGTATGCATGCTTGGCTGAATCCAAATTGCCTACTTTATGGTCGAGCCTTGCCATGCGGTAGTAAAATTCTACCTGATCCCTTGCGGTAGGAATCTCTTCGGGCCGGATAGCACTGAATATTTTTCGTGCTTCATCATAGTAACCCCCGTCTGTGTAGTACCTTGCTTTTGTTAATTTGATATGCGGAAGTTCTGATTCGGCAAGGCTCCGGGCAGCATACTTGTCAGCTTCGGCAGTCTCTTTACCAAGATTTCGCGCTAATTCGAAAGCATCATCAGCGTCGTTCACATTTCCGTTCAGCCAATAACTCAAGCCAATTTTGTAGTTCGCGTCTTTGATGAAGTTCTGGCCTTTGTAATGATTAACAAATAAACCATAAGCCGTAATGGCATTCAGATATTCAGCTTTGTGCAGGTACACTTCGCCCTTAAGGTAATCGGCATAATAAAGCGGGAGTCCTTGCTCTGCTTGGTTAATACGGGTTAACAAAGTCAGGGCCTTTTCGCTTTGTGAATTTTTTATCGCCAAAGAGGCTCCCATGAAAAGAGCCAGCCTGTTTTCCGGATATTGCGCAAGAATTTTATCCATTACAGAAACACCTATATCCGCATGCTGAAGAACAAATCCTTGTATGAGGGCATAAAGCACATCTGCTTCAAGGCTAAGCGGATGGCCTGACGTGCGAATGCTCTGTAGTTCTTCCAGCCCGGTTTCAATACTCCCCCGGATGTTTAACAGGCTGAGTATCCATTCATACTTTTCAGGAACAGAACCAAAGATAACATCAAGCAATGCGGAGGTCTTTTTTATAGCCTGAAATGCCGGAAATCTCTGTTTGATTTCTTCGGTGGTGAGGTAAGCCTGTCGAAGATTTAGTGCAGCATCAAATTCATGTCCAAATTTAAAGTATATGAAGGCCCATTGCATTCTGATTTCGGCTTGCAGGAAGAGGTCGTCTGGTGTATTGAGCCTGGTCCTGCGCTCAAGACGTTTTTCAAATCGATCTTCATACTCGGTATACCGTGCACCATCTTCAGTAATAAGCAATTCCACAGCTTCTGCCAGGGCTGTAACATAATGATCTTGTGGAGTTTGAGGTTGTGGAATCAGTGCATGGGCCTCATCCACATGGAGGGCCAGCACTTGAGCATATGCCTTTTGGGTAGTAGGATCAAACGCCCATTCCTGCGCGCTGGTCTTTATGACACTGGATGCAAACAAAAAAAGGCAAGCCAAAGCGGCTGCCTTTCTTTTAATGGTATGTATTCTGCTATCCAGCTGCTTTCTTTCTTCGGCTGGGCGCTGGCGTTGCCACTTTAGCAGCTTTGGGTTTGTCACCTTCATCAAGAGAATCCATGTCAACATCCGCTAAGATACGGCCAGAATGCTCATCGATCACAATTTTCTTTTTCTCCCTGATCTCTGCAATTTTTTGTGGAGGAATAACGATGTTACATCCTTCTGCTGCACCTCTGACAACACGTACAACTGCCAAGCCATTGCTCAGGCTACCACGGAGTCTTTCGTAATATTTAAGGAGTTTATCCTCGATTTTTTTTGTAGCCTTTTCTCGTTCAGCCAACAGCCTCTTTTCTTCTTCATGACTTTCAGCAAGAATCCCGTCAAGTTCTTTCTTTTTAGTATCCAGATGATCGCCACGTTCTTTTACGAAGGTATCTGTCTTTTCAATTTCTTCCTTCTTCTCCTGTATGAGGTCCTTGCCTTCTTTAATTTTCTTTTCACAGATTTGAATTTCTAACTCCTGGAGTTCTATTTCCTTCGTAATAGCATCAAATTCCCGGTTGTTCCGAACGTTTTTTTGTTGCTCAGTATATTTCTTGATGAGCTTCTCTGCTTCCTTTATTGCTTCCTTATGCTTCTTAATGCCATCTTCAGTTTCCTTTTGATTTGCTTCGAACCGGCTTTGGCGTGTCCTGTAGCCTTCAATTTCATCTTCAAGATCCTGAACTTCGTCCGGAAGGTCTCCCCTTAGTTTCTTAAGTTCGTCTAATTTTGTATCAATGAACTGGAGTTTTACAAGCGCTTCAAGCTTCTGTGCAACTGATTGATTTTCCATGCTTTATAAGTAGCTTATTGGATTCGTTATGGTTTTTGAAAAATTGATCGCAAAATTAGGAAATTTTTTGATTAAAACATCCATTATGAGTTCTTTGGTAAAGGCTTCGCTCTCATAATGCCCTATATCGGCAACAATAATCTTATTTTCTGCATCAAAGAAGTCGTGATATTTGAAATCCGCGGTAATAAAAACATCCGCGCCGGCCTGAATAGCCTTATTTAAGAGAAAACTGCCGGATCCTCCACAAACTGCTATTTTTTGGATGGCGTTCCGCGGGATCCTTGTATGACGGATAATATCCAATTGCATCCTCACTTTTAAACCCTTTAGAAATTCCAATGGTTCCACAGGATGTTCCAGTTCACCGATCATGCCGGATCCAACTTCCTGATTTTCATTGTTTAATGAGGTGATATAGTAGGCAATTTCTTCGTACGGATGGGTTTTCCGGAGTGCCGAAATAAGAGCACCTCCAAGATGCGTTGGAAATATAAGCTCTGCCCGAATTTCCTGAACTTGTTCCTGGACCAGGGCTTTCCCGATATGGGGTTTGGCGGTAGCCCCGGGGGTAAAGGTGCCAGTGCCCTCTACCCTAAAACTGCAGTTCCTGTAGTTTCCAATTTGTCCTGCGCCTGCATCATACAAGGCCGATAACACGGTTTCTGCATTTTCTTTGGGTATGAAGGTGACAAGCTTACTCAGCGTATCCTTCTTTGGCGACAAAATCTTTAATCCCTGCAATCCGATCCGTTCGCATATTTTCCTGTTCACGCCTGTGCTGATGTTATCCAGGTTCGTGTGAATAGCGTAGATAGCAACATCATTTTTGATGGCGCTGATGACAACGCGTTCAATATAAGTGCTTCCGGTAAGTTTCTTAAGTCCTTTAAAAACAATCGGATGGTGCGCCACAATAAGGTTACACTTTGAGTGTATAGCTTCCGCGACGACGGCTTCCGTGCAATCCAATGTAACCAGGATTCCCGTTACCTCAGTCATGGGATCACCTGTTAGCAATCCTGAATTATCGTACGATTCCTGGTAGCTTGGGGAGGCCTGCAATTCAAGATAATCCGTTACGTCTTTTATTTTTATACTTGTATTCATTATGCTCAGTGTTGCTGTTTCGGCGTGTTAAGTTAGCGGTTTAAAGAATAAGGTTTAAAGTTAGTTTTTCTACAGCCTTACATCAATATAGAAACGATTCATACATGATTATACTTCAGATTTTGTTCTATCCGTTTGCCATGCTGTACAATTTGGTTACGGGGATCCGAAATCGGATGTACGACCTGGGGCTGAGACCCTCAATTAAGTTTGATGTCCCCGTAGTCGCGGTCGGGAACTTGACGGTAGGCGGAACAGGGAAAACGCCACTCACGGAGTACCTTATTCGCCTCCTCGCAATGGACTACAAGGTCGCAACGTTGAGCCGGGGCTATGGCAGAAAAACCAAAGGCTTCCGCATGGCGGATTCTTCTGATAATGCAGACACCATTGGTGATGAGCCTTTTCAGATGTACCAGAAGTTTGGAAGCAGTACTAGCGTTGCCGTTGGAGAAGACAGGGCTTTCGCAATACCAAATATTCTGCAGGCACATCCTGAGACTGATGTTATTTTGATGGATGATGCCTATCAGCACAGAAGTGTTTCGCCTTATTTGAATATTCTGCTATCTGATTATCACCGTCCGTTCTATGAGGATCATCTGTTACCGGCTGGAAGGCTCCGGGAGTCTCGGAATTCGGCAAACCGGGCCGATGTGGTGGTCGTTACAAAGTGTCCGTCGACTTTGACCGACGAAGCGATGATTGCAATTGAGAAGTCGATACGGGTTTATGTTGAGAAACCGGTTTTCTTTTCGCGTATTCGATACCGGCATCCGTTGGCTTTTCCTGATCACCACAAAAAAATAAGTCATGAAGTGGTTTTGCTGACGGGTATTTCAAATCCGAAGCCGCTGGTGTTATTCGTCAAACAAAACTTCAAACTTGTTAAGCATTTCAATTTTCCTGATCATCATCGCTATACAATCTCCGATCTGAAGGCAATCGTCCGCTACGCGGAAGAAAATCCAACTGTTAGTATTCTGACGACTGAAAAGGACAAGGTTAAGTTAGCGGTGTCCCAATTTAATCAACTCAGGAGCCAGCTTTCATTATTTTATTTACCAATCGAACTTGAATTCATCAAAAGTGGAGGGAATTTTGATGCCATTGTCTTAAATAGTTTAAGGCGTGCTGGATAAAATAAAAAGGGATAATCCGCGTATTCCGTATAATTGGCGTTTATTTTTGCAGGTGCATTTATTTCGATATCCGCTGATTTTTTGCTTAACCCTGGGTTCGCTGGGGCTTATGGCACAGGATCAGCCTGCTTCGCGCAAGGGTTCGCGTATCATCGATGACACAACTAAGCAGGTCTATGGTCCGAAGACGTCACGGTATTATTTTGAAAAAGATGTATTCTTCAACCGTCAAACCTTCCACAAAATTGATACTGTTATCCGAAATTTTCATCGGTATAACTATGTTCAACGCAACAATAACCTGTACCAGGATTTAGGAAATATTGGCACGTCGATAAGGTCAATTTATTACCAGGTGCCTGACGTCATTGGTGCAACGTCGGGGTTTCAGTCATACGACATGTATTGGGATTCAGAGCAAGTTCGTTACTTCGATACTAAGTCGCCTTATACGAATATGAATGTTGTATTAGGAGGAAAAGGCAGGTCAATTACAAAGGCTTCGTTCAGCCGCAATATTACCCCACACTGGAATTTTGGATTTGACTACAGAGGATTGCTTATCGACAAGCAAGTGCAGCGGCAGGGCAAAGGTGACCGAAACGTTAAAAGTACATACTATGACCTCTATACAACTTTTCAAACAAAGGACAGTACTTATCGGTTATTCCTAAACTTGCGAAGAAATAAGTTAGAGGCGGATGAATATGGAGGCATCCGAAAGGATGAAGGATTTCAGTATGAGGACTATTTCTTCAAAAACGCCCAGCCAAATCTTTTTGATGCTACCAGCAAGGACCTGAGATTCAATACGCACTTATATCACCAATATGAAATCGGCAAGGCCCTTCAGGTATATCATGTCTTCGACAGTTACCGACAAGCAGCACAATTCCTGGATAGGCCCGGTAACGCACCGCCAGATTACTATGATCATGTAGAGGTAGAGAGCGATACAACAGACGATTATACCAGATTTAAGCATCTACGAAATGAGGTTGGTATAAAGGGAGACCTTTTGAAGCTATTTTATAACGGCTACTATGCTATCCGCAATTATTCCATAACGAACAAATACTGGGCGCCAGATTCTTTGCGCGTGCCCATATCAGGTGTCGAAAGCTATCTGGGCGGCCGCATTTCACTCAGGCTTGATTCAATCGGTGAGGTTACCGGCTGGGGGGAACTGCAGGAAAATGGCAACTACCGTATTGAGGGCCATATAAAAAGTAAGTGGTTTGAAGCTTCAATAAAGCAAGTGCAATACGCTGTGCCACTGCTGCTACAGGCATATCGCGGCAGTCATGATGTGTGGTACAATAATTTTAGCAGCACGAATGTTACACAGTTGAATGGCTATATCCATTACCGATCGCGTGTATTGAATCTGTCACCGGGACTCACCTTTACGCGAATGGGAAATTATGCATTTTTCAAAAAGGGTGATGCACCGCCCGGTGAACAAACTGTTTTGCCCGTGCAAACTGCGGGCGAACAGGTAATGGCGATGCCCGAATTCAGGTTTTCTCTCACCATGTTGAGGCACCTTAGTTTTAGCGGGTATGTATTGTATACCAAGATGCTGACGAATTCAAATGATGCATTTCAGCTGCCTGAACTATTTATTAATTCGCAGCTGGCTTATGAAAATATTTTTTTTGATGGCAACCTGGATATGCATGCTGGTGTTGATCTGCATTACCAGTCAGCCTACTATGCCTTAGGGTATGATGTGCCCGTTCAGCAATTTTATGTCCAACAAAGCTATGCTCCGCCCTCGTTTCCATTAATTGACATCTTCTTTAATGCCCGTATTAACCGTGCCAGAATTTTTGTGAAATACAATAACCTTATTCAACTTTTTACGAAGCAAGGTTACATGCCTACCCCAGAGTATCCCGGGCAACGAAACATTTTGGATTTTGGTTTTGACTGGTCTTTCTACGATTAACTTTTCCCTTTGACGGAATATGGAACATGGACGCAACAGGAAAAGATAAGTTTACTTTGGGTCTTGCGCTGCCAACGGATCCCCGTTGGGCGAACATAGCACAGCTGCATATCCGTGATATTCTGGTAGATCATGCCTACTGCGAGCAGAAGGCGGCATCATCCTGCATCTCATTAATCATTCTCCACCCTGACAGGGAAAAGCTTGTGGAGGTGCTGACGCCGATTGTGGCAGAGGAGTGGAGCCATTTTGAACGTGTTCTTGCTGAATTGAAAAAGCGCGGCTACCGCCTGGGGCCGCAGCGGAAAGATGAATATATCGAAGGACTGTTTAAGGTGGTTCAGAAGGGTGGGAGCCGCGAGCAACAGCTGGTTGAAAAATTATTAATGAATGCGCTCATCGAAGCGCGAAGCTGTGAGCGTTTTAAACTACTTTGGAAAAACATTCCGGATACAGGACTTTCAAAATTCTATTATGAGTTGATGGTTTCTGAGGCGGGTCACTACAAGCAGTTCTTGTCGTTGGCCAAGGAATACATGGCAGCAGATGTCGTAATGCGTCGCTGGCATGAATGGCTGGAAGCGGAAGCAAAGATCGTAAGCAAGATGGAAGTACGCGGGGACCGACTGCATTGAATCGTTGATTCTCAATTCTTGATTATGAACTTGGCAATGGAAGATTTGCCATTTGCGATGAGCTTAATTATGTACGTGCCAGCAGCAGGGTTGTTTTCCAGATCCAAATGATCAGTATGCGCTCCGGCATCCCGTTGCCCTACAGTTGTTGTTGCAGTTATGCGACCAAAAAGATCGATAATTTCCACTGTAACTTCAGCCGATTTATTAAGATCGTAGGTAATGTTGATCCGCCCCGTTGACGGGTTTGGATAAACTGTGATGGGGTGTGCACCAACTGTTTCCAGTATACTGAGAGGGGCCTGCTGAATACTGATGAAGTCGATTGCCCAGCCCCATCCTGGTGATGAAATTCCGGACGTCATGCGCAGTCTGAAAAGTAATGAGTCTCCGGCGCTGAAGACCTTGCTGATGTCAACTTCATGCTGAACAAACATTGAACTCAACCCAGGCTGATTGTTTGTGTAGGCCAATTGCCAGGATGCATCCTTGCTGGCATTGTATGAAGGTGACAGGGAAATCCAGTCAATTCCGTTCTTTGTCGCTTCTATGACCACGGAGTCTTTATCAGGCTCTACAATTGCAACATCCGCGTAGTACAGCGTTGGGAATGTGCTGTTGATTTTCACGGGAGTTCTGAAAAGCACCGCATAGTTGTTATTGCTACTGTAGGGATGAATGGTTTGTAACGTCTTCCGTGTGGAAGGAGGAAGATTTGAGAAGTTCTGCAGCGATAAGTTTGTCAGGGTCAAATCAGTTAACTGACCGAAGTAGGTGGAGTAGTTATCCTTTAGCGCAAGGATGTCGAGCTGATCTATGGTATAGATCTTAGATTGATAAGGGGCGCTGCCCGTAAATGATACAAAGTAAATGCTCCTGATGCCGGAAGGAACGTCGGTCAGCACAATGTCGGTTACACCTATTTCAATGGCCTGCAATCGTTTGGTAAGGGATTCATCAACATATACATACAATGAGTCGAAAGTTTTTTCACTTGTAATCCGAAGCACCAATGCTTTGTCGGGTGCGGTGCCAGTGGTGATGATTTCCGGACTATAATAATTGTTGCTTTGGGGTTGGTCTATGGTGGCCGTCCAGATGCCCCTGCCGTGGGTTGCAATGACTACCTGGTCATCCTGTCCTTTCATGTCCCATACTGATACTTTTGGGAAGTCTTCCAGCAGCGACCATGACACTCCATCGTCCTGGGATTCTACGATGCCAATTTCAGTTCCGGCCCAAATAATGGCTGGGTTATCAGGCCTGACGTATAGACTATATACAGCTACATCCGGAAAACCATTGGCGCTGGTTGAACCCGCATGGAAGCCCGAAATATCTTCCCAGGTCTGACCGAGATTTTTCGTGCGCAGTATTTTCGGACCTCTGGCAAAAGAAAAGAGCACATAGGCCGTGTTTGGTTCAGTTGGGTGGGAGGCAAGTTTTGTGATGGAACCCAACACTGCATTGTTGAAATTGTTGGTGCTTTTGAAAGATGCTCCGCCATCGGTGGAGACAAAAAGTTTTCTTCCAATACCTGAATTGTTGCTCATTCCACTCCCTGCCCACACGATGTTGCCGTTTGCACGGGAAACTTCTACGTCCAAAGAGGAGTAACTCGTGCCAACAAAATTATCGGGTATTGGGGTGAGCGTCCAAGTATTGCCAAAATTGCCGGAAACGTATACCCCCTCAGCAGAAACCGTAAAAACTCTGTTGGGAAGGTCTTTGTTGTTCCCCAGCTTTGTAATAAATGGAAAGCCCTCTGCACCCAGGCCTGTCGTGGTTGCTGACCAGGTACGCCCGCTGTCGTTGGATCGATAAATTTGACCATAGTATATAGAACCCAGGATTTTACTTTCATCAAGATTATTCCAGATTGTTTCAAACCCGTCACCACCGATGGCATATGTATAGTGAACCTTAGCTGAAGCTGATATCGCCACAGGAGAGATTCTGGTGCCATTGTCCTGCATTCCACCGATGAAACGGTCTTCTCCAGGTTTCTTATCAGCACCATAGAATTGGCTGGTGTTGTATCCAAAGCCCTTAAACTGCCAGCCTCCTTGTTCCGTACCAGGTGTTGTGCCTGTATTGGAAACAAATACGCCCCCGTCATTCCCCAGTAGAACTTTATATGTTTTTTTATTTGCATCTGCGATAACAGGCACCATCGTGTGATGATCGACATGTACGCCACTTTGGAGGTTATCTTGCGACATGATGTTCTTACTGTCATAGTTGCCATAGCCATCGGCCACGGTGATTGTAGCAGCACTTATTCTCGTGATGCTTGAAGTGTTTATTTTCAGCGTGCTGTTAACGGAAGGGGGCCAGGCTCCTCCGCCGACAAGTACGGGCCAGATGTTGTACATTAGCTTATGCAGGTGGCCTCCAGCGGCTACAATGTTCGGATCAGGTGAGTTATTATAGTCTACGTTGTTTACGAAGATATACTCCCGGCTCTGACTTTCAGCCGGCAGGCCTGACGTTGACGCTTCGGTCAAATTAAATTTACCATCGCGACCTTGATCTCTGAAGGAAACCATAAGCTGCCGGCCGTTTGTAACATCCCAAACTTCAAACGGCACATCCGCGAACCCCTGGTAGGTATAGTCGCCATCCGGAACACCACTTGAACTGCCTTCCGGCACCAGAAACCGGTGGGCTTTTTGGGTTTTACCAGGTCCGAACCTTATTTCCACGGCTATCTTACCTGCATCCTGACCGACGTTCACGCGTCCCTGCACGGCAGATGCCGAAAAATTTATTAAGGACATAAAATTGACAGTGGTTGATTCGTCTATGGAATAGTAAACGGTTTCAGAGGTTTCAGCTCCCAATGTCGAACGAAACAAATTCACACCGCCGAAGTAGACAATATGTTCATCAAAGGGGTCACAAAGAATTGTGTTGTCATAAAATCCCTGGCTATCAGGTTCCGTTGCTGAATTGCCTAAAAAATCTACGACATTATTGTTGAATAGTACCTTCACCAGCGACCAGGTAACGCCGGCATCGGATGAAACATAAAGATCTGATTCTACGCCAGAAAGTTCACCCTCCGCCGAAGCAAATAACCGGTCTGGGTTCACGGCTGAAACTGCCAATTCAACTCTGCCAGAGATTGACATACCGGCATTGGACAGACTCCACGTCAAACCGCCATCCACAGATTTCCACACGCCAACACCATTTTGGGCAGCATACTGAATTTCAAAATTTCCTGGAGTGGAAATGATCTGATCGAAGACTCCCGTAATCTCTTTAACTTTTGTCCAGGTGATTCCACCATTTGCAGAACGCATTATGGAAGATTTGGTGGCCTCACGATCCGAAGAGGGAGGGGCCGTAGTAGCCACAATCACATTGGCATTGTTGGGATCTACGATTAGCCTTGTGATGACTGCAAAATCAGGATTGCCTTGTGTTGCGATAATGGGTGTCCAGGTTTCCCCTTTGTCAACTGATTTGAATATACCATCGCCCATCGCGGAGTATGCTGATGAAATCAGCTCTCCTGTAGCCGCGTAGATAACGCTTCCAGTTGCATCGGCAGCGAATGCAGAAATTGGGAGTGCTGTCAGGTTTTCATTTCGCTCCTGCCACGATGTTCCGCCATCAACAGTTTTCCATATGCCTCCCGTTGCAGCCCCTGCTAACCAGGTGTTGTTATTCGTCTGGGGTATATTTAAAAGCGCTCGTGTCCTGCCAGGCACGTTACCGGGGCCGCGTTCCGTCCAGGCTATTACACCATTAGATTGAACACTCGCACGCCTTGCCTGGACACCGTTTCTGGCTAACGACAGTGCTTTACTTCGGTAGCCTACTTCGTAGCCAGGCCCATTTTCATTGTCTCGCGTGCGAATTTCCTGCTGAAAGCGAAAAAATTCCAGGGGGTTATCTGTTTCTTCTTCCCCTTCTTCCTCAGCGCTAAACGTTTCTGCAGTGCTTTCCCTGCTTTGGTATACCTTTCTTCGTTCAGTAGACACTGTTATCAGAATTATCACGCAAAACGAGAAGCAGAAAACCAATACCCAGCTGAATTTCATTCTTATTGGTTAGGTGACGGTTGAGATACATGGATGATTGACTTAAAAACAGATAGATCTTGATCTTGTTTTACCTTACCGGGCAAACTGAGTTTTTCCAACGTTTCATCATCAACCCATTTCACATAACCACGTAGATAACTCCCATCTTTTACTACTGCGGAATCTGCCAATCGCAATACCAAAAAGTGCATGTTGGTTTCGATGTTTTCCGGCGCTTGTTTTGGCGTAATCAGCGCATAACTTCCTGATGCGTTGTATTTCGTGACGAAGTTCTCACCTACCTGAGATTGAATTTGCTGTTTGATTGAACTGTGTGGTGCCTGCGCAAAATTGCTGGAACCACAGGTTGTCAATGTGAATGGGCCAAAGACGCTCAGCGTTATGATCAGCCTATATGAGATGCGCGCATAATATTTCGCTCTTCGTGGTGGGTACGGGTGAATGGGAGCTTTTGCTAATTGCATAGCAGTCTAATGGAAATCCATGTATGAGAGGATAAGATTTCTGGATTTAGGTCTTCTGCTTTTTCTTTTTTGCAGCAGGAAACAATACATTATTCAAAATTAAACGGTAACCCGGCGAGTTGGGGTGTTGATTAAGATCTGTCGGCTCTTCACCAACCTGGTGCTGATAATCTTCCGGATCGTGCCCGCCGTAGAATGTCCAAAATCCCTTACCCAATATTCCGTGAAGGTATTTCGCCTCCTTTATTTGTTTATTCTCACCCATCACCAGCACATCTGGCTTAATCAGGTTACTTTTGAAGCCTGTGGTCTGCCCAAAAAAACCATTGATAACACGGGTATGATTCTGGGTTAGCATGGTGGGAATAGGATCCCACTTGGCAGAGAATTCGAACAGGGTGAAGTAGTCGTTATCCTGCCGCAAGCCTCGCTCATTTGGCTGGTTGTCAATATCAGAAAACTCATAGCGCAGTGGGTTTCTTTCCAGTTTGAAATCGGTGAAGGCCAGTGTATTCTCAAAATTTAACTTTTGCTGCGCATTAGGATCTGGTGCATCACCATCATAATAACGGTCACATATATCGATTCCCTCTGCCGCGAGGGCAATGTCGTAGGTGTCAGTAGCCGAGCACATCGCGAACATAAATCCTCCTCCGGTTACAAACTCCTTGATCTTTTTTGCGACTGCCAGCTTGAGCTGCGATACTTTATGGAAACCATGCTCGCGCGCCATTTCTTCTGCTTCCCGCTGCTGTTCAATGTACCACGGCATATTATTGTATTGCGCAAAGAACTTTCCATATTGACCTGTAAAATCCTCATGGTGCAAATGCAGCCAGTCGTACTTGGGCAAAATACCATTCATTACTTCGTTATCGAAGATAATATCATATGGGATTTCTGCATAGGTAAGCACAAGTGTAACGGCATCATCCCACGGCAACTTTGATTTTGGGGAATAAACTGCTATCCGTGGGTATTTCTCCAGTTTCATGATATCATAGTTTGCCGCCGGGCTGGCAATTTCAGCTATGATCTGATTGGCCTGGGCTGAAGAAATTATTTCGAAGCTGACCCCACGCACAACCAATTCATTGTGTATAGCAGGTTGGTAGTCGCACATGAAGCTGCCGCCGCGATAATTCAATAGCCAGTCAACTTCCATATTGCTCCTGAGTATCCAGTATGCAATGCCATACGCTTTCAGGTGATTGGATTGCTGTTCATCCATCGGGATAAAAATGGAATTGCCAAAGGAAGCTGTCTGCCAGGCTAAAAAAAAGATCAAAAACACGTTACGCACCATACACTTCTCCGTTAATAGAATTATAAATTTACTTTCCGGAACCTACAATCGCGACATATTTAAAGGAATATTGCTTCAAATAGGACTATTCCGAATAATTTGCGGGTGATTTGTAACATTCCGGGGTGTTTGATCAACGTTTAACGCAAAGGTAATTGTTTCACGTGCATGAATCTACTTGAAAATATTAAGGAGGGGCTTCGATCAATCCAGGCGAATCTACTCCGATCTATCCTGACGGCGTTAATTGTAGCTATTGGTATCACCTCGTTGGTTGGCATTCTTACCGCAATTGACGGTATCGAGAGTTCGGTCAATGAAAGTCTTTCTTCTCTGGGGGTAAATACGTTTGATATCCGGTCAACATCGAACAGGGGCTCAAATCGTCAGGGTATTGCGGAAAAAACTTTTTCACAGTTAAAGATGAATGAAGCCTTCAGATTCATCGACCAATACAAGGTAACTTCCACGATTTCTCTTTCTGCACGGATTACACAAATCGCGGAAGTAAAGTATCTGTCAAACAAGACAAACCCGAATGTTTTTGTTTTGGGCGTGAATGATGAATACATGACAATCAAAGGGTTGGAAATAGAAAAAGGGCGTAATTTTTCAAGCCTGGAGATTCAATATGGGTCACAGGTGGCTGTTATCGGCTACAAGATTTACAGCACACTGTATAAAAACAATGAGGATCCGATTGGCACGGAAATAACATTTTCCGGTATCCAGTTTCGCGTTATTGGAGTGCTGAAGGAAAAGGGGCAGTTGGCAGACAGCAACTATGATAATATGGTGTTTGTTCCCATTATCAAGGGCAACCAGATGTCAAAAGGCCAGGGGCTCAGGTATGAAATTACCGTCGGCATTTCGGATCCATCGCAGATGGAGTATGCCATGGGTGAGGCCACCGGACTGATGCGTTCCATCAGGCGGGACCGGGTCGGGCAGCCCAATTCCTTTGAATTAGAAAAGAGTGAGACGCTGGCGCAGCAACTGGAAAGTATCACTTCCGGGTTACGGATGGGTGGATTTGGCATCGGCTTCATAACGCTGCTGGGCGCATCGATAGCGTTGATGAATATCATGCTGGTTTCTGTCACGGAGCGCACCCGCGAAATTGGTGTACGAAAGGCGCTTGGCGCGACGGCGCTTCGGATCAGGCAACAATTTGTAATTGAAGCCATTGTCGTTTGTTTGCTCGGTGGTATTGCCGGTGTTATTTTGGGTATTTTGATAGGGAACCTGCTTTCCAGGGCTATGGGAATCACGGTATTTGTTTTTCCGTGGACCTGGATGTTTGTGGGCATGGGGGTGTGTATATTTGTGGGGCTTGTTTCCGGATATTATCCGGCGCACAAAGCTTCAAAGCTTGATCCCATAGAATCTTTGCGTTTTGAATAACAGCTTCCACTTGAATTAATTATGCATGAAACTCTCGCAAACATTGTGGGAGTTTTTACTTTTGGATGCTTGAAGAATTGAAAGCAGGAGAGATGCCAGAGCGGTTGAACGGGGCGGTCTCGAAAACCGTTGTACAGGCAACTGTACCGAGGGTTCGAATCCCTCTCTCTCCGCATATATCAGTAAAATGACCTAAAAACGCATTCTTGTAACTACTTATGTTACTGCTTTTAGTGAATGGTGGACAAAATCCACGTTTATAAAAGGAATAAAAAAACCCTATGGCCAGTAAAAACCATAGGGTAAAAACTGTACTAACCCCCTATAAGACTGGACAAGAATCTGAAAACAGATTTATAACAGTTAAATTAGGGAACTATGTCAAGAGTAAAAAGATCATTCACACCAGAAGAGCGCTTAAGCCTTCTACAAGAAGCAGAGCATCGAAATGTGTAAATTGAGTAATAGGAAATAGATCTCTCGAATTACCGTAATTTTAATTTTTTCCCTAACTCGATATAACGAGGATCAGCCTGAAGCTTTTGTAATATTTCGGTGAAATAGTATCCTAGATTTGGATCGTGGTGATTATAATAATCCTCCAATAAACGAATGGATTCATCCACAAGACCAGCACGCTCATAAAAAACAATCGCCAAATGAATATTCATGCGCTCCATTTCCCGAGCAACTACTTCAATAGCTTTTGAATAGCCAGATTTAGTATAAACAGAATTTACTTTTTCATGAATGGTTGTGTCATTAACAAAAAATGTAAGAAGCGATTTTATCGATCTATCAAAATCACCATTTTTAAAAGCGTAATATTCATCAAGTACTGGCTTGGCAAAGACATCATCCCGGCTACTTGATATGGCATACGCCTTATCCACATCACCATGATGCATATATACAATCGCAACCAATCCAAGAATGTGCGGACTTAGCGGATCAAGTCTCAACGCTGTTTCCGCATGTGACAATGCTTCCTCCCACCGTCTCTGAAACATAAGCATGTGGGCATAGTGGGCGTGAGCAAATGAATGGTTCGGATTTAGTTCCAATGCCTTTAAGAAAGCTTTCTCACTCTCTTTCCAATCCCACCTTTGGAAAGCAAAACCTGCTTTGTGATATTGTGCTTCCGGATAATTAGGATCCAAATCGAGTGCTCTCTGATTGTACGAATAAATCTTTGGAATAGCCTCCACTCCGTCAGAAATGCTAAGTTGCAATCGAGAAGCCCACACGAAAGATATGCCAGCGTACGGTGGCGCAAATAGAGAGTCAAGCTCAATGGATCGATTGAAATAACTGAGCGCTTTATCTAGATTTTCAGGAGTAGGGTTATTCTCTGAGTACATTTTCCCATTCATAAATTCTTTATAGGCTTCTGAATTTATTTGCCGTAGCGCACTACTTGATTGTGAATTGTGTAACGTCATACCTATTTCATTTGCAACAGTACTAGCCACATCATCAAACAGATATAAAATATTCTTAAAGGGTCGATCAAATATTTTTGCCCAAAGATGAGTTTCTTTTGGGAATGCTTTGATCAACTGAATATTAATCCTGACGCTATCACCAACCGAAAGAACCGAAGCCTCAATAACTGCATCAACATTTAATTCATTAGCAATATCCTGAATATTTTTCTCTGACCGATTTTGATAACTTAGAGTTGATGTTTTTGAGATTACATCCAATGATTGAATCTGTGATAGAACTGTAATCAGATTATCATGCATTCCCAATAACAGATAATCCTGATCCTTGTTTCCCGTCAGGTTGTCAAATGGAAGAACAGCTAAAGACTTAATTTGACTACTTTGGTGTTGCTGTTGATCTGTTTCAGAAAAGTATTTACTGATTACAAAAATTAATCCGACTGAAAATACTATTGCAATAAATATCCAAACCGAATATCTCGACTTTTTCGGTACTCCATTTACAACTTTCTCAAACTGAATTTCAGAATCAAACGAGATGGAATAAAGTGCGACTGATTCTGAAACATTTTTAAGATCTCGTAACCCAATGGGTGTACTCCGAATACCATGTTTATTGATCAGGTTTCTTTGAACAATATCAGTTACTAAAATCTCATTTGAACCAGCTAGTGCCTGTACTCTACTCGCAACATTAACCCCATCACCATAAATTTCATTCCCTTCAACCACTACATCACCCAGGTGTATTCCAATCTTCAAGTTGAGTCCATCTACTTTTTTTGTTTCTGAAAGAATGGCACCGGCACAGTAGGAAGCATCAGAAATGGATTGAAAGCTGGCGAGCATGCCATCTCCCATTTCTTTAAGTAATTGGCCATTAAAACGAGTGATCCATTTTTTATGTAGGTCTCTGTTTTTTGTTATAAGCGATAAGGAGTACTGTTCATCCCTACCCATCATTGCAGTATATCCCACAATGTCGGTAAACATGATTACCTTCAACTCGTGCCGGGGAGTCATTAGCTAAATATAATTCTATTAATTTTTAATGTCAACTTATCAACTAGAATTAAGACTTGCTTAATCGTTACTATCGCAAACATTAATTACTAAGATCTTAATTTGACTTAATCATCAGATATTCACTCCTTTTCTCTGTTTACTTTTCTTTGCACCAAGGAACCAACTGGCGATTAATCCACTTAATGTTCCAAACATGGCAACACCAAAAATTATAAGTACACTGGCAACAATCCTTCCACCGGTTGTAACCGGATAAACATCGCCATATCCAATTGTAGTAACAGTACCAATCGCCCACCAAAGAGAATCCTCGGCTGTTTTTATGTTTCCATGAGGAACATCCTCCAATCGAAGAATAGTGATTGAACAAAATATCATAAGCAGTATGGTAATAATCGCCATACTTGAAACCGTGCTCTCCACCCGGTTCTTCTTAAAATGCTTTACCAGCACACGAAGTGAACGAAAAACCCGTAGTACACGAACCAGGCGAATAATGCTAAAAAGTCTTCCAGCCCTTAAAAATTCAAGCATGGGTATACTTGAGATCAGGTCGATCCAACCCCAACGCATAAACTCAAGTTTACTTTCTGCCTGATAAAATCGGATTGAAAAATCAATCAGAAATATGACACATATCAAATCATCGAATATTCCCAACACCCTCGATATCTCCGGATCAAGATCATAAAGTGGGTGATGTGGTGGTTGAAGGAAATGAAATATTTGGCGATGGAATTAATGTTGCCAGTCGTATTCAGGCACTTGCTGAACCCAATCAGATACTGGTAACTGATATAGTACATAGAAATCTTGTTAATAAAGAAGGCATTCAAAGTTTAGCAGTAGGAGAGAAGCATCTAAAAAACGTGATTGATGCAGTAACAGTTTATTCTGTTTCATTTAATGCTGATTTACAATTTGAAGAGCTTGGTAAGCTGACGCCTAAGAAGTCCAGATATCCTGCCTGGATATTTATTGGAATTTTATTTATCACGGCATTATTTTTTGTCATTAATAAATATTTCGCTGATTCGTCAAAGACAATACCTGATAGCCCCATCCGATCCATAGCGGTACTTCCATTTGATAACCTTACCGATAATGATGACCAGCAAAATCTGTTAGCGGGAATGCATGACAATCTGATCACCACATTATCACAAATCAAATCACTGGATGTTATTTCGCGAACTTCAACGCTTTCCTATAAAGGCAGCGGTAAAAAAAGTATGCAGGAAATGGCAACTGAATTGAATGTTGATGCCATTATTGAAGCTTCGGTTCTTTCAATAGGAGATAGTGTTAGAATCAACATTCAGTTAGTGAAAGCTTTTCCTAAAGAAAAACATTTATGGGCGAAAGTCTTCGATCGTCCTTTTGAGAATATCCTTTACCTGTTTGATGATGTTGCGAGTACAGTCGCCAATGAAATTGATCTGACACTGCATAGTTCTGAATCCAATAGTGCACTTAGGAAAATAAATTCAGACGCTTATAAAGCTTTTATGAATGGCAAAATTTATGTAGAAAACAACCCCACTCCAGAGAATGTACAAAAAGCACTTATTTATTTTAATCGAGCCATTGAGCTTGATTCATCGTTTGCACCTGCCTATGCTGGTGTTTCCTGGGTATGGATAACACTTTTTCAATTGAATCAGGCTAGTGGTGAGGAGGCAATTCCAAAAATCTATTCCTACAATCAAAAGGCACTTGAGTTGGATCCAAATTATCCGGAAGCTCAGTATCACAAAGCTATCAATGCTTTTCAAAGTGAATGGGATTGGGCAAAGAGTGAAAAAGCATTTCGAAAAGCATTGGAAGTAAATCCAAATCACTCATTTGCGCACGCACACTTCGCTCATATTCTTATGATTCAAAGAAGGTGGGAGGAAGCCTTAGCTCACGCTGAAATTGCTTCAAGACTTGATCCGTTGAGCCCACATATACAAGGTTTGGTTGGTATTGTATTTCTTCATCATGGTGACATTGATAAAGCTTATGAAATTTCGAGCCGCAATAATGAAATTTTTGGTAAGTTATTGATTGATGAAAATTACGCTTATCTGAAAGGTGATTTGGATCGCTCTCTGGAATTATTGCTGTTGCAATTGGGCCAAGATGTAGTGAAGCGTGATTCTGTTAGGAAAGTCTATCAGGAATCGGGTTATTCAGCTGCTATAGAAATTGTGGCGCATGAACAGGAAAAAAAAGGGGGACCGCAAGGTGTTGTACTTTATGAGCGTCTTAATAGGATCGATGACGCTATTCGGATATTGGAGCTTTTGTATAGACAACATAATCCAAACCTTCCCTACTTTTTTACTGGATTTTTAAAAAAGTTGGAGAAAGATGTACGGTATATTCAATTGGCAAAAGAATTAAAACTAAAGTATTAGCTTTTTTTGTATTGTATGCGATGTATGAATTCAGTAAGTGTTGATTCTAATCAATAAGTTGATATTAAAAATTAATAGAATTATTTTTAGGTAATGACTTCCCGGCATGAGCTGAAAGTAATCATGTTTACCAACATTGTGGGTTATAC
>Ga0224505_10000215_pt1 | contig 43349 bp, 37 predicted proteins | sample SF_Jan12_sed_USG_FD_169102 | JGI IMG/M metagenome (GOLD analysis project Ga0224505, IMG submission 169102) | Sediment microbial communities from San Francisco Bay, California, United States - SF_Jan12_sed_USGS_4_1 | ecosystem: Environmental > Aquatic > Marine > Sediment | place: USA: California... | reverse complement strand
CGTCTTTCTCGTAGTCGGGCCGTCGGCTTGTCGGCGGGGGTCGCGCTCGTCCTCGTCCTCGCAACGGGCGCCCGAGCACAAGAGCCCACGGTTTCATCGATCGACGAGGCAGGCTGGCAAGGAGTGCTGGGGGTCCGCGCCGCCGTCTCGACCGCACAACGGTACGTCGTCTTGCTCGAGCAGCCCTCGCTCGCTGAACGTGTGCGCGTCGCCGGAGGACGTGCGTCTGAGGCCCAGATGCGCGCGTGGACTGCCTCTGCCGTCGCACAGCAGGAGCAGTTTCTCGCCCGCTTGTCCGCGGCGGGGGCTCGAATCGGTGCCGAATACCGGTACGCGCGCGTGATCAACGGGTTCTCGGCCAGGCTCGACCCCACGTCCTTCGCGCTGCTCGAGAGGGATCGTGAGGTCGAAGGTGTCTATCCGGTGCGCATCGCGTATCCCGCTCAAGCCGATGACTCGGAGGGCGTCCTGCCTTCTTCCGTCGCCGATCTCGAGATTCCCGGTCTCGACGGCACCGGAGTCACGGTTGCGTTGCTCGACACCGGTGTGGACCCGTCGCATCCCTACTTGCGGCGGAGCGTTCTCTCCGGAGTCGACGTCATCAACCCGGGAAGCGGGGGTATTGCGCAGCCGCATCCGACGATTCCCGGCAGACCGGAGCGTCACGGAACCGAGCTCGCGGGGATCGTCACCGGCTCGGACGGGCCGGACGGTCTCCACGGCATCGCTCCCGGCGCCTCGATCCTTCCGGTGCGCGTTGCCGGCTGGCAACCGAATTCCGAAGGCGGCTACACCGTGTACTCGCGAACCGACCAGATCCTGGCCGGTCTCGAGGCGGCCGTCGATCCGAACGACGACGGCGATGCGCACGACGCCGCGCGTATCGCGTTGATCGGGGTCGTGGAGCCGTATGCCTCGTTCCCGGACGGGCCCTTGGCGCGGGCCGTCAGCGGAGCCGCGGAGCTCGACACACTGACGATCGTTCCTGCTGGGAACGACGGTCGCGCGGGACCGGGGTACGGCAGCATCGCCGGCCCCGGCGGCGCGGCTTCGGCCGTCACCGTTGCAGCGGCTGACGGACGCCTGGCAGCGCCGACGGTCCGGGTTCATGTTCGCGCCGGCCTCCGGGTTCTGTTCGAGGACACGGTCCCGCTCGGTGGAGCCCCGTCGGACACGGTGACCGCCGACGTCGTCCTCGTGAACCGTGCTACCGCGCGCAACGGAATCACCGGGCTCTTCTCGACTGACGGCGTCAGCAGTGTCGCGGGGCGCGCTGTGCTGCTTCCGCGAGGTGTGCTCTCGGACGACACCGTCGAGGAGACGACGTCCGCCGGTGCCCTCGCGGTTCTCGTCGACGGTCCGCTGCCGGCCGGTGCATTCAGCCTCGACGTTCCCGCCGGAGTCCCCGTTGTTGGTCTCGCCGATGGCCTGGTCCGCGAGATCCGGACTCTGGTTGCGGCGGGCATTCCGGTGACGGTCGCGATCGGTGGAGTCGACATCGCCGAGCGCGAAGGTGGAGGCTCGGTCGCCTCCTTCTCGTCGCGCGGGCTCGCGCTCTATGGTGGAGTCAAGCCCGATGTCGCCGCGCCGGGAGTGTCTGTCCCCACATCCGAGCCAGGCCGAGGAGATGAGGGAGAGATCCGCTTCGGGACGGTCTCAGGGACGAGTGCGGCGGCAGCGGTGACGGCTGGGGTCGCGGCGATCCTCGCCGAGGGCCGACCAAACATCAGTGCCGTCGGCCTGCATGGCCTCCTCGTCGGCTCGGCGCAGAGGTCCGACCTCGATCTAACGGCTTCGGGCGCCGGTCTCGTCGACCTTCGTGGAGCGGTGCAGCTGGAGGTTTTCGCCGACCCCGCGGTCCTCTCGTTCGGTACGACAACAGGCGGCTCCTCCGACATCGAGCGAATCGTCCGCGTCCGCAACGTCTCGACCCGCCGCCTTGTGATCTCGATCGGGAACGCGTCGCTGGCGCCGAAGGGCGTCGAGATCACGGTCGACCCGGAGCGTGTCCGACTGCGGCCGGGGGCAAGCGCCGAGGTCGTCGTTCGCGCGGACACCTTCAACCTCTCGGGCGCGGCTGGGATTGCGACGGGAGAGCTCGTTCTGCGAGCGGGTGACTCCCCTGAAGCACACGTCCCTTGGGCCGTCGCGGTACCGGCGGCCGTAGATCTCATCTCGCGCGTCACGATCGTGCCCACGGACAAGCGGGTGTCGGACGCGACACCCGCGGTTCTCGCTCTCGTCTTGGGCGCGGTGACGGCGACGCCTGACCCCCAGGTCCGGGCGGTCGACCGCCTTGAAGTCCAGCTCTGGCGCGGGACATCTCTCATCGGCCTGCTCGCACGGCGGCGAGAGCTCCTGCCCGGCAGATACACATTCGGTCTGACCGGCAGGGGGCCGAGCGGCGATCGGCTGCGGGCCGTGAGGTACGTCGTTCGCGTGGTCGCGTGGCCCGGCGACGGGACACGTAGGCAGGCGGAGACGGTTGAGTATCGCGTCCGCTAGGCGGGCATATACTCGCCACCGTCTAGACGAGCCAGGAGGCGTAGCTCCATGTCAACTGCCGAGGCGGAGTCCCATCTCCGCGAGAACCCGTTCGAGCTGGCGAAGGCGCAGCTCCGCCGAGTGGGCGAGGTCTTCGCCCTCGATCCAAACCTGATCCGCGTTCTGTCCGGGTGCAAGAAGTCGGTCGAGGTCTCGATCCCTATTTCGATGGACGACGGCTCGACCGGTGTCTTCCAGGGCTTTCGCGTGACCCACAACATCGCGCGCGGTCCTTCCAAGGGCGGTATCCGTTACCACCCGGACGTGACACTCGACGAGGTCAAGTCGCTCTCGATGTGGATGACTTGGAAGTGCGCACTCATGGGACTGCCGTTCGGCGGCGCCAAGGGCGGCGTCGTCTGCAATCCGAAAACGCTCTCACTGAACGAGCTGGAGCGGATGACGCGGCGCTATACGAGCGAGATCATTGACGACATCGGCCCCGAGCGGGACATCCCCGCGCCCGACGTCGGGACGGACGGCCGCGTGATGGCGTGGATCTTCGACACGTACTCGATGAACAAGGGCCACTCCGTGCTGGGCGTCGTGACCGGCAAGCCGCTCTCCGTCGGAGGGTCGCTGGGTCGCATAGAAGCAACCGCGCGTGGCTCGCTCTACTGCATACAGGGGCTCGCGATGAAGCAGGGACGCAGCCTGGACGAGTACTCGGTGGCGATCCAGGGATTCGGCAACGTCGGAGCGAACCTCGCACGACTGCTCGACCTCGAGAACACCAAGATCGTCGCGGTTTCGGACTCGGGTGGCGGCGTCTACAACGCAGACGGCTTGGATGTTCCGTCTGCGCTTGCGCACAAGCAGGAGTACGGGACGCTCGCCGGCCTCGCGAATGCCGAGGAGGTGACGAACGACGAGCTCGTCGAGCTTCCCTGCGACATCTTCGCGCCCTGTGCGCTCGAGCAGGTCGTGACGGAGGAGAACGCCGATCGCGTGAAGGCGACCGTTATCTGCGAAGGAGCGAACGGACCCGTCACGCCGACGGCTGACGCGATTCTCGAGGATCGCGGAGTCCTCGTTCTCCCCGATGTCCTGGCGAACGCGGGCGGCGTGGTCGTCTCCTATTTCGAGTGGGTGCAGGGTCTGCAGGAGTACTTCTGGAGCGAGGACGAGGTGAACGCGAAGCTCCGCGACATCGTCGCGCGCGCTTTCGAGGAGGCCTGGCACACTCGCGACAGTCGCGAGATCAGCCTGCGCATGGCCTCGTACGGGCTGGCGGTGCAGCGGGTCGCAGAGGCGACGACGACGAGAGGTCTCTACCCGTAGCGCTCGTCACGCTGTATCACGCTGCTGACTGCCACCTGTGCGTGCGTGCGCTCGAGGTCGTCCGCGAGGTCCAGAACGAGCTCGAGTTCGACCTCGAGCTCGTCGACATCGGGGGCAAGCCGGAGCTCGAAGGCCGGTACCGAGAGCACCTGCCCGTGGTCGAGATCGACGGAGAACGCGCCTTCACCTACTTCGTCGACGCGGAGGGGTTGCGACGGCGGCTTTCCCGCTGATCTGACGGTTCCCACGACAGCGGTCCGGGGGACGCTGGCAGAATCGTGACGATTTGTCACAAAACATCGACAGGGGGAGCACGTGCCCGAACGCTTGACCGTTGGTGTCGCGGCCCGTCTGAGCAGGTACCTCCAGGTTCTGACGCAAGCGAGGAAGATGGGTAAGGAGCGGATCTCCTCCCAGGAGATCTCGGAGTACACGAACATCAACGCGACCCAGATTCGGCGCGATCTCTCCGCGTTCGGCAGGTTCGGCAAGCGCGGGGTGGGCTATCGAACCGAGGGTCTGCTGGACGAGATTCGCCAGATCCTGCGCACGCAGGGCCAGCACAACATCGCCCTGGTCGGCGCCGGCCGGCTCGGGAGCGCCATAGCGAGCTCCCCGATCTTCGGCGAGCACGGCATCACGGTCGCGGCAATCTTCGAGATCGATCCCGAGAAGATCGGGCAGCACGTCGGGAGCATGCGCGTCAGCGCGATCGACGACATGGCGGAGATCTGTCGCGATCGGAACATCATCGTGGGCGTGATCGCGGTCCCGGCCGACACGGCCCAGGACGCCGCGGATGCGCTGATCGCCGCGGGCGCGAAGATCATCTTCAACTACTCCGAGGCGCTGCTCGACGTCCCCTCGGACGTCAACGTGCATACGTCCAACCCCGCGGTCGACCTGCTGTACGCCTTGTATTTCCACTTGACGTAGGCCCGTCGCTCGCGTGTTGCGGCAGGCATGCGCAGAGCCTCCGATTGGCCTTGTCGCAACTTGTAACAAGCGTTGCCTCTGACGCGCCGGGGTCACCGTTGGAGCAGGATGAGAGCGTGAAGATTCTGCTCTGGCACGGGTACCTCCTCGGCGGGACGGGATCGAACGTCTACACGCGCCAGCTGGCCCGCGAGTGGTCCCGTCTCGGACATGACGTCACCGTCTTCAGTCAGGAGGCGCACCCCGAGCTGTACGACCTCGGCGGGGCGCGTGTCGTTCGCCCGGACGTCGGCCGCCTGCTCCCCGTCTTCGTCCTCGATCGCTACGAGGGTTACGAGGTCAGACTGCTCCAGGACTGCTCGCGCGAGGAGCTCGAAGGCTGGATCGAGGCGAACGCCGCGGCGATTCGGAGCGAGCTTCCTGCCGATCTCGTCTTCTGCAACCACGTGCTTCTCGGCGGTGCCGTCGGAGCTGCGAGCGGAGCCCGCTACGAGATCAAGGCGCACGGCTCCGAGCTCGAGTACTCGATGCGCGGGCGGCCTGAGCTCGAGCGTTGGGGGAGAGAGGTGCTCGAGCGAGCGGCGTCGGTGTTCGTAGGCTCGGCTCACATCCGCGAGGTGCTCGAGGACGTGTGCGGGCACGTCGACCGCGTGCACGAGGTGCCACCTGGCGTCGACATCGACGAGTGGCGCCCTCAGTCCCACGAGGATGCGCTGAGAGGGCTCATCGCCGAAGCCGAGCTCGATCCTGCGAACGCTGGCGACGCGAACGAGCGCCTCCCGGACGAGAGGAACGCCGAGCGGCTGTCCAGCTTCCTCGAGGGCGAGAGGCCCACGGTCGTCTACTTCGGGAAGCTCCTCTTCAACAAGGGAGTCCACGTGCTGCTGGAGGCGCTCGCAGGACTCGACGCGCGCGTTGTCGTGGTCGGCTTCGGCGACTACCGGGCCGATCTCGAACGACTCGCCGATTCCGAACAGGCTCTCTTCACGGGGCCGCTCGACCATCGCCACCTCGTCCATCTCCTCGCGCTGGCGGACGTGTGCGTCGTGCCGTCGATCTTCCCCGAGGCGTTCGGCATGGTCGCCGCTGAGGCTGCTGCTACCGGTTGCCCGCCGCTCGTCGCTCGGCATTCGGGTCTCGCAGAGGTGGCGGAAGGGCTCGAGGAGCAGTATCCGGCCGATCTCCGGCACTTAACGTCATTCGCCACGGGCGATGTCGACGACCTGCGCTCGAAGCTCGTGGCTCTGCTGTCGCTGTCGCCTGTCGAGCGCGACGAGATCCGGGCAGCGGCGCGGCGCACGGCCGTCGAGCGCTGGAGCTGGCGCAGTGTCGCGGAGCGTCTGCTCGACCTCAGTCGCTAGGCAACACTTCAACTACTGTAGTGGCCCGATGGACGACGACCAGCGCCTCTCACCGGACGAGCTGATCGCGCAATCGCGCGCACAGTTCGAGGCGGCAACCGACTTCACGGTCGCGGTCGAGGAGGAGTTTGCGATTCTCGATCCGGAGTCGCTGGACCTCACGAATCGGTTCGAAGACGTCCAGGCGGCGGCCCGCGGCACGGCGCTCGAGGAGCATCTCGTCGGTGAGCTCATCGCGTCGGAGGTCGAGATCCGGACCGGCCGTCAGGAGACGTTCGCGGACATCCCCGCTGCGATGGCGGAGCGGCGCGCGGAGCTCCGCGCTGTGGTCGAGCCGATGGGGCTGCTTCTCGGGGCGACTGGAACGCACCCCTGGGCGGACTGGAAGAAGCAGCGGATCATCGACACGCCGCACTATCGGCGAAACGACGAGCTGCTCCGCTACGTCGTGTGGCGCAACAACTCCTTCGGCCTGCACGTTCACGTCGCGATCAACGGGCCGGATCGGGCGATCGCGGTCGTGGCTGCGATGCGCAACTTCCTTCCGGAGCTTCTCGCGCTCTCCGCGAGCTCTCCGTTCGTCGAGGGCGTGAACACCGGCCTGCACAGCGCGCGGACGCAGATCTTCACGCGCTTCTTTCCGCGGTGCGGCGTCCCGGATGCGTTCTCGTCCTTCGATGAGTACGAGCGCTTCGTGCGCTTCCTCTACGACACGGGCTCGATCACCGAGCACACGCAGCTCTGGTGGAGCGTGCGCCCGCATCTCGCGTTCCCAACCGTGGAGATCCGCGTGTGTGACGGGCAACCCGATCTGGCCGAGGCGCAGTCGCTCGCGGCGTTCGCGGCGGCTCTGACCGTGCGTGTCGCTCGGGCCTACGACGAGGGCGCTCCGGTCGAGCCCCTTCCACATCGGCTCATCGAGGAGAACTTCTGGCGGGCGATTCGGTGGGGTCTCTCCGGCGAGTTGCTCGACTTCGAGCGAGGCGAGCCGATACCCGCGAGGCAGCGGATCGAAGAGATCATCCAGTGGGTGTTGCCCGTGGCAGAGGAGATCGGCGCCGCTTCGTATCTCGGGGTACCCGAGCGAAACGCGGCCGAGCGCCAGATCGAGCGGTTCGACGGCGGGGCGACGCTCGAGGAGATCTACGCCGAGCAGGTGCGCGCGACGGAGACGATCGGTGGCTGAGAGCGAGCAGCCGCCGACCGAGGAGGAGCTCCGCGAGGCCCTCGACAAGGTGGGCGTGGCGGACGTTCTCCTGCAGGCGATCACCGCCACGGCATCCCTCGGCTTCCGCCGGGTCTCGCCGGAGGCACGAGATCTCCCACAAGCCCGTCTGGCGATCGAGGCGCTTCGTGCGCTCGAGCCCGTGCTCAGGGAAGGCGGTGTGGACGACGCCGTTGTGCGGGATCTGGAGCAAGCGCGCGCGAACCTTCAGCTCGCCTATGCGAAGGCCGTCGAAGAGTCCAGCGGCGGCTGATCGCCAGGCGTTCTCGCCGCTTGTGATACATAATCGGCCGCGCCGGGGCGACTCGGCGCTCACTTTGTGACGGGCGGAAGACCGGAGGATCATGGACTTTTTCGTTGACCACGCTGTCGGATTCGCGCTGGCTTGCGCGGCCGTGGCGGTTTTGTACGGGCTCTATCTCACCTGGTGGTTGCTCAAGCAGCCGGCCGGCAACGAGAAGATGCAGGAGATCGCGCGTGCTATCCAGGAGGGTGCCGGGGCGTACCTGCGCAAGCAGTACACGGCAGTGGCGCTGGTAGCGATCGTGCCGTTCTTCCTGCTCGGCTTCTACGACAAGCTCGGCTGGGGCGCCGCATTCGGGTTCCTCATCGGTGCGCTCTTCTCGGCGGCGGCGGGCTTCATCGGGATGAATGTGGCCGTGCGCTCGAACGTGCGCACGGCGGAAGCTGCACGAGAAGGGCTGCAACCCGCATTCAAGGTGGCTTTCCGCGCCGGCTCGGTGACCGGCCTCCTCGTGGTGGGGCTCGGTCTCCTCGGCGTTGCCGGCTACTACTGGGTGCTCACCGACTGGATCGGGAACACACCGGACTCGGCCGTCGATGACCTCATCGGCCTCGCGTTCGGCGGCTCGCTGATCTCGGTCTTTGCGCGTCTCGGCGGTGGCATCTATACGAAGGCAGCCGACGTCGGGGCCGACCTCGTCGGAAAGCTCGAGGCAGGCATCCCCGAGGACGACCCGCGTAACCCGGCGGTCATCGCGGACAACGTCGGCGACAACGTCGGCGACTGTGCAGGCATGGCGGCAGACCTCTTCGAGACCTACGCCGTCACTGCCGTCGCGGTGATGCTGCTCGCGATCGGCGTCGGCCAGCCCGACCTCGTGCTCTACCCGCTCGCTCTCGGCGGCATCTCGATTCTCTCATCGGTGATCGGGACGTTCTTCACGCGCGTCGGAAGTGGCCAGAACGCGATCATCAACGCGCTCTACCGCGCCGTTATCGTTGCGACCATCCTCTCTGCGGTCGGCTTCATTCCGGTGACGATGGCGTACGACGGCGGCAAGTTCGACTTCTGGGACCTGTACGGCTCGGCGCTCATCGGGCTCGCGGTGACGTTCCTCCTCGTCGCGATCACCGAGTACTACACAGGTACGCGCTGGAAGCCTGTGAAGGACATCGCGAGCGCGTCACAGACCGGCCACGCGACGAACATCATCTCGGGGCTCGCCGTCGGGATGCAGGCGACCGCGCTTCCGGTGATCGTGATCGCGGGCGGGGTCGTCGGCGCCTACTACGCGGCCGGGGAGAACCTCTACGGCATCGGAGTCGCGGTGATGGCGCAGCTCTCCATGGCAGGGCTCATCGTCGCTCTGGATGCCTATGGCCCGGTAACGGACAACGCCGGTGGGATTGCCGAGATGGCCGACCTTCCGGAGTCCGTCCGCGGCATCACCGACCCGCTCGACGCCGTCGGCAACACGACGAAGGCGGTCACGAAGGGCTATGCGATCGGCTCGGCAGGCCTTGCCGCTCTCGTCCTCTTCGACGAGTACGGCCGAAGCCTCGACGATCAGGGGCTCCCGACGCTCTTCTCGCTCGACAACCCGTGGGTCATCGCCGGGTTGTTCATCGGCGGCCTCATGCCGTTCCTCTTCGCATCGCTCGCGATGCAGGCCGTCGGTCGCGTCGGCGGGCAGGTCGTCGAGGAGGTTCGCCGCCAGTTCCGCGAGAACCCAGGAATCATGGACTACACGGCGCGCCCGGACTACTCGAACGCGATCGGCATCGTCACGGGCTCGGCGATCAAGGAGATGATGGCACCGGCGCTCATCCCCGTGCTCATCCCGATCATCGTCGGGATCATCAGCGTCGAGATGCTCGGCGGGCTCCTGATCGGGACGATCGTCACCGGGCTCTTCCTCGCTATTGCCATGACCTCCGGCGGAGGCGCGTGGGACAATGCCAAGAAGACGATCGAAGACGGCCTCTACGGCGGCAAGGGCTCCGACGCCCATGCGGCCGCGATCACGGGCGACACGGTCGGCGATCCGTACAAGGACACCGCCGGCCCGGCGATCAACCCGATGATCAAGATCGCGAACATCGTCGCGATCCTGCTGATTCCGCTGCTCGTCTCCATCCACGGCTAGAGCGGCTCTGACATGACACACAGGGGCGGCGTATGCCGCCCCTGTGTGTTGCAGGTCACGCGCGACCCGAATAGGATGGGGTCGCTCAGGGGCAGGCACCCTCGGGGGGCCGTCAATCGAAAGGGGAGAAACTCATATGAGACTCACAACGTCGCGAGGTTCGCGTGCGCTCGTCGGGCGCACGTTGCTCCTCGGCACATTCGCGGTCGTATCCGCGCTGGCGGTCGGATCTGCGGTCTCGGCGCAGACGCAAGCGTCGCCCGACCGGACCGCAGGACGCGCGCTGCCTGACAGCGTGATCGACCAGAAGCTCGACAGCCCGATCTCGCTCGAGGGGGTTTCGGCCAGCGATATCGGCGCCAGCGCCGTGTCTCAGGGTGCAGGCAAGGCCATCATCCGCCTCTCGGCCGAATCCGGCGCGGAGGCCTTTGCGAAGGGCAAGAGCGAGGCGCAGGCTAAGAAGGTCGCGAAGGCGCAACAGGACGCCTTCCTCTCGCGCGCCAAGTCCATCGACCCGAATGCGCGCGTCCTCGGCGGGGTTCAGATGGTCATGAACGCCGTCTTCGTCGAGGTCGACGCCTCGAAGCTCGCCGAGATCGCCCGTGACCCCGCCGTCGTGCGCGTCGCGCTGGTCGGCAACTACGAGCTCGACCTCTCGGAGACCGTCCCCTACATCGGCGCGAAGGCCGTTCAGGACGCGGGCGTCACCGGGAAGGGCATCAAGGTGGCGGTGCTCGACAGCGGCATCGACTACACACATTCGAAGCTGGGCGGCTCGGGCAACCCGGCGGACTACGCCGCGAACAACCCGGACATCATCGAGCCGGGCACGTTCCCCACCGCCAAGGTCAAGGGCGGGTACGACTTCATCGGCAGCACCTGGACGGGCGGCCCTGGATCGCCTGCCGAGGCTCCCGACCCGGATCCGCTTGATGACGGGCCTGCGGCCGGTCACGGGACGCACGTCGGGCACATCATCGGTGGCACCGGCGGAGTCGCCCCAGGTGTCGACCTGTATGCAGTGAAGGTGTGCTCGTCCGTCACGACCTCCTGCTCGGGGATCTCGTTGATCCAAGGCATGGAGTTCACCGTCGACCCGAACGGTGACGGCAACTTCCGCGATCGCATGCACCTCATCAACATGTCGCTCGGCTCGTCGTACGGGCAGCCGTTCGACGACGACCTGTCCCTCGCGGTCGAGAACGCGACCAAGGTCGGGATCCTGACCGTAGCGTCCGCCGGCAACAGCTCTGACAAGCCGTACGCAAACGGCACGCCGGCATCCGCGGACTCGGCGCTCTCGGTTGCGCAGACAGCCGTGCCGAGCGCCTTCTTGCCGCTCATGCAGATCGTTGCGCCGGCGAGCATCGCCGGGCAGTTCCCGGCGGTCTTTCAGCCGTGGGCTGCTCCGCTGACGACGGCGATCGAGGCACCACTCCAGTACGGCAACGGTGCGGGGGCGAACCTGGACGGCTGCGCTGCGTTCCCCGCCGGCTCACTTGCGGGGAAGATCGTCCTCGTCAACCGCGGTGCCTGCAACTTCACGCTGAAGATCAAGAACGTCGGCGATGCAGGAGGGCTGATCGGCATCATCGGCCTCATCGCGCCCGGCGACCCGTTCGAGGGTGGTGACGGAGGCGACGCGCCGATCACGATCCCGGGCTATATGGTCAGCCAGGCTATCTCGAACAGGCTGAAGAGCGGCCTTCCGAGCACGGTCGTCAAGTTCGACCCGAACGTCGGCATCCCGCTTGAGGGCAGCATCGTCGGCTCGTCTTCGCGCGGGCCGCAGCACGAGAGCACGACCCGCATCAAGCCGGAGATCGGTGCGCCCGGCGCCTCGGTCTCGGCCATCGCGGGAACCGGCACCGGCGAGGGGCCGTTCGGCGGAACGTCGGGCGCTGCGCCGATGGTGACGGGCTCGGCAGCCCTGCTGCTCGAGGGCTTCGGCGGTGTCAAGACGACGGCCAAGGGCACCGCGTCGGGCAAGGCGATCGGGCTCGGTCTGAAGCCGATCGAGGTCAAGGCGCTGCTCATGAACAACGCCGAGACGAACATCATCAGCAATCCGCTGACGGGAGCCCTCGCCGAGATCACGCGCATCGGCGGCGGCGAGGTCAGGGTCAACCAGGCGTTCGACGCACCGGTCGCGGCCTGGGACGACGGCGCACCGACCGGCGCGCTCGGGTTCGGCTTCGTCGACGTCGACGGCACCGTGACGCTGAAGAAGACCGTGCGCATCCGTAACTACGAGAACAAGGCGCGGACGTACACGATCACGCCCACGTTCCGCTTCGCCGGCGACGAATCGAATGGGGCAGTGTCGGTGAGCGCACCGGCGAAGGTCGACGTGAAGCCGGGTCTCGGACGTGACGCGACGTTCGACATCACGATGACCATCGACGGCTCGAAGCTGCGCGGGAACTTCATGAACTCGGGCAGCACGGCTGGAACCGGTGCGGCGCTGACCACCAACGAGTACGACGGCTACGTCGTGCTGAACGACGGTGGGGACACGGTGAACATCCCGTGGCACGTCCTTCCGCGGAAGGCGGCGAAGGTCGTCCCGAGCACCACCGACCTGATCCCGGGAAGCTTCCCTCAGATCATCGGACTCGACAATCAGGGTGTGGGAACGGCACAGAACGACGCATACGCCCTGATCGCGACGAGCCCGGACATCCCTGAGGGCAGTCGTGGCGGACAGTCGCCGACGCCGGATCTCCGCGCCGTGGGCATCAACACGTTCCCGGTGCCGGCCGGGTTCTGCTCGGCGAACCCGTCGTTCCTGTGGGCGTTCGCGGTCAACACGTGGGAGCGGCAGGAGCACCTCCTGCCCGTCTCGCACCAGGTGATCCTGGACACGAACCAGGACGGCACGGCCGACTACATCGTGCTGAACCGCGACGCCTCGGGCCCGACGACGATCACCGACGGGAGGCAGCTCACGTGGGTGCTGAACCTGTCGACGAGCTCCCTCTCGGCGTTCTTCTTCGCCGAGCACTCGATGAACACAGGGAACACCGTCCTCTACATCTGCGGTGAGCAGATCGGCATGAACGCGGCCAATCTGCTGGCGACGAACGTCGACATGTCCGTGTTCGCACAGGACTTCTACTACGGAGGTCCCGGCGACGAGATCGACGGTCTCACGGTGACCCCGTTGGGTGAGCGGTTCTTCGGCCTGCCCAACGACGTGCCGGGCAAGACCAATGACGCCGCCGGGTTGTCGGTGTACGACTACGGGCTCTTCCCGGGCAACACGCCCGAGCTCGGCCTCATGCTCGTCACGAACGGCGATCGGGGTGCTGGAGCCCGAGGTGGTGCCACCAAGGACACCGAGGCGCTTCTGTTCAGGACGCCGTAACGAGGCGATCCAGTTCGACCTGACGAGGGGCCGGCGCAAGCCGGCCCCTCGCTCTTGCGGCAGGAGTAGGCTTCGCCGCCGTGCCCGGACGCCGCCGCAGGCGGGAGATCGAGATGGAGCGGGTGCTCGGCACGCCCGCGCTCTTCGCAACGGCGTACGGCAACGTCGGCTCCTCGATCTACTACGCACTCGGCCTCACCGCGGTCTACGCGCTAGGCCTCACACCGCTCGTCTTCGTCCTCGCCGGTATCGTCTTCGCGGCGACGGCCGCCACCTACGCCGAGGGCACGGCTCGCTTCCCCGAGGCGGGCGGCTCGGCGAGCTTCTCGCGCCACGCGTTCGACGAGCTCGTGAGCTTCACGGCCGGCTGGGCGCAGATGCTCGTCTACGTCGTCACCGTCGCCGTCTCGGCGTTCTTCGTCCCCCATTACCTGTCGATCTTCTGGGAGCCGCTGCGGACGAACCCGTGGGACATCATCGGCGGCGTCATCGTGATCGTGGTGCTCGTCGCTCTGAACATCGTCGGCGTGCAGGAGGCGGCGAAGCTCTCGATCTCCCTCGCAGTCGTCGACTTCGCGACGCAGATCATGCTCGTGGGGGTCGGCTTCGTTCTTGTCCTCAGCCCTGAGATCCTCGTCGACAACGTCCACTGGGGTGTCGCGCCGACCTGGTCGAACCTCGCAATCTCGATCCCCGTCGCGATGCTCGCCTATACCGGTGTCGAGACCGTCTCGAACCTCGCCGAGGAAGCCCGTGATCCGGTCCGGACTGTCCCGAACGCGTACAAGCTCGTGGCCGGCGCCGTGTTCGCCATCTACTTCACGCTTCCGCTGGTCGCCCTCTCGGCGCTTCCAGTGAAAGAGATCGACGGCCAGCTGACGACGTTGCTCGCGCTGCCGCCCGAGGACGGGGGGTATGCCAACGATCCGATTCTCGGCGTCGTCAAGAACATCGGCCTCGAAGGGTTCCCGCTCGACGCGGCCGAGATCTACGTCGGCGTGCTGGCTGCGACGATCCTGTTCATCGCGACGAACGCCGGCGTCATCGGCGCGTCGCGGATCACGTACTCGATGGCGACCTACCGGCAGCTCCCGGAGGCCCTGCGACGACTCCATCCGCGTTTCAAGACTCCCTGGCTCTCGCTCGTCCTGTTCGCGGGTATCGCGCCGATCCTGGTGATCCTGCCCGGCGACGTGAACTTCGTCGGCACGCTGTACGCGCTGGGGGCCACGCTGTCGTTCACCGTGGCGCACGGGTCGATGGTGCGGTTGCGAATGCTGGATGGCCGCGGCGCCGAGATTCCGTACCTGGCACGTCCGAATCTTCGCCTCGGCGGCGTTGCGTGGCCGCTGTTCGCGATCCTGGGCGGGATCGCGACGGGGGCATCGTTCGCCGTCCTCGTCTACCAGAACCCCGCGACGCGCTGGGTCGGGCTCGGCTGGATGGCCCTCGGACTCGCTGGCTACGTCATCTACCGAAGGCGGCTGCACGTTCCGCTTCGCGCGATCGCAAAGGCGCCGCCGGCGTTCGGCCCCGCGCTCGCGCTCGAGTACCGCCGTCTCGTCGTTCCGGTGATCTCGGGTCAGCCGTCGAACGACGCGATGGACGTGGCGTGTCGCCTCGCCGCGGAGCGCGGCGCTCGCATCGTCGCTCTCAGCGTCATCGAGGTTCCTCTCGACCGCCAGCTCGGGGAGAGCCAGCCCGAGCTCGAGGTGGAGGCGAATCGCGAGCTGGACGAAGCCGTCGCCATCGGTGACTCGTACGGCTTGAAGGTCGTCGGTCGACTGGAGCGCGCACGCTCTGCCGCGAAGGCGATCGTGGACGAGGCCGAGGCGCGCGACGCCGAGATCATCGTGATCGGGTCGCCTCGTCGTCGCCTGACGAGCTCGCAGGCGGCCGTTTTCGGCAAGACGGTCGACTACGTTCTCAAGCACGCGCCGTGTCGCGTCCTCGTGACCGCGTCGGGGGCGTCGTGAGCTTCTATCGCTGGTCCGTCGTGATCTTCTCGCTGATCTTCGTCGGGATGGGCATCGCGCTGCTCGTCCGCACCGCGGCAGAAGGAGGTGGAGTCGTGGGATTCCTCCTCGGCGGTCTCTTCATCGCCCTCGGCGTCGGGCGTTTCACGCTCGAACGCAAGCGCCATGGCTCGTAAGCTCCGCGGCTTCGAGCGCGTCCTCGACGCCCCCGCGCTCTTTGCGATCGCGTACGGGGAGATCGCGTCGTCCCTCTACATCGCGCTCGGGATCGTCGCCGCGCAGGCCCTTGGCCTCACGCCGCTCGTCCTGCTGCTCACGGGAGCGCTCTTCTTCGTGGTCTCGCTCTCCTACGCGGAGGGGACAGCGGCACTACCCGAGACGGGCGGGGCGGCGACGTTCGTCCGGCGTGCGTTCAACGATCTCGCCGGGTTCGTCACGGGATGGGTGCTCTTCCTCGACTTCCTGATCGTGATGGCGCTGTCCGCGCTCTTCGCTCCCCACTATCTGGGCGCGGCGATCTCCGCGCCATCGCTTCGCGACGATCCCTGGGACGCACTCATAGGTTGCGGACTCATCGCTGCTATCGCCGGCGTCCGGCTCGTGCGGCGGACGCAGCTGCGCCTGGGATCGCTGGCGATCGCCCTCCTCGACCTTCTCGTCCAGGGAATCCTCGTCGTGCTGGGAATGGCGTTTCTCGTCTCTCCGAACGTCCTGGAGCAGGGATTCGGCTTCGAGGCCGGTCAGAGCTGGAGCGACCTGGCGTTTGCGCTTCCGCTTGCCATGCTCGCCTACACAGGTCTGGAGACGGTTTCCAATCTCGCGGAGGAGACTCGTGAGCCCGGTCGCACGCTGCCTCGCAGCATGTTCTCCGGAATCGGTCTCGTCGTCGTCGTAACCGTCGCGATCGCCCTGATCGGACTCTCTGCCTATCCGGTGGAGGCGGGACAGACCGCGCTGGGAGACGAGTGGCTTGAGGCCCCGCTCGTCGGCATTGCCGCGGCTTTCGACGGCTCGCTGCCCGATGTCGTGGTCGATCTCCTCCGCATCGCAGTGGGCATCTCGGGCGCGCTGATCCTGCTCGTGGCGGCGACGACTTCGGTGTCGGGAATCACCCGTCTGGCCCATTCGCTGGCCGAGCACGGGGCGCTGCCGCGTGAGTTGGCCCGTCTCGAACGTCGAGCGCTCGTTTCCCGCGAGGCGATCCTGATTGCGGCAGGCCTCGCGATCGGCCTCATCGTGCTCACGGAGGTCGTTGCCGAGGGCGACCCGGCTTTCCTCGCGAGCCTCTATTCGTTCGGCGTACTCATCGCGTTCACCGCGGCACAACTGGCCGTGATCCGCCTCCGCATGCGCGAGCCAGATCTGGAGCGTCCTTTTCGCGCGCGCCCGAACGTACGCATTCGGGGAATCTCGGTGCCCCTGCCGGCAGTCATCGGCATCCCGTTCACCTCAGGCATCTGGGTGCTGGCGATGCTGACCCATTCGGGGGCTCGGTATGCCGGCCCGCTGTGGTTGGGGGCGGGCCTCGTCGTCTTCGTTGCCGTCCGGCGGAAGCAGGAACGCGGTCTGCTCGAGCACGTCGAAGCGGTCACGGAGCTTCCAGCTGGAGCGCAGTTCGAGCGCATCCTCGTCCCAATCAAGCTCGGCGACATCGGTGACGAGATGATCGCGACCGCGATCGCGCTCGCCAAGGAGCACGGCGGCTCGATCGAGGTGATCACCGTCGTTCGCGTGCCTCGGCGGTTCGAGCTTGCCGGGCCTCTGCCAAGCGATGTCGCGGCGAGGGTCGATGCGGCGCTCGAGGAAGCTCGCCTGCTCGGCGAGGAGCACGGTGTCACCGTGCAGACGGACGCCGTGCGCGCGCGATCGATCGGCCATGCGATCGTCGCCGAGGCTGCGGCTCGGGGTGCGGACGTTGTCGTCCTCGGCTCGTCGTCCCGCTGGCGACGCCAATCGAGGTTCTTCTCACCGACGGTCGACTTCGTGCTCCGCAATGCGCACTGCGAAGTCCTTGTGGTTGCGTTCCCCGGCGGAGTCTTCGAGGAGTAGGCTGACGCGCCGTGAAGGGGGTTGTCATCGGATGCGGGCGCGTGGGGTCTGCCGTCGCGCAAGGGCTCGCCACGGAGGGTTGGGACGTCACCGTGATCGACGAGAACGAGGACGCGCTTGCCCGCCTCGGGCTGGCCTGGCGTGGAGGATTCGTGATCGGGCACGGGATGGACACGACCGTGCTCGAGAGCGCAGGCGTGCGGGAAGCTGATGCCGCAGTCGTCGCGACCGACGGCGACAACACCAACATCGTCATCGGCCAGGTGCTCACGCAGCGGTACGAGATCGCGACGGTCGTCGTCAGGATCCTCGATCCCGCCAGGGCGAAGTTCTACTCGGATCGTGGCATGCAGACTGTCTGTCCCACTCAGACGGCGATCTCTGGTCTTCTGGAGACCGTACGCAGGACCACTCCTGAACCGGCGGCGTCCTGATGTACGTCATCGTCGCGGGCGGAGGAATGGTCGGATCGAATTCCACCCGCTCGCTGCTCGAGATGGGCCATGAAGTGACGCTCGTCGAGCAACGTCCGGACCGGTTTGCCCGACTCGAGGAGGAGTTCGGCCCTGTCGCCATGCGCGGTGACGCCACAGAGATCATCGTGCTCGAGCGAGCCGGGATCGCCCGGCCCCCAGACCTCGTGCTCGCGGTGACGGGCGATGACGAGGACAACCTCGTCATCTCGCAGATCGCAAAGGAGGGCTACGGCGTCCGCAAGGCGATCGCGAGAGTGAACAACCCGCGCAACCAGCAGCACTTCGACCTGCTCGGGATCACGCAAACGGTATGCGCGACGACGAGCATTCTCGGGCTCGTCGAGCACGAGATGCCAGAGCACGGTCTCGTCCGCCTGCTCGAGCTCCAGAAGGAAGGGCTCATCGTCGCCGAGGTGCAGGTCGAAGGTGGGTCTCCGGCGGCCGGGAAACGGGCCGGCGGGCTCGGCGTCCCTGCCGGTTCACGGTTGATCTCGGTCTTTCGCCACGGCCGGACGGAACTCGTGGAGGAGTCCACTGTCATTCGTCCGGGCGATCAGGTGCTTGCGGTCGTACCGACGGGTTCGGCTCCCGAGCTTCGCCGTGCTCTTCTCGGCGGTTCGAAGTAGCACTTCTCTGCCGAGCGGCGACCGTGACGGCAAAACCGGCCGCAGAAGGGCGAGGTGTGAATGCCGAGAAGGATCTTCCGCGTACTCGTTCAGGGCTTCCAGTACTGGCGGGTGAAGAGCAGGACGACGGGAATGATTTCGAGACGCCCGAGCCACATCAGCGCGATCATCGCCCCAGTCGAGATGTCGCTGAACTCGGAGAACGACGCCAGCGGGCCCGCATGGCCGAACGCCGGGCCCACGTTGCCGAGCGTCGTGGCGGCGACGGCCATCACCGTGATCGGCCGGAGGTCGGGCCCCTGGAGCGCGGTGTCGAAGGCGATGATCCCGGCGCCCACGACGAAGGCGCCGACGTAGAGAAGAACGAACGCGACGGCCGCCCGGAGCGTCCGCTCATCGACGGCGATCCGGTTCAACCGGATGGGCGCGACGAGCTCGGGGTGCACGGTCGTGCGCAGATCGCGCCGGAGCACGCGACCGAGGAGGAGGTGGCGCACTACCTTGATCGAGCCTCCGGTCGAGCCCGCCGAGCCGCCGACGAACATCAGGGCGACGATCGTCATCAGCGCCAGCGTCGTCCAGCCGGTGAAGTCCACTGTCGCAAACCCCGTGGTGGTGAGGATCGAGACCGCTTGGAAGATGCCGTTGCGGAACGCGGCGTCGCTGCCGGTGAGCTCTCGCTCGAGGAGCTGGAGAATGAGGAGCCCCGAACCGAGAACCAGCAGCCCCGCGTAGAGACGGAGCTCCTCGTCCCGCAGCGCCGAGCGCACGCGACGGCGGACGAACGTGCGGTAGAGCAGCGCGAAGTTGACCCCAGCGAGGATCATGAACGCGATCAGCACCCATTGGGTCGCCGGTGCGAAGTCGGCGATCGAGTGCGGCTGCGTCGAGAAGCCGCCGGTCGGCATCGTCGAGAAGGCGTGAGCTACCGCCTCGTAGAGGCTCAACTGGTCGTCGACGCCTGTCCAGCCGAGTGTCGCCAGGATGACCACGAGCATCACCGTCAGGGCGACATAAAGGCTCCACAGTCGTTGTGCGGTTTGGCGGATTCGCGTTCCGAGATCGTCGATCTCCGGCCCTGGAAGCTCCGACTCCATGAGCTGCCTTCCGCCGATACGAAGGCGCGGCAGCACTGCCAGCGCGAGCACGATGATCCCCATGCCGCCGATCCACTGCGTGAACTGCCTCCACATGGCCATCGAGCGGTTGAGCGCCTCGACGTCGGTGAGGATCGAGGAGCCGGTCGTCGTGAATCCCGACATCGACTCGAAGAAGGCGTCAATGGGCCGCTCGAGCTCGGGGTTGCCCGAGAGGAGATACGGGATCGTGCCCACCGCGGCCGCGAGCACCCAGGTGAGGGACACGACGAGGAAGCCCTCACGAAAGCCGACGACCTCGGACCGATCGCCGCCGATCCGCTCGAGCGCGATGCCGAGCGCGGCGGTACCCGCTGCGGCGGCGACGAAGGGCCACGGCGACTCCCCGTAGCCAAGGGCCAGTGCGAGCGGAAGCAGCGGTGCCAGCGCGAGCCACTTGACGAGCGTGCCCACGAGCCCGAGCGCGCCGCGGATGTTGACCCCGATCCGTCTCGGCGGGGCTATCGAGGGGTGGGCGTCAGGTCGCGTCGGCGCAGGTGCCGAGCTCATGCGCGCCAGTAGCTCCTCGTGAGAAGCACGATGATCGGCAGTACCTCGAGCCGTCCGAGCCACATGAGCGCGATCATGGTCGCGCTCGAGACGTCGCTGAAGGGCGCGTACGAATCCAGCGGACCGGCTGGACCGGCCGCAGGCCCCACGTTTCCGAGGGTCGCGGCAGCCGCTGAGATGGCATCGATCGGGAGCACGTCCGGTCCCTGTACGGCGGCGTCGACAGCGATCACACCGGCCCCCACGACGAACAGGCCGACATAGAGCAGGACGAACGAAACGATCGCGCGGAGCGTCCGCTCGTCGACCACGATCCCGCTCAGCCTGATCGGCATCACGACCTCCGGACGAAGGGTCTGCGTCAGCTCGCGGCGGAGCATGCGTCCGACGAGCAGGTGCCGCATGACCTTCACCGAGCCGGTCGTCGAGCCCGCGGCGCCGCCGACGAACATCAGCAAGACGAGCGTCATCAGCGCGAGCGTGGGCCAGGCTGCGAAGTCGACCGTCGCATAGCCCGTTCCGGTCATGATCGCGACGGCCTGGAACACGCCGTTGCGCAGAGGCGCTTCACTGCCCTCGATGGCCTTTGTGGCGAGCTCGGTGATGAGGACGGCGGAGGCCGCGACGAGAAGAATCGCGTACAGGCGGCTCTCTTCGTCGCGGAACGCGAGGCCCGGACGGCGACGTGCGAAGCTGCGGAAAAGCAGCGCGTAGTTCAGGCCTGCGATCACCATGAACCCAACGACCACCCACTGGGTGACGGCGGCGAACGCGCCGATCGACCCCGCCTGCGTGGAGAAGCCGCCTGTGGGCATCGTCGTGAACGCATGCGCGACCGCCTCGAAGAGGTTCATCCGGTCGTCGAGCCCCGTCCAGCCGATCAGCGCCAGGATTGCTACCTCGAGCGCCGTGAGTGAGACATAGAGAACCCACAGGCGCCGGACTGTCTGCCTGATGCGCTCGCCGAGCTGGTCGACCTCGGGTCCGGGTAGCTCCGACTCCAGCAGCTGCCGGCCGCCGACGCGAAGCCGTGGTAGCACCGCGAGTGCGAGCACGATGATCCCCAGCCCGCCCAGCCATTGCGTGAACTGGCGCCACATCGCGAGCGAGTGGGAGAGCGCGTCGAAGTCGGTGACCACGGTCGCGCCCGTCGTCGTGAATCCGGACATCGCCTCGAAGTACGCATCGAGGGGCCTGCCGAGCTGCTCGCCTCCGACGAACAGATACGGCAAAGAGCCGAACCCTGCGGCGAGGAGCCAGGTCAGCGAGACGACGAGGAATCCTTCGCGTGCGCCGACGCTCGACGCCGATCCGGGAGAGATCCGCTCGAGCGCAAGCCCGAACCCGCTCGTGATCGCGCCTGCAGCGAGGAACGGCCAGACGGGCTCGTGGTACCAGAGCGCCACCAGTGCCGGGAAGAGCGCCACGAGGCCGAGGTACTTGCTGAGCGTTCCTAAGAGGTTGACCGAGGCCGCGATGTCGACGGCGATGAGTCGTCGTGGGCCGATCTGCGGAGGCGGGAGGACGACCTCCGACGTTGGGCTCACAGAGCCTCGATCACCCAGGGCGCGTTCGAGGCCTCCGTGAAGACAATGACCCGATCGCCGATCTCGAGCACGTCGTCGCCGTGCGGGAAGATGGCAGATCCGTTTCGCACGATCGCTCCGATCATCGCGCCGTGCACTGGCATGTCGCGGAACTTCGCCCCGATGTACCGGCTCGAGTCGCGCGTCGTCACGTCGAGCACCTCGTAGCGATTGCCCTCGAGCATCGCGACCTGCTGCGTGCGGGGGTCGTGTGCGAAGCGGACGATCTCTTCGGCCGTGACCGCGCGTGGATTGACGGCCACGTCGATGCCTGCCTGGTCGAACGCGGCCAGCGATACGGCGTCGTGGGCGACCGCGATCGTGAACGGGACGCCGTGAACCCTTGCGAGCGACGCTGCGTAGAGGTTTCTGGCGTCGTCCCGCATGGCGAAGATCGCCGCTTGTGCGAGGCCGATGCGCTCGCGCTCGAGGAAGTCTGCCTCGAGTCCGGTCGCGTTGTAGACCCGCACCTTCGAGAACGTCTCGGCGGCGGCCAGGGCTCGCTCGCGGGACGCCTCGATCATGCGAACGCCGATCCGCTGGTCGAGGAGGACTCGAGCGATCGCCGAGCCGACGCGGCCGGCGCCGAAGATCACGACGTCCTGCACCGCCGCGTCACCAGGAACGAGGAGCGCGCTCCATTCCTTCGCCGCCCGCGGCGAGCCGATGACGACGACCCGGGAGCCTGGCTCGATCACGTCGTCGCCTCCCGGAAGCGTCATCTCGTTCTTGCGGATGATCGCCATGACCTTCGAGTCGCGCGGGAACTGCGCATGGCGGAGCGGAACTCCCGCGAGCTCCGCGGATGCACCCTCCTCGACGTCGAACTCGACGATCTGGACCTGCCCCTCGGCGAACACGTCAGTCTGGCGCGCGGCAGGAACGCCGATGATGCGGCTGATCGCGTGCGCGGTCTCGAGCTCGGGGCAGACGACGAAATCGACATCGAGCTGACCTTCCCGCCACAGGTCCACGTACTCGATCTCCGAGGTGCGGATGATCGTCTTCGCCTTCGGAGCTTCGCGGCGCGCGAACATCCCGGCGACGAGATTCACCTCGTTGCGCGACGTGCACGCGATGACGAGATCGGCGGTGCCGACGCCTGCCTGCGCGAGATCGCGCCTGCTCGTCCCGTCCCCCTCGAACGTGGCGACGTCGTAGCGGTACGCGATGGCCGAAAGCCGGGACAGCTCCGTGTCGAGCACTGTCAGCTCATGCTCGCCGTGGAGGGCGTCGACGACCGTGGATCCGACCTGGCCCGCACCGATGATGAAGACCTTCACGAGCGCGTAGCGTACTCCCGTCGCAGGCGCTCACAGCGGTTGGCTACCGTGAACACGTGCGAGTCGTTCCGGTCCTCGCCGTCCTGCTCTTCGTCGCGATCCTCGGCGCTGTTTCGGGTTCCGCGGTCGCAGCGGACAGCGCCTTTCGTCTCGTTGTCGTCGCGCGTGGCTTCGATTCGCCCGTGGGCTTCGCTCACGCGAAGAACGAGCCGCGCCGGCTCTTCGTCGTCGAGCAACGTGGGACGGTTCGCGTGATCGACAAAGGGAAGGTCAGGAGCGGGTTCTTCCTCGACGTTCGCGGCCGAGTTCAGGCGGGCGGTGAGCAGGGGCTCCTTGGTCTCGCGTTCGATCCGAAGTACAGGACGAATCGCTTCATCTACGTCAACTACACGGATGCGAGCGGCGATACGCGGGTAGTTCGCTTCAAGACCAGAGGGAGCCGTGCGCTGCTTTCCAGTGCCCGGGTACTGCTTCGGGTCGACCAGCCGTACGGCAATCACAACGGAGGGGGGCTCGCCTTCGGGCCCGACGGATTCTTGTACGTGGGCCTCGGCGACGGCGGCTCGGGCGGCGATCCAGAGAATCGCGCACAGGACATGAGCACGCTGCTCGGGAAGATGCTGCGGCTCGACGTACGCAAGCCGGGCTCGCCTCCTGGGATCGTCGGGCTCGGCCTGCGCAACCCGTGGCGCTATTCGTTCGACCGTCAGACGGGGGACCTCTATATCGGGGACGTCGGTCAGGGCAAAGTGGAGGAGGTCGACTTCACGCCGCACTCCAGCGCAGGGCTCGAGAACTACGGCTGGGACCTGTTCGAGGGCTCGCGTCGCTACGAAGAGAAGGCCGCGGGTCCGGGCGAGCTCGTCCTCCCAGTATTCGAGTACGGGCACGATCGAGGCTGCTCGGTCGTCGGCGGCTTCGTCTATCGGGGGAAGTCTCGACCCGCCGAACGAGGTCGATACGTCGTCGGCGACTACTGCAGCGGGTCGATCTGGAGCTTCAAGGTCGTCTCGGGCGAGGCGCGCGCATTTCGCACCGAGCCCTTCAAGGTCGGCAGCCTGACGTCGTTCGGCGAGGACGCTGCAGGCGAGCTGTACGCGGTCTCGCAGAACGGGGCAGTCTATCGCCTCACTTAGCCGGCGCGCCGACGAACGCGCGGTGGCGCCTGGCCGAGGGCGGCATAGGCGAGTGCGTTCATCGACTCGGTGAGCTCGCGAATCTCGCGCGCGACGAGGGTGAGCCCGTCCTGCTTCTCCGTCGTCCGGTTCAGACGCTCGAGCTCGTCGGCGATGCGATCGAGCCGCTCGAGGAGCGCGTCGAGTTGGCGGTCTGCGATGTCCTTCTGATCCACGCGCGGGATTCTACGTCGCGAGCTCGAGCAGCTCGATGCGGCCGTGGATGACGACGGCGTTGGCTCCGAGCGCTGCCAGCAGCCGGTCGAGGGCCCCCGCGCCGGTCTCGAGCATCGAGGCTCGCCTCTCGGCGCCCGCCTGAGCGAGCGCGACGCGCGCCAGTGACTCCGGAGCATCGGTGAAGAAGCCGATCGCGTGTTCAGCTGAGGCCAGCGCGCGCAGCGCGGCGCTCGTCTCCGCGTCTCTGCGGAGATAGACGGGGGCGCGTTCTTCGCAGTAGCGCGCGAGCAGCACTCTCCAGTTGCCCGCTCCGAGGCGGTCGAGCTCCGCGGCTGCCTCACCGCGATCGGCCGGAAGGTCATCCGGGTTGAGGCCGAGCACCGTTCCGGTTGAGGCAAGCCAGTCGTTCCACAGCGGGCGCGTGTCGCCGAGAGCGTCGAGATCGATCGCAACGGCGCGAACCTCCGTCATGCGAGGCGACGTGCTCGAACGGCCTGCCAGAGGACAACACCGCAAGCTACGCCGACGGCGTCGATCGCGACGTCGACGGGAGAGCCCATGCGACCGGAAACGAAGGTCTGATGCCACTCGTCGCTTATCGCATAGAGCGCTCCGAGCGCAAACGCGAGCCCGCTTCGCCCGGTCGCGCGTACGAGGAGGGCGCCGAGCACCGCGTACTCCGTCGCGTGGGCGAGCTTGCGCAGCACGAGGTCCCAGCCGCCCAGGCCCGTCCCGAGATCCGGCACCGACGAGAAGGTGAAGATGAGGGCTGCCCAGGCAAGGACGGGGAGCCACAGTCGCGCGAAGGAAGCGGACACCGTCCGATGATAGGCTCGCCCTCCAATCAAGGAGCACGGTGAGGGAACCCGGTGCAAGTCCGGGACGGTCCCGCCGCTGTAAGGGGAGTAGCTCCCCCGCCACGAAGCCACTGGCGCAAGCCGGGAAGGCGGCGAGGGAGGGAGCCCCGAGTCAGAAGACCTGTCGCGCTCCTCATAACCGGCTGACCCCTCGCGGAAGGGAGGATTCAGGTGCTTCGCTTCACAGCTCTCGTCACCGGCGCGTTGGTGGCGGCGTTCTCCCTGCTCGTCGCCGGAGCGGCAGGTGGCGGCTCGTCTCCGGACTCGTTCCCCGTGACGATCGTTGCTTCGAACGGCAAGGTCACTGTTGGGAAGAGGCCGCGCCGGATCGTGTCTCTCTCGCCCACGGCGACGGAATCGCTGTTCGCTATCGGTGCCGGCTCGCAAGTCGTCGCGGTCGACGACCAGTCCGACGTCCCGAAGGCCGCCCCGAGGACGTCGCTCTCCGGCTACACCCCGAACGTCGAGGCCATCGCCGGCTATCGACCCGATCTGGTCGTCATCGCGTACGACCCCAAGGGGCTCTCGGGGGCATTGCGGAAGCTCGGGATCACCGTCATCCACCACGACGGCGCCGCGACGTTCAAGGGCGCGTACCAGCAGATGAGGCAACTCGGTCTCGTCACCGGGCATGAGGCCGAAGCGACGCGGCTGATCGACCGCATGAAGTCGAAGATCGCCGGCATCGTCTCCACGGCGCGCAAGGCCGGCGGCGGGCTCTCCGTGTACCACGAGCTGACGCCCGACCTCTACTCCGCGACCTCGAAGACGTTCGTCGGCAAGGTCTACCTCTCACTGGGCCTCCGGAACATCGCCGACGAGGCCGACTCGGTCGGCGCCGGCTATCCGCAGCTCTCCGCCGAGTACGTCGTGTCGACGAGCCCCGACGTCATCGTGCTGGCCGACACCGTGTGCTGCGGGCAGAAACCCTCGACCGTCGCCTCACGGCCAGGTTGGGATCACATACGCGCCGTGCGCACCGGGTCGATCGTCCGCATCGACGACTCGATCGCATCGCGCTGGGGCCCGCGGCTCGTGAACTTCTTCCGGGCGATGTCCTCGGCGCTCGCGCGACTTCGCCAGTAAGCGAATGAGCGTCGCTGCGGAGCGGGCGAGTAGCGTTCGGGCGCGCGGGCTCACGCCCGCGTGGGCCTGCTCCGCGGTGGCGTTCCTTCTCCTCTCGCTCGCAATCGGAGTTCTCGCCGGCCCCATCGACCTCGGGTTCGGCGCGGTGCTCGAGTCGGCAGCCGCGCGCCTGCACGTACCGGGTGCCTCCACGTCTCTCACGCCGACCGAGGAGGCGATCCTGTGGGAGATTCGCGTTCCACGAGTGATCCTTGCGGCGCTCGTCGGCGCGATGCTGGCGTCGGCCGGTGCGACCTATCAAGGCGTCTTCCGCAATCCCCTGGCCGATCCGTACCTTCTCGGCGTCGCTGCAGGTGCAGGTCTCGGAGCGACGATCGCGATCGCGTATCTTCCCGAGGGGTTGCGTGGACAGCGTGCGCTCCCGATCGCGGCTTTCGTCGGCGGATCGGTGGCAGTCATGCTCACCTACGCGGTCGGCCGTTCGGCGAAGCGCGAACGCGACGCGGCAACGCTCGTCCTTGCGGGCGTCACTGTGGCGGCGTTCTTCACGGCCTGGCAGACGTTCGTCCAGCAGCAAAACGCCGAGACGTTGCAGCAGGTGTACTCCTGGATCCTCGGGAACATTCCGAGCACGGGCTGGGCCGACGTGTGGCTGATCCTTCCGTACGTCGCCGTCGCGATCGTCGTCATCCTCGCGCTGCGACGCGTCGTCGACGTCCTGAGCCTCGGCGACGACGAGGCGGCCAGCCTCGGTGTCAACGTCCGGCGAGTGCGGCTCGCTCTCGTCATCGCGGCGACACTCGGCACCGCAGCCGCAGTCGCTGTGAGCGGACTCATCGGCTTCGTCGGAATCATCGTCCCGCACGCGATCCGCCTCGTGTCTGGCGTCGGTTATCGGGCCCTCCTTCCGCTGTCCGTGATCATCGGTGCCGGGTTCCTCGTGCTCGCCGACGTGGTCGCCCGCACCGCGCTCTCGCCCGCCGAGATCCCGCTCGGCGTCGTGACCGCGTTTTTCGGCGCGCCGTTCTTCGCACTCGTGCTGCGGACGACGCGGGGAGGAAGCTCGTGACGGCGATCGAGCTGAAAGACGTCACCGTCGTCCTTGGCGGGCGCCCGGTCGTCGACGGGATCGACGCGTCGGTGGCCAAGGGAGAGTGGCTCGCGCTCATCGGCCCGAACGGCGCCGGGAAGACAACGCTCCTGCGAGCGATCGCGCGGCTCGTCTCGTTCTCCGGTCTCATCGCGCTCGGAGGCCGCTCGGTCAGAGAGGTGCCCCGCGTCGAACTCGCCCGCCTCATCGCGGTCGTGCCGCAGGAGCCGTCGACGCCTGCCTGGATGACGGTCGGCGAATACGTGCTCCTCGGCCGTACTCCACATCTCGGCCCGCTGGCGAAAGAGGGTAGGCGCGACCGTGAAGCCGCCGCCCGCGCGGTCGCTCGCCTGGACCTGATCGGCTACGAGGAGCGCCGTCTCGGCACGCTCTCCGGGGGGGAGAAGCAGCGAGCGGTCGTCGCCCGAGCGCTTGCCCAGGAGGCGCGCATCATCCTTCTCGACGAGCCCACAGCGGCGCTCGACATCGGCCATCAACAGCAGGCCTTCGACCTGCTCGACGCCCTGCGCGCGGAATCGGGGCTGACCCTCGTCGCGGCCATGCACGACCTCACCCTGGCGGCGCAGTACGCCGGTCGCATGGTCCTCCTCGACGGCGGGCGGGTCGTGGCCGAAGGGGTCCCGCGCGATGTTCTCACCGAGAAGCTGATCGCAAGCCACTATGGCGCGTCGATCGCTGTCGTTCCCGTCGGCGACCGGATCGCCGTGATTCCGCGCCGCGAACGCGCCTCATAGAGCCGTGGTGGGCCACGGGTAGCATCGGCTGGTGGCAGTCGCGACCCCTGAGAGCTACCTCGCCGACCTGAACGAGGCCCAGCGCGAGGCTGTCCTTGCCACCGAGGGCCCGCTTCTCGTCGTGGCGGGAGCGGGATCTGGCAAGACGCGCGTCCTCACCTATCGCGTGGCGCACCTCATCCGCGCGTGCGGCGTCAAGCCGAACGAGATCCTCGCGATCACGTTCACGAACAAGGCGGCCGGAGAGATGCGCGAGCGCCTCGAGCGGATGCTCGGCACGACCGCGCGGGCGATCTGGATCCTGACGTTCCACGCCGCCTGTGGCCGGATGCTCCGCCGCGAGGCCGAACGGCTCGGCTACCGGTCGACGTTCACGATCTACGACGACCAGGACCAGGTACGCCTCACGAAGGCTTGCCTCGAGCAGCTCGGGAAGGACCCGAAGCGCTTCTCGCCCCGCGGGATCCACGCGCAGATCTCGCGCGCGAAGAACGAGCTCGTCTCACCCGAGGAGTACTCCAACCGCGTCGCCTCGTTCTGGGACCAGACGGTCGCAGAGACGTACGAGCTCTACCAGCGCCGCCTCCACGCCTCGAACGCCGTCGACTTCGACGATCTCTTGATGCTCACGGTGCAGGTCTTCGAGCGCTTCCCGGAGGCGCTCGAGCGCTGGCGCAAGGCGTTTCGCTATGTCCTCGTCGATGAGTACCAGGACACGAACCACGCGCAGTACCGGCTGCTCCAGCTCCTCGGCGGCGAGCACGGAAACGTGTGCGCCGTCGGGGACCCGGATCAATCGATCTACGCCTTCCGTGGCGCGGACATCCGCAACATCATGGAGTTCGAGCGCGACTTCCCCGGGACGCAGATCATCCCGCTCGAGCAGAATTACCGCTCGACGAACATGATCCTGCGCGCGGCCAATTCGCTCATCGAGCAGAACAGCGAGCGGAAGCCCAAGAACCTCTTCTCCGAGCTCGGCGAGGGGGATCCGGTTCGCGTGATCGAAGTCGAGGACGAGCACGCGGAGGCACGGTTCGTCGCGGCAGAGATCGCCGTGCTCATCGACGGGGGCCTGTCGGCAAGCGAGATCGGCGTCTTCTATCGCACGAACGCGCAGTCGCGGGTGCTCGAGGATGTGCTCGTCCGCCAGGACGTCCCGTACCAGGTGATCGGCGGGCCGCGCTTCTACGAGCGCGCGGAGATACGCGACGCGACCGCGTACCTGAGCGTGCTCGTCAATCCCCAGGACGCGACTTCGCTCCTCCGAATTGCGAACCGTCCACGTCGTGGGATCGGAGACACGTCGCTCCAGCGACTCGTCACCCATGCGGAGAACACCGGCCGCACGCTCTTCGGTGCGATGGCCGATCCGGAGGCGGCCGGCGTGACCGCCGCTTCATGTCGAGCGATCCGCGGCTTCCACGCGACCATGGAGTCGCTCATGGCGCTCTCGCAGGAGCTTCCGGTGGACGAGATTCTCGAGCGCGTGCTCGTGAAGACGGGGACGCTCGACGCTCTCGAGGCCGAGCGGACGATCGAGGCGAGGGGGAGGATCGAAAACCTGCAGGAGCTCGTCGGGGTCGCCCGCGAGTATCGTCAGCAGACCGCCGACGCCGCGCTCGCCGGCTTCCTCCAGGACATTGCCCTCGTCTCCGACCAGGACACGATCTCCGACGACCGCGGTCTCGTCACGCTGATGACGCTGCACAACGCGAAGGGCCTCGAGTTCCGCGCAGTTTTCGTCATCGGGATGGAGGAAGGCGTCTTTCCGCACGTCCGCTCGATCGAGGAACAGGGGGTGGAGGAGGAGCGTCGCCTCTGCTACGTCGGGATGACCCGTGCGATGGAGCGTCTGACGCTCACGCACACGCTGTCCCGCTCGCTCTTCGGTCGGAGGAGCTACAACCTCTCGTCCCGGTTCCTCGACGAGTTGCCGCGCGAGGTCGAGCGCGAGCGTCTGCGACTGTCTTCCTGGAGCGGCTACGGCACCCAGCCGGGCGCCGTGGTCGAGCCGCGCCCGGGCATCGCGCTGTCCACCGGCGACACCGTCCGACACGGGTCTTTGGGCGAGGGAATCGTGACCGGGATGGAGCCGGGCGGTGTCGTTACGATCCGCTTCGCGGAAGATGGGACGGAGCGGAGACTGATGGTCGAGTACGCGCCTCTGGAGAAGGTCTCCTGAAGCTCACGATCGCGCCCTGCACGAACCTCGACGAGTTCGGCCAGGCGGTCTTTGCGATCGGGCAGTACTTCGGCCTGGAGCCGACCGAGGAGCGCATGGAGCGCTTCTCGAAGAACCTCCCGATCGAGCGCATGCACGCTGCGAGAGAGGGCGGCAAGACCGTCGGCGGCGCAGGCGCTTTCCCCTTCGAGCTGACCGTGCCGGGCGGAGTCGTGCCGACTGCGGGCGTCACCGTCGTCGGAACGTTCCCGACGCATCGCCGGCGCGGAGTCCTGCGTTCGTTGATGCGCGCACAGCTCGACGACGTCCACGAGCGGGGCGAGCCCCTGGCGCTCCTGTGGGCCTCCGAGGACACGATCTACGGAAGATTCGGCTACGGGATGGCGTCACGGACCGGGAGCGTCTCGATCCCGAAGGAGCACTCGGCCTACGCGCAGCCCAACGAGCGTCGGGCGGCGCTGCGGATCGTCGACGCGGGGGAAGCCCTCACACTCTTCCCGCGTGTGTGGAACAGAGTTCGCCTGAAGACGCCGGGGATGATTGCTCGGACGCGCAACTGGTGGGAGTACCGGGTCCTGTTCGAGCCGCCGGCCGGCGGGGGAGAAGGGGGACCGAAGCGCTTCGTGGTGCTCGAGAGCGAGGGGAGGCCGGAGGGATACGCGATCTACCGGCACAAGCCCAAGTGGGACGAAGGAGAGTCGGACGCGGAACTCGAGGTCGTCGAGGCGATCGCGCTCGACGGGCGCCCGACCGCGGAGATCTGGCGCTACCTGCTCGACATCGACTGGTCGGCGCGGACGACCGCAGGCCTGCTGCCGTCGGATCATCCGCTCTGGTGGCTCCTCGCAACCCCGAGGCGCATGCGGCTCAAGATCGGTGACGGGCTGTGGGTTCGGCTCGTCGACGTCGGCGCGGCTCTGTCCGCGCGCACGTACGCGACCGACGGCGCGATCGTCTTCGACGTGCTCGATGAGTTCTGCCCTTGGAATGAAGGTCGATGGCGGCTCGCTGACGGGCGCGCGAAGAGGACGACGGCCGCGGCGCAGCTCCGCTGCGACGTCACCATGCTCGGCTCGGTCTATCTCGGCGGCTTCACGTTCTCCCAGCTCGTCCGGGGTGGAAGAGTCGAGGAGTTGCGGCGTGGCGCGGCGGTGAGAGCGGACGCGATCTTCGCGACCGATCGCGCACCCTGGTGCCCCGAGATCTTCTGAGGGGCTGCGCAGACAAGCCGCTACCATCGGCTGCCCGGGGCGGTTAGCTCAGTTGGGAGAGCAGGCACTCAACCCCAGCAACGAGAGTCCTCTTGCAGTGTCTTCTGCGCCACTCCATGAGCCTATAACCCTCATGAACAAAGGGATTCTGGCGCTTCGTGAGCGCGAGAGTCCTCTTTCTCGATCTCCCAAGTGGTCGTAGGGCACGAACCGGAGGCTCATCACTGAAGCTCCCGTGCTCCTGGACGACAAGTGGCTCGAACGGGTGGAGTGGTGACTGCTACACGAAGGTGTCCGAGCGCGCATCGCAGCACCGCGTAGCTTCAAACCCGCATGAATACAGGGAATCAGGGTGACACGAGTCCTGATCACGGGCGAGCAGAGATACTGTCACGACCAACGTGAAGCTCCCCGTCACCAGGGTACGAGTAGGTGTTGGGAGTGGGGAGTGGGCGGGATGTCCCCCGAAGACGGGTCCGGCAGCGTGGGAGAGGGCGTTAGGAGGGCGATCGGGGCAGGTCGTTTCAGAACGGGCGATGAAACGCACGTTCCGCAGCGCTCAGAGGGCCTGTGTCAGCGCGTGCTCGCGCGTCATCTCGCCCAGCAGACGGCAAACCCGCATCGATAAAGGGGATCCGTGCGTCTGCCTGTACGGGTGCATCGTTTCGTTTGGGCATAACAAGAGGCGGCGGTTTCGCGGGTGGAAGCGGACTCTTGGTGGCGGGGACGTGACGGCGCCTGTGCGGAGACCGTGGCAGGATCAGGGCTCGCGCCGCCAGGTACGGACCTCGGGCGACCACGCTCCCGCAATCGTCGTGCCGTCGAGGATCGGATCGAGGAGTGCAGCTGCAGCTACGTAGCCGTCGTGGAGATCCGTCGACACCTCGACGGGCACGGCGAGTTCGCGGTAGGGGACGGCCCACTCGGCTGGGGGCGCGGGAAGCTCTCGCGGGGGTTCGTGTTCCGCACGGATGGAGAACGTCGTGGAGATCGCCTCGCGGAGGCTCGCCGCGTCGAGCGCGAACAGGCTGGCGATGATCGCGAGGTCGATGAGATCTTTGACTCGGGTACTCGGACGCGAGCCTTGGTAGCGACGCGTGTAGGCGTGCAGCTTCTCGGCAACCTGAAGCTCGAGCGGCATTGTCGGCACAGAGACAGGCTCGATCCCCGCGAATGTCAGGAGGTCCGAGGTCAGTACCGTCTCTGGATCCGTGATCGGATCGCTGCGGACACCGACGTCGAGAACGAATGTATCGAAGGTTCGGCCGGCGAGAGCGGCGGTCACGCGAAAGCGATGGCTCCCACCGGGTCGATCGGGCGGCGTCCCGCTCCGCTCGACCGGGAACGAGAAGAAGTCGCCCGCGTCTGTGGATGCGGCATCAAGCAGGGTATCGAGTAGTTCTTCTTCAGCTGCTTGCCAGTCGAGGTCGATGTCGCGGGTGGTGCGCGCACGTCCTGCGAGCCGCAGGTCGAGGGCGAATCCTCCTTTGAGCACCCACAGGCCCGGGGCGCTGATGATCAGCCGAGCGAGGAAGCGATCAAAGACGACACGCTTGCGGTCGCGAGCGGTGTCGGCTCCAGCGGGCGCACGGTTACTTAGCCGCTCCTCGAGCGCCTGTCGGAACGCGGTCGCGTCCGGGTATCTCACGCAGCCACACGATCGAGCACACGATCGATGAAGTGCCGCACGCGTGCCGGACGGCCAGCAGCCGCGGCGCGAAGTCGGCGCGGAGTCGTCAGGCCACGCTCGAGGGCCTGGTCGGCGGCGAGCTCGATCTGGTCCGGCCCGGTTCCAGCTTCGAGTGAGTCCACGATGCTGTCCTCCGGACTTGTCACCGGCATTCCGTTCACGGTGCGGATCGCTCCCGGCTCTGCCGGTCGCGCGGGCGTATGGAGTCGAACCCCTAGGCGCGGACGCTGCCCGCGTCGGGATCGGGGAACGGTCAGATGGATCGCGCGCGGTATCACGTCCGAGAGCTCGTAGAGCTCGAGCGCGCTCTCGTGGGAGACGACGGCTGGTACGTCTCGGAGTGGAAGCCAAGCGGCCATGACATGCTCGTGTGGGGTGGAGGGGAAGTGGCGTATCCGATAGAGACCGGGGCGAACGCGGGCGAAGCGCCCGTGCGGGCGGGCATGGTGACGAAGGGTGGTTCGTGCCATGCCCGCGTCGAGCGCCTGTTTGGCCGTGAAGTAGCCAGCTTGTGCCTCAGCGAGTCGGTAGAGCGTATCGTGGTCAATAGCGTCAGACATATGAGCTATACAGTAGCTCAAAAGTCGGACTAATCAAGATTTGGGTTGGCGTCCGGTGCGGGGCCAAGCTTGAGAGAGCCGTGGCTCACCCTTACCGCGTCGGGCGGGGTGTGCGCTCCGACGCCCCGAGGTCACGCTCGAACTGATCTAGGAGGGCGAAGAGACCGACGCTCTCCCAGGCGCGGTTGCGCCGGCCGACGCTCGTCTGTCGAACAACGTCGGCTCCTTCAAGACGAACGAGGGCCTGTCGGGCTTGCTCATCGCTGCCGCCGAGGAGCTCTGTGGCAACACGGACGTTGATGATCGGATAAGAGGGGAGGAGCTCGATCAGGCGCCGGGCACCCGAGCCTCGGCGAGGGTTGCCGGCCGAGTCGATCCACTTGTCTTGTAGTTCGGCGACGCGATCGGCGAACTGGCGCGCTCCGGTCGCCGCCTTGTACACGGCATCGACGAACACGCGGTACCAGTCGTCTTCGTTGCCGGTGCGAAAGCTCGTCAGGCCTGCGACGTAGCGGTCGGCCTCACCGGCGAGGACGAGGCTGACCGGCGGCAGATACGTCGGAGCCAGACCTCTCCGCCTCAGCACCGCAAGGACGAGCGCTCGTCCGACGCGGCCGTTGCCGTCGGGGAAGGGGTGGATCGTCTCGAACTGAACGTGCGCGATTGCCGCCTGAAGCACAGCAGGAACGTCCTCGCGATTCAGAAAGGCGCAGAGGTCGTCCAAGAGCTCGGGAACGACTTCTGGCGGCGGCGGTACGAACTCGGCGTTGCGAGGGCTTGTGGCCTCGCCGCCGATCCAGTTCTGCTCGTCGCGTACGACTCCACCAAGGTGGGCATCCCGCGTTCCCCCGAGGAGAAAATGGTGGATCTCGACGATGTGGGCGCTCGCGAACTCGTCAACTTCGCTCGCGAGTTCGACCGCGCGCTCGAGTGCTCTGATGTTGGCGAGGACGCTCTGCGCGGTGATGTCGGTTGCCTCGGGCGTGAATGCGGCTTTCGCGAGACGCCGGTGGGAGAGCACGAGTCCTTCGATGCGTGACGAGGCAACCGACTCGACCCGAAGCAGCTGGCGAGCAAGTGACTCGAAGTTGAGTCCACCGGGAGGCACCTCGTTGAGTTGCCTCGTCGCCTGCTCCGCGTTCACAGCCGCTGCGGCGATCTGCGAGGTGAGTTGGAACTCCTCCTCGCCGATGGGGTTCGGGACATATGCGTGATAAGAGAAGCTCCGCCGTGCCGAACGGCCACCGAGCGCGTCCATCTGCAGAGGCCACTGCCGTCGTACTTGCTTGCCTCGTGGGCGACGTTTAGGTTCTGGACGAGTCACTCTATGGCCAAGGTTATCACGATAACTTTGGATAAGAGACCGCTGACCCAAAGTTGGGTGGCGGGCAGCTCTACCCGCTCGTGCACCTGTGCCCAAACCTCCTTGCGCAACTCTGGGTAACAGCCGAGATCGCCCGACTTTGTGCACCTCTGGGTGGCTGCGGTCAGGTGAGATTGACCGCGTAGAGCCGGCGTCCCGTCAGGGCAGCTGCCTGATCACCGTGGCCCTGAACGGCACGGCCAGCATCTCGAGCAGAGGTGCATAGGCGCCGGTGGCCGCAGCCTCTGCCATGTGCGCTGCCCGCGCCTCGGCCGACTCCCACTCGGCAATCTCGATCAGCATGTCGGGGTTATCGAGCACCTCGTAGCGCGTGCTGCCCAGGAAACCGCGCTGGCTCGGTACCTCGTTCGAGACGATGGTCGCGAGCACACGCTGCAGCTCATCCCGTCTTCCTGGTTCAGCCTGCAGTTCGACGATCACCTTGATGGCCAACTTCATCCTCTCCTCTCCACGACACTCCCTCTGCGGACAGCCGGCTCACCCCCGCCTTCTATCTACCATCCGTGCCTCCGGGAGCGCTGCCAGAGAAGGGACGGTGTCTGCGCGAGTGCGCAGGAACGAGAGCCGGAAGCCCCGAGCGCCGCACGAAGACCCCGCTTAGGCCGCGAGGACGCGCGGTGGGGGAGTAGGTCGGCGGGGCAGCGGTCACGCCTGGCGACGGCGGTCTTGCTGCCTGCCGACCTACGTACCCTTCGAGGCGTTTCTCGCCAATCTTCGACGGCGCGCCAAGGCGCCCCGCACGATCAAACGCTGGTCTGTCGAGCTCTATCGTTTCGTCGCATGGGTATGGTTTCCGGTGTTCACTCGCACGATGCGGGGGCCGTGGCCCTTGAAGTATCGAAGAACTCGGAACCGCTGAACGCCCGTCGCGGTAGGCCTCTAGAGAGCGACTGCATCGAAGATGACGTCGGCTCGAGCGCGTTGTTCGGCGGCCGTCATGGGAATACACGACGCGCTCGCCACTGCCGCGATGACCAGGAATGCGCCCATGACGGCGACGGACAGGAGCACTGTTCGTTTGCTCATGACCTCACTACGTCGCTGGTCGAGCCTTCGTCACATTCTCATCGATCGAATTGGATCCGTGGTGTCGACAATGTGAGGCTCTATGGCCTCGAGCGCACTCGCCACGTCACACCGCCGTCGGTCGAACGCTTGATCGTCCCGTCATGGAGAGCGACGAAGAGCTCTTCGACGCCAACTGCGACGAGCGCCGCAGGCTCGCCACCGATCGAGCCGCGCCGTTCGAGGACTCGCCCGCCGTCTCGACTCCGAGATAGCCGGCCTCCCCCGTCCACGACGTAGAGCTGTTCTGGCGACGGCCAAGCGAGAAGACCGACCGCCGCATTGACCCGACTCCAGGTTTGACCGACATCTCGCGACTCGAAGAGACCGTCGCCCGTGGCCACGACGAGTCGCCCGCTGTCTTCCGGATCAACCGCGATGTCGACGATCGAGCCCGGCTTGTGTAGCTCACTCCAGGTCTGCCCGCGATCTGCGCTCACGAGCACGCGGTCGCCGGACGAGTCGTAGCCGTAGAGCCGCTCTCCTACGAAGCGAAGGACGTGGAAGTCGGCCTCGCCGAGTAGGGAGACGGGCGTCCAGCTCTTCCCGGCGTCCTTCGATTCGATCAGGCCCAGCAGGGGTGGCTGGTCGGTTCGGAGGTCGGGATGGCCTGAGCCATAGAAGCGGCTCGGACCGGCGACCGTGAAGCCCATTGTGTCCTGGAAGCTGTCGCCGACTCGCTCTGCGTTCTCGCGCGCCAGGTCGAGACGATAGAGCCCGGTGTGCGTCGCAATGAAAAGCGCGCCGTCGGCAGGGTTCAAGCCGAGACCATGCACGTGCACGGGGCCTGGATCGCCTGCGCCGCGCCCGCCCTTCCTGTCGTCCGCCTGCCACAGGATGACGATCGCCACGGCGGCTGCGAGCACGACCGGAAGCACAAGCCAAGCACGCGCATGGCCGCGAGGGTGGGGCGGCGGCAGCTCTTGGCGCTGGCGCCGCCTCGTTCCGCCCTTCGATGTTCGTGCCGTTCGCACTAGAGCACTCGACGTGCTCCTACCCAGTTTGCGACGTAGTACGACTCCGACAAGCTCGAGATCTTCACGACGTCGCCTGTCCGCGGCGCGTGGATGAAGTTGCCACCTCCGATGTACATGCCCATATGGCCGAGCCCACGGAAGAAGACGAGGTCTCCGGGCTCGAGCTGGTCCCTAGAGACAGGAGCGCCCATCTGATACTGCGCGGCCGCGTAGTGGGGGAGAGACACTCCCACCTGGGCGAACACGTACATCGTGAGCCCCGAGCAGTCGAAGCCGGTGGCGGGTGATGCGCCGCCCCACACGTACGGGATGCCGAGGTACTGCATCGCGATCGCGACGACCTGCGCACCCTTGCTCGCATCTGCGGGGGGTGGGGCATAGACCGGCGCATCCGGCACCAGCCCCGAGATCCCGCCGCTGCCGCTGGGTGACGTGTCTGCCGGGGCGGCTGCCTGCTCGACTGCGTCTATCGCCCGAGCTGCCTGCTTTGCGACCGCCTGGCGCTGACGTTCGAGCTCGAGCCCCGCCTGTCGCCGTAGCTCCGCCTGGCGGCGCTGCTCGATCTCCTGCAGGCGCGCGACCTCATCTTGCACCGAGGCGAGCAAGCGCTGCCGCTCCGCGAGCTTGCCCTCGATTGCCTGCTTTTCGGCAGCCAGTTGCTCGACGATCACGACCTGGCCCGCCTTCTCCTCGCTCAATTCCCTCTCGCGCACGACGACGCGGGTGCGGAGAGCCTTCGCCTGGCGTGTGATCTGCGCATCCTGTGCAGCGATCCGCTGAGTTGCATCGAGCCCGACGACGATCTCATCGAGGCTTCGCGCGCCCAGAAGCACGTCCAGGGTCGAGTCCGGAGTGCCGTTCACGTACAGGTCGCGGAGCCGCTTGGCAACCCGTGCTTGCGACACCTTGTACAGGCTTCTGGCCCGCACGAGATCCTCTCGCGTTTCCTCCAGCTCGGCGGTGAGCGACTGGAGCTCGTAGTTCGCTCCGTTCCAGCGCTCGGCCGCTGCGCCGACTTCCTCGTCGATCCGCTGAACCTCGGCCAGGATGGCTTGCGCCTGCGCTTGCTTGTCCTTTAGGGACGGATCGGCGCTGGCGCTGACGGTCGAACCGAGCATGATGCCCAAGCTGGCACCGGCGACGATGACGAGACGGGCAACAACTGATCGTGTCGGTGGTTGAACGTGACGAGTTCGTAGACGCACGGCTTCTCCCTCTTCGATTGCGCGGGACCGGGTGTGCGCCCTCGCGGGCGCTCGCCGGTCAACGTCGAAGTGGGACGAACAAGAGGCCTGGCATCCCAGCAAGCCTCCGAGGTACGTCTCCGGAAGCCCTCGGTGGTGCTCGGTCGCGCGACCTCAGTGCCAGCTGCGCGGAAAGGATGGGGCGCAGCCGATTCGTTACGAGCAGTCCGAGTGCTGCCGCAACGCCGACGCATATTGCTCCCATCCCGGCTGCGACGTCGATGCCCTCGTGTGCGACGTGCAGGAACACCATCGCGAGCAGGACGATTAGCAAGACCAGGAGCACTGGGCCGAGAATCGGATGAGCGCGGCCGCGCTCGAACATGCCCCGAAGCCGGATCACGAGCGCGGGATGCTACCGGATTTGCCTGCTCGCACGAACATATGGGCGCGCTACGGCGTCGTGTCAGTGTCGTTTGTCATCGTCATTCCGTCATCGTCCCCGGTGGTGTCGCCGGACGGCAGCTCGCCGGTGTGGATCTGTCCTCCGGGCAGCGTATGCACGGGCTCGTCGGAGCCACCGTTCGTAAACGCAAGCGTGCCGACGAGGACGCCCACGAAGAGCACGATCGCTCCGAGAACGATCGCAAGTGTCTGCTTCTGCACGTAGGAGCTCCTTTCTGGCTTGCTAGCCGACGACGTCGACGACGAGGATCAGGCCTCCTGGGTCGTCGCCGTCGTTCGTCAGGTGGTGGCCGATGTGACAGTGGAAGACCCACTTCCCGGGCTCGGTTGCGGTAAAGGCGACGTCGTAGCGCTCGCCGGGGGCCACCTGGACGACATCGGCGGCGGGCGGCTGCTCGGCGGGATGTCCGTCCTTCGCGACGATGCGGAAGTCGGTGCCGTGCAGGTGCATGGGGTGCTCGAACTGGCCGGCCCCGACGAGGCGGAGCAGCACGCGGTCGCCGCGCTTCGCCTCGATCGTCTCGGTCGCGGGGAAGCTCTTCCCGTTGAGCGTGAAGAAGTTTGGAAGCGAGCCCTCCATCTCCATGGGCGGGCGCGTCTCACCGGTTGCCGTGTCGAGCGCCCACTCGCTGATCATGATCGTCCGCTCGACGTCGTAGCGGACGGGGTTGGGCTCCTCGATCACGAACGCTCCCGCCAGCCCCAGTCCGACCTGGCGGTCCTCCTCGAAGTGCGAGTGGTAAAGGAACGTGCCTCCCTTCGAGTCGCGGCCGGCAGGGATCGCGTCGAACTCGTACGTGAACGTCTCGCCGGGCTCGATCGGGTCCTGGGTCACGCCGGGGACTCCGTCCATTGCGTTCGGAACGGCGATCCCATGCCAGTGCACGGTCGTCGGATCGGGGAGGTCGTTCTTCACGAGGAATCGGACGCGCTGCCCGTACGGCACCCGGATCTCAGGGCCCGGCACGGTCCCGTTGTAGGTGTATGCCGTGACCTTCGTGCCTAGGAGGATCTCCCAGCGCACCGGCCTCGTCTGGAGCTCGTACACCCAGACGCCGTTCTCGATCCGGGGCTCGAGCACCCCGCCGCCCCGCGTGGCGGTCGCGTCGGGCACGCCCTCCGTCAGCGCGGGTGCGCCGTGCTCCCCGGCCGCGCCGTGCCCCATGTCCGCCTCGGCCGCCCCCGCCGGCTCGTCGTCGGAGACACGCACGGTGGCGACGACGGCGAGCGCGAGTGCGAGTGCCGCCGTGAAGAGTGCGGCGATCGCGATCCAGGATGTCGAGCGCTCGTTCATGTTGGCGAGCTCCGGGTCGGAGCCGCCGGCGACGCTAGCGACGTAGCGTGAAGGACCTGTGAACCCGCATGCCTTCAGAAGAGCTCGAAAAGCCCGCAGTGCGGGCTTTTCGAGGGTGGTCGATCGCGCTCGCCTCTAGCGCACCACGACCAACATGGCGAGGATGTTGTCTGCGCCCATCGTCTCGACCTCGGGCATTCCGGGCGTCTCCATCTTCTTGGTGCGGAGCTTGTAGACGCCGGGCTTTCGGAAGGCAACGGTCACGCGGTCGTTCATCGACAGCGCCTTGCCGAGCGCTACCTTGGGGCCGGCCAGCCTGACGAGCTTGTGCGTATCGAGGTCCTGGTTGAGCACGGTCAGGCGCTGACCGCGCTTGAGAACGACCTTGACGCCGGCCGACGGCGTCCCTTTGCCGCTGGATGACCAGACGTGGCAGCCCTTCTGGACGTGGATGATCGTGAGGCGAGCGCTGCCCTTCACGACGAGGGGATTCTTGAGTGCCTTGGCGATCGCCATTGCGGCGTCATCGGGCTCGTCCCCATGCGCTGCGGTTGTAGCCGGGAACGCGCTGGCAGCGACGGCCGCCAGTGTCCCGAGGATGATGAGGGCTGTCTTCTTCATGATCGTCCTCCGTCTCTTCGCTTTCGCTGTCCACAGTCATCATCAACCCACGAGCACGCCGGCGTAACGCGGGAACTAGTTGTTTAGGGGCCGCGTGAGCTGGCGGTTCTCCGACCTACTAGGTCTGGCAGGTCAGGCGTCCTCTGCCGGCGTGACGAGCCCGGTGCGAATCGCATAGGCAACGGCTTGCGCGCGGTTGCGGAGGTGGAGCTTGGAGAAGATGTTCTTCATGTGGAAGTTGACGGTGTGCTCCGAGAGATAGAGCGACGCCGCGATCTCTTTGTTCGTCGCACCCTCCGCGACGAGTTCGAGCACCTGGTGTTCCCGGGGGGTCAGGTCATCGCGCCGCTCCTCCTTCGTCGCCGGTTCACTACTCAGCCGGGCGAACTCATCGAGGATCTTCGCGGCCAGCCGAGGTGACAGCGCCGGCTCGCCGGCCGCGAAAGCGTTCAGCGTCCGCTCTAGCTCAGCCTCTGCCATGTCCTTCAGCAGGTATCCCTCGGCGCCGCTCTTGATCGCCTCGAAGAGGTCCGCGTCGTGGTCGGAAACCGTGACGATCGCGATCCGGGTGTCGGGTAACTCGGCTTTGATCAGCCGTGTCGCCTCGAGGCCGTTGCACTCGGGCATCGTGATGTCCATCAAAACCAGGTCGGGATGCAGCCTGCGGACCAGCTCGAGCGCCTCGAGGCCGTTGCTGGCCTCGCCCACGACCTCGTGCCCCCAGGCCCGCAGCAAGCTCGCGATTCCGGCGCGGAAGAGCGCATGGTCGTCAGCGAGCACCAGACGCAAGCGCCACCTCCTCGGGGGCCGCTGGCAGCGTCACTTTGAGTCGTGTCCCTGCGCCCGGCTTCGACTCGATCTCGAAACGCCCACCGACCGCCTGGACCCGCTCGCGCATCGTCTGCAGGCCGAAGCGGGGCCAGCCCGTCCGCGCCTCGAGACCAGGGTCGAAACCCTGCCCATCGTCCGCGACCTCGATTGCCAGGATGCCGTCGTCGACCGTGATACGAACCGTGGCGTGTGCCGCATGCGCGTGTTTGCGGACGTTCGCCAACGCTTCCTGCACGACCCGCATGAGTTGGATCTCGACCTCGGGTTGTAGTTTGAGCGTCTCAGCGTGCTCGCCGGCATCGAGTTTCAGAGTGACGCCGGACATCGGCGAATACTCCTCGAGGTATCTGCGCAGCGCGGGTATGAGCCCTTGTCGCGGAAGCGACATACGCAGTCCCAGGATTGCCTCGCGGACGTCGCCGTAGACATTGCGCGCCGCACGTTCCATCGCATCGAGTTCGTCCCGAGCTTCCCTGGCCCTTCCGGTTGCGAGTAGTCGTTTGACGGCGAGCGTCTGCGTGTTGATGTAGCCGAGCACCTGAGCCAGCCCGTCGTGCAGCTCGCGTGCGATTCGGATCCGCTCCTCGAGCACGGCTCCGTCGAGCACTCGTTCGTGCAGGCGCGCGTTCGCAATGGCAAGGGCGACCGCCTCACCAATGCCCGCAAGCAGCCTGAGGTCGCGATCGCTCGAAAGCCTTCCCGGTTCCTTCGAGGCGACTCCGAGCACGCCGACGATCTCGTCGCGGTGTCGCAACGGCAGTCCGCAGTAGGTCTGGAAGCCTCGCTCGACTATCAGGGGACGAACGAAGCGGCTCTCGTTCGGGAGGTCGTGTACCACGATCGTGGCTGCCTGCGCTGCGGTGAGGCCGGGGAGACCCTCACCGTCCCGAAGTCGTGTTCGCTCCGTGAACGCATCCTCGTCCGCGCCGCGGTGGCGGGTGAGAACGAGCTCGCCCGGGGTCGAGCGCAGCCAGACCTCGGCAGCGTCGGTCTTCGTGGCCTCGAGGATCGCGTCCATCGCCGCGTCGAGCAGTTCCCCGAGCTCGAGCGACGAGGATGCTGCGCGGCCGACGGTGAGAAGGGTCTCAAGCTCTTGTGTTCGTTGCTCGAGCTCCTTGTTTTGGACGAGGATCCGCTGCTCGAGGCGGTTGACGACGGCGAACACAGCGAAGGCGAACAGCGCTGTCCCGGCGACGGTTCCACCGAGGATGAAGAGCACATCGGGGAACTCGTGCAACTCGAAGAACACGCTGTGCAGAAGCGCCCAGAACCCAGATAGGAGTGCGATCGGGACGATGATCGCGAGCCACTTCAGTTGTCCGAGTGTCATCGGGGCTAGACCTCACCCAGAGTGTAAGACGCGGCGACCACAGCGCCTTCGCAGCTTCGCGTACGTTCGACCTGCCCTGCCTTGGGTCGGTGATGATGGACTAGCCGTGCATGTCCTGCATGTGCCGCACCATGCCGCCGAACGTGGCGAAGGTCATCGTCATTCCATCGTGTGCACAGGTCAGAGCTGGCGATGCCTCCCGTTGTCCGAGATGCGCCTGTGCGCATATCGCGACGTGTCGGCCGAAGTCCGCCGAGTCACCGGGTGCGGCGGCCGCGCTGCCGCCGAGGGTGAGTGCGAGACCTGCGGCTACGGTCAGCGCTGCCGAGGCCAAACCAGGACGGAACATGACGTTCTCCTTTCGGTTGGTGGTCATCAGGCGCCGGTGGCAGCGGCGAGGTCTGCGAGCAGCGTCGCCGGCTCGACGTACATCGTTCGGTAGGGCTCGAGCCAGTAGTCGCGCTGCCAGAGGACCTTGCCGGTCTCGTCGACGAGCACGAAGGCATGCCCAGGCGTGTCGGAGTGCATCCCCTGGCCGAGCGTGTCGAACGCTGCGGACATGTCGCGATCGTCGTCCGCGATCATCGGCGTTCGGATCCCGTACTGGTCGATCGCCTGCTTCAGGGCCTCTGTCGAGTCCGGGGTGACCGAGACGAGACCGATGCC
>Ga0224505_10000214_pt1 | contig 43350 bp, 33 predicted proteins | sample SF_Jan12_sed_USG_FD_169102 | JGI IMG/M metagenome (GOLD analysis project Ga0224505, IMG submission 169102) | Sediment microbial communities from San Francisco Bay, California, United States - SF_Jan12_sed_USGS_4_1 | ecosystem: Environmental > Aquatic > Marine > Sediment | place: USA: California... | reverse complement strand
TGCGTGCTGTCCAGGCTCATGAGTTACCCAGCGACACGGGTGATCGCGTGTCAGCTCAACGACCCTGATCGGTGCCTGTCCAAGCTGCCGCCCCTGATCGGTGCCTGTCCAAGCTACCACCATCGTCACCGGTGCGGCGGCATGTGCCTGTCCCGGGTACTGCCGGGTACTGCCATGTATTGCCGTTTCGATCGTTCAAATGGCGGACCTGCCGGTGGAAGCGGCTAGTTCGACCCTTGCACAATCGGTACGCCGCGCGCCTCGCGCAGCGCACTCGAAACGATGGGCTCTTTCCAGTAGTCGCGGAACCAGCGCCGGAGCCAGGGATCATCGCCGGCGATAGTCGCCTGCGCCTCGTCGAGCTCGACCGCCGCGTTGACTGCGGCAGCGCCCATGTCGGTCGAGGCGAGCGGCGCCACCTGCGCGCGTACATCGGTCACCATCGAGATCAGCAGATCAACATACGCCGTGTCGCGCATCGGCCGCCCGTGGCCGGGCGCAAGCACGGCGTAATTGAGGCCGCGGACCTGGTCGAGAACGCCGATCCATTCCTCCGGATAGGAATTGAAGCCGAATGGAACGGGCGCAACGACGAGGTCGCCGGTGATCACCACTTTCTGGCGCGGCAGCCAGACGACGGCGTCGCCGGCCGTGTTGGCACGGCCGAGAAACGTCACTTCAACCGGGTGCGTTTGGTCCGCAAGCGTCAGGCTATGCTCGAACGTTTCCGTCGGCGCCGCGCGCCGCGCCGTCGCCATTTCGCGGGCGAATTGCTCGTATTCCACCGCGGATTGCGCAAAGCCTGCGCGTTCGGCCTCGCTATACTGTTCATCTTGCGAGGCGCCCTTCAGGAAGGCGACGCCGCCCTGAATGTTCGCCATGTAGGCGGCGTTCTTTTCCGCGTCGTCGCCCGGCATGTAACGGTCTGCCTCCGGGCTCGTCAGCATGTCACTGGTCGGGCCGGTCGAGATGACGCGCGCGTCAGGCCATTCCTGCAAGAGCCTGGAAACGCCGAGCGCATGATCGCCATGCCAGTGCGTGATCACGATGGCGGTCACGGGCTTCGGTGTTTTCGAGCGCACGAATCCAATCACCTGTTCCGCGCCGGCCGGCGATCCGCCGCCATCGACCAGCACGACACCGTTCGACTGTTCGATCACTTCGACATTGCCACGGGGCTGAATATGAAAGTCGTTGCCTTCATTCAACGCGTAGACGCCGGGAGCGAGCGTTTCCGCCTGAAATCCGTAGACGTCGCCCTCCGCACGGGGCAGAAGCACCGGAGATTCGCCGGTTGTAATCGCGTTGGTCCCATTGCACGCCACCAACAAGGCGGAAAGGGAAAAGGTTGAAATCAGTCGCATATAGCCCTCGCTGACAGGTTTTGCAGCCCACTAGCGAACATCCCTCCGGCAATGGCTGGACAGGCACATTTTAGGACTGGCGGCGTGTGCCTGTCCTACGTGCTCCACTACAACGATTACCCTGGGCAGACAGTTTCTGTCGATGCCTGTCCAAGATGACTCCGCTCTGCAGTCAGTTGGTGAACTTCGTCGGGGTGCCATTTTCCACGGCGCATGCGGCATTTCACCAAAACCCGAAAGCCCGCGGGATTTAGCGGCTTTCGCCGGCGATGACGTGCCTGGTTGCAAAACGAGCATGCCGCGACGATATTATCGTTCGCGTCGGATCCGCCGTCAGTTCGCGCCACCAAATGCTCCGCCGTGCATCGGAGGCGCTTCACTGCCGCAGCCGAGATTCTGGATTGCAACGGATGGCAACCTATATCGTTCAGCCACATCGGAACGCCACAGTAGTAACACTTGCCGCGTTGGGAATTGAAAGCGCGCGCGCGCTTTTTCTTGAGGGAACAGGACATCTCAGACTCCTCTTGATTACTTGGAAGTCCGGATGTCCCGATCGGGGAACATAACCGGTAACGTACAGCCATCAGCCGATACGCCCGTACACGATCCTGCACTACAGAGACCGCCCATCATGTATAGCACAGATTGATCGCCATTCAATGCATTTCCTGGCGATCGCATTATTCTGTTAAATTCGCTGCGGGCCCCAAAACTGAAACCAAGACATGGGCACCGAGACCAGTAGCGCCAGGACAGACACAAATGACGCTGCGACTCGCTGGGCCTGAACCGTGCCTGTCCGACATATTCCGGATTTCCGAGAAGCACCGGGCGTCGATAAGGCGAATTCAGCACAGCTTGATCAAATGAAGTTCCTACGAGAATTTCTTTCAAACTTTTCAGGCGCGAGAATAGATTACCGACGGACGGGTTACGCCGCTAACCGGCATGAGAACTCCCCAAGGATATGCAGGCGACGCCCCTTTCTTATATTGATAAACCACGATTTCGGGTAAGTTTCTCTTGTCATAACGCCGCCCGAAATTGAAGACCACACTATTTGGCGCCGCAAAAACTAAATGAATTCTCTGAATCCCCTGCTCGCTCAGCTTTTTGACTACCTCTAGGAATTCTTGCGCCAAACGACGCTGTTTCTGCTCAGACCAATGAGCGTCTGAAGACATTCCTTGGAGGGTCAGACGCACCACCGAATGCGAGAATGTGGTCGCCAAATCAGCGTTAACAATCGGATACGAGAAGCCCAGCGCCAACACTACTTCTTTTTGTTTTCTAGCGGTATCGAGACCGTCCACGTCAAACGCGAGTTGATCATCCGGGCCATCAAGCGGCCGCCAAACTTCTTGCACTCTGTCCCAGTCATAGGTCCTTATCGAACCCTCATCGTCGAATAGAACACCCGTTAAGAACGTGTAAGGGACTGAAGTCAGGCCTCCATAGACCGTTAAAAGATCTCGTCTGCTATGAACCTGCTTGTACTGAAGCAATGAACGGTGTGTTGCAGCGATTTCGTCGAGCGCTCGCTCTGGTTCGACGGGTTCACCATCCGTCTTCCTTCTTAGATCGAGGAAAATTGGGATGCGTTGGCCGGGCACCTCACCAGAGATTGCATCTACGAGCGGCGAGCCATCATCGTCTCGTAATCCACGCCCCTCAACAACCAAGACTCTTTGTTGAGATTCCCTTTCGGCATCACGGAAAAAGCGTTTAATCGCCACGCCTATTCCGACGACTATCGCCAAAGTGCAGATCGCCAGAATCCAGTATTGGATTGCATCAACCGTACGCATGAAAGACTGATACTCGGGCGGGACGGCACCAAATGCCATGCGCAAGACTACGGCGACTAAGGGCGTACCGGCAAAGATCGCTACTATTACGCCGAAGCCGGTATTAATTAGTAAACGCTCAGGTGACTTGACTCGGAACCACCAATCGGTGGCCTTGAGTACAAAATTCTCGAACAGTCGCTTGAACATCGTACGTTACGATCGCGTTCTTTTGTTGCTCTCGAAGAGCACGTCAATCTTGACTGGTTCGTTGTGCCTGAAAAAAAGGTATGCGTTGCATTGAAAGCACAGTAACCAGTTTACCCGCGCAATGAACAACACTGCGAAGTCGACCCCGTCAGACTGATCTACAAGATCTTGCATCGAACAAACATCTTTTCGGCTCGGCTGAATATCGAAGCAAGGGTGGGTATGCCATTCACCGAGATAGTTGTACCTACGGAATTGTTCACCGGTCTTTTGAAAGAACTCGTGCAATGCACGCTCATGACCTTCTGAGTCCCGCACAAAATGTACGGCACTGCCGCTATCTGTATCGACGGAAAAGTCGACGACCCGAAATTTTTGGGCGCCCACCTCTTCACCCATCAACATACCGCCTATCTCTCGTCGACCAGCGCGCAGGATATCGCGCCGCATTTTGCGGCGGATCTTACGTGGAAGAAGAATTTGCATCTGCGTCCTCTATTGGTAGCAAATGCTCCTTCAGCAACTCTGATAACTCCTCCTCGGACAAGGGATCGAGGGTTTCGCCCCACTGTTCTTTACACTGCAAATTGATTGGCCAGGTATCGAAGGGTTGCTCGAAAATCCAATCCCGCGAAAATCCGATGACATATGCTGATGCTGGAAAGTTGCTTTCTTCCGCCCCGGCTAAGATATCAACAGCAAACCTAGTTGCGTGCGATGCGATGATAGAAACCTCGGCATCGCTGGCAATCATAGGTTTGCCATCGGGCCGTTCCCCGCTGTACCTCGTAGCGTCACGTCCACGATTCCAGTCTTTGCCCCGATCGACACACCAGACATCGATTTGACCTCGAGCATCGTTCGGAACCGGATCTATATTTGGCCTGGCGCGTGCGACAATACCGCCGATTCCACCTGCAAATACGAGAGCCCAGACCATCGGCACCTTGCGCCGTTTCGAGACGGACGCGAGCATATTAAATGCAACTGATTCGGCAGTCGCATCGATCAATAAATCACAGTCTGCTAGGGCCTCTAGCGCCCCCACCATGGTACTGGCACTTTCTTGCCCGCCGAGCGAAAGTCGTAATGCCCTAATCTCACCGACTGGATTGATTTCAAGCAGGCGATCTTTGAGTGCATACGACTTGTGAGCCCCTGTATCTGTAATATCTAACTCGTTACGTACAACATTGTCAGGGAAGAAAATGTCGTCATCGATAAGCAGGAACTGACCAACGCCGGAGCGACATAGGCTTGCGGCAATTTTGGAGCCGACCGATCCGCACCCCACAATTCCGACCTTCTTTTTCGGTAGGACGCTGAAAGCACTTGGAATCCGGTCATCCGCCGAGGGGATGTTTATTGTCGTATAGGAGACGATCTCGCGCTTCTCCGCATCGCCGTGAATCCAGAATAGCTCCCAATTATCTTGATCTCCCACAAGTAGGTGCATCGATTCTTGAGCATGGACCAGCGTATTGACTAGGTCGCAAAGCCCCTTGTCGTTCAAGAAGGTGGTCAATCTTTCGATATTTATAGGACCCATCTTTCCCGATTCAGGAATTCGGACAACGTAACCTGAACTATCGGTGCATCCCTTCGGTAGGATGAAATCGCTAGTCCACACCGGGGCATCTTTTTCCCCAAGATAGGCAATTGACGCGATGACCGCCGACCCGGCGTGGCGTTCATAAAGCGACAGCACTTCGGGCCGGCACTGGTCTAATTTGGCAAGAATTTCAAGGTCGGCATCTCTAATTAATAAACGGCAATACGAGGATCGCAAATCGCGCCCTAATGACCTCACATGCGCTGAATGGGCATGCACGGTGCGTTCCGCATCAGGGCGCTCCTCTACCAACAGGTTGTAGCAACTAGCAACCATATCGGCGCCGGTCTTCGATGGCCGCCAGTTATCTGGCCGATGTTCCAGGCAGAGTTCGCCATCCGGCCCATACTGGTGGAGAGAAATCCTAGTTCGGTCCGCCGTGTAGATCATAGGTGGCGCATCCGGAAAAATGCTGGGATAAATCATATTAAACGCGAACTTTTTGCCGCAGTGATCTATCTCGAAATCCACCTGCATGCGAAAATCTTTACTAGCATGCCACTTGGCGACGTGAAGCCAGTCAACGGCGCCTTCAAGATCTGTAAGCGTCGCCTTTTCCGCAGATAGCCGGCTATTTTGGAAGATCCACCAGATCACGCAAATCCGTCTGGCTTCTTAGGAACTCGTGGTGAGTCGGAAAAAGACACTTCCGGCAGGGCCGCAGCCGAAGCCGCTGTTGCGCCACGCAATAGGGTCGAACTCTTTGGTCGGCTTGGTCTGAATGAGTCACTAACGCGCGTGGTTAAATCGCGGCCAACACGAGGTGCAAGAGATTCTGACATGCGATCATAATCAACAAGACTACCGACAGACTCGAAGTCGACCCTTGCTCGCCGTAACCATGTGAAAAATGCTTCCGCCCGCTCCGGATATTCATGCCACTTGTCGGCAAAATTCTCCAGCGCGTCTGTTGGATTCCTAATAATATACTTCTCGCCATCATGCTCGATGTAACCGTCCATGCGGCGTAGTATAGACACCAAAGCACTGCCGATCGTCTCTTCACCGTTGTAGGCGTGAGCTGCCAACGTGGAAATTATGATGGAAATAGGTTTGTCTGTCGGATTGTCGGCGAACATCATGTCACGATGGCGCTTAAGCAACATAATGGAACGTTGTAGCGGTGTTCGCACGCGGTAGGTGGGTATGTCTTCGACGCTCGCCGTGATGCCCTGAGCTCGCATCTCTTTCAAGACACGTTCGCGTTGACGAAAAAAAACATCACCCATGCGGGACTCAAACCATTGCGCATAACCCCTAGGGTTTGAACGTGGCCAGTCACTGGTGATGAAAGTGTATTCGGCAACTTCGTTGTCGGTTATTGCAACTGCCGTATCTGCGAACGCCGTGTCGAGATTTTGCGACTCAAGCAACATGCGCTGGTCGAAGGCATTTGGCACACATGGGACGATGTCCACATGGAACTGCGCGCCATCAGCATATTCGAGTCGCCAGCAACGGCGGCTTTCATGAACTTTCTTTGTTATGCCTTTGCTCTTGCGGTAGAGCTTGATCTCGTCACCAATTAACGCCTTGAGATTGGCTTGTGATAGATCGGACTTACTGAGGGCAGTCAGGGAACACGCGCAATCGATGTCATATTCCTCTGAAGCGGACTGTGGCTTGATTGCCGTGCCGAGTCTAAATGAGCCCTGGACAAACACATCGGGCGCGTAATCACGCACGGAGGACTCTGCACGATGGAGCCACTCCCCAATCGAGTTGTAGCTGGTTTCTGCCTGCTGGTATCGAGATGCAGGAATTTCAAGTTCGGTCGCGAGCGCTTCAATATACTGCTCGGCTTGATCTGTAAGAATTGCCATCGAATCTAACTACCTTGGTCAGCTTTTGCGCGGGTTAACCAACGGCAGATGTGGCCATTTCTGGGAATTTCAACCCGCAATGCTAATTTGCTGGCGCAATCCGGAAAAGTGGCGGGGTTTCAGGTGTTGCAGTGGTTCCAAGTTGAATTTCTCAGCAATATTCGCATATCGCGCCTACGATTTGCCTACAACGGCGGTGATAAGACCGGTGGGGAATCGTAAGTACTTGATTTTATGGTGCCGGCACCAGGAGTCGAACCCGGGACCTACTGATTACAAATCAGTTGCTCTACCGACTGAGCTATACCGGCAATGTATTCGGTAAACCGTGCGGGGCGCGCATTATTCTATCCCGCCGCCCCCGCGGCAAGCGACCCGTCAGCGCGGGCAGGTCGCCGCGTCCCGCAGCAGGACCTTTTCCTCCCCGTACTTCTCGACGATGGCGGTCGCGCCCCGGCCCGGCGGCAGGCCGATGTCGACGAAGAACACGGTCGCGTCGCGGGTGCGGGGGCTGATATCGGCCTCGAGGCCGAGCGACTCGGCCTGCAGCTCGATGCGCTCGGCGCGCTCGACCTCGCCGAAGAGGCCCAGCGAGATCTTCAGTCCCTCGTCCTCCGTTTCCACCATGTAGGCGTCGCCGAGGCCGCCCTCCTTCAGCTTCGCGATCATCGCGTTGCCATCGTCCCGGCTCGGGACGTTCCGGATCTGGACCCAGTGGCCGACGAAGACCTGGCCCTGGGTGGTGCGGAGGCTCGAGCGCATGCCGTCGGCGACGAACTCGCCCATGGCAGTATCCGCCTCGGCGCCGTCCTTGAACGGGCCGACCGAGACGCAGGAGCGGCCGACGACGGCGGCGAGGTCGGCCGAGCGGCCGGATCCCAGCACGGCGCCGACGCTGGTGACGCCCCCTGCGGCCGGGTCCGTCAGTTTCAGCGGCGGGCCGAGCTCGGACTCGGCGATAATCGCGACGCCCTGCTCCGGCGGCCGCTCGACGAACTGCCCCCACAGGAAGTACAGGATATTTGCGAGCAGCAGGATGAGCAGCAGGTTTCTCATGTCTCGCTCGTCAGGATATGCGCCAGGCCTTCGAGTACCAGGTTCGGCCGATGGATCGGCTTGCCCTCAAGCAGGGCTAGGATGCGGGACGCGTCCCCACCGGTCAAGACGACGACCGGCCGCGCCCCGGTGCCGCGCAGTTCGCGCGCGGCCCGCTCGACGGCGCCGCAGACGGCGCTCAGCGCGCCGGTTTCGACCGCGGCCTTCGTGTCGGTCGCGAACAGGCCGGCGGCGCTGGCCCGCGTCCGCCGTGTCGATGCGGCCCGGGCGATGTCGCTCGTTTCCGTATTCAGCGCATCGCACATCAGGTGCAGGCCGGGAACGATGCGTCCGCCGAGATGCCGGCCGGTCCGGTCGAGCGCGTCGATCGTCACCGCGGTGCCCGCGTCGACGACCAGCAGTGCTTTCTGCCAGGCGGCGCGCGCGCCGATCATCGCGACCCAGCGGTCCACGCCGAGCTGGCGCGGGTTCGCGTAGCCGCTGGTGACGCCGTGGGCCTCGGCTTCGCTGCGCACGAAGTGCACGTCGCGCTCGCAGTGGATGCCGATCACGCCGGACAGCCGCGTCGCGAACGTCTGGCCGGCGACGTTGCAGGCGATGACGCGATCGATCCGGCGCGGCAGGCGCGTCGTCAGCGCGCTGAAGCCGGACTCGCGCAGCGTCTGCTGCGCGATCGAGCCGGTGCGAACGAGTTCGCCGCCGTCGAGCACGCCCCACTTCAGCTTCGTGTTGCCCGCGTCGAAGAGCAGCGCGCGCATGGGTCAGCCGGCCTTGCCGACCGGCACCTGCAAACGCAGCGTGCCCGCGACGACCCGCGTGAGCGCGTCGCCGCTCTGAAGCAGCAGTGCACCGTCGTCGGCGATGCCGCTCGCGATGCCGCTCTGCGTGCGGCCTGCATCGGCGACCGTCACCGCGCGGCCGCGCAACCGGTCGTAGTCGCGCCAGAGTGCGAGGAGACCAGCCAGCCGGTTCGCGCGCGCCGCGTCGAAGGCCTCGCAGAGCGCCTCGATCATCGGCGCGGCGAGTTGCAGCGGTTCGGGTGCCGCGTCGAGCAGCGAATCGAGCGCGACCGGCCGGAAATCGCCGTCGCCGGGCAGCGCCTCCCGCGGCAGCCTCGTATTGAGCCCGAGCCCGCAGACGAAGGTCGCGCCGCCGCCGGTGAGCGTGGACTCGACGAGGATGCCGCCGAGCTTGGCGTCGGCGACCACGAGATCGTTCGGCCACTTGAGACCGATGCCGGCGACGCCCAGGCCCGTGAGCGCGCGCGCCACCGCGGCGCCGGCGGCCAGCGTGATCGCGGCCGGGTTCTGCGGCAGCACCGCGAAGCTTGCCGCAACGGACATCCAGAGCCCTGCTTCCGGGTCGGAGACCCAGCGGCGCCCGTGCCGGCCGCGGCCCGCGCTCTGCCGGCCCGCAATCGCGACGCGCAGCCGGTCGCCGGCCGGCCGCCTTGCGGCAAGCAGGTGCCGATTGGTGGAGTCGATCTCGGCGAACAGCTCGAGCGCCTCGAGGCGGTCCCGCGTGCCGCCGGGTAGCGTTCGGCGGATGGCCTCCGCGCCGGCCGGGTCCATCGCCGGGATCGCCCTAGCCGGCGCGCCGCGGCCCGAAGATCATCACGCGCGTCATGCGTGCCTCGGTGCCGGCGCGCATGCGGGCGATGTTCGAGCGGTGGGTATAGAGGAGATAGGCGGCCAGCAGGACGCAATAAATAAAGAGCGGCTGCTCCGCCGGCAGCCGCGTCAGGCCGACCCAGACCGGTGCCATTATGCCGGCGCTCATCGTCGACAGGCCGACGTAGCCGGACAGTGTCAGCACCAACGCCCAGACCAGTATGACGGGCACCACCAGCCAGGGCGACAGTGCGAGGAAACTGCCGACCATCGTGGCCGCGCCCTTGCCGCCGCGAAAGCCGTGCCAGACCGGCCAGACATGGCCGACGACGCCCGCCGCCGCGCAGCTTATGGTCAGCCACGCCCGGGAAATGCGGGGATCGGTTGCCGCGAACGGCAGTTCGAGGCCCGGGACGAGCCCGGCCGCGACGTAACCCTTGCCGACGTCGACGATGACGACGCCGAGCGCAAATACCCAGCCCTGGGTCCGGAGCGCGTTGGTGCCGCCCGCGTTGCCGCTGCCCATCGTGCGGATATCCACGCCGCCCTTGATCCTGCCCATCACCATCGCGCCCATCACGGAGCCGATGAAGTAGGCGATAAGGAACTTGACGGCGAGTTCGAGCATCGACGGACCTTTGTGCTGCAGGTGGCCGCATTGTAGCATCAGCCGCATTCTTCAATGGCCGAGCCCGACCCGGTGGACGACAGCCCGGTTTCCCTGCTCTTCAATCCGACCGCGGGCCGCGGGCGCGCCGGCCGGCTTGCCGGAGCGATCAGTTCGCTGCTGACCGAGAACGGCATCCGGCATGACGCGGTGCCGAGCCGAGCCGCGGGCGACATCGAGCGGCTCGCCTTCGAGGCTGCGAGCGCCGGCCAGCAGCGCATCGTCGTCGCCGGCGGCGACGGCAGCATCTATGAGGCCGTCAACGGCATACTGCGCGCGAACTCGAAAGCCGGCCTGGGCGTCATCCCGGTGGGGACCGGCAACGACTTCGCGAAGGCCTGCTCGATCCCTTTGCACTGGGAGCATGCGGCATCGCTGTTGGCCGACCGGCTGACGAGCCGCGCGCCGCCGTTGCTCCTCGACGCCGGGCGCTGCAACGACCGCTACTTTGCGAATGGTGTCGGCGTCGGCTTCGATGCAAAGGTATCCGCGATTGCGAAATCGATCCGGCTGAAGATCGGCGACCTCGTCTACCTGCTGGCAATCTTCCGGGCCATGGCACAGGGCATCGAGTCGCCGCGGCTCACGATGAAGTTCGGCGGCGAGATCTACGAGGGCTCGCTGACACTCGCGAACATCGCCAACGGCTCCTGGGTCGGCGGCATGTTTTACATCGCGCCACATGCGCGCAACGACGACGGCGTGCTGAATCTCGTCTATGCGAAGCCCGTGACGCGACGCCGCATCGTCGCGCTATTGCCGAAATTGATGAACGGTACGCACCTCGACGCGCCGGAGATCTTCCAGGCGCCGGTGCGCAAGTGCGAGATCATCGCGGACGAGCCGATCCCGAGCCACCTCGACGGCGAGGTGCAGCCGCCCGCCACCGACTTCCGCATCGAGATCGTGCCCAGCGCGCTACGGCTGCTTTAGGCGCCGCGTCGAACCCATGAAAATCGCGGCCAGCGCGATGACGGCGCCGGCGATCTCGACCGGCGTGACCGGTCGCGCGAAGAACAGGATGTCCCACAGGAAACTGAGCGACGGCTGCAACAGGAGCGCGATGCCGGTCTCCGTGGTCGAGACGCGCGCGAGGCTGCTCGCGATGAACATCATCCCGACCGCGTGCGAGAGGATGCCGTAGGCCAGCAGCCAGCCGACGTCGCCGGCCGAGCCGATCGCGAGCGACTCACCCTCCAGCGCGGCGGATGCGCCGAGCATGCCGGCGACCAGCAGCGACATGACGGCGATCTCGCGCACCGGCACCGGCCAGGCGGAGTGCATCCGCGCCTGGCGCATGCACAGCATGTAGCCGGCGTAGCTGATCGCCGTCAGCAGGCCGAGCAGGATGCCGAGCCGGTAAGCGGGCGTCAGTGCGTCCCAGTCGGGGCCGACGATCATCGTCAGCCCGACGACGGCCAGCGGGACCGCCACGAGCTGCAGGGCCGTCGGGCGCTGGCGCAGGAAAACAATGCCCGCCGCCATCATGAAGAAGACCTGCATGTTCGCGAGCAGCGTCGACAGCCCGGGGCCGATGTACAGAATGCTGCGATGCCAGAACCAGAGGTCCAGCGCGAAGCACACGGCGGAGGCCGCCAGCGCGAGCCACGCCGTTCGCCCGAACGAGAAACGGCGGCCGGTCAGCAGGATGAACGCGGCCAGCGCCAGGCCGCCGAACAGCGCGCGGTAGAAGCCGCTGGTCGTCGGCGAGACATCCACGAGCTTGACGAACACCGGCGAGAAACTGATCAGGACGGCGCCGACGAACAGCCTCAGTCGCGGATTGGAAAAGTACTGCAGCAATGCCTGTCCCCGTTCGGCCCCCGGTGCCCCACGGCCCGGTGCCTGTCCCCATACGCCGCCCACCCCACGGCCCCGGTGCCTGTCCCGATACGTCCGGTGCCTGTCCCGATACGCCTGGTGCCTGTCCCGATACGTCCTACGTCCCCGGTGCCTGTCCCGATACGCCGTGCCGATACGCCGTGCCTGTCCCGATACCCCCCGTGCCTGTCCCGATACGTCCCCGGCCAGCGTACGGGCCGCCGCCACAATAGCCAAGCCGGCGGCCTGCGCCAATGGCGGGGAATCGGCAGCCTGGCTCGCGCGCTATGCCCGGCTACTTGACAAATATTTAGATAATTATCTAAATTACGGCACATGGCAGCCCGACAGCAGTCGATCTTCAAGGCCCTCGCCGACCCGACGCGCCGGTCGATCATCCGCACGCTGCGCAAGGGATCGCTGACGGCCGGCGAACTCGCCGAGCAGTTCCCGATCACGCGCGCCTCGCTGTCGCACCACTTCGCGATACTGAAAGCGGCGGACCTCGTCCGCACGGAGCGCCGCGGCCAGCACATCGTCTATTCGTTGAATGCCACGGTCATGGAGGAGATGATGGCGCTGCTGATGGACCTGTTCGCACCCGAGACCGCCGGGGACAAAAAGCAAAAGGGAGGAGGCGCAAGATGAATGCGCGAACCGCCGACATACTGAGCCTGCTGTGCGTCCTGGCCGCGGCCGGGACGGCCGCCTTCCTTTACCCCGATCTGCCGGAGATGATCCCGACGCACTGGAACGCGGCGGGCGAGATCGACGATTACTCGCCCCGGGGCTGGGGGATCGTCGTGCTGCTCGGGGCGCCGGTCTTCGTCTGGATCATCATGAAGCTGATACCGGCCATCTCGCCGAAGGGTTACCGGACCGATACGTTCCAGCAGACCGTGAACCTGTTCCAGGTCGTGCTGGTCGCCTTCATGTCGGGCATCTGCGTGCTCGTGCTGCTGGAGGCCCGCGGCATCAACGCCCGCATCAACGAATCCACCTACCTGGGCATCGGGCTGCTGTTCTTCATCCTCGGCAACTACATGACCAAGATGCGCAAGAACTTCTTCCTCGGCATCCGGACGCCGTGGACGCTCGCGAGCGATGAAGTCTGGGCGCGCACCCACCGGGTCGGCGGTCGCATCTTCATGCTCGGCGGCCTGTTGCTCGGCCTGGGCGCGTTTCTTCCCCTACGCAACGAGATCCTGGTCACCGTCGTCGTCGGCATCGCGCTCGTGCCGGTCGTCTATTCTTATTTTGTCTACCGTGCCGTGGAGGGTTTCGTCGAAGAGAGCGACGATGCCGACGGCGATGACGGCAGCACCGGCCGCTCAGCCTGACAGCCAGCGCTCGCGGTTCCGGATAGCGGCTTCCGCCGCGTCCTTGTCGATCTGCAGGTAGCAGGTGTCCTCCGGCGGCTCCTCCAGGCGGACCTGCAGCCGCACGAGTTCGTCGCGGCGGAATACCCGCAGCGTCACCCTGTCGCCCGGCTGGTATTCCTTGAGCCGCGTGTCGAAGTTGTCGGCGGTCAGGCGCAGATCGTTGATCGACACGGCCTCGTCCCCGGCGGTAAGTCCCGCCCGTTCGCCCGGGCTGCCCGTCTGGACCAGGCCGAACACCGAACGACCGTCCTTCGACGCGAGGTTCGCGCCGAGCCAGGGCGGCAGCGGATTCTTGTCCGACGCCGGCTTGCCGCCAAGATCCCTGGCGTCCCGCGCCGCACGCAGATGCAGGTTAATGCCGCAGTCGTGCAGCATTTGCTCGAGCGGCAGGTCGGCCGTGCCGCGCGCGTAGCGCTCGAAGAACTCGTCGAGTTCGACGCCGGCGAGTTCCGCCGCCACGGATTCGAGCCCGCGTTCCGGCATCCCCTCCTCCGCAAAGCGCTTCCAGCACTCGCGCATGACGTCGTCCAGGCTGCAGGTCCAGTCGGTCTGGCGCCTGAGCGTCAGGTCGAGCGCCATGGCGACCAGCGCGCCCTTCGCGTAGTAGCTGACGATGTGGTTTGGCGAGTTGGCGTCCTGCCGGTAGAACTTCGTCCAGGCATCGAAGCTCGACTCCTCGACGGACTGCCGCAGGCGTCCCTTGCCGCGCAGCACGCGCGTAATGGTCTGGCCGAGCAGTTCGAGGTAGCTCTCGGGCGTGATCAGCCCGGAGCGCACGAGCGCGAGGTCGTCGTAATAGGATGTGACCCCCTCGAACACCCACAAGAGGCCGGTGTGCTTCTCCGCCTGCAAGGCGTAGGGCACGAACGCGCGCGGTTTCATACGCGTCACGTTCCACAGGTGAAAGTACTCGTGGCTGCACAGGCCGAGGAACTTGCGGTAACCGTTACTGACGCCCGTTTCGCCGCGGCGCGGCAAGTCACCCCGGCTGCAGACCAGGCTCGTCGACCAGCGATGCTCGAGCCCGCCGTAACCGTCCGGGAGGACCAGCAGCAGGAACAGGTAGCGATCGAGGTCGGCCGGCTTGCCGAGCAGCTTCATGTGCTGCTCGCAGAGGACCGACAGGTCCTTGCATATGCGGGCCATCTCGACCTTGGGGTGGCCGCGCACGGCGATCGCGTGCGGGATCCCGCCAGCCTCGAACTCCCCGATCAGCAGGTCGCCGATTTCGACCGGGTGATCGATGAGCTCCGCGTAGTCGGCCGCGCGGTACAGCCCGAAGCCGTACTGCTCGGCCTCCACCGCATTCATCGAGGTCGCTACCCGCCAGCCCTTGCCGAGCGGCGCCGGCGGCGGACAGATCTCGACCTCGCAGGCGACGTCCGACTGGCCCACCACTTCCGGGAACACGCTCGGCCCATTGAAATACGCGTGGGTCATGTCGAGATGCGCACCGCGGACGCTCAGGTCCAGGGCATGTATCTCGCAGACGAGGGTCAGCGGCGCCTCGCAGGGCTCGCACTGCCAGCTGCTCTTGTCGAGCTTGGTCAGCTCGAGAATCCGGTCCTCGGACTCGGCACGCAGGGATACGACGTTGCGGGCGAAGTCGCGGATCAGGTAGCTGCCGGGTATCCAGGCCGGGATGCGGAAGACCTGGCCGGAGGGCTCGGGCGAGGCGACCGCGACGCGCACCTCGAACAGGTGCGCCCCCGGGTCGCTCGGCGTGATCGTGTAACGGTGCGGCGTCGTCATTATTGTCATCCCTGCCGGAGCATGATCGACGCCGCCCGCATCAGGCCTTCACCGGCTCGGTCAGCTTGAGCGTCAGGCACTTCGCCGAGCCGCCCGCCTTCAGGAATTCCGAAAGATTGATCTCGCGAACCTTGAAGCCAGCCAGCATGAGGCGCGCCTTGAGCGGATCCGAGGCCTTGTTCAGGAAGACCATGTCACCGATGTTGACCGCGTTGCAGGCGAAGTTGCCGGCATCCATCGTGTCGACGACGATGCGCTTGTGCGAGGGAATCCGGCTCTCGATCGCGATCCGCGAATCGAAATCGAATGCCGGCGGATGGTACATCAGGAACCCGCCGTTCAGCGGGCAGAAGCAGGTGTCGATGTGGTAGAAGCGCGAATCGGTCAGCCGGATCGACACGACTTCGATGTCGAAGAACTTCTGGATCTCGGCGTGTGCCTCGATCTCGGTGCGGAAGCCGTAGCCCGTCCACAGCCACTTGCCGCCGCGGTCCAGCAGGCAGTCGCCCGCTCCTTCGAAGCCGATCTTCTCGTCGAGGTTGAGCAGCTCGAAGCCGTTGTCGCGAAACCACTTCTTGAAATGCGGTTCCTCGGGCCTGCGCTCGTGCGGCATGAAATGGCTGGCGATCGCCTTGTCGCCGTAGACGACGCCGGCATTCGCCGTAAACACCATGTCCGGGAGATCCGGCTGGGGATCGATCAGCACGATCTCGGCGTGTTCGCCGAGCGCGTCGCGCAGCGTCTCCCACTGCTTCTGGGCCCGGCCCTCGTTGAGGCTGCCCTTCTGGCCGGCCATCCACGGGTTGATGACATAGTCCACCGAAAAATGGGTCGGCGGGCACATCAGGATCTTGTCGCGGAGCTCGGGCATGGAGAACTCGTGCTGTACGGGTCGACGGGAGCCGGGATTTTCCCCGAGTCCGGTGCGGATCACAACACCGGCCGGGAGCCGGGCCGTCCCTCAGGATGCGCCCGGCAGGTGTATCTCGGCCAGCATGCAGCGCACGCTGCCGCCGGCCGAGCTCTCGATATTGTCGATCGGCGCGCTGACGATCCGGTCGTATCGCTCGATGAGCGCGAGCTGCCCGGGCGTCAGCGAGCGGCGCGCCTGCTCCGACATCGCCAGTACGCGCTCGCCCCGCTCGGAGCGGAGTTCCAGCATGTTGCCGGCGAACGCCTCCATCTGGCCGAAGCTCAGCGACACGATCTCGTGGCCGGTCTGTCCGAGTCGCGCGAGGACCGCATCGCGCTGATCCTTACGCGGTATCGCTTCGGCGCAAATGACGGCGATTTTCTCGCCGACGCTCATCAGCACGTTCGTGTGGTAGATGGGCACGCCGTTACGATCGACCGCATCGAAGGCAACGACGTCGTAGCCGAGCCGCTGCGACCAGTCGCCGAGCACGTCGAGATGGGTTCGCGACGACAGGCAGGCGTAGGCGACCCGATGGCTGCGGTCCAGCACCAGGCTGCCGGTGCCTTCCAGGTAATGGCCGCGCGCTTCGTGTTCTGAGAGATCGACTATCCGGCGTACGTCGAAACCGTGCTCGGCGGCGAGCGCATCGACGATGTCCCGGCGCCGCTCGGTACGCCGGTTCTCCGCCTCCATCGGGTACAGGACGACCGTGCCGTCCGCATGGAAACTGACCCAGTTGTTCGGGAATACCGAGTCCGGCGTGTGCGGCTCGGGCGTGTCCTCGAACTGCACGACCCGCACACCGGCCGCGGTCAGCGCCTGCACGAGGCCGTCGAACTCGCGCAGGGCCTCGGCCTGCTGCTCGGCGGGGCTCGCGGCCGTCCGGCCCTGGAATCGGTTCGAAGCAGCCGTCAGCGGGTTGCTGTGAAAGCGGACCGGGCGGATCATCAGGACGCTCGTTGCCAGTTGTGGTTCGCTTGCGGCAGACATATCGTTACGGCCTTTGTTTAACCGTGCCCGCGGAACGGGGCACAGGAGAGCGGCGGAAATTATGCCCGGGTATCTCGCTAAACTGAAAGATCTCTTGCGCCGGGCCGTTAATCCCGCCTGGGTCGCTTTCACCTGGTTCGGGGCGACCGCGGCCATCTCGGTCATGGCGACGCCGCTGCATTTCAAGGCGGAAACGGTAACGAGGGCCATCGCTCTCGACGTCAGCCGGGTAGTCTTCATCGGGCTCAACAAGCTGGAGCTGGCGCTGCTGGTGCTGCTGTTGCTGCTCGTCCGCGCCGCGGGCGATGCCCGCCGGCACTGGGGTTTCGTGGCCGCGCTGGCATTGGTCGTGCTGGCGCAATCGGCCTGGATGCTGCCGGAGCTGTCGGCGCGTACCGACCTGGTCGTCAGCGGGATCGAACCGCCGCGCTCGATGCTGCATGCCGTGTATTCGAGCAGCGAACTGCTGAAGCTCGCGTTGCTGCTGGCCTTCGGCTTCCGCTGCCTGCCGGCCGGGGGCATGCCCCGGTGAGCGCCGGGGGCGAGGTGATCGAAGCGGCCGACGGGCACCGGATCCCGCTCCGCCGGTGGTCGCCGATGTCGGAGCCGCGCGCGGTCATACAGGTCCTGCACGGCCTGGCGGAGCACGCCGGGCGCTACGAGCGCTTCGCCGGCGCCTGCGTCGACGCGGGCTACGCCGTCGTCGCGCACGATCACCGGGGCCACGGCGAGGCCGCCGCCCGGCTCGGTCACTTTGCCGATCGCGGCGGCTGGGACGCGGTGGTATCCGACGCGCTGGCCGTCAACGAGTCGGCCCGGGCGCTGGCCGCCGGCCGGCCGTTGCTGCTGTTCGGCCACAGCATGGGTTCTTACCTCGCGCAGAGCCAGCTGATCCGCGCGCCGGGCAGCGCCGACGCGCTGGTCCTGTCGGGCTCGACCTGGCCGAAGCGCGGCGAGGTTCGTGTCGGCCGCCTGGTCGCGGCGATCGGCAGCCGCCTGCGCGGCCCGCGCGCCACGGCGCGGCTGCTGGGCGGCATGAGTTTCGGCGCCTTCAACAAGCGCTATGCGCCGAACCGGACTCCCTTCGACTGGCTGTCGCGCGATCCGGCCGAGGTGGACCGCTACGTCGCCGACCCGCTGTGCGGCGCGCCGTCATCGCACGCGCTGTGGCGCGACCTGCTGGGCGGCCTGCTCGAAATCAGCGACCCGCGGGCGCTGGCTCGCATCCCGGCCGACCTGCCTGTCCTTGTCACCGGCGGGGCGGAGGACCCGGTCGGCGGGGCGCGCCGGCTGGCGCGGCTCGCCGACGTCTACCGCGAAACCGGCAAGACGAATGTGTCGCTCAGGCTCTATCCCGAGGGGCGCCACGAGATGCTGAACGAGATCAACCGCGACGAGTTCGTGGCCGACCTGCTCGGCTGGATCGCTGCCCATACCTGAAGCGCAAGCGCGGATCGTTGCTCTCGACCCCGGAAGCTGACCGCTTGCGGCAGTGCAGGGAGATCAAAAAAAAGCCCCCGCGCGAGGCGGGGGCTTCGGTTCGGGCGATGATGCGCACGTTCGGGCGCTCACCCTCGTACCTGCACACGATCAATCCCAGTTGATCGTGCCACGCAGGTAGTAATAGGCGCCCATCCAGTCGGCGCGGGAATCCACGTAGATCTGGCCGCAGCATGCCACCAGCGTGTCCCGGTCGGGATACTCGTCAAGTATGTTGTTGCCACCGATGGTGACACGATACTTGTCGTTGATATCCCAGGTCAGGTCGGTATCCCACTGGCTGAGTGCGCCGTATTTCTCGGTCGCCAGGGTATCCCCGAGGCTGCCTTGCTCGTGGTCGCCGTAGAAGTTGCCGCGCAGCGTGAACGTGATGTTGTTGGCCCAGGTGTGTCGAGCCGTCAGGTTCAGGCGGTAGCTCGGGTCGAAGTTCTCGGCGTTGAACACGTCCTCGGCGTCGAGGAACTGTCCGGCTTGCGTGATCTTCGTGTCGTTCCAGTTGGCCGACGCGGAAATCGTCGTGCTGCCGGCGCTCCAGTCCGTGCTGTAGGTGGCAACCAGGTCCACACCCGAGGTCTCGCTGGTGACGTCGTTCGCGAAGAAGCTGACCTGCGCGATCGTGTTCGCGCCCGGCACGCCGAGAGCCTCGAGCTGGGCGGCGATTTCGGGCGTTACCACGTAGTCCGACGACAACACGATACGGTCTTCGAGCTCGATGAAGTAATAGTCGAGCGTCAGCGTCAGGTTCTCCGTCGGCGTCGAGGTCAGGCCCAGCGTGTACTGGGTCGAGGTCTCGTCCTTCAGCGGCTGGGCGCCGAAGATTGCCGATACCGGGCTGTCCGGCGGAAAGATACCTTCCGCGACCGGCGTGCCGTCGGACGCGATGCGGGTCGATACGTTGACCGTCGAGATCTGGCCCGGCGTCGGTGCGCGGAAGCCCGTGCCGGCCGACGCGCGTACCGTGAACGCCTCGCTGATACGCCAGCGCGCAGCCAGCTTCCAGCTGAAGTTGTCGCCGAAGTCCGAGAAGTCCTCGTAGCGGAACGCGGCATTGACCAGGAAGCTGTCGGTCAGGTCGGTTTCGAAGTCCGCATAGGCCGCCCAGCTGTCACGCTCGTACTTGCCAGTGAAACTCGGCGGATAACCCGGGAAACCGTTCGAACCGACCGGCTTCGCGCTGTAGATCGGGTCGCCTGCCGGGCAGGACGTGCCGGGACCGAAGAAGCCCGTACCTTCCAGGCCCGGTATGTAGCAGCCGGCCACGAGGCCCGCGCCAAGCCAGTTGTCGTTGTCGCCGGCTGTGACTTCGGCCGCCGTGATCTCGAAGTTCCACGGATCCTGCGCTGCATACGGTCCAACGCGGTACGAGGGCTCATCACCCTCGACGAGCTCGTAGCTCTCTTCGCGGAACTCGAAACCGAACGCGAAGTTCATCTCGTTCGCGAGGCCGATGTCGAAGGCTTTCGAGAAGTCGGCGTTCAGCGCGTTCTCCTCGGTCACGAGGTCGCCCGGGTGGAAGCGCGTCGGCGTGCCGGGGCCCATCGACGGGTTCATCGTGTTCCACATCCGGTAGATGATCTCGCTGTGACCGCTGCGCCCGCTGAAGTCGTAGTTGAAGCCGTTACCCCACTCGCCGCGGATGCCGCCGGTGAAGCTGTAGTCGATCACGTTGCCGCCGAAACGGGGCGTGAATCCAGACGGATACTTGTCACGCGGATCCCAGATCTCGCCATCGGGCTGGCGAATCAGCAGCAGCTGGCTTACGCCCGGACGACGATGGAAGAAGCTGCCGTCCGAGTCGCTGTCCGAGTAGTTGAACCAGCCGTAGAGCTGGGTCGTCGAACTCAGGTCGTAGCCGGCATTGACGAACGAGCGGATCGCATCGGCGCGAGGCATGCCCCAGATCTGCTCCTTGCACTCCAGGTAGCCGACCTCGATATTGCACCAGTTGTCGGCATAGCGCGTGTCCCGGTCGTCGTAGATGCCGTCGCTATCGTTCGTGATCGTAATCAGCGTGCCATCCGCTGCGTATACCTCGGTATGCGCATCGGGCCCGTAGCGCTGCTCCGTGCGAAGCGGGTCACCATTGATGTCGACGATGGTCTGGACAGCGTTGTTCAAGCGCGCTTCCGACGGCAGCTGGCCCGACTGGCGGATCGAGATGTCGTACAAGCCGCCTCGGCTCGTGCCTTCGGCTTCCGACCACTCGGCGCTGATGTTGACGAAACCCTTCTGGCCGAGCGGCAGACCGAAGTTCAGACCGACGCGATGATCCTGCTCACCGCCTTCGCTGTACTCGCCGTACTGCACCTGCAGCTCGCCGCCCTCGGCCGCGTCCTTCAGGTTGAAGTTCATTACGCCCGCGATCGCGTCGGAACCGTACAGAGCCGATGCGCCGTCGCGCAGAACCTCGACCGACTTGAGCGAGATCGACGGGATCGTCGCGAGGTCCGGTCCGTGCGCGCCGAATCCGCCGAGGCGCACCAGCGCCGCGCGGTGCCGGCGTTTGCCGTTCACGAGCACCAGGGTCTTGTCGGAGTCGAGGCCGCGCAGGGTCGGCGGACGAACGAAGGTCGCACCGTCGTTGATCGGCTCACGGCTGACGTTGAATGACGGCACCAGCGTCCTGACCACGTCGATCAGGTCCGACGAGGACACGCTGTCCAGGTCTTCCTGGCCGAACACGTCGATCGGAACCGCGGTGTCCAGTGCCGTGCGCCCCGCACGTCGGGTACCGATCGTCACGATCTCCTCGACCTGCTCGTTTGCCCCGGCCTGCTGCGCCGACGCGGTCGTCGGCAGCGCAGCGATGCCGAGGGCACCGGTCGTTATGGCCAGCCACGCCGGCCCGTTGGATTTCTTCATGTTGATACGTCCCCCATAGGCTGATTTATTGTTTGTTCTCAGCTATCCCCATCCGGACCGGCCCCTCGGCAAGCCGCGGGCCAGGCCGGAACCGCGATCCCGTCGTCGTGTCTTGGCCGCCCCAGCGGCTTGCACGCTCATCGGGCACACGCAGGTCGCCCGATTGAATCACCGCGGGTGGGTAAAGGAAATACTTGCCCGGCCTGTTGGCAGGGCCTATCTGGTTTCACGTGTAGCTAATTTCGCGAGGTCGGTTTCACCCGGGCTGCGCTGCCGGCGCGGCGGAACCGGGCCCGAGGGGCGCCGAGCCTGGCGGCGCGAGAAGAGTGTGTGTCCACACCGGATAGACCAAAAAAAAGGGGCGCCCGCAGGCGCCCCTTTCCGGTCGTCAGCCTTTCGGCCAACGAAACCATCAGGTCGACTTAATCGAACTCGGCCCGGAGGCGGAGGTACCAGAAGCCGCCCTCGAAACCCCAGGGGATGGCGTCGGAGTACTTGTTGCCCGAACCGACCGAGCCGTCCGAGTTGTCGATGTCTTCCGGACCCTGCTCGTCGAACAGGTTCTGCGCGCCGACGACCACCGTGTACTTCTCGGCGAAGGTGTACGCGACCTCGGCGTCGAAGATCGTATCGCCGGAGTAACAGTTATCCGGGAAGTCGCCGTTGACCGGCTGGCCGGGCACGCTGCAGGTCAGCGTGTAGCCGACGCCGTTCACGCCCGGATCCGTCGGGTCATCGCCGTAGTCCGCAACCACGAAGTCATCGTAGTAGCGGGCGCGTACCAGGAACCGCCAGTTGTTCAGGAAGTGGTTGTACGTAAATACACCACGGTGCTCCGGACTGCGATTCTCGAGGTTGACGACCTTGTTGCGGTCTACTTCCTCGCCGGCGTTGTCGACCGTGGTCTGCTGCCAGTTCCAGGCGGCGACCAGCGTGCCGTTACCGGCACGGCCCCAGTCGGTGTCGAAGGTCGCGACGATGTCGATGCCTTCAGCCGTCGTCTCGAAGTCGTTGGTGTAGAAACGAACCGAGCCGAGGTCCGACGCACCCGGTACGCCGGTTTCCTGCAGGCAGGCCGCCAACGAGTTGGCTACCGTGCCTGACGGCGCGCCCTTGGCGGTCGGGCAGTTGATGTCGGCGAACTGCGAGTCATTGGCACTCAGGCCGCGGATATCGACGTTACCCGTCGAGGAGATGCGGTCCTGGACGTTGATGTTGTAGTAGTCGAACGTCAGGTTGAAGTTCTCGGTGACGTCCCAGACGAGACCGGCCGAGAAGTTCTCCGACTCTTCCGGACGCAGCTCTTCGCCGCCCAGCGCCTGCGCGATCGGGTTCGTCGGCGGGATCTGGCCGGACTGCTGCAGCTCGCCGTTGATCGTCGTCGTCGACACCTTCGTCACGTTTTCCTGGCCCGGCGTCGGCGCACGGAAGCCCGTGTTGTACGACCCGCGGATCGCGAAGTTGTCGGTGAACTCGAAGCGGCCCGCAATCTTGTAGTTCGTCGTATCGCCGAAGGACTCGAAGTCCTCGTAGCGAATGGCGGCGCTCAGGGTCAGCCGCTCGGTGACGTCGGCCTCGAAGTCGGTGTAGAACGCGATGTTCGAACGTCCCCACAGGCCGGCCTGCGGCGGGTTGAAGCCCGCGAAGCCGTGCGCGCCGATCGACAGGTTCGGCAGCGGGTAGAGCGGCGCGCCGTTGGCATTCAGCTCGCAGTTGCCGTCCGGTGCCTCACCACCCAGCACCGTGTCATAGCAGCTGGTGCCGTCGCTGTTCTGGAACGCGAACCGGCCACCCTCCCAGGATGCCTCTTCACCCAGGATCGTCTCGAACACCTCGTCGCGATACTCGGCGCCGAACGCGAAGTTCAGGTCGGAGGCGAACGCGTCGACCTTGATCGGGTAGACGAAGTCGACGTTGATGTTGTTCTCCGACTGGACGTAGGAGCCGAGGTCGAACGTGCTCTGCAACTCGCCGTTGACGAAGCCGTCCGGGCCGTTCGACGGGTTCCAGGTGTTGGCCAGGAAGAACGACGCCTTGTTACGACCGTAGCTCATGCTGAAGTCGTACAGCAGGCCGCTGTTCATCTCGCCGCGGATACCGCCGACGATGCTCGCGTCCTTCAGGAAGCCGCCGAACTGCGGCGTGTAGCCGCCCGGATACACGGTGTTGACGAGCCAACAGTGCTCCGGCAAGCCCTGGCGGGCGGTGTAGTCGTTCGCGACGGCCGTCGGGTTGCTCAGGCTCGGCACCGGCATTGCGGGGCAATCAGAAACGAAACCTGATTGGCCTGCTACCGAATTCGTGTCGGCGATCGCGCGCAGGCTGCCGTCGGTGAATACGCCGCCGCGGTTGTTCGGGTTGCGGTAGAAGAAGCCGCCTTCCGTCTCGCGCCGGCCGAAGTTACCGAAAGCGTACAGCTCCTGGTTCGGCGTCAGCTGGATGCCCATGTTCGCGAAGATGTTCCAGTTGTCGCGATACTCGGGGCCGCCCCAGATCTGCGCGTACGGCTGCCGTACGTTCGACTGCTGGTCAGGCGCGCCGTTGTCGATCAGCGCCTGCGCGTCGGTGCGCTGCACCGAGCGGCTGGTCGGGTCCTGTTCCATCCAGCTACCGGTAACGTTCAGGAAGCCATCCGGGCCGAGCGGCAGGCCGATGTTGCCCATCAGCTGGAACAGCTGGCCGTCGCCTTCCATGAATTCACCCGTACGGGCTTCGATCGTCGCGCCCTGGGCGTCGTCACGCAGTACGAAGTTCATAACGCCGGCGATGGCGTCGGAACCGTACTGGGCCGATGCGCCGTCGCGCAGCACTTCGAGCTGCTTGATGGCAAGCGCAGGAATAGCGGAAATGTCAGCGCCCTGTGAACCTTCCGTCTGGTCACCACCGAGCTCGGCGATAACGCCCGAACGGTGCCGGCGCTTGCCGTTGACCAGGATGAGCACGTTGTCCGGCGGAAGACCGCGCATCGTCGCCGGGCGTACCAGCGTCGCGGCGTCGGAAATCGACTGGCGCTCGAGGTTGTAGGACGGAATCGCTGTCTTCAACATGTCGTTCAGGTCAGCGGTACCCATGTTCTCGAACTCCTGGCCGCTGATCACGTCGATCGGCACCGCGGAGTCGGACGCGCTGCGCTCGGCGCGGCGCGTGCCCGTCGTGATGATCTCTTCGATCTGCTCCTCACCGGTGGCCTGCTGGGCCTGGGCAACCGGAGACAATCCGGGCGCGACCAGTGCCAGGGCAGTAGCCGGCAGGATCAAGCGAAGAGACTTGGTTAGTGTTCGCATCTGCGTTCCCCCAAGTTGAGAGTTGGTCTACGGAATCATCCGTGTACGCCGCACCGGCCCACGGTGCGGCGTACGCGAAGGTCCCGAGTGAAACACCCCGGCGCGCGAATTGGAAGTACCCGCCGTGAGTATTTTTGGTTTCAGACGCAATTTCGTGTTGGAAATCTGCAACAGGCGCCATTGGCCGGGTGAAGCGCAGAATTCGGGCATTCGCCCGGCACTTGCCGAAACCCTTTAGTTACAGCGTCGCGCAGCAGCAACAGCGCTGGGTTGCGCCGCCCCCGAACCCTCGCCGGCCGTCGGGACCGCGGTCCGGTGCGCCGCCCGGATGCCCGTCACGAGTGTTTCGTGACGTGAAACACCGCGGCGTTTTGCCTGTGTCGCCGCGCAAAATTGCGCAAGCGCCTGGCGCTCAGCCGGCCGCTTCGCTCCGGAATTTCGAGATCGCCGCCGCCGCCTCCAGGATGACCATGACGCTGGTCACCAGCACGACGACGTCGATGGCGACGAGCAGCCAGTTGCCGGCCTGGTAGAACTCGATCAGCTTCAGCACGGCGGCCCAGGACGACGTGATCATCACGAAGACCATCGGGATCAGCGTGTAGCGCGCCGGGCGCCCCATCTTGATCAGCATCACCGAGACGATCAGCAGCGTCAGTCCCGCGAGGATCTGGTTCGTCGAACCGAACAGCGGCCAGATGGTGAGCCCCCCGGAGCCCGATGCCCCGCCGGCGCCGAAAGCGAGCAGCAGGCAGCAGGCCACGGCGAACAGCGTTGCAGATATGCCGTTCTTCAGGAATTCGAGCCCGTAGATTTCGCCCCATTCCTGGATGATGTAGCGCTGCAGGCGAACGCCGGAGTCCATCGTGGTACCGGCGAACAGCACGACCATGGTCGCGAGGATCGTCGTCGAGATATTGATCGGCACGCCCCAGCCGTTGTAGATCATCTGGGCGCCGCCCTGGATGAAAGTGCCGGCACCGGCCGTACCGTACTTGTCGTAGATCTCGTGCCATATCTCCGGCGTCGCCGCCAGCGCCACGCTGCTCACCGCTACCAGCGTGATCAGCGCGAGCGCGCCTTCACCGACGGCGCCGAGGTAGCCGACGAAGCGGGCATCGGTCTCCTTGTCCAGCTGCTTCGAGCTGGTCCCCGACGACACGATGCCGTGGAATCCGGACACCGCACCGCAGGCGATCGTCACGAACAGCAGCGGGACAAGCGACGGCGCATCCTCGGGCACGCGATGATTGAAGGCGGGAGCGGAGATATCCGGCGTCGACAGCAGAACGGCGCCGTACAGCAGGATCAGGCCGACGAAGAGCTGCATGCCGTTGATGAAGTCCCGCGGCTGCAACAGCACCCATACCGGCAGCATGGACGCGATCGCCGCGTAGATGAACAGGATGATGATCCAGTTTGCATTGGGGTTCAGCCCGAACAGGCTCTCGGGCAGCGTGAGCGGCAATTCGCTGCCCACAATGATCGAGGCGTAGAGCACGATCACGCCAACCAGGGACAGCGCGGTCAGGTTCCATTTGCGATGTATCAGCTGGCCGATGACCAGGGCGACGGCAATGGCCGCCCAGGCGGGAAATACCGAGTTCGGCGTGCCGACGAACGCGCTCGCGATCACGACGCCGAACACGGCATTGACCATCAGGAGCAGCAGGAAGACGACGACCATGAACAACGAACGGGTCCTGGCGCCGATCACCTTCTCGGACAGCGCGCCCATGGAGCGGCCCTTGTGCCTGGCGCTCGCCCAGAGCGCGCCGAAGTCGTGCACGCCGGCGAAGAAGATCGTACCGAGCATCACCCAGAGGACGGCCGGCACCCAGCCCCAGTAGACGGCGATCGCCGGCCCGACGATAGGCGCGGCACCGGCCACGGACGTGAAATGGTGACCCCACAGCACGTACTTGTTGGTCGGATGGAAATCCTTGCCGTCGTTGAATTCGTGGGCGGGCGTGACGAAATTCGGATCGAGCTGGTAGATTTTCTCAGCGATGAATTTTGAATACACGAACCAGCCGAATGCCATTCCGGCAACACCCAGAACGACAATAAGTACCGATTGCATGCGACCCCCCACAGGCGCGAAACGAGCGGCAGAGCTTAGCGCGGGGCGCAGGATTGTCAAAGTCAGCTGCGATCCTGCTCTCCGGCAGGCCCGCCGCGCCCGATGAAGCGCGCGTAAGCATTGTAAAGTGCCCAGGCCGTGAGGCCGATGACCAGGAGCAGCATGGTCCAGCGCATCAGGCCGGCAAGCAGCGAGGCATTCAGTGCCGGCCAGGAGAAGCTGTAGGCCGCCAGTACCGATGCCCGGTCCGTCATCCAGTGCCAGCCGCTGTGGGCCAGCAGTACCGACAGTACGATCACGCCCAGGCGCTCGGCGACGGCCCGGCGAAACAGAAGGTTCAGCAACGGAATTGCGATTGCGATCACCAGCAGCTGACCGATCTCGACGCCGAGATTGAAGGCGAGCAGCGACGTGAGCAGATGACTGCCCGCAAACTGCAGCGTTTCGCTTAGTGCAAAAGAGAACCCGAAACCGTGCACGAGCCCGAAGGCGAACGCGATGATCCAGCGCCGCTCCCAGCGCGCACCGACGACGTTCTCGATTGCCATCAAGACGATAGTCGCTGCGATCAGCATCTCGATCAGCGGCGGAAACCAGAGCGCCGCAGGCGACAGGCCGAAAGCGGCCGCGATCAGCGTGATCGAATGCGCGACCGTAAACGAGGTCACCATCACGACCAGCGGGCGGAGGCGGCGATAGGGAATGATCAGGCAGAGCACGAACAGCAGATGATCGATGCCGTCCAGTATGTGGTCGACGCCGAGGCGCACGAAGCGGAGAAACGCGTGATGCCAGCGGGGATCGAGGGGCACCAGGCCCGGGCTGCCCGAAAACTCGAACACGCGCTCGACGCCGGGCGCCGGCAGGAAATGCAGTGCGGTCGTCGTCCGCAGGCCCAGCCCGCCGAAATCAGGATCAATGGACAGCTCCGCGGCATTCGCGCCCGCCAGCGGGTAACGAATGCGCACGTCGAGCAGCGCCTGGTCGGGAAAAAGCTCGGTCGCCGCCGCGAGGCTGCTGCCGGTTACATGCGCGAGCGCGTTTTCGTAAGTGGTGAACGATCGATCGGACGGCAACGAGACTCGCGCGTGCGTGATGACGCGATCGCCGAGCAGCCGGTCGTCGGCATAGAGGTGCACGAAGTTGGCCAGCCAGATCTGCGCCGCATCCCGCAGGTATTCCGGCGCATTCGTGAGGTCGAGATAGCCCGGCCCGCGCACCGGGAAATCGACGTCACGCATCGCCTCCATCGGCACACGCAGCAGCAGGTCGATGCCCTCGGGATGAGGAACGAGGTAAGCCTGCACGACGACGTCGTTCGGAATTTCGTGCGCAGACACCGGCCGATATGCACCCGCGAGCGCAATCAGCAAGAGCCCGGTCAGGGCCATCCGTTTGGGCCAGGCTGCCAGCACGCTTGCTCCGTCAGCTATATCAGTATGCGAGATCGCCAAAGCCTCCCGGGGCCGGCGGCAACTCGCCCGGCGCGGATTGCCCGGCGCGATCCATAGTATACTGCGCCGCAATCAAAGCAGCCGGGGCATGCATACGCCGGCTCGCCACGAGGTCTCCAGAAACCAGTCTTCCCGGGGGAACACATGATGACCAAGCGTAGTCTCGTTGCAGTGACGCTGGCGGTTGCCGCCATCGTCGCACTGGGCGTGGGGCAGCAGGCACTCGACGGTTCAGCCGTAGCACAGTCTCGCGAGGCGCCGATGTTCGAGGTCGATCCGTTCTGGCCGAAGCCTTTGCCCAATCACTGGATTCTCGGCTCGACGATCGGGCTCGCGGTTGACTCGCGCGATCACGTGTACGTCATCCACCGTCGCGACACGTTCAACGAGCGCACCGAGATCGGTGCGGCGACCGACCCGGTCAAAGCGGACTGCTGTATTCCGGCGCCGAACGTGCTCGAGTTCGATCCCGACGGCAACCTCGTGAATTCATGGGGCGGCGAAGGCGAGGGTTACACCTGGCCATCGTCCAATCACGGCATCACCGTGGACCACAAGGACAACATCTGGATCGGCGGCAACGGTCGCACCGACTCGCACATCCTGAAGTTCACGCGCGACGGCAAGTTCATCGCGCAGTTCGGTACGCCCGAGGCCGAAACGGACAGCCACAGCATGGAGAACTTCGGCAGCGTCGCCGAGATATCCTTCGACCCGTCCGCCAACGAGGCCTACGTCGCCGACGGCTATCGCAACAAGCGCGTCGCGGTACTCGACGTCGACACCGGCAAGATGAAGCGGTTCTGGGGCGCATACGGCAACGAGCCCGACGACACGAACCTCGGCCCGTTCACGCCCGGCGAGGAGCCTGCGCAACAGTTCCGGAACCCCGTGCACTGCGCCCAACCGTCCAACGACGGCCTGGTGTACGTCTGCGACCGCGTAAACAACCGGCTGCAGGTGTTCAAGACGGACGGCAGCTACGTGACCGAGATGTTCGTCAAGCCGAACAGTCTCGGCGACGGCTCGGTCTGGGACATCTCCTTTTCTCCCGACCCCGAGCAGCGCTTCATCTACCTCGCCGATGGCACCAATCGCAAGATCTTCATCATCGAGCGCAAGACGCTCGAGATCCTGACGAATTTCGGCGACGGCGGCCGCAACCCGGGCCAGTTCTTCGCGGTGCACAACATCGCGACGGACTCCAAGGGCAACATCTACACGACCGAAACCTACGAAGGAAAACGGCTGCAGAAGTTCGCCTACAAGGGCATGGGGCCGGTGACGGTGATGGACCAGGGCACGCCCTGGCCGGCCGATCGCAAGTAAAGAGCGCCGACATTTCCCGTTATCCAAAGGCCCGGCCGGGCAACCGGCCGGGCCTTTGTTTCGCTGTCCGTACCCGGCCGCTTCTGTTTCCCGGGCAACTATCGCAACGGGCTGATTCGCGGCGGAAATTCGCGTCCCGATCGGCCGGCGAAACGAGTCTTCGAGCGATCCCCTTATTGCGTTGATCTTGCCGACGACGGCACTTATCATCGTTTGGCCCGGTTGACGACGGTGGGGGACCAGACACCGGGCCCTTGCCGGCCCTGCGGTACCCAGACACCGCGCCCGAGTCGACCGCCGCCAGTCGTCCGAACTTCGATTTCACGAACAACAAGGCAGGTATCCAGGCTGTGAATCCGAACCTTACCCGCCGGCGCTTCATCAAGGGCGTAATCGCCTCGAGTGTTGCCGCCGCCAGTACGAATGCAGGCCTGCGTGCTGCAGGCGCCCAGGACCAGGGCAGCGGCACCGTCGAACGCCTGGTCTCCCTGAACATCAACGGCCGCGTGCGCCGGGTCGACGTCCTCCCGCAGGAGACGCTCGCGTACACGCTCAGGTACAAGCTCGGCCTGACGGGCACGAAGATCGGCTGCAACCGCGGCGAATGCGGCGCCTGCACCGTGATCATCGACGGTGTTACGAACTATTCCTGCTCCACGCTGACCCAAAGCGTGCGTGGCCGGGCGGTGCGGACCGTCGAGGGCCTGCAGGCCGCCGACGGCACGCTGCACCCGGTCCAGCAGGCTTTCGTCGACGAACTCGGCCCGCAGTGCGGCTTCTGCACGCCGGGACAGGTCATGTCGGCCGTCGCGCTGCTCGAGGAAAACCCGCGCCCTACGCGTGAGGAAGCACGGCAGGCGATGTCCGGCAACATCTGCCGCTGCGGCGCCTACGACCACTACCTGAACAGCGTAATGCGTGCATCGGGGCAAAGCTCATGAGCGACTACAAGCACATAGGCAAGGACTTCACGCCGCCCGACCTGGTTGGCAAGGTCACCGGACAGGCCAAGTACGCCGAAGACTTTCGCGCCGACGGGATGGTGTTTGCGCGGCTGTACACGAGCCCGATGGCGCACGGCCGGGTCGTCAACATAGACACCTCGGCGCTGGACGGCATGGAGGGCGTGGTCGGCATACTGACGGCTGACGACGTGCCCCCGGTTGAAGCGCCCAATGCGCCGATCCTGACCAACACGCCGACCTACATCGGGGACCCGATCCTCGCGGTTGCCGCTGTCGACGAACTGACGGCAGAAGAGGCGATCGCGCGTATACGCGTGGACATCGAACCCCTGCCCTTCGCGGTCGACCCGCTGGACAGCCTCGTCGAGGGCGGCCCGGATGCGCGCGAGGAAGGCAACGTGTTCGCCCGCTCCCGCGAGGGATCGGGCTTCCGCACGATCAAGTGGACGCGGGCGCAGGTAGACGAGTTCCGCGCCGGCAAGGAACCGACCGGCGAATGGGCCGCCGAGTGGACATACGGCGATCTCGCCAAGGGATTCGAAGACGCGGAACTGGTCATCGAAGAGCCGTTCGTGACGGTGGGCTATGCGCACATGAGCATGGAACCCCGCACTGCGATGGCTTACTGGCAAAACGGCACCTGCTACGTCTACGGCTCGGCGCAAAGCCAGAGTTTCTGGATGCCCGGCCTCGCCCGGCTGCTCGGCGTCGAGGTGAAGGACGTCGTACTGATCAGCGAGAATACCGGCGGCGGATTCGGCTCGAAGATCGGCGCCTACCCGATGGCGGCCCTGCCGGGCTGGTTCTCGAAGAAGCTCGGCGGGCGGCCGGTCCAGCTGCGCATTACGCGTGCACAGGAATATTACGTCGGCTCCGCGCGCGTCGGCTTCCAGGGCTGGCTCAAGCTCGGATTCGCGAAGAACGGCCGCATGACGGCGGCAGACGTGTTCATCGTGGAAGACATCGGCCCGAACGCGACCGGGGGCGATGCGTCCTCGGCAGGCGGTGCGATCTCGCTGGTCTACGATCCCGAGGCGATGCGCTTCCGCGGCGTGCCCGTGCTGACGAACACGACGCCCCGGGGCGCGCAGCGCGGGCCGGGCCAGAACCAGATCGCGGCAATCATGGCGCCGCTGATGGACAAGGCGGCCAAGGCGCTGAACATCGACCGGGTCGAGATTCGTCGCATCAACGCGGTCAACAGCCAGACCACGGTCGAGGAAGACCAGGGACCAGTGACGAGCGCCTACATGAAAGAGGCCCTCGACAAGGGCGCCGACATGTTCGGCTGGGAGGCGAAGAAGAACCAGCCGAAGAGGAGCGGCACCAGGGTCCGCGGCTACGGCATCGGCCAAGGCTACCACTCCGCCGGCACGAACGGTTTCGACGGGCTCGTGCGCATCACACCGGACGGCAAGATTCACTTGCATACCGGCGTAGGCAACCTCGGCACGTATTCGTATGCATCGACGATGCGTGCGGCCGCGGAAGTGCTGAAGTGCGAATGGGACGACTGCGTCATCCACCGCGGCAGTACCGAAGCCAACCTGCCCTGGGCCTCGTACCAGGCCGGCAGCGTCTCGATTTTCACGCAGACTCGCACCAGCTACGTCGCCGCGATGGATGCCGTCGCGAAGATGAAGGCGATCGCCGCCGAAACTCTCGGCGGGAGCGCCGACGACTACGAAATCGACGGCCAGCGCGTATTCCGGGTCGACAACCCGGCCCAGGGCATGAGCTATGGCGCGATCGCTGCGCGCGCCATCCAGCTTGGCGGCGCCTACAGTGGCCAGACGTACCCGGACGACATACACGAGATTACCCAGCGCTCGGTCCAGAACGTCGCGGGCTCAGGCCTCGTTGGCGTGGCCAAAGACAACCTGCCTCGGGAAGGCGTCGTGCCCGGCCTGGCGGCGGCGTTCGTCGAGATCGAACTCGACCTCGAGACCGGCAAGTACGACATACTCGACTACGTCGGCATCGCCGATTGCGGAACCGTCGTGCACCCGCAGGGCCTCGCGCAGCAGATGAAAGGCGGCGCCGTCTGGGGTATCGGCATGGCAGCGCTCGAGCGCCACGTCTACGATCCGCAGAACGGGCTGCCGGCCAACATCGGCTACCACCAGTGCGGCATCCCGACCTATCTCGACGTGCCGTCGGTGACGCGTACCGCCGCGGTCGATCTGCCGGACCCGCAGAACCCGTTCGGCGCACGTGGCATCGGCGAGCCGGCCATGGGCTGCTCGGTCGCGGCCCTCACGTCGGCCATCTCGGACGCGCTCGATGGCTACAGCTTCGGGCGCACGCCGATCTCGCGCGACATGATCGTCAACTACGTTGCCGGCAATTCGCAGTCCTTCAAACCGCTACAGACAAACAACTTCTGAGGTAGTCATGCCTTCCTATGACGTAATGCCGGACGTTCAGCTCTATCAGCCAGCGGAGCTCGAGGACGCGCTGAACCTCCTGGACGAACACAAGAACGACGGTTGGCTGCTGGGCGGTGGCCAGGACACCTACGGATGGCTCAAGGACCGCGCCAAGAATCCGAAGGCCCTGATCGACGTCAATGGCATCTCGGCGCTCAAGGGCATCCGCCCGGTGGATGGCGGGCTGGAGATCGGCGCCGCCACGACGCTGCGCGAGATCATTCGCGACCCGGTCGTCAACAGCGACTATGCGCTGCTGGCGCAGGCCGCAGGACGCGTGGCGAGCCCGCAGATCCGGAACGTCGGCACCCTGGGCGGCAACCTGGTTCAGGATGCGCGCTGCTGGTACTACCGCCGCGGCCTGGCCTGCTACCGCGCGGGCGGCAATATCTGCTACGCAGACAGTCCCGAGGGAATGAACCGCGAACACGCGTTGTTCAACGCCAGCCGTTGCGTGGCTGTAAGCCCATCGGACACGGCAACCGCGCTGGCCGCGCTCGACGCGACGATGGTCGTGGCGAGCGTCGACGGTACGCGCGAGCTGCCGGCCGACAGGTTCTTCGCCGGCCCGGCGACTCACATCACGCGGATGACGACGCTGGAACCGGGCGAGATGCTCACCGCCGTGCGCATCCCCGCGCGGTGGGCAGGCAAGCGGTTCTATTTCGAGAAGGTGGCGGATCGCGACGTCTGGGACTTCGCGCTCGTCAGCATCGCCGTCGCGATGGACGTCGACGGCGCCACGATCGGCGAGAGCCGCTTCGTATGCGGCGGCGTCGCCTGTACGCCCTATCGCCTGACCGACGTTGAGCGGGCCGTCCGCGGCAAGGCCCTGTCAGACGACACCGGCGACCAGGCCGCGGCGCTGGCGAGCAAAGGGGCCCGGGCGTTGAATTACAATCACTTCAAGATTCCTCTGATGGAAAACCTCGTGCGGCGAGCGATAAGGGTGTGATGCCATGGATATAGCGACTTACAAGAACGACGTCTGGGGACGCGAGGTTTTCCTCGGCGTGTCCTGGGACCTGCTGTGGGTGGTCGTCGCCGCCGCGTTCGTGGTCATCGTCGTGCACGCGCTGGTGTACGCCGCGCGCAAACGCGCCGCCAACCCGTCGAGCGAGGGGAAGCGGGTTACCCGTCACGAAAAACCGGACCGGATATTTCACTGGCTGATGGCCGCCAGCGTGCTCGTCCTGCTGGTCACCGGCATCTTCCCGAAGATCGGGATCGAGTTCGGCTGGCTGACGATCCACTGGGTGGCCGGTCTCGTTCTCACCGGCGCAGTCGTCTTTCACGTCGTCCGCGCCATGTTCTGGCAGAGCACGAAGGAGATCATGATCTCCGCATCTGACCTCTCCGAGCCATTCGACGAGAGCAAGAAGCCCGGCAAGTATTCGCTTGCCCAGAAAAGCATGCACGGAGCGGTAACAGTCGTCTCGCTGGTCGTCATCGCGACGGGCCTCGTCATGTTCGCGATGATCGATACGCCCTGGTGGGACCGCACGAACGCGCTCGAAGAATCGACGCTCGGGTGGATGTTCCTGCTGCATGGCTTGTCGACACTGGCGCTGGTCGGCCTGATCGCGCTGCATATCTATTTCGGGCTGCGACCGGAAAAGCTCTTTTATACGCGCTCGATGATCAAGGGCTGGATCTCGGAAGAAGAACTGAAGGCGCATCACGACCCGGAACGCTGGGCCCCGAAAGAATCCGCCTGAGCGGCTCGACTGACTTACAGCGTCGCCACGGGCGGCGCAGGGTGTTTTTGTGCAGGACCATATTGAAACGATCGAATCCGGCTACGAGTACCTGCTGGCTTACGCGGCCCAGGGCAAACAAACGGACCACAGCAGTTCCGGCAAGCCGTCCGAGGTACGTAGCATTCTCACGAACATGTCGGAAGCGACGCTCGGCATAGTCGACGAGTTCGAAAACGGCCAAAGCATCATGGGCTGGGTGGTGGTGGACGACGCGCGCAAGGCCCACTCGGCCATTTCGCTGGTGCTCGCGCAGAAGGACATCGGCTCCGAACTGGTGGACAACCTGAATGCATCCATTCACCTGCGCGCCCTGCTGACCGACCTGTTCCTGATCAGCGAGGCCGGCGGACACTGAGCTCGCCCATTCGCGGGTTTTTCACTGTATTTCAGCGTGTTGCGCATGCTGCAAGCCCGGCCCGGAGCGGCGTTGAAATGGCGCGTTCGTTTGGGCCTAATACCGCTTCGCTGCCCGGGGTCCGCCCGGTTCACCGGCTCGCCGCCGGGAACTAATCGTGCGTCGCGGCAACCAAGTAGCAGCAGGGCCCCATCCTGAAAATAATCAAGGCGGCCCACCGCAGATCGACAACGGCCGGAACGCAGTGTACGGGGACTCGATGGACAATCTGACACGACGAAGATTCTTGAGCCTCGTGGGCGCGGCGGGCGGCTCGTCCGCAGTCTACAAGGCGAGCATGGCCATGGGCCTGCTGGCCGATACGGGTCCGATGGCCAGGCTGGACATCAAGTCGGCCGGACGGGGTGGCAAGGAAGTCGTGATCCTGGGCGCGGGACTCGCGGGCCTGACGATCGCCTACGAGCTGCAGCGAGTCGGCTACAACTGCACGATCCTCGAGGCATCTCATCGCGTCGGCGGCCGCAGCCTGACGCTCCGTCACGGCGACGTCGTTGACGAGATGGGCTACACGCAGGTCTGCAACTTCGACGACGATCCTGAACTCTTCTTCAACGCCGGCCCCGCGCGCATCCCGGGTCATCATCGTCGCGTACTGCACTACTGCCGCGAACTGCAGGTGCCATTGCAGGTCAAGGCCAACATAAACCGAAGCGCGTACGTCCACGAGTCCGATCACTTCGGCGGCAAGCCGGTGCGGCTCGCGGAGTACGTCACCGATGCGCGAGGATTCCTCTCCGAGCTGCTTTACAAAGCGGTCGACCGGAACGCGTTCGAACAGCCGCTCAGCGAAGAGGATCGCGTAAGACTGAAAGAGCTGACCCAGGCATTCGGCGATCTCGACCAGGACGGCCTGTACAAGGGATCCAGTCGTTCCGGCTACAAGTCCGGTGGCTTCCTGGGTCACGGTGAACTGAAGGAACCGATGGAATTCGGCGCTCTGCTGGACAGCAGCTTCTGGCGTCGCGGCATGGCCCAGTCCGAGAACTTCGACTGGGCCGAGCCGCTGATGGAAGCCGTGGGCGGCATGGACAACATCGTCAAGGCCTTCGCGCGCCAGCTCAAAAAACCCGTGGTGCTCAAGGCGCAGGTCCAGGCCGTCCAGCTGCGCGAGGACGGCGTCGACGTCATCTACCAGCACAAGGGGCAAAGGCGGAAGCTTGCCGCGGACTACTGCTTCAACAGCATCCCCGTGCACTTCATGGAAGGCATCCCGAACAACTTTTCGCAGGACTACCGAGACGCGCTGAATGCGTTCGAGCGCGGCAACTTCTTCAAGATCGGCCTCCAGATGCGGGAGCGCTTCTGGGAGCGCGAAGGCATTTACGGCGGCATAACGAACACAGACCAGCGGATCAACCAGATCTGGTACCCGTCGCACGGCATACACGGCAGTAAGGGCGTAGTCCTGGGGGCATACGCCTTCTGGAACCAGAGCCATTTCTTCGAGCGCATGACGCCGGAGGAGCGTATTCGGTATGCCGCGGACTGCGGTGAGCGCATCCACCCGGGCTATTCGGACTATATCGAGGCAGGCGTCAGCGTGCCCTGGGGGCGCATGAACCACATGATGGGCTGCGGCAGTCGCATGACACCGGAAAACGAGGAACGTTACTTCGACCGGGTCCGGCAGCCCGAGGGCCGGCACTGGATGGTCGGCGACCAGATCAGCTACCACTCGAGCTGGCAGGAAGGCGCTCTCGCCTCGGCGGAATATGCGCTCAACGACTTCGACCAGCGAGCCCGGGCGGCCGCGGCCATCTCCTCGAAAGGCTGAACCATGAAATACCCGCTCGCGTCATGCCTCTTCGGCGTCTTGCTCGCGGTATTCATGGGACCGTCTGCCGGCGCTGCCGAAGAGTCGCCGGTAAGCCCTGACGACCTCGTCTATTGCACGGTGTGTCACGGCATGCAGCTCCGCGGCAATCGCAACATAGAGGCGCCGCGACTCAGCGAGATGGATGCCTGGTACATCGAGCAGCAACTTGTCGCGTTCAAGAACGGCTGGCGCGGCACCCACCCGCAGGACCTGATCGGCATGGAAATGCGGCCGATGGCGGCGGCCCTGAATGACACCCAGATCAAGGCAGCAGCGAAATTCGCGCAGGCATCGCGTGCACCGGTGCCTGCGGCGACAGTGGACGGCGACGCAGATGCAGGGCGCACGCATTACTCGACCTGCGCGGCATGCCACGGCGTGGACGCAAGTGGCAACGAAGCGCTCGGCGCGCCGCCGCTCGCCGGACTCAATGACTGGTACCTCGTACGCCAGCTCGAAAATTTCCGCGACGGCGTTCGAGGCAGCCATCCCGACGACCTGTACGGGGCGCAGATGAGGGCTTCGGCCGCGCTGCTTCCCGACGACCAGGCGATACGCGACGTCGTCGCCTATATCACCAGCTTACAGACCAACTGAGAGGCGGAATCATGAAGAAGACTGTCCTTGTCACGCTCCTTGCGCTGTGCGGCGGGCTCGCTCACGCCGATGTAACCCGGCACGCGCTGCCGAACAACAGCACGTTCCCGATCGCGCGCGCGGTCGAGGTAACGCCGGATACGACGCTGATCTTCCACAGCGGCCAGGTCCCCAGCCCGCAAAACCCGGACGCCGAGCGCGGCAGCCGCGAGTTCTGGGGCGACACGGAGGCCCAGGCGATGACGGTCTTCAAGAAGTTCGAGGACTCGTTCGCCGAGCTGGGCGTCGGTTTCGGCGACGTCGTGAAGATGACGGTATTCCTGGTCGGCGACCCGGAGCTCGGCGGCCGCATGGACTTCGAAGGCTTCATGCGCGCCTACTCGCGCTACTTCGGCACGGAGGAACAGCCGAACAAGCCCGCCCGGTCGGCGTTCCAGATCGCCGGACTGGCGAGCCCCGGCATGCTCGTCGAAATCGAGGCGGTCATCGCGCGACCGGAGTAAACCCGCTCCGGAAACAGGACCGCGGCAGATAAACGGGGCCGGATCCTTCCTGATCGGATCCGGCCCCGTTCTTATTGTCTTGCCCCCAGCCGTCCGACCCGCACAGTCATGAACGCGACTTCTTTTTCAATTGGGCCGCGGGCTGTATGGCACCGGGACCGCCGGCGCAATCGCACGCGATTCAGCCGGCGCCGCCCTGCCAGGTGACGACGATGCCGGCGTAAGCGTTCCGCTCCGGCGCCGGTTCGTAGTAGCGGCCGCCGAAAGCATTGATGCGGATGTTGCTGTTGTATTTTTCGTCGAAGAGATTGTTCACGCCGACGTAGGGGCGAAACTTCCACGGGCCGCGGATGAAGTCGTAGCTGACACGAACGCCGGCGACCGTGTAGGACGGGACAACCGCCGAATTCGCGTTATTGGCATACATGTCGCCCGCATAACTCGTCTCGAGAACGGCGTTCAGGCCGCGCTCGTCCTGGTAGCGCAGGCCCAGATAGCCGAAGCGGCGCGGCAGTCCCGGCAGTCGCCGGCCCGAGAAGTCGGTGCCGTTCTCGTCGACGAACTCGTCGAAAGCGAAATCGGACCAGGTATACGAGGCGTCGACTCCGAAGCCGGAATCCCCCGTCCAGGAGACCGCCGCCTCCATGCCGGTCCGGCTCGACTTGCCGGCGTTCGAGTAGAACGTGCGCCCGGGGAACTGTTCGAGTTCGAAGGGCACCAGTTCGCCTTCCAGGCTGATATCGAACACGGCAAGCTCGTAATACAGCTGACGGTCGCCGCCCTTGTAGCCGAGCTCGAAATTATCTGCGGTCTGTGGCTCGAGCGATGCGTTGAAGCCGCCGCTGCCGTCCGGATTCGCGAGTTCCGTGGTCGTCGGCGTTTCGAAGGAACTGCTGTAACTGCCGAACAGCATGCCGCTGCCGAGGTCGAGGCTCACTCCCAGCGAGGGGCTGACCCGGTCGAAGTCGATGCTGCCGGAATCGTCGCCGTCGGCCAGGTAGCGGTCGCTGATGTCGAACGAGATCTCGTCGTACCTGAGGCCGCCGGACAGCGTCCAGCGGTCCGCGAAGCGATACTGGAAATTCGCGAATACGCCGGCCGCGTCGACCCGCTCCTGCTGGTCGAATACGAGCGGCCCCTGGCTACCCTGCAGGTTGTCGAAGCGGCGGCGCTCGTCGTCCTGCCGGTCGACGTCGATGCCTGTGGTCAGGTCGAGCGCCTCGGGGAACATGTCCCCGAAGGTGTACTGTCCACCGAAGCCGTAGAAGAAGCGATCGAGATCGACGGCACCGCCGGCCTCGAACGGCAAGCTGTTTTCGAAGTCGCGCCAGACGTAGTAATTGCGCAGCGTCAGGTCGCCGGCGTCACGCTTGCGCTGGTACACGAACCCGATGCGCTGCTGGTCGAGCGCCTCGTCTGCGTCGAACAGCACGTTCGTGCTCCGGGCGGCACGCCGATTCGCCGCGACTTCGGCGGCGTTTAGCCCACCGGCATCTTTCGATACCGGTTGGTCCGTATGGTTCAGCGCGACCGTTAATACATCGTCGTCGGTGAAGCGGTAGGCCAGCCTGCTGTTGAGGACCGTCCCTTCGGCCCGTGAGTGATCCCGGTAACCGTCAATCTCCTGCGCCGCGACGTTGACCAGGTAATCGAGCTTGCCCGCCGTACCGCCTGTCTTGAGCTGGTATTTCTGATAGCCGAGTTCGCCTGCCGCCAGGTTGGCCTCGACGAACGGAAAGTCCCGGACGCTTTCCGTCTGGATCGAGATGACCCCGCCCGACGCGTTGCCATACAGGGTTGACGACGGGCCTCGTAACACCTCGATGCGGCCCGCCGAACCCAGGTCGATGCTGTCGACGCCGGCCTGGCCGTCCGGAAGCGTTTCCGGAATGCCGTCGACGATGATCTTGATGCCGCGAATGCCGAACGCGGACCGGGCGCCGAAACCGCGCAGCGATACCCGCAGATCCTGTGCAAAATTGTACCGGTTCAGCATGAAGAGACCGGGCACGCCTGCAAGGGCCTCGTCCAGCGCCAGCTGCTGCGTCGCACCCTGGATGCGCTCCGCGTCGACGATCGATATCGATCGGGCCACGTCCCGCACCGAGGTCTCGGTACGTGTCGCGCTGACGACGATCTCGTCCAGCGCTTCCCGATCGCTGTCCTGTGACCAGGCCGGGGCGGCCCCCAGCAGCAGCGCCAGCGACTGAGGTACGAGAATCGCGTGTTTGCGGTGCATGTGTACAGTTCCTTCGGGCAAGCAACGAGCCAGCCGCTACGATAGGAAATTCAGGATGCAAATGCCATCCCGGGCAGAAGACGTGTTGCGCGACCGATGCTGCCGACTCAGACCTCGACGTACGGCATCGATCGCATGATCTCGATCTGTTGGGCTTCCGAGATGCCACGCCCCAGCCAGTTCGCATGGGGCCGGAACGCCTCGGCAGCCGTCAGCGTCGGCAGCGCGGGGGCGTCGATGTCGGAGCGCAGGAAGAACGCGTTCGTACCGGTTGAATCGCAGCCGATGAGTCGATAGCCCTTGTGCCTGCCCAGCGACTCCAGTGCCGCGAGGGAGGCGCCGGCAAAGAAGCCGCTCGGGTGCGCGGCATAGCGCTCGAAGTCGGCTGCATACGGGATGGTCCATGACAACTCGGGACCGATGCCGGCGTTGTACTCGATGCACGCGAGCCGCGGAGCTACACATTCGAGTTTCTGCCAGAACCAGTAATCGTTGCCGTTGACGTCGACCGACAGGAAATCGATTTCCCGCGGAATACAGTTGCCGCTGATCAGGGGCTCCAGGTTGTCGAGGTCGATGAAAGCCTGGACGGCCCTGACGCCGGGGATGCCGAGCTTGCCGGCCGCGTAGTTGAAAAAATCGCATTGCTCGGACGAGCCGTCGATCATCAGCCCCCTGAAGCCCTCGTGCAGCATCAGGCGCAGCGCATTGCACTGGGCGGCCCCGAAACCGAACTCCACGAAATAACGTGACTCGAACCCGATCTCGTCGAATACGTGCCGGACGATGCCGTCCTCACCGTTCTGCGACAGCAGGCTGTATTCGAAGCGCTCGAGCCCGGATGCATCGGCCGTCTCAGGCGGCCACGCCGCCAGGTCCTTGCGACGCCATTTCCGAATCACTTTCCGCGCCCGCAGCCTTGGCGGCACCATGGCTCGCCCGATGGCGCGGAATAACCGCTTTACCCGATATTTCTTGACCGGTATCTGTTCCATATTGCGCTACAGCCGTGACTCAGATCATGAAAAAAGTAGTGGCCGGGATAGGATTCGCTGCTTTTAGCATGGCCGCCCCCGGCCCGTTTGCTAGAATGCCCGGCTGCGAAGGACCAGATCGTTCGCCCGGTGCCGACCGCGTCGGCCGTGGGGCCTAATCTACCACCCAATACAAAGAATACCGATTATGAGCAAAGTTCCGTCCGACCTCGAAATCGCACAGGCCGCCAGGAAGAAGCCGATCTTCGAGATCGGCGCCAGGCTCGGCATCCCGGCCGAGAGCCTGATCCCGTATGGCCACGACAAGGCCAAGCTGTCGTACGATTTTCTCGACACGGTCCGGGACCGGCCCGACGGCAAGCTGATCCTGGTGACGGCGATTTCCCCGACGCCGGCGGGCGAGGGCAAGACGACGACCACGGTAGGCCTCGGGGATGGCCTCAACAAGATCGGCAAGAAGGCGATGATCTGCCTGCGGGAGCCGAGCCTCGGGCCCTGCTTCGGGATGAAGGGCGGCGCGGCGGGCGGCGGCTACGCCCAGGTCGTCCCGATGACCGATATCAACCTGCATTTCACGGGCGACTTCCACGCGATCGGCGCGGCTCACAACCTGCTGTCCGCGCTCATCGACAACCACATCCACTGGGAAAATTCGGTGAATCTCGATCCGCGCCAGGTCGGCTGGCGCCGCGTCGTCGACATGAACGACCGGGCCCTGCGCAACATCGTGACGGGCCTGGGCGGCACCCCGAACGGCATACCGCGCGAGGCGGGCTTCGATATCACGGTCGCCTCCGAGATCATGGCGGTCTTCTGCCTGGCGTCGGACCTGGCCGACCTGAAGCGCCGAATCGGCAATATCACGGTAGGCATGACGCGGGACGGCAAGCCGGTTAAGGCCGAGCAGCTGAAGGCTCACGGCGCGATGGCTGCTCTGTTGCGCGACGCGTTCCAGCCCAACCTCGTGCAGACCCTGGAGAACAACCCGGCGCTGATGCACGGCGGCCCCTTCGCGAACATCGCGCATGGCTGCAACTCGGTCATCGCGACCCGGACGGCCCTGAAGCTCGCCGATTACGTTGTCACGGAGGCCGGTTTCGGCGCCGACCTCGGGGCGGAAAAGTTCTTCGACATCAAGTGCCGCAAGTCCGGCCTGAAACCGGCTGCCGTCGTGCTGGTGGCGACGGTCAAGGCATTGAAGATGCACGGCGGCGTGCCGAAATCGGACCTGGCGGCGGAAAACGTCAAGGCCGTCGTTGCCGGGTGCGCAAACCTCGGCCGTCACATTCGAAACCTGGGCCAGTTCGGCGTACCGGTCACCGTCGCGATCAACCAGTTTTCCAGCGATACGGACGCTGAGCACCAGGCCATTCGCGACTACTGCGCCCAGTTCGACGTCGCCTGCACGCTGGCGGCGCACTGGGAGCACGGCGGCGCCGGGGCACAGAAGCTCGCCGAGGAAGTCGTCAGCCTCATCGATCGCAAGAAAGCTTCCTTCAAACCGCTATACGGCGACGGCGTCAAGCTGCTCGACAAGGTCCGCCAGATCGCCCGAAATATTTACGGCGCCGGGGACGTTATCGCGGACAAGAAAGTGCGGGACCAGTTCGCCCAGTTCGAGGCGGCGGGTTACGGCCACTACCCGATCTGCATGGCGAAGACCCAGTACAGCTTCTCGACCGACCCCCAGCTGCTGGGCGCGCCGGAAGGCCACGACGTGCCGATACGCGAAGTCCGGCTGGCGACCGGTGCGGAATTCATCGTCGTCATCTGCGGCTCGATCATGACGATGCCCGGGTTGCCGCGCGTGCCCGCCTCGGAAAACATCGACATCGACGAGAAGCTGAATATCACGGGCCTGTTCTGATCGATGCGTGCCGGAACGGGGCACTGCCTCGTTGCGGGCGTATCGCGTCACCGACCGACCTGCCGTGTGGGACACCGGCCGGTCGGCTGACCCTTACCGGGACGCAACCAGCGCTTATTTTTGCTCGCGCTGATCGCGGCGAGCCTGCTCCCGGGCCTCGACGATCTCCCGCGCTTCCTCCGGGCTGCCTACCCGCTCGATCTGGTCGACGCGGCACACCTGCCTGGTTCGCCCGATGTCGCGAAATGCGATCTTGCCG
>Ga0224505_10000212_pt1 | contig 43423 bp, 36 predicted proteins | sample SF_Jan12_sed_USG_FD_169102 | JGI IMG/M metagenome (GOLD analysis project Ga0224505, IMG submission 169102) | Sediment microbial communities from San Francisco Bay, California, United States - SF_Jan12_sed_USGS_4_1 | ecosystem: Environmental > Aquatic > Marine > Sediment | place: USA: California... | reverse complement strand
AAGCGCGCGGTCGAGCTGGGCGCGCAGCCGGTCCAGAGTGCCGTGGGGCCAATGGAGCTCAACATCCCGGCCATCGAGGGCATCGGCGGCAGCCAGGTGTACCTGGTGGATCGCTACGGCGAGAGTACGATCTACGACGTCGATTTCGTCCCGGTGCAGGATCGCGGTACGTTGCGTTCGACGGGCCTGTCGGTCATCGATCACCTGACCCACAACGTGCATCGCGGCAACATGGACAAGTGGGCGGGCTACTACGAGCGGCTGTTCAACTTCCGTGAGATCCGCTACTTCGATATCGAAGGCAGGAAGACCGGCCTGTTCAGCAAGGCGATGACCAGCCCCTGCGGCAAGATCCGCATCCCCATCAACGAGTCGCAGGACGACAAGTCGCAGATCGAGGAATACCTGCGCGAGTACCACGGCGAGGGCATCCAGCACATCGCGCTGCACACGCCGGACATCTACTCGACCGTGGACGCACTGCGCGCCAACGGCATCAAGTTCCAGGAGACGCCGGCGACCTACTACGAAGGAGTGCCGGCCCGCGTGGAAGGACACCGCGAGTCGCTCGAGGAACTGTCGAAGCGCGGCATCCTGATCGATGGCAGCGCCAAGGACGGCATCCTGCTGCAGATCTTCACCACCAACGTCATCGGCCCGATCTTCTTCGAGGTCATCCAGCGCAAGGGCAATGAAGGCTTCGGCGAAGGCAACTTCCGCGCGCTGTTCGAGTCGATCGAACTCGACCAGGAGCGGCGTGGCGTCATTTGAAGGGGTTGGGGGACAGGGGATAGGGGTTAGTCGGAGCTCCGGAGCGGCCGCATCGCGGCCTTCCGACTATCCCCTAACCCCTAACCCCTAACCCCTTTGCACTGAGGTTACGACGTGAAACATTACATACCAGTGTCACGCGTCGAGGGCGTTGCCTCGCGGCAGGCACACTGCGACCTGCCCGCAGGCACGTACGAACGCGAGATGAGCAAGGAAGGGTTCTTCGGTCCGGCCGCGTTCTTCCACCATCGGCACCCGCCGACGGGCTGGACCGAGTTCGAGGGCCCGCTGCGTCCCCGTGCGCTCGACCTGGCGCAACTGTCGCCCGGTGCGGCCAGCCCCTGGTCGGCCGCCGAGGTGCTTGCGAATGCGGCCTGCCGCGTGCGCTTCTGGCGCCTGCCGCAGAGCATGGACAAGCTCGCACGCAACGCGGATGGCGACGACCTGCTGTTCGTGCACAACGGCGAGGCCGATCTCTACTGCGATTTCGGGCACCTGGCCCTGCGTGCCGGCGACTACCTCATGCTGCCGCGCGGGACGATGTGGCGGCTCGAGATCGCCGCACCGATCGACGTGCTGTTGATCGAGTCCACCAACGCGAGCTACATGCTGCCCGACAGGGGCCTGGTCGGTCCGCACGCGATCTTCGATCCGGCGATCCTCGATACGCCGCGCATCGACGATGCGTTCAAGGCGCAGCAGTCGGCCACGCAGGGTTGGCAGGTCGAGGTCAAACGCCGCGGCGCAATCTCGCGCATCACCTACCCGTTCAATCCGTTGGATGCCATCGGCTGGCACGGCGAACTCGCGCCGGTGCGGCTCAACGTGCGCGACATCCGCCCGCTGATGAGCGATCGCTATCACCTGCCGCCGTCGGCACACACGACGTTCCTGTCGTCGCGCTTCGTCGTCTGCACGTTCGTGCCGCGACCGTTCGAGACGGACCCGAAGGCGCTGAAGGTGCCTTTCTTCCACAACAACGACGACTACGACGAAGTCATTTTCTATCACGCGGGCGACTTCTTCAGCCGCGACAACATCCACCCGGGAATGCTCACGTATCACCCGGCGGGATTCACGCACGGCCCGCACCCGAAGGCGCTCGCGCGGATGTTCGAGCAGACCAGGCCCGCGACCGACGAGTACGCGGTGATGATCGACACGCGCGATCCAATCGACGTCAGCGCAGCCGGGCTCGCGGTGGAGTGGGCCGGGTACGTCGACAGCTGGAAAGGCAAATGAAGCTCGCAACGCTGCGCAACGGCACGCGCGACGGCCAGCTGGTCGTCGTCAGCCGTGATCTCGACTGGGCGATGCCCGTGCCGGCGATCGCGCCGACGTTGCAGTCCGCGCTGGACGACTGGTCGCGCATTTCGCCGCTGCTGCTCGAGGCCGCTCAGCAACTCGCCGATGGCGGTGCGCGGGGTGCATTGCCGTTCGATCAGAAAGCCGCGCTGGCGCCGCTGCCGCGTTCGTACCACTGGGCCGACGGCTCGGCGTACGTCAACCACGTCGAACTCGTGCGCAAGGCGCGCAATGCCGACATGCCGCCGAGCTTCTGGACCGATCCGCTCGTGTACCAGGGCGGCTCGGACGATTTTCTCGCGCCAACCGCGGACGTGCCGGTGCCGAGCGAGGATTACGGCATCGATCTCGAGGGCGAACTCGCGGTGATCACCGACGACGTGCCGATGCTGGCCACTGCCGGCGAAGCGTGCGGCCACATCAAGCTGATCATGCTCGTCAACGACTGGTCGCTGCGGAACCTGATCCCGGACGAACTGGCCAAGGGGTTCGGCTTCTACCAGTCGAAGCCCGCCACCTCGTTCTCTCCCTGTGCGATCACGCCGGATGAGCTCGGCGCGGCCTGGCAGGGCAACAAGGTGCACTTGCCGCTGGTGTCGCACATCAACGGCAGGCCGTTCGGCCGGCCGAACGCGGGCGTCGACATGACGTTTGATTTCGCGCAGCTCATCGCGCACGTGACCAGGACGCGTCGGCTAGGCGCCGGGGCGGTGATCGGTTCGGGGACGGTTTCGAATTACGACCGCTCCAGCGGGTCGTCCTGCCTCGCGGAAACCCGCGCGCTCGAGCAGATCGCCTACGGCAGGCCGACCACGCCGTTCCTGCGTTTCGGCGACCGCGTGCGGATCGAGATGTTCGGCCGCGACGGCGCGAGCCTGTTCGGCGCGATCGATCAGCAGGTGGTCGCGGCCGTGGCTCGTACCAACGGCGGCTGACTCGCGGCGCCAGACTCGGGCATCATGCGGCGATTATCCGCACGGGTGCCACCATGTTCGAAACGCTGGAGCAACTCGCGCCCGACTCGATCCTCGGCGTGACCATTGCTTTCCGCCGCGATCCCTCGCCACTGAAGGTGGACTTGGGCGTCGGCGTTTACCGTGACGATGCAGGCAACACGCCGGTGCCCGGAGCCGTGCGCGAGGCCGAGCGCGCGTTGATTGGCGCGCAGACCACGAAGAGTTACGTAGGTCCGGCGGGCAACCTCGATTTCAACGAACGGATCATAGCCCTCGCGCTCGGGCCACTCGCGGCCGGGCTCGCGGACCGGGTTGCTACGATCCAGACCGTCGGCGGCTGTGGCGCGCTCCGGCTCGGCGCCGAACTCGTCAAGGTCGCGCGGCCGGGCACCGTCGTGCACGTGAGCGATCCGACCTGGGCCAACCACGAGCCGCTCATCGGCAGCTCCGGCATGCGGCTCGAGCGCTACCCGTATTTCGACGCCGCGCGTCGCGCCGTGGCGTTTGACGCCATGCTCGCGCACCTCGGCACGCTGCCAGCGGCATCGCTGGTGCTGCTGCACGCCTGCTGCCACAACCCGACGGGTGCCGACCTGTCGCCCGACCAGTGGCGGGCGCTCGCCGAAGTGATCGAGCGCAGGGGGCTGGTGCCCTTCGTCGACCTCGCCTACCAGGGGTTCGGCGACGACCTCGAGACCGACGCCATCGGCCTGCGTACGCTCGCGGGGCGGGTGCCTGAACTCCTGCTCGCGGTGTCGTGCTCGAAGAATTTCGGCCTCTACCGTGAGCGGACCGGTGCCCTGGCCGTCATTTCGGCCAGCAGTGGGGCCAAGGCTGCCGTAGCCACGCACCAGGCCCGGCTGGCCCGGCGCATGTATTCAATGCCGCCGGATCACGGCGCGGCGATCGTCGCCCGCGTGCTGGCCGATGCGTCGCTGCGGCGGCACTGGGAGGAGGAGGTCGGCTCCATGGTGGCCCGCATGAAGTCGTTGCGCGCGCTGTTCGCGGCCCGCCTGGCCGCTCGCCTCCCGGGCCACGATTTCGGCTGGGTCACGCGCCAGCGCGGCATGTTTTCGTTGCTCGGGCTGCCGGAGGCCGACATCGCGCGGCTGCGGGACGAGCACCACATCTACATGCCCCCCGACGGGCGCGTGAACGTGGCGGGCATCAGCGAGGCCAACGTGGACTACGTGGTCGACGCGGTCGCGAGCCTGCTCGCCTGAGTCCCCGGCGTTCCGGGCGGACTGGGGTGCCTGCCGGAAGCGACTAGCCGGAGCGGGCATCCTTACTATACAATTCGTGGTCCGAGGTATCCGCGTTGCCCGTTGGGCGGGGCGGGCCTTGGCCGGTTCAGGGCACCTCGCGGCGCCTTGGGGCGGCGGGTGATTCGCCAAAGAGGTCCCCGCAAGCGGGGATTTTTCTTTTGCGAAGACCGGTGCGGCCGGTTGCAGGAAGAAGAAATGGGCCGCGGGCCCATTTTTCGTTTGTGGGGTTCGAGCGAGGACGGAGCGATGCTCAGGGACAAGCTGACGGCGCTGCTGCAGCCGGTCATCGCCGGTCTCGGGTATGACCTCTGGGAACTCGAGTACCTGCCGGGCCGTGGCAACTCACTGCTCCGCATCTACCTCGACACGGACGTCCATGCGGGCATCACGGTCGAGGACTGCGAGCGGGCGAGTCGAGCGGTCAGCGAAGCGCTCGACGCAGCGGATCCGATCCCGGGCAACTACACGCTCGAGGTGTCGTCGCCGGGCGTCGAGCGGCCGCTGCGCGTGGCGCGGCATTTCGCGCCGTACGCGGGCGAACGGGTTTTCGTGGAGATGGTGCATCCCGTCGAGGAGCGCCGCCGGTTCAAGGGCCGGCTGGTCGCGACCGGGGACGACACGATCGAGGTCGAGGTGGACGGCCGGCTTTACCGGCTGCCGATTGCGGGAATCAGGAAGGCGCATCTCGCGCCCGACTTCTGACCGCAGACGATTCAGAGGGCGACGAGCGATGAACAAAGAGATCCTGATGGTCGTGGATGCCGTCTCGAACGAGAAAGGCGTCGAGAAGGACATCATCTTCGAGGCGCTCGAAGCCGCGCTCGCGTCCGCAACGCGCAAGAAGTACGGCGAAGAGATCGACGTCCGCGTGTCCATCAACCGCAAGACTGGCGATTACGATACGTTCCGGCGCTGGAAGGTCTTCGCCGATGACTCGACCGAACTCGAGTTCCCGGACAAGGAACTGCGCCTCGAGGACGGCCTCGACGTTTCGCCGGATGCCGAGCCGGGTGGCTATGTCGAAGTGCCGCTCGAGTCGGTGGCGTTCGGCCGCATCGCGGCGCAGACCGCGAAGCAGGTCATCGTGCAGAAAGTGCGCGAGGCGGAGCGCGCGCAGGTCGTCGAAGTCTACAAGGCCCGCATCGGCACGCTCGTGTCCGGCCTGGTGAAGCGCGTCGACCGCAACGGCATCTTCGTCGACCTCGGCGGCAACGCCGAAGGCTTCATCCCGCGCGACCAGATGATTCCGCGCGAGCCGGTCCGCACGCAGGACCGCATCAAGGCTTTCCTGAAGGACGTGCGTTCCGAGCCGCGCGGTCCCCAGCTGTTCCTGAGCCGCACTGCACCGGAGTTCCTGATCGAGCTGTTCAAGCTCGAAGTGCCGGAAGTGGGCCAGGGCCTGATCAACATCCTCGGCGCAGCGCGCGATCCGGGCGCCCGGGCCAAGATCGCCGTACGCAGCAACGACCCGCGCATCGACCCGGTCGGCGCATGCGTCGGCATGCGCGGTTCGCGCGTGCAGGCCGTGTCGAACGAGATCGCCGGCGAGCGCGTCGACATCATCCCGTTCGACGACAACCCCGCGCAGTTCGTGATCAACGCGATGCAGCCGGCGGAAGTCAGCTCGATCGTCATGGACGAGGAGTCGCATTCGATGGACATCGCCGTGGCGGAGGAAAAGCTGTCGCAGGCCATCGGCCGCGGCGGCCAGAACATCCGGCTCGCGAGCGAGCTCACCGGCTGGAGGCTCAACATCATGAGCGAGCAGGCGGCCGAGGAGAAGAGCGAGTCCGAGCAGAAGGTGCTGCGCGAGCTGTTCATGCAGCAGCTCGACGTCGACGAGGACGTCGCGGCAATCCTGGTGCAGGAAGGGTTCTCGAGCATCGAGGAAATCGCCTACGTGCCGCAGTCCGAGATCGCGTCGATCGAGGAATTCGACGAGGCGATCGTGCAGGAACTGCGCAATCGCGCGCGTGACGTGCTGCTGACGCAGGCGATCGCGAGCGAAGAGACGGTCTCGGCCCCGGCGGCCGACCTGCTCGAAGTCGAAGGCATGGACGGCACCCTGGCCGCGGAGCTCGCGCGGCACGGCATCGTCACTCGTGAGGACCTGGCCGAGCAGGCGATCGACGACCTCGCCGAGATCCCGAATCTCGACGGGCAGCGCGCGGGCGAGCTGATCCTCGCTGCGCGCAAGCACTGGTTCGAACAGGGCCAGCAGGCGTGAGCGGAGGTCTGATCACATGGCAGAAGTAACGGTCACGCAGTTTGCGGAGGTCCTGAAGGTCCCGGTCGATCGGTTGCTCACGCAGCTGGGCGAGGCGGGCATCAGGGTGGGCGGCGCTGACGACATCATCAGCGAGGAAGCCAAGATGGAGCTCCTGACGCACCTGCGCCGTGCGCACGGTCGCCATGGCGAGGACGCGGCGGCCCCGCGCAAGATCACCCTGCAGCGCAAGTCGCAGCAGGAGATCAAGCTCGCGTCCACGCAGGGACGTGCCCGCACCGTTGCGGTCGAAGTCCGGCGCAAGAAGACCTACCTGAACCGGTCGGTGATCGAGGAAGAGCAGCGCCAGCGCCAGGAAGAGGTCGACAAGCAGCGTTCGGTCGAAGAGATCGCGAGCCATGAACAGGAACGTGCCGAGGCCGAGCGCCGTGCTGCCGAGCAGCGCGAGCGCGACCGCGTCGAGGCGGACGAGCGTCGCCTGCAGGAAGAGGCCGCGCGGTTGCGCGCCGACGCCGATGCCCGAGTGGCCGCCGAGCAGCAGGTCCGCGAGCGCACCGAGCGCACCGAGCGTGAGCGTTCCGACGCCGAACGTCGCGCGGCCGAGCCGTCGCGTGCTTCGAAGCCTGCTCGCGCGCAGGAGTCGGCACCCAGCCGCGCCGCGGCGCCGGGCGCCCCGACCAAGTACGGGCGCCAGGAACTCCACGTTTCGGCAAACGCCAAGGCGAGCTTCAAGAAGAAGCAGCAGCCCGCAGGCCGCTACCGCCGTTCGGGCCAGGTGCAGGTCGAGGCGCGCCACGGTTTCGTCGAGCCGACCGCGCCGGTCAGGCGGGACGTGCAGATTCCCGAAACGATCACGGTCGGCGAACTCGCCAACCGCATGGCGATCAAGGCCAACGAAGTCATCAAGACGATGATGAAGATGGGCGTGATGGCGACGATCAACCAGCCGATCGACCAGGACACGGCGACGCTCGTGGTCGAGGAGTTCGGCCACACGGCGATCGCGTTGAAGGAAGACCAGCTCGAGGATCAGTTGCTGGCCACGTCGGCCGACATCGAAGTGCTGCCGCGTCCACCGGTCGTGACCATCATGGGTCACGTCGACCACGGCAAGACCTCGCTGCTCGACTACATCCGCACCACCAAGGTCGCGGCGGGGGAGGCGGGCGGAATCACGCAGCACATCGGCGCCTACCAGGTGCAGACGCCGAAGGGCCTGATCACGTTCATCGACACCCCGGGACACGCGGCATTCACCGCGATGCGCGCCCGTGGCGCGAACGTCACCGACATCGTCATCCTCGTGGTCGCGGCGGACGACGGCGTCATGCCGCAGACGATCGAGGCGATCCAGCACGCCCGCGCAGCGGAAGTGCCGATCATCGTCGCCGTCAACAAGATCGACAAGCACGGCGCGGACCCCGACCGCGTGCGCAACGACCTCGGCAAGCAGAACGTCATCCCCGAGGAATGGGGCGGCGACGTGATGTTCGTCAACGTGTCGGCGCGCACGGGCGAGGGCATCGACAAGCTGCTCGAGTCCATCCTGCTGCAGGCCGAAGTGCTCGACCTGAAGGCGCCGACCACCGGCCTGGCCGTGGGCGTCGTGCTCGAGTCCAGCATCGAGAAGGGCCGCGGTCCGGTCGCGACCGTGCTGGTGAAGCGCGGCACGCTCAAGGCCGGCGACCCGATCATTGCGGGCCAGGAGTTCGGCCGCGTGCGCGCGTTGTTCGACGCGCTCGGCAAGCAGGTGCAGGCGGCCGGTCCGGCCCAGCCCGTGCAGGTACTCGGCCTGTCGGATGCGCCGGGCGCCGGCGACGACCTGCTGGTCGTCGAAAGCGAGCGCAAGGCACGTGAAGTCGCCCTGTATCGCCAGGGCAAGTACCGCGACGTGCGCCTCGCCGGCGCGACCAAGAAGGTCGAGGACGTGTTCTCGCAGATCGGCGAGCACGCCGGCCAGTTCGTCAACCTCATCGTCAAGGCCGACGTGCAGGGCAGCGCCGAAGCGCTGCGCGACGCGCTTTCGAAGATCGGCACCGACGAGGCGTCGGTCAAGGTCATCGCGAGCGGTGTCGGCGGCATCACCGAGTCCGACGTTTCGCTGGCCGCGGCGTCGCGGGCACGCATCATCGGCTTCAACGTCCGTGCGGACGGCGCTGCCCGCAGCGCGATGAAGGACCAGGGCGTCGGGGTCAATTACTACAGCGTCATCTACGAGGCGCTGGACGACGTCCGCAGCTGGGTGTCCGGCATGCTCAAGCCGGAGATCAAGGAGCAGATCGTCGGCCTCGCCGAGGTGCGCGAAGTGTTCCGCTCGAGCAAGTTCGGCACCGTGGCGGGCTGCCTCGTCACCGAGGGCGTCATCAAGCGCGGCAACCCCGTGCGCGTCCTGCGCGAGAACGTCGTCATCCACCAGGGCGAGCTCGATTCGCTGCGGCGGTTCAAGGACGACGTCGGCGAAGTCCGCGGCGGCACCGAGTGCGGCATCGGCGTGGTCAAGTACAACGACATCCGGGTCGGCGACCAGATCGAGTGCTTCGCCCGGTTCGAGGTCGCGCGCAGCGCGTAGGGCAGATGCCACGCGAGGTACCACGTGCGCGGCGCATCGCGGAGCAGGTGCAGCGCGTCCTCGCGCAGCTGCTGCTGCGGGAGGTGCGCGATCCGCGCCTCAAGCCGATGACGGTCACCCACGTCAAGGTGTCGCCGGACCTCACCCACATGTGGGTCATGTACACCTTGCTGTCCGGCGATTCGCACGACGAGTTGCAGCAGGAAATCCTGGACGAGGCAGCGGTGTACCTGCGTGGTCCGCTGGGACGCGCACTGAAGCTGCGGCTTGCGCCCCAGCTGCATTTCGCTCCGGACGAGGAGCTCGAACGCGGCAATCGCCTCGACGACCTGATCGGCCGGGCCGTCCGTGACGACAAGGCGCGCCACGTCGATGACTGCGAGCCGGACGCTGCCAACGCCGCGGCGGGCGAAGACGACGACCTCGCGCATTACGACAGCGATCTCGACGACGAAGCCGGCGACAAACGCCCTTGAGCACGACCGGCACGGGACCCGCCACCCCGGCACGCCGGCGCTGGCGGGCGGTGGACGGCATCGTCCTGCTCGATAAACCGCAGGGACTCACTTCCGCGCAGGCGCTGCAACGCGTGCGCCGCCACCTGCAGGCCGCGAAAGCCGGTCATGCCGGCACGCTCGATCCCATGGCCACCGGCATGCTGCCGCTCTGTTTCGGCCAGGCGACCAAGGCTTGCGGCACGCTGCTCGGCCGGCGCAAGGCGTATCGCGCCACGGTGCGGCTCGGCATCGCGACCGACACGGGCGATGCGGCAGGGCAGCCGGTCGCCGAGGTCGGGGTGCCGGACTTCGACCCGGACCGGCTCGAGCTGGCGCTCGCCGCGGTGCGCGGCGCACGTCTCCAGGTCCCGCCGATGTATTCGGCGCTGAAGCGCGACGGGCGACCGCTTTATGAGCTGGCCCGGCAGGGCATTGAAGTCGAGCGCGCGGCGCGCCCGATCACGATCGAGTCGCTGGTCGTGACCGGGCACGGCGATCGTACCCTCGACATCGAGGTGGTCTGCTCCAAGGGCACCTATGTGCGGGTCCTGGCGGAAGAGATTGCCGAGGGCCTCGGCACGCGCGCCCACCTGGTCGCCCTGCGGCGACTCTGGGTCGAGCCGTTCGAGACAGCAGCCATGGTCACCCTCGCCGCAATCGAGGCGACTCCCGCGGCGGCGGCGGCTCACGCGCCCTGGCTCGCAGCCGTGGACGCCGCTTTTCCGGACGTGCCGGTCCTGGCGCTCGACGCCGGACAGGCGCTCCACCTGTGCCAGGGACGCTCGCTGCCTTGCCCGGCCGGCTTGCCGAGGGCCGCTCATTACCGGGCTTACGACCCTGCGGGACGCTTCCTCGGGCTGGTCGAGCCAGGGGTGGAAGGGCGGCTGCAGGTGCAGCGCCTCTTCGTGCCGGGAGTCGGCGCGGACGGAAACGGCCCAAAAACTTGAGTAAGAGGGTGCCGTGCAGCTAAGATGCGCGGCTCACAAAGGCAAACATTTCCAGGTTTCGAGGTCTTATCACCGATGGCACTGTCCACCGAGCGCAAATCCGAGATCGTAGGCGACTTCAAGCGCGGAGCAGCCGACACGGGCTCCCCCGAGGTCCAGATTGCATTGCTCTCCGCCCGCATCAACGGTCTGGGCGAACATTTCACCGCGCACAAGCGCGACCACTCATCGCGCCGCGGGCTGCTGAAGCTCGTCACGCAGCGCCGCAAACTCCTGGACTACCTGAAGGACAGCGACCCGTCGCGCTACCAGGAAGTCGTCGCGCGGCTCGGCCTGCGCCGCTGACCGTCGCCTGCGTGTCCGGCCCGCCTTGCGGGCCGGTTTCGTTTTCGCCCCTCGTCGGGCCACCGCACTCATCCGGACACCTCTAATCGTGAACGTCCACAAGACCAGCTTCCAGTACGGCCCCCACACCGTCTCGATCGAAACCGGCCGTCTCGCCCGCCAGGCCGACGGTTCCGTGCTCGTTTCCATGGGCGACACCGTGGTGCTCGTCACCGCAGTCGGCCGCCGTGAAGCGCAGCCAGGCAAGGATTTCTTCCCGCTCACCGTCAACTACATCGAGAAGACGTACGCGGCGGGCCGCATCCCGGGCGGCTTCTTCAAGCGCGAAGGCCGTCCGTCCGAAAAAGAGACGCTGATCTCGCGCCTGATCGACCGCCCGATCCGCCCGCTCTTCCCCGAGTTCTTCTTCAACGAAGTGCAGGTGGTGGCGACGGTCGTCTCGCTCGACCCGGAGATAGACTCGGACATTCCCGCGATGCTCGGCGCGTCTGCTGCGCTTGCCATTTCGGGCATCCCGTTCAAGGGCCCGATCGGTGCCGCGCGCGTGGGCTACATCGAAGGCAAGTACCAGCTGAACCCCACGACCAAGGACATGAAGGTCTCGGACCTCGACCTGGTCGTGGCCGGCACAGCCGACGCGGTGCTGATGGTCGAATCCGAAGCCGAACTGCTGTCCGAGTCCGTGATGCTCGGCGCCGTCGTGTATGGCCACGAGCAGATGCAGGTCGCCATCAACGCGATCCGCGAACTCGCGGCCAAGACGGCCAAGCCGTCGTGGGACTGGCAGGCGCCGGCGCTCGACGCCGAGCTCGCCAGGGCGGTCGCGGCGCAGGCGGAAGCCGAACTGGTCAAGGCCTACCAGGTCACCGAGAAGCAGGCGCGCCACACGCGCGTCGGCGAGATCAAGAAGGCACTGGTCGAGTCGCTGGCCACCGGCGACGGCGCCAAGTACCAGCCGCGCCAGGTCACCGACGAACTCGGCCGCCTCGAATACAACATCGTCCGTCGCCGCATCATCGCGGGCGAGCCGCGCATCGACGGCCGCGACATGCACACCGTGCGCAAGATCACCGTCGAGACGGGCGTGCTGCCGCGCACCCACGGCTCGGCGCTGTTTACGCGCGGCGAGACACAGGCGCTGGTCACGACGACGCTCGGCACCGGCCGCGACGCGCAGATCATCGATGCGCTCGCCGGCGAGCGCAAAGAGCCGTTCATGCTGCACTACAACTTCCCGCCGTTCTCGGTGGGCGAGACGGGCATGATGGGTTCGCCCAAGCGGCGCGAAATCGGCCACGGCAACCTGGCCCGCCGCGGCGTGTCGGCAGTGATGCCGGACATGACGACGTTCCCGTACATCATCCGCATCGTGTCCGAGATCACTGAATCCAATGGTTCGAGCTCGATGGCCTCGGTCTGCGGCACCAGTCTCTCGCTGATGGACGCGGGCGTGCCGCTCAAGGCGCCGGTGGCAGGCGTCGCCATGGGCCTCGTGCTCGAAGACGGCAAGTTCCAGGTTCTCACCGACATCCTCGGTGACGAAGACCACCTCGGCGACATGGATTTCAAGGTGGCCGGTTCCGCCACGGGCATCACTGCCCTGCAGATGGACATCAAGATCGAGGGCATCACCAGGGAAATCATGCAGGTCGCGCTGGATTCGGCGCACAAGGCCCGCTTGCACATCCTCGGCGAGATGAACAAGGTCCTGTCGAGCGCGCGTCCGCAGATGTCGGAATGGGCGCCCACGATCATCACCATGAAGATCGATCCGGAGAAGATCCGCGAAGTCATCGGCAAGGGCGGCGCCGTCATCCGTGCGATCACGGAAGAGACCGGCACCACGATCGACATCGAGAACGACGGCACGGTCAAGATCGCGTCGGTCAGCGGCGCGGCTGGCCGCGAAGCGCAGCGTCGCATCGAGCTGATCACTTCCGAAGTGGAAGTCGGCTCGATCTACGAAGGCAAGGTCGTCCGCCTGATGGACTTCGGCGCGTTCGTGCAGATCCTGCCGGGCAAGGACGGCCTCGTCCACATCTCGCAGATCAGCGAAGAGCGCGTCGAGCGCGTGAGCGACAAGCTGAAGGAAGGCGACGTCGTGCGCGTGAAGGTGCTCGAAGTCGATCGCCAGGGCCGCGTGCGGCTCTCAATGCGGAATGTCGACGGCTGACGCCGTCGACCACCGCATTGAAGTGAGCAGGGGTTAGGGGATAGGGGTTAGTCGGAGCAGGGCGCGCTTAGCGCGCTTTCGACTATCCCCCAACCCCCATCCCCTAGCCCCTCACTCCCGGTCGTCCCGGCCAAACGGCCGCGGCAGGCGCGAGAACACCTCTTCCTGCAGTGCCTTCCAGCGCTGGTAGTTCTTCTGCGCCACCTGGGTCACGGTCTCGAGCGGATCGATGCCCACCACGTTCTTGAAGCGGTCGCGCAGCTCGCGCTGTTCCTTGGCGAAGAGCTGGATGCTCTCGTCGAGATAGCGCCCCACGAAATCCTGCAGCCCGCTGCCGTAACTGCGGATCACGTGCGACAGGAAATCGCGGCTCATCAGCGACTCGCCGCCGCCTTCCTGCTCGGCGATCACCTGCAGCAGGATGCTGCGCGTGATGTCCTGCTGCGACTTGCGGTCGAGCACGACGAAGTCGATGCGTTCGACGACCAGGCGGCGGATGTCCGCCAGCGTGACGTAGCGGCTCTCGACCGTGTCGTAGAGCCGGCGGTTGGGATACTTGCGGATGACGCGCGGCCCCTTGCCGCTGCCTCCACCACCGGCGGCATCACCGCCTCTCGATTTCTTCGTCCTGGTCTTCGTAGCCGCAGTCGTCGCCATCGTGCTCTGTCCTCGGCCGGCGGTGCCGGCGCTAGCAAGCCACTTGCGGAGCCGCGCGCGCCGCGCAACCCGCAAAACCCTCCACGCGCCAATGCTCGCGTGCCCAGTCCCAGATCGCGCGCAGCGGCGCGCGTGTCAGCGCTGCCGGCGGCGATTGCCCGAGAAACTCGAGCGCCGCAACCAGCTGCCCGGCCTGCCCGACCCGTCCCCGGAGGGCTGGCGCATCTGCCGACTTGGAGAGCTTAAGGCCTCGGTCGTCCACGGCAAGGGGCAAATGCAGGTATCGCACCGGCGGCAGGCCGAGCGCACGCTGCAGCAGGACCTGCCGGGCTGTGCTCGACAGCAGGTCGCAGCCACGCACCACGTCGGTGATGCCCTGTGCCGCGTCGTCCACGACGACCGCCAGCTGGTATGCGTAGAGGCCGTCCCGGCGCCGCAGCACGAAGTCGCCCACCGTGGCTGCGACATCGATGGATTGCGGGCCCAGGCTGCGGTCGTCGAAGCCGATTGCGCCGGCCGGAACACGCAGCCGCAGCGCCTGGCCCGGGACGAGAGCCCCCTCGACTGCGAGGCATTCCGCGGGATGAAACAGTTCCTCGCCGGTGCCGGTCGGACGAGACTGATTCTCGGGCAGGCGGGCGAGGGCGGAGCGGGTGCAGGAGCATTGGCGCAGGCAATGCGCGTGGGCGAGGCGTTCGATGGCCTCGGCGTAGACGGCGAACCGGGAACTCTGCTGCAGGACCGGCCCGTCCCACTCCATGCCGTAGGCTTCGAGCGCGGCCAGGATCTGCCCGGCGGCGCCGGGGCGCGTGCGCGGCGGGTCGAGATCCTCGATGCGCACGAGCCACTGGCCGGCATGGGAACGCGCGTCGAGGTAGCTGCCGGCTGCGGCGACGAGGGAACCGAAATGCAAGGAGCCGCTGGGGGAGGGGGCAAAGCGCCCGCGATACGGCGTCATGCCCGCACCCGGGCGCCTGGTCGCTCCCGCTGCAGCCGAGGTCCCGGAAGGCCCGGAAGGATCAGCGGTAGAAGTCGTCCCGGTCGCCAAACTGCTTTTCGCGGCGTTCGCGGCGTTCCTGCGCCTCTACGCTCAGCGTTGCCACCGGGCGGGCTTCGAGGCGCTTCACGCCGATTGGCTCGCCGGTCTCGAGGCAGTAGCCATAACTGCCGTCCTCGATGCGCTTGAGCGCCTCGTCGATCTTGCGGATCAGCTTGCGCTCGCGGTCGCGCGTGCGCAGTTCGAGGCTGAATTCGGACTCCTGCGTGGCGCGGTCGTTGGGGTCGGGGAAGTTGGCAGCTTCGTCCTTCATGTGGAGCACCGTGCGATCCACCTCCTGCATCAGGTCCTGCTTCCAGCTGGACAGGATGGTGCGGAAGTGTTCGAGCTGCTCCTTGCTCATGTACTCCTCGCCCTTGCTGACCTGGTAGGGCTGGACGTTGCGCGGGCCGGAAAGCAGGCTCGGGTTCATTGCGAGATCAGCATCCGCGGAGCGCTTGACGGCGCTGACCGGCTCCGGCATTCGCTTCGGCTTGGTCTTCGCAGCAGCGGGCTTCGGCGCTGGCTTGGCAGCGGCGGTAACGGTCTTGCGTGGCACGGCCTTTTCCTTGGCAGTCACTGGCTTGTGAGCCGCTTTCGCCGCGGGCTTGGCAGCGGGCTTGGCGGCGGGCCTGGCAACCTTCGCAGAAACGGTCTTCTGGGCCTTCGACGGCTTGGCAGACGGTTTCTTGACGGGCATCGACGAACTCCCCACTCCGGTTGGAGGCGCGCGATTATACAGGCGGAACCGCGGTCGTCCACCCCGAAAAAAACAGGTCGTCCGGGCCGCTGACCCGGCTGGACCCGGCGTCCGGAACTGCTGTGAGGCGAGTTCGATTCTTCTAGAATTCGCCTTTCGCTGCGCCACGCAGTTTTCCCGGGTGAGTGATGCGCCTGACCAAGATCAAGCTGGCCGGTTTCAAGTCGTTCGTGGACCCGACCTCGGTCGGTTTCCCGACGAACCTGGTCGGTGTCGTCGGCCCGAACGGCTGCGGCAAGTCCAACATCATCGACGCCGTGCGCTGGGTGATGGGCGAAATCTCGGCCAAGCACCTGCGCGGCGACTCGATGGCGGACGTGATCTTCAACGGGTCCGGCACGCGCAAGCCCGTCGGCACCGCGTCGGTCGAGCTCATCTTCGACAACAGCGACGGCAAGCTCGGCGGCGAGTACGCGAGCTATGCCGAAGTCTCGCTGAAGCGGGTCGTTTCGCGCGACGGCCAGTCGTCGTATTTCCTGAACGGCGTGCGCTGCCGCCGCAAGGACATCACGCAGCTGTTCCTCGGCACCGGCCTCGGCTCGCGCAGCTACGCGATCATCGAGCAGAACATGATCTCGCGCGTGATCGAAGCGAAGGCCGACGACATGCGCGCCTTCCTCGAAGAAGCCGCGGGCATCTCGCGCTACAAGGAGCGTCGCAAGGAGACGGAAAGCCGCATCGCGCAGACGCGCGAGAACCTGGCGCGCCTGTCCGACCTGCGTGACGAGGTCGAAAAGCAGCTGCGTCACCTGCAGCGCCAGGCCGCCACCGCGCGCCGTTACCAGGCGCTGAAGCAGGAAGAACGGCAGACACACGCCGAACTGCTCGCGCTCAAGTTGCGCGAAGTCGAGAGCGAAGCGAGCGCGCGCCAGGCGATCCTGAGCGAGCGTGACCTTGCGCTGCAGGCGGCGCTGGCGGGGCAGCGATCGATCGAAGCCGCCATCGAACGTGCGCGGCAGGAGCACGACGCGCAGGCGGCCGTGCTGTCCGAGGTGCAGGGGCGGTACTACCAGGTCGGCGCGGACATCTCGCGCACCGAACAGGCCATCGACCACGCGCGCGAAATCCGCGCGCGCCAGCGACAGGAACTCGACCAGATCGCTCAGGGCGTCCAGGACGCGGACCTGCACCGCGTGCGCGATCGCCAGCTCGCCGCCGAACTGGCAGCGGCGCTGGCCGAGATGGGTCCGGGCCTCGAGCAGGCGCGCGCCACGGAACAGGCCGCCGCAGCCGAACTCGCAGCGGCCGAAACCGCGATGGCAGGCTGGCAGGAGAACTGGGAAGGCTTCAACCAGTCGCTGCGGCAGGCCTCATCGGCCGCAGGCGCCGAGCGTGCCCGTCTCGAAGTGATGGAAAACCAGCTGCGCGGCCTGCTCAATCAGCAGGACCGCGCCACCCAGGAGCACGGCACGTTGTCGGCGGCTGACGTCGCCGCCACGCTCGCAGCGCTCGAGGGCCAGGAGGCCGAGGCGCGCGCGCAAAACGAGGCCGCACGCCAGCACATGGACGAACTCGTCGCCACGCTGCAGGCCGAACGCGGCCGCGAGCGTGAACTCGCCCAGGCTGCGCAGGCCGCGCGTCGCGAAACTCAGGAAGTCGAAGGCCGCATCGTCTCGCTCGAGGCGCTGCAGCGCGCGGCGCTCGGGCAGGGGCAGGGCAAGGTCGTCGACTGGCTCAAGTCGCGCGGTCTCGAGCACAGTCCGCGCCTGGCGCAGCAGCTTTCGGTCGACAAGGGCTGGGATCGCGCGGTCGAAACGGTGCTCGGCGGCTACCTCGAAGCTGTCTGCGTCGACTCATTGGACGATGTGGCCGCCACGCTCGAAAGCTTCACGACCGGCACCGTCACGTTCTTTGCCGGGGCCCAGGGCCCGGTTTCCGCAGGTCACACCGGGCGAACGCTGCGCTCGCGCGTGTGCGGTCCTGCCGGCCTCGACGCCCTGTTCGAAGGCATCGTCGCCACGGATACCCTGCACGAAGCGCTGCGCCTGCGGCCCGAACTGCGCGCGGGCCAGTCGGTCATCACGCGCGACGGCATCTGGATCGGCCCGGACTGGCTGCGCGTCAGCCGCGACAAGGATGCCCACGAAGGAGTGATCGAGCGCGAAGAGCGCCTGCGCGCCGAACGTTCCGCACTCGATACGCAACAGACGAAACACCGCACCGCCGAGTCCGACCTCGAAGCGCTGCGCGGCCGCGTGCGTGACCTGGAAGATCGCCTGGCGAGCCACCAGGCGGTGGTGTCGCGCAGTGGTTCGAGCCACATGAGCCTGCGTTCGCAGATTGACAGCCTGCGCGCCCGTGCCGAGCAGCGCAGCCAGCGCATGCAGCAGCTCGCGTTCGAGATGACGGAAGTCGCGGGCGCACTCGAGGCCGCCAACGCCGGCAACCGTGCCGCACGCAGTCGCCTCGAGGAAGCCGTCAATGCGATGGGCGAACTCGAAGAGCGTCGCGTCGCGCTCGAAGCGGAGCGCGAAGTCCTGCGCGGCCGCCTGGCCGCGACGCGCGAAGCGGCGCAGACAGCGCGCACCGCCGCCAGCGAGGCCGCGATCCGCGTCGAATCGCGCCGCACCAGCTACCAGTCCCTGCTGTCGGGTCTCGAACGCCTCGACGCGCAGGTTGGCCAGTTCGAAGCGCGCCGGCAGGATCTCGATGCGCAGCTCGCCAGCGGCGAGGAGAGCGAGGCCCAGCTGAAGGCCACGCTCGAAGTGGCGCTGCAGCGTCGCGTCGCGGTCGAAACCGAATTCTCGGCCGCGCGCCACGGGATGGAAGAGGTCGACGCGAACCTGCGTGGACTCGATGAGCGCCGGCTCGGCGCGGAGGGCGCGGTCGAGGCCGCGCGGTCCGCCCTCGAGAACGTGCGCTTCTCGGTGCAGGAACTCAAGCTGCGCCGCGAGACCTACCTGGAGCAGTTCACGCAGACCCGCCTCGAATTGCCGGTCGTCGTCGCCGCCCTGGTCGACGGGGCCAGCGTTCCGGCGTGGGAGCAGCGCCTGGCCGAGACCAGCGAGAAGATCGAGCGGCTCGGTGCAGTGAACCTCGCGGCGATCGACGAGTTCGCCGAACAGAGCGAGCGCAAGGAATACCTCGACCGCCAGTTCGCCGACCTCAACGACGCGCTCAACACGCTCGAGGATGCGATCCGCAAGATCGACCGTGAGACGAAGTCGCGCTTCCAGGATACTTTCGACCGCGTGAACGCCGGCCTGGGCAAGAAGTTTCCGCGCCTGTTCGGCGGCGGCCAGGCTTATCTCGAGCTCGTCGGCGACGACGTGCTCGAGGCCGGTGTCGCGATCATGGCGCGTCCGCCAGGCAAGCGGAACAGCTCGATCAGCATGCTGTCCGGCGGCGAGAAGGCGCTCACGGCGGTCGCGCTCGTATTCTCGATCTTCGAACTCAACCCCGCGCCGTTCTGCCTGCTGGACGAAGTCGACGCGCCGCTCGACGAGAACAACGTCGGCCGGTTCTGCGACATCGTCCGCGAGATGTCCGACCAGGTGCAGTTCATCTTCGTCACGCACAACAAGACGACGATGGAGCTTGCCAACCAGCTGCTCGGCGTTACCATGAACGAGCCCGGCTGCTCGCGCCTCGTCGCTGTCGACGTCGACGAAGCCGTGCGCATGGCGGCAATGTGAGTCACGCAAGGAAGCCTGCGATTCGATGAACGAACTGCGCTGGATCCTGCTCGCCGCCGGGGTGCTGCTCATCGCCGGCCTGTACCTGTGGGGCACGCGTACCCGCTGGCAGGGGCGAGGCGAGACCGAAGGCTCGCGGCGTCCCGCCGTCTTCACGGGCGGCGCCAGGGGTTTCGAGACCGCAGCACCGGTGCCGCTCGACGACGTCGATGCCGACAGCGAAGAACCTGGATTCCTGGTCGAAGCTCGTGCGGAGGGTCGCGTCGAGCCAGGCTTCGGCCAGGACGAAGTCGACACGCTCGATGCGCCGGCACCGCGCCGCGCTGATTTCGACGACGACAGCGTGTTCGAAACTCCTGCGATCGGGCGGCGCGAGCCCACGCTGTCCTCGACGCGGACCGATTCAGTGCCGACACTGCGACCGGAGCCGACGTTGCGTGTCGAGCCCACGTTGAGCACGCGCCCGCTCGAAGAGCCCGGGCCACCAGAGGCCGTGCCTGGCGAAGCGCCGGCACCGGCGCCGCGCAGGGCGCAGAAGATCCTTGCCATCCGCGTAACGGCTGCGGCGCCCGCGCGCTTCGACGGCACGGAATTGCTCGCCGCGTTGCGCTCGGAAGGCCTGGGATTCGGTCGCTACGAGATCTTCCACCACCTGCATGACGACGGCCGGCCGATCTTCAGCGTCGCCAGCCTGCGCGAGCCGGGCACGTTCGACATCGAGGCGATGCCGACCACGTACTACCCCGGCGTTGCCATGTTCGCGGTGCTGCCCGGTCCGGTGCCGGCGGCCGAAGCCTTCGACGAGATGATTTTTGCGGCCCGCGCCCTGGCCACGTACCTGAACGGTTCGCTGACCGACGAGCGCGGAGCGCCGCTCACGGCACTGCGCGTCGGCCGGCTCCGCGAGGAAGCGCTCGAGTTCGAGCGCGGCGCCGGTTCGAGCTGAGGCCAGGTCATGGCGACGTCCCGCGAGATGGCGAGACGGGCCCGCGAACTGCGCGAGCTGATCGAGAATCACAACTACCGTTACTACGTTCTCGATGATCCGCAAGTATCGGACGCCCAGTTCGACGCGTTGATGCGGGAGCTGCGGCAGATCGAATCCGCCCATCCCGAACTGGCCGATCCCGATTCGCCCACGCAGCGGGTCGGTGGCCAGGCCTCGCGTGAGTTCCGCGAAGTCGTGCACGCGGTGCCGATGCTGTCGCTCGACAATGCGTTCAGCGAGCAGGACATCCTCGATTTCGACCGGCGGGCGCGCGAGCGCCTGGACGTGGCAGCGATCGCGTACTCGGCCGAGCCGAAGATCGACGGCCTGGCGATCACGCTGCATTACCAGCAGGGCAGGCTGGTCCAGGCGGCGACGCGCGGCGATGGCTCCCGCGGCGAGGACGTCACGGTCAACGTGCGCGCCATCCGTTCGGTTCCCATCCAGCTGCGCGGCAGGCATCCACCGGCGGTGCTGGAGGCGCGTGGCGAGGTCTTCATGACCCGGAAATCGTTCGAGGCTTTGAACCGTCGCCAGTCCGAGCGTGGCGACAAGACGTTCGCCAACCCGCGCAATGCGGCCGCAGGCAGCCTGCGCCAGCTCGACCCGACGATCACGGCAGAGCGCTCGCTCGACCTGTTCTTCTACGGGGTCGGCGCGACCGAAGGCTGGAGGGTGCCACCGCGGCACAGCGAACTCCTTGCCGCCTTGCGCGACTTCGGCCTGCGCACCTGCCCGGAAATCGACGTGGTCGACGGAGTCGAGGGCTGCCTCGCGTACTACCGGCGGATCGGCGGGCGTCGCGACAAGCTTGCCTACGACATCGACGGCGTGGTCTACAAGGTCGATCGCCTGGACTGGCAGCGCGACCTCGGATTCGTGGCGCGGGCGCCGCGCTGGGCCGTCGCGTACAAGTTTCCGGCGCAGGAAGAGACGACCGTCGTGCACGACGTCCAGTTCTATGTCGGTCGCACCGGTGCGCTCACGCCCGTGGCGCACGTCGTGCCCGTTTTCGTCGGCGGCGTGACGGTCAGCAACATCACCCTGCACAACATGGACGAAGTGGCGCGCAAGGACGTGCGCATCGGCGACACGGTCGTCGTGCGCCGGGCCGGTGACGTGATCCCCGAGATCGTGCGGGTGATCCCGGAAAAGCGACCGCACGATGCGCGCAGCGTGAAATTGCCGGCGCGGTGTCCGGTCTGCAACTCGCACGTCGACCGTACCGAAGGCGAAGCCGTCGCGCGCTGTTCCGGCGGGCTCGTCTGCGCCGCGCAGCGTCTCGGCGCGATCCGTCATTTCGCGTCACGCCGCGCGATGGATGTGGACGGTCTTGGCGAGCGCCTGGTCGAGCAGTTGATCGAGAGCGGTCGCGTCGCAACGCCGGCCGACCTCTACACCCTGACGGTGGCGGAGGTTGCTGAACTGGAGCGCATGGGCCCCAGGTCGGCGGCCAACCTGGTCGCCGCGCTCGCGAAGAGCAAGCAGACGACACTGCCGCGATTCCTGTATGCGCTCGGAATCCGCGACGTGGGTGAGGCTACGGCGCTCGCGCTCGCCGAGCATTTCGGCGACCTGGATCCGTTGCAGGCGGCGTCGTTCGAAGAGGTCCAGGAGGTGCGCGACGTCGGCCCGGTCGTCGCAGGGCACGTGCGTGAATTCTTCGCCGAGGAGCGTAATCGACTCGTAATCAAGAACCTGCGCGCGGCGGGCGTAACTTGGCCTGTCATCGAACGCGCGGTGACCGTGGCCGAAGGTCCACTGACTGGCCAGGTGGTCGTGATCACCGGCACGCTGGCGACGATGTCGCGCGAGCAGGCGAGGGAAGCCGCGCGAGCGGCAGGGGCGACCGTAACTGATTCCGTGTCGAAAAAGACCACGCTGCTGGTTGTCGGCGCGGACGCCGGCTCGAAGCTCAAGAAGGCGCAGGACCTCGGGGTCCGCATCGCCGACGAAGCCGAATTCCGGCAGTTGCTCGATCGCAGCGGGCCGGCGCGATGACGCCGGGCGCGGGCTGAAGCGATGCTGCGTTACGCGCTCGGTCGCTTGCTCGGCATCGTGCCAACGTTGCTCGTGATCGTCACGGCGGCGTTCTTCGTCATGAGGCTGGCGCCGGGCGGGCCATTCGACGAGGAGCAGGCGATCCCGCCAGAGATCGAGGCGAACCTGCAGGCGGCCTATGGCCTCGATCAGCCGGTCCTGGTGCAATACGGCCGCTACCTGCAAGGCCTGGCGCACGGCGATCTCGGTCCGTCGTTCAAGTACAAGGATTACCGCGTCTCGGAACTCATCGCGCGTGGCTTGCCGGTCACGCTGACGGTCGGGACGCTGGCACTGCTGCTCGCGCTCGCGCTCGGTGTGCCGCTGGGGCTTGCCGCCGCATTGCGTCATGACACCGCGCTGGATCACGCCGTCATGACCGTCGCGCTCGCCGGTATCGCCATTCCGGGATTCGTGCTCGCCCCGGTGCTGGCGCTGTTCTTTGGCGTCAAGCTCGACTGGCTGCCGGTGGCGGGCTGGGAGCCGGGCAGCGTGCAGCACATGGTCCTGCCGGTCGTCACGCTGGCGCTGCCGTTCGTCGCCTACATCGCGCGCCTCACGCGCGGCAGCCTGCTCGAGGTGCTGCAGGCGCCGTACCTGCGTGCCGCGCGTGCCAAGGGCCTCGATCGCAACGCGCTGATCCGCCGCCACGCGCTGAAGCCGACGCTCCTGCCGGTCGTGAGCTTCCTCGGGCCGGCCGCGGCGGCGCTGCTGACGGGCTCGCTTGTCGTCGAGCAGGTATTCGGCCTGCCTGGCGTGGGACGGTATTTCGTGCAGGGTGCGATCAATCGCGACTACACGCTGGTGATGGGCATGGTGATCTTCTATGCCGCGCTGATCCTGCTGCTGAACCTCGCGGTCGACCTGCTGTACGGCTGGCTCGATCCGAGGATCCGGCATGGTTGAGGTCGCGCCCGCCGACGCCCGCAGACAGGGCCTGTGGGGCGACGCCTGGCAACGCCTCAAGCGCAGCCGCGCGGCGATCGTGGCCGCGTCGCTGCTGCTGCTCGTTTGCGCGCTGGCGCTCGTCGGCCCATGGCTCAGTCCATACACGGTCGAGCAGGTCGACTGGACCCAGGCGACGCTCGCAACGCCGCCGTCGCTTGCGCACGGTCACTGGTTCGGCACCGACGCCAACGGCCGCGACCTGTTCGCGCGCGTCTGGGTCGGCGCGCGCGTGTCCCTGCTCGTGGCGCTGCTCGCGACCATCGTCAGCGTCGTCATCGGCGTTGCGTGGGGCGCGACGGCGGGTTACCTGGGCGGGCGCGTGGACGGCTGGATGATGCGGTTCGTCGACGTTCTCTACGCGCTGCCGTACATGTTCTTCGTGATCATCCTGACCGTCGTGTTCGGCCGCAGCCTGGTCCTGATCTTCCTCGCGATCGGCGCCGTCGGCTGGCTGACGATGGCGCGCATCGTGCGCGGCCAGGCGCTCGCCCTGCGAAGCCGCGAGTTCGTCGAGGCCGCGATCGCCCTCGGCTTGCCGCCCGCCACGATCATCGCCCGTCACATCGTGCCGAACGTGCTCGGCACGGTGATCGTGTATGCGACGCTCACGGTGCCGCAGGTGATCCTCTTCGAGAGCTTCCTGAGCTTCCTCGGCCTCGGCGTGCAGGAGCCGCTCACGAGCCTGGGCCGGCTCGTGGCGGAGGGTGCGCTCGAAATGGAGTCCTCGCCGTGGCTGCTGCTGGTGCCCTCGACCGTGCTCGCCATCGTGCTGCTGTGCCTGAACTTCCTGGGGGACGGGCTGCGCGACGCGCTCGACCCGAGGCAACGACGATGACCAGTGCGCCGTTGCTGCGCGTGCGCGACCTGGGCGTGGATTTCTCCACGTCGCAGGGCGCGGTGCAGGCGGTGTCCGGCGTTTCGTTCGACGTTCGTGCCGGTGAATGCCTTGCCGTCGTCGGTGAGTCGGGGTCCGGCAAGACCCAGGTGCTGCTGGCGTGCCTGGGCCTGCTCGCGTCGAACGGCACGGCACGAGGATCCGCCCTGTTTGCAGACCGGGAACTGATCGGTGCGGGCGAACGCTCGCTCAATGCGGTGCGCGGCACCGGCATCGGCTTGCTGACGCAGGACCCGCTGAGTTCACTCACGCCGCACCTGCGCATCGAGACGTTGCTGACCGAAGGCCTGCTCGATCGCGGTCTTGCCACTCGCGCTGCCGCCCGTGAGCGCGCGCTGCAGGCGCTGCGCGACGTGGAGATCGCCGATCCGGAGTCGCGCCTGCGGCAGTATCCGCACGAACTGTCCGGCGGCATGCGCCAGCGCGTCGCGCTCGCGGCTGCCCTCATGTGCGGTCCGCAGCTGCTGTTCGCGGACGAGCCGACCACCGCGCTCGACGTCAGCGTGCAGGCACGAGTGCTGGAACTGCTCGCGCTCGTGCGCAGCCGTGGCGTCGGCATGTTGCTCGTCACGCACGATCTCGGCGTGGTCGCGGGGCTCGCGGATCGGGTCGCGGTCATGTACTCGGGCCGGATCGTCGAGACCGCGACCACGGACGAGTTGTTCCGCGCACCAAAGCATCCTTACACGGCGGCGTTGCTGGCGGCCGTGCCGCGACTGCACGGCGTGGCTCAGTCGCGGCTCGTCGGGATCGCGGGGGATCCGCCACAACCGTCGGCGCGTCCGCCGGGTTGCGCGTTTGCGCCGAGGTGCGGGCGGGCGGTCGATCGATGCAGCGATTCGCGCCCCGAACTGACAGCGAGCGCTGAAGTCAGTCCATTGACGACCGCGCAGGGCGACTCGATGGACGGACGAGCGTGGCCCATCACCGCGGTCGCGTGCCATCGGCCGTTGCAGGATCGGGCGGAGATTGCATGAGCACCGGCTTGCTGCTGCTGCTGCCGCACGACAGGGAGATCGCGTGAGCACGACGTCGACCCTGTTGCAGGTGGAGCGGGTCAGCGTGCGCTATACGCTGCGGGGTGCCGGGCTGCTCGCGCCGGCACGCGCGCTGGAAGCGCTGTCCGACGTCTCCATCGCGATTCCCGAAGGCGGCCGGCTCGGCGTCGTCGGTGAGTCCGGGTCGGGCAAATCGACGCTCGCGCGGGTCCTGCTCGGGCTCGTGCGCGCGCAGGCAGGGCGAGTGGCGTGGGAAGGTCGCACGGTCGATTACGACGACGCGACGGCGATGCGCTCGCTGCGGCGCGAGCTGCAGGTGGTTTTCCAGGACCCGTTCGGCAGCCTCGATCCACGCATGACGGCGGGGCAGGTGGTCGGCGAGGCATTGCAGGCGTTGGCCGGTCCGGTGGCTACGGTCGCGGCACAGGACCGCATTCGGGCGGCGTTGTCGGAGGTCGGGCTCGCGCCGGCTTTCGCCAACCGCTACCCGCACGAAATGAGCGGCGGGCAGTGCCAGCGGGTCGCGATTGCACGCGCGATCGTCGCGCGACCGCGCCTGCTCGTCTGCGACGAGGTCGTGAGCGCGCTCGACGTGTCGGTGCAGGCCCAGATCGTCAACCTGCTGCACGAGCTGAGCGAGCGGTACCAGATGTCGCTGCTCTTCATCAGTCACAACCTCGCCGTGGTGCGGCATCTCTGCGACGACGTCGCCGTGTTGTGCCAGGGGCGGGTGGTGGAGCAGGGTAGTCGTGACGCCATCTTTGGCGACCCGCAGGTGCAGTACACGCGCGAACTGCTGGCGGCCGTGCCTGAGCCGAATCCGACGTTGCAGCGGGCTCGTATCGCGTTGGCGGTGAACGTGAGCCGGGTGAAGCGATAGAAGGCGGCGTGTTCGGTGTCTTTTCCGGCCCGCGGAAAGGCAGATACGCGGGCCGGAAAAGACACCGAACCCACCGCTCGAAACGCAGCGCGTGAGCTCGTTCCCGCCGTTGGCGGGAAACACGCACGGCGCCCGCAGCCTGAACCGGATTCGAATCAGACGGTCGATTTTACCAATCGGAGGCTCCGCAACCCGGTAGCGTGTAGCGGTTCCTATTACGGACTGACGGCGCCACAACCACGTATCCGCGCACGGCCCTGCGAGCCGGGTGTGGCTGGTGACGCTGAACCTGGTTGATGTCGCTTGCGCCGTGCGACGTTTTCGGTCCTCGAAAACGAGCGCAGGCGCGGCCTCGCGAGCGGTCGATCCAGTGGTTCTTCCCGAGCGCGTGTCTGTCTTTCCGCGCCCGGGAAGAACCACTGGGTCGGCCGCCGGGACTTCGGCGCCGAATGCCGCTTTACAGACCGGAAAACACCCTGAGGACCGTAGGGAAATCCCGCGGTTGGAATCCGTCCAGCGCTGTGGTTATCTGCGAACTTGATTGTTGCGCCAGCGAGGCGCAGCGACGGAGCGACGCATGCACATGGAACTTGGCCTGCTGGTGCTGACGGCCGTTTCGATCGGCTTCGTCCACACCGTGCTCGGGCCCGACCATTACCTGCCGTTCGTCGCGATGTCGGCGGCACGCAACTGGACGCGCCGCAAGACCATGCTCGTCACCGCGTTCTGCGGCGCCGGACACGTGCTCGGCTCCATCGTCATCGGCTTCATCGGCATCGCGATCGGCGCGTCGCTGCACCGCCTGCAGTGGCTCGAGGGCCTGCGGGGCGACCTCGCGGCCTGGGCGCTGATCGCATTCGGTCTCGTCTACATGGCATGGGGACTCAAGCAGGCCTGGCGCAGCCGGAAACACTCTCACGAACACGTCCACGCGGACGGCACGCGCCACCGGCACGTGCATGGCCATCACACGCAGGACGAACATGCCCACGTCCACATCCAGCTCGACACCGACAACGTCCGCAGCATCACGCCGTGGGCGCTGTTCGTGATCTTCATCCTGGGCCCTTGCGAGACGCTGATCCCGCTGCTGATGTATCCGGCCGCCCAGCACAGCTGGTGGGGGCTCACGGCGGTGGTCCTGGCCTTCGCGACGGCGACGATCGCTACGATGATGGCGGTCGTCTACCTCGCCACGCGCGGCCTGGAACGCCTCCCGCTGGCCCCGGCCGAGCGGTACGTCCACGCCCTGGCCGGCGCTGCCCTAAGCCTTTGTGGAGTGGGCATCGTCCTCGGCCTCTGACTGGTGCGATAATCGCCAGACGCTTTCCCGCCAGGCATCGCGACCATGTCCACACGCTCCGTCCGGCCGAGCCCCGGCCTCGCCAACGTCCGCTACGAGATCCGCGGCAAGCTTGCGCGTCGCGCCCAGGAAATGGAGCGCATGGGTTACGACATCGTCTCGCTCAACATCGGCAACCCGGGCGCCTTCGGCTTCCGCACGCCGGAGACCATGCGGCTTGCGATGATCGAGAACCTGCGCGCGGCCGAGGGCTACTGCCACCAGAAGGGCATCTTCCCGGCACGCGAGGCCGTGGTGATGCAGCAGCAGGAGCGCGGCATCCGCGGCGTCACGGCCGACGACGTCTTCATCGGCAACGGCGTCAGCGAACTGATCGACCTCACGCTGCGGGCGCTGCTCGCTGCTGACGAGGAAGTGCTCGTCCCGAGCCCCGACTACCCGCTCTGGACCGCCGCGGTGAACCTGAACCGTGGCCGCGCCATCCACTATCCGTGCCGCCCGGAGCGTGGCTTCGTGCCGGACCCGGAAGAAATCGAGTCCCTGATCACGAAGCGCACGCGCGCCATCGTCGTGATCAACCCGAACAACCCGACGGGTGCGGTCTATCCGCGGGAAGTGCTCGAGGCGATCGCGCGCGTCGCGGAGAAGCACCACCTGGTGATATACGCCGACGAAATCTACGACCAGATGACGTATGACGGCGCCGAGTTCGTGCCGATGGCCACGCTGGCACAGCACACGCTCTGCTGCACCATGAGCGGCCTGTCGAAGGTCTACCGGGCCTGCGGCTATCGCGTGGGCTGGGCCGTGTTCTCGGGAGACCTCGAGAACGCCCGTGAATACCTGTCGGCGCTCGAGCTCCTGTCGTCACTGCGCCTCTGCAGCAACGTCGCCGGCCAGTGGGCCGTGCAGACGGCGCTCGGCGGTTACCAGAGCGTCAGGGAGCTGGTTCGTCCCGGCGGACGCCTGTACGAGTCCCGCAAAGCCATCGTGGACGCCGTGGCGCGCAGCAAGTACCTGCGGCTCACCGTGCCGCGCGGTGCGATGTACGGCTTCGTAGGCGTCGACACGCAGCGTCTGCCGGGCTTCGACGACCGCCGGTTCGCCATGGACCTGCTCGAGCACAAGCACGTCCTGGTCGCCCCGGGCACCAGCTTCAACGTGGCGTACAACACCCATTTTCGCGTCACCAACCTGCCGGAACCCGAGGTGCTGTCCGACGTATTTGGCCGGATGGAAGAGTTGCTCGATAATTACGCGGCCGGCGACGAACCCGTTTCGCGGTCGACGCCGCTGCGGGCGGTCGAGGCCTGACCTCGTGCAGGTTATTAGGTATATCCGGTAAATACCTGAGCTATAAAGGGAAAATAGCCGTCTCGTCCGACGAGCTCCTGGCCGGCACGACCTACGTCGCGCCCACTCGCCGCCTCGCCCATTTCCTGCGCGCCCGCCACGACGCGGCCTGCCAGGCCCGGGGCCTGGGCGTCTGGCAGACGCCGGATGTGGTCACGTGGCCCGAACTGCTGCGTCGCCAGTTCGACGTCGACCGCGCGGCAGGCCGGACGACTGCCCGCTGGCTCGACACGAGCCACGGCCTGATCGCGTGGGAGCAGATCGTCCGCCGCGACGTGGACCTGCGGCCGGTCCTGCTGCCGTCCGGTCTCGGGGCGGTAGCGCAACACTCCTGGGAACTGCTCCATGCCTACCGTATCCCCGTCCGGGCCCTGGCCGGGGACGAAGGCCCGGAGGTCCAGGCGTTCGCCCGCTGGGCGGCGGAATTCGGCCGGTGGCTGGAGCAGGGCGGCTGGCTCGATCCCGCCCTGGCTTCGCTGTCGGTCGGTCCGTTGCCCGCCGACACGCCGGTCGAATTCGTCGGCTTCGACCGCTGGACGCCGGCGCAGGCGGCGTTCATCGAACGGGTCGCGGGCCAGGGCGCGCGCGTCGCGGTGCGTCCAGCCGTACCGGCGGATGCGCCCCTCGACGCCCGCGCCGTCGAGTGCAACGACTTCGACGCCGAACTCGATACCGCCGCGCGCTGGGCCGCGCAGCGGTTGCAGGAGCAGCCGGACGAACGACTGGCCCTGATCGTGCCGCAGCTCGCTCGTGAGCGCGCGCGCGTTCGCCGCGTGCTCGACCGCGTGCTCGTTCCAGCCGGTGCGTTCACCGGCGGGCCTGTGCCCGAATCGATGGCCTATGAACTCGCGGCTGCGCGACCGTTGCTGGAGCGACCGGTGGTGTCTGCGGCACTCGACTGGATCGCTGCCTGCATTGCCACTCCCGAACTGTCGGCGGCCGGCGCGCTGCTGCGCGGCGCACACGACGGAGCTGCGGCCAGCGAGTCGTACGCGCGCGCCGAACTCGACGTGATGCTCCGCAAGTCCGGCGTTCCGCAGGCCGGCCTCGATTACCTGGCGCGCGAGGCTCGCGCTCACGGTTGTCCCGCCACCGCGGCGCAGCTGCAGGCAGCAGCAGCGCGCGCACGAACCTGGACGGGATCGCGACTGCCGAGCCAGTGGGCACCCGAGTTCTTCGAATTGCTGCGCGCAGTCGGCTGGCCCGGTCCCGATCCCGCCAGCGCCGAGCACCAGGCCGTGCAGCGTCTGCAATCACTGCTCGGCGAATTCGGGGCGAGCGATGACGTCGCCGGTCCGCTGCGAGTGTCGGTCGCATTCGCACACTTGCGCGAACTGGCCGCCGGGACTGCGTTCGAACCGCAGGAGATCGCGGCTCCGCTGCTGGTGATCGACCCGGAAACGGCGCTCGGCATGCACTTCGATGCGATCTGGGTGTGCGGACTCGATGCTGCGCGCTGGCCGCCACCGGCGAACCCGGACCCGTTCCTGCCGCGCGAGTTGCAGGCGAGGCAGGGGGTCCCCGGAGCGACGGCAGCGCTGTCCGAGCAGCAGGCCCGACGCACGCTGCAACGACTCGTGGTCGCGGCGGCCACGGCAATCTGCAGCGTGTCGCGCTTCGAGGACGAAGCGCCGTTGCTGCCGAGCGCGCTGGTCACTGGCCTGCCGCGCCTCGACTCGATTCCCTTGTGGCCCGGGGCACAGGCGTCGTCGGCGCAATTCGATGCGCGTCCCGCTCTCGACACGCTGCTCGATGGGTCGCTTCCCGCGTTTGCCCGGCAAGAGGTCGTGAAGGGCGGCAGCCGGCTGTTCGAATTGCAGGGCGCGTGCCCGTTCCGTGCCGCCGTCGAATTGCGCCTGGGCGGCGTCGAACTCGAGAACCCGGCCGCGGGCATCGCCGCCACCGAACGCGGCAGGCTCGCGCATGCCGTGCTGCAGGCTTTCTGGAACGAGGTACGCGAGCAGGCCGTGCTGCTGGCGATGTCCGCCGGGCAGCGCGTCGCGACCCTGCGCACGCACGTGCAGGCGGTGCTGGCGCCGCTGCGTGCGACGGCCGACGAAGTCGGCATGCGCTTGCTCGACCTCGAGGAACGCTGGCTCGCGGCGCGCGTGCTCGAGCTGTTGCAGCAGGACGCGGAGCGCGCACCGTTCACGGTCGAGCTGGTCGAGGATGCGCGCGTGATCGACGTGGGAGGCGTGCAGACGAAGATCGTGCTCGACCGTGTCGATCGTCTCGCGGACGGCACGCTGGCTGTCATCGACTACAAGACCGGTGCGGGCGCGAAGCCCGCCGCGTGGATGGGCGAGCGCCCGGAACTGCCGCAGCTGCCGCTCTATGTGCGTGCGGTCGGCCAGCACGATGTCGGCGCAGTCGCGTTCGGCATCGTCTGCAAGGGCAGCACCGGCTACCGCGGCTTCGCGCGGGAAGGCGCGGTGTTCCCTCAACTCAAGGCGTTCGATGCGGCCAGGGCTCCGTTCAAGGACTACGCGAGCTGGGACGACCTGCTGCAGGCCTGGAACACGCGCCTGGAGTCGCTGGCGAGGGAGCACGCCCAGGGCGACGCACGACTCGCGCCGAATCCGGCCAGGGCGTGCCGCTACTGCCACCTGCCCGGGGTCTGTCGTTCGGCACAGGCGCTCCAGGAAGCCGAGGAGGGCGACGATGCAGCCGTCTGACCTGCTGCAGGCTGACCGTGAGGCGCGCGCGAAGGCGTTGCGGGTCGACCGCAGCTTCATCGTCCAGGCGCCGGCGGGCTCGGGCAAGACCGAGCTGCTCACGCAGCGCTTCCTCGCGCTGCTCGCCGTCGTGGACCGGCCCGAAGCGCTGCTGGCCATCACGTTCACGCGCAAGGCCGCAGCGGAGATGCGCAACCGCATCCTGGAGTCGCTGCGCCAGTGCGAGGACCCGCGGGCGCAACTGCGCGACGAGACGCGCGACCTGGCCCGTCGCGTGCTCGACGTCGATGCCCGCAACGACTGGGGCCTGCTGCGCAATCCGAGCCGGCTCCGTGTGCTCACCATCGATGCTCTCAACCAGTCGCTCGCACGGCGCCTGCCGGTGCTCTCGGGACTCGGCGCAGGCCTGGGCATCGACGAGGACGGCCTCGAGCTGTACGAGGAAGCCGCCGAACGCTTGCTCGCGCACCTGCCGTCGGACGATCCGCGCGTCGCGGAAGCGATCGCCATCCTGCTCGAGCACCTCGACAACAACGTCGGCAGGCTCATCGGGCTGGTGAGCGGCATGCTCGCGCGTCGCGAGGCGTGGCTGCCGGTCCTCCCCGCGGACGTGGCGGATTACGGGCAGGAAGGCGCGGCGCGGCGCGAACTCGAGGCGGGTCGCGCCGACATCGTACGCGGCCACCTGTCGTCCCTGCGCGAGGCCTTTCCCGCGGCGCTGCTCGCAGACGCCTGCCGCCTTGCGCGTGGTGCGGCGAGCGTGTTGCGCGACAGCGGCAACGGCGACTCGCCGATCCTGGCATGTGGCAGCGGCGTCCCGGGCACCGCCCTGGCCGACGTGCCGCACTGGCAGGGACTCGCGGAGTTCCTGCTGACCGCCGAGGGCAAGGCGCGCAGGAGCTTCAACAGCAACGTGGGCGTTCTGGCGCAGGACCGGAAGCGCCCGGAACTCGCCGAGGTCAAGGCGCGCATCCTCGAGCTGGCGGACGAGTTCGCGCGGCAGGAGGAACTCTGCGAGCCGCTGCACGCTACGCGTGCACTGCCCCCGCGCGAGTACCAGGATCCCGAGTGGACCGTGCTCAAGTCGCTGCTGCTCGTGCTGCGACTCGCGGCCGGCGAACTCAAAGCGGTGTTCGCCGCCCGCCGGACGGCGGATTATCCCGAGTTCGCCGCGGCGGCGCGGCACGCGCTCGGTTCACCCGACGCGCCGACTGACACCGCGCTCGCCCTCGATGCGCGGCTGCGCCACGTGCTGGTCGACGAGTTCCAGGACACATCGGAAGCGCAGGTGCAGCTGCTGCAGAGCCTGACGGCGGGCTGGGAGCGCGGCGACGGCCGCACGCTGTTCCTGGTCGGCGATCCCATGCAATCGATCTATCGCTTCCGCAACGCGGAAGTCGGACTGTTCCTCGACGTACGCGACCGCGGCCTCGGCGACGTCGAACTCGAGCCGCTGACCCTGCGCGTGAATTTCCGTTCGACGCGACCGCTCGTGCAGTGGGTCAACCAGAGCTTCACGCGCGTGCTGCCGCCGCGTGACGACGTGTTGCGCGGCGCGGTGAGCTATGCGGAATGCGTGGCGGCGCCGCTGGCGGCCGACGAAGGGGGCGTGCACGTCCACGCGCTGCTGCGCCGCAGCCGGCGATTCGAGGCCCGGACCGTTGCCGACATCATCGAGCGACGCCACGCGGAGAAACCCGACGCGCGCGTCGCGGTCCTCGTGCAGGGCCGCAGCCACCTGCTCGACATCGTGGCCGAACTCGCGCGGCGCGGCATCCGCTTCCAGGCGACCGACATCGATCCGCTGGGAGCGCGTCCAGCGGTGCTCGACCTGCTGGCGCTGACCCGCGCGCTGGCGCACCTCGGCGATCGTGCCGCCTGGATCGGCGTGCTGCGCGCGCCGTGGTGCGGCCTGACCCTGGCCGATTGCCTGTCGCTGCTCGGAGGCGACCGGCACGCGTCGGTCCCGCGCCTGCTGCGCGAAGCATCACTGCGGCAGCAACTCGGAGCCGGGGCACGGCGCCGGCTCGAGCGTTGCCTGCCGGTGCTGGAACAGGCCCTCGACGAAAAGCGGCGGATCGGGCTGCGCGACTGCGTCGAACGCGCCTGGCATGCGCTCGGTGGCCCGGCAACGCTCGGCAACGAGCGGGAACTCGCGGAGGCGCGCGCCTATCTCGATGCGCTCGGCGACGTGGAAGACGAGGCGCCCGGCGCGCCGGTGGATCTCGCCCGGCTCGGCGCAGCATTGCTCGAGCTGTATGCGCCCGCGCAACCGCGGCCGGACACGTACGTGGAACTGCTGACGATCCACAAGTCGAAGGGCCTGCAGTTCGACACGGTGATCGTGCCGGGCCTGGACCGGGTCGGCGCATCCGATGCACCGCCGCTGCTGCGCTGGCTCAAGGTGCCGCGGCGCGACGGGCACCAGCTGATCATCGCGCCCGTCGCCGAAACCGGCGCCGGGGAAGGGAATCCCCTGTACCAGTGGCTCGGCCGCCTCGAGCGCGAAAAACTGCTGCAGGAGAAGCGCCGGCTGCTCTACGTTGCGGCGACGCGTGCCGAGCGGTCGCTGCACTTGCTCGGTTCGTGCGAAGTGATCGCCGACAGGAAGTCGGGTGAGTTGCGAGTGCGCGCGCCGGCGCAGGCCTCGGCGCTGGGCCTGCTGTGGGTCGAGCCGTCGCTGAGCGGCGCATTCGACCGCAGGCTCGCGGAGACGGGCGATATCGAGGGGGAGGAGGGACGCGTCATTGCGCGCGATCCCGTGCTGCGGCGCCTGCCCGACGACTGGCAGCGTCCCGAGGCGCCGATGGCGCCTCACGTCCAGGTTCGCAACCTCGTGCGCGCGACCGCAGCCACCGCGGTGGAGTTCGACTGGGTGACGGAGACTGCGCGCCACGTAGGCACCGTGGTGCACCGTGAATTGCAGCGCTTCGCGCGCGCCGGCGGCGCATTGCCCGGGGACGAGGCCGGCCGCCTCGCCGTGCAGCGACGTTACGCGGCGGAACTCGCCGAACTCGGCGTGCCGTACGAGCGCCGTACTGCTGCAGCAGCCAGGGTGCTGGAGGCGGTGCGGCGCACGCTCGCGGACGAACGTGGGCGATGGCTGCTGCAAACTGCGCATCGGGCCGCGCAATCGGAGCTGGCGCTCACCGGCGTCACCGACGCGGGCCTCGTCAGCGTCGTCATCGACCGGACCTTCGTGGACGAGACGGGCGTGCGCTGGATCGTCGACTACAAGACGAGCAGCCACGAGGGCGCGGGGCTCGACCAGTTCCTGGACAACGAACGCGAGCGTTATCGCGGGCAGCTCGAGCGTTACGCGCAACTCATGCGGGGCATGGGCGGGGAGCCGGTCCGGCTCGGGTTGTATTTCCCGCTGCTGTCCGCCTGGCGCGAGTGGGCGCCGGACGCGACGGCGTGATCAAAGCGTGCCGCCCACGCTGAACTGACGCCGGCCCGTCGCGTCGGCCGGGCCCAGCAGCTGCAACGAGCGCTCCATTGCCGGCGGCACGGGTCCGCGTGGCGCGAGCGTGCCTTCGAGGGCGAAGTTGCGTGCCCGGCTCAGCGTGAGCTGCGCATCGACCGAGTACGGGCCGTCCTTGTCATTGACCTGCGCCGTCAGGTTCGACGGATCCTGCGGTACCGAGAGCGATGGCTTCGGCCGTGCCGCAGGAAACACCGCGCGGAAACTGCCGACGGGCGCATTGCGCGGCGGCGGCGCCACCAGTCCATCGAGATCGAGCGAGCCCTCGAGGGTCGTGGGCCAGCCCTGTTGCAGGTCGATCGCAGCGAATTGCCCTGTCGCGCGGCCCTGCCAGCCTTGCGGCATGCCGAGCGGCAACGCATCGAGTGCCGCGAGCGGCAGCTCGAGTCGGACGGTCCGCAGTTTCACGTCCCGACCGGAGAACGACAGCTCGAAGTCCGTCGCGACGGCACCATCCGCGCGGGTGAGTTGCGCATGGCCGGCGATGCGGCCTGCCAGCAGTCGAGCCGGCGCAATCTTCCATTCGGCGTCGCCGATGGCGGCGCCACGCCACGACAGCGCCGTAGCTCGCCCGGACCAGAGTGAACCGCCAAACGCGCCGGCTTCGATGCCAGCCTTGCGCAGCGGACCGGCCGCCATGCCCGCCGGCAGCGTGACGAGTGCGAAGGCGAGCAGGGCGAGCCCGCCGAGCGAGATCAGCCACCCGGTACGCTGCATCACGGGGAACGTGCCGCGGGAGAGGATCGCGATCAGCCCGCTGCGCCTGCGAGCTGCAGGCTCAGCGTCGCGTTGACGAGGCCGGGTGCGGCGGCGGCACCGACGGTGGCGGATTCGATGCTCACGCCGTACTGCTGCTGCAGGTTGGCGAGCCAGGTGACGAGCGCATCGAACGACGCGCCCTCGATCCGCAGGCGCAGGCCGTTGTTGCCATCCGGGCTCTGATCGCGGAGCGAGGCGCCGATCCCGGCTTCCCGCGCCGTGCGGTCGACCAGCACGACCAGTGAATCGCCGCCGCCGCCGGCCTGCGCCACGCCCGCCGCGGCCATGGCCTGCGGCGCGGACGCCCGCATCCACGCCAGATCCGCCGTCTTCTGACCGACGCGTGAGGCCATCCGCTTGCCGGACGTCTGGAACGGCAGGACCAGCACGAGGTACACGAGTGCGACGCCGACGAGCGCGCCCGCGGCATAGACGAGGTTGCGCTCGCGCTCGCTCAGGTTGTCGAACCAGTCGCGGACGTTCATGCGGCCCCCAGGCGGACTTGCAGGCGGCCCTCGACCTGTTGATCTCGCGGGTTCGCGGATTGCAGTTCTACCTTCGCGCCATCACGGCTCATGGCCTGCTTGATGCCGTCGAGCGCTTCCACGTTCGGTGCGACGAGATGCAGTTCGAGCACCCCCGCGCGAAAGCTGATGGCTTCGACGCGCGTGGCCGGCGCCTGCGTAATGGCCTGTGCCAGCAACGAGATGGCCGGCAACAGGGCGCCGTTGCCGCCGCCGGCACGCGCCAGCACGCCCTGGATCTGCGCGCGCGGATCGACGATCGGTTGCCCCGGCAGGATCTGGTGGAACACTTCAGTGATCTGCGCGTCGAGCTGTTTCTCTGCCTGGTGCAGCCGCCAGAGCTTCAAGCCCTGCACGCCGATGAAGGCGACCAGCGTGGCGGCGGCGAGCGCGGCCGGCAATCGCCACTGCTGCAGCTGCAAGCCGAACGACGTCGGCGCCGCGTAGGCACCCTGCAGCAGGTTGATCGGCCTGGCGACCGGCACCTGCGCGGCCAGCAGGGGCAGCATGCCGTCGGGCAGCAGCTTGACCTGCAGCGTGGCAGTGCGCGTGCGCAGCCCTTCGATGGTGTCCCTGTGTGCCTCATAGTCGGCCGCAGACGCGTAGAGCGTGACGTGTTCGCCGGCTTCGGTCGGTGCGCCGAGCGCGAGTTCGAACGCGACCTGCAACGATCCGGCGTCGAGGGCGTACGCGGGTTGCGCCGGCCGGCTGACGTGCAGCATGCCTTCGTCGAGCACGAGCACCAACGCATTCGGCGCGGACGGGATCAACGAGGATTCGGCATAGGCCGCGTCCGGGCGGACGCCGGCGGCGTCCCACAGCGCCTGCCAGCGTTCGAGCGTCGAACGGGCCACGACAGCGACGGGCATGGCGCTCGACGATGCATCACGATGGCCGATGGCGAAGTGCAGGTTCTCGAGCTCGGAGGCGAGGTGTTCCTCGAGCGCGAACGGGATTGCCTGCGCGATGCGGGCCGCACCGCGGACCGGCGGCAGGTCGGGACGGGCCAGCGTGACATCGGCGGCCGGCAGGATCACCACGGTGCGTCGGGCCTGGGACAGGGAGAGCGCGTCGGCGATCGGGCCGCTCTGTACGCTGCCTGAACGGGCGCCGTTGGCGTCGACGATCAGCCAGGACGCTGGCGCGTCTTCGGGCGCCCGGAGACGGATCACCAGGGTTTCAGTCATACGGTCATTCGGCTCCGAAACTGCGCAGGACAGGTCGCACCGTTCCGGCCCCACCGCGCGCGAGGAGACTGTACAGGGTGAACTGGGTAGTGCCAATAGTGACCCATACGGTCGCACGGAAGTAAGTGCTTGATTCCGAAAGTGTGTCCTTGATCTGATCGTAGTCGGCCTGGCCGAGCGTGCCGCGCAGCTCCTCGAGCGTCGGGAAGCAGGCGTCCTTGCGCCGCCTGGCCAGATCCTCGGGATTCAGGCTGAACTGCCGCTGCGACTCCGAGAGCGAGTCGAGCACGATGCCGGGCGCCGTGCAGACGTTCAGCCTGGTGCCGACCGGCAGGGCGGTAACGTACGGCTGCAGGCGGCGAAACTGCTCCGCGCCGAACTCCGGCAGCACCATGAGTTCGCTGGCGCGGGTGATCGGCATGTTGGCCGCGAGGTGCGGGGGATCGAGTCCCGTGTAGACCGCGTCTTCGGCGCCGTCGGGAAATCCGGGCTGCGTGTCGGCGTCGATCCAGTCCGCCATGGCGGCGGCCCACTTCGGTTCGATCTCGAGCATGCCGAGGATGCGTTCGAGCTGCTCGACCGCCTTGGCGTTGGTCGTGCCGTCGCTGAAGACGAGGTTGTTCAGGTTGAAGCGGCCCTGCAGGTCGTCGATGCGACCTTCGACCGTGCCGACGCCCTCGTCGATCGGCAGGGCCGACAGCGACTTGGCCCAGATCTCGCCGTAATGGTCGGTCTGCGAGTCCTGTGCGTCCTTGCGCAGGACGTCGGCGGCCCAGGCCTCGGCGCCGAGCGCGACTTCGAAGCCCTGGTCGAGCGCAAACAGGTTGGCGCTGCGACGCTGGTCGACCATGCCGCGGAACGTAACGTTGACCGCGAGGATCGTCGCGAGCGCAACGATCAGCACGGCCATGATCAGCGCGACGCCACGCTGGCGTGCCGGGAACGATGCGTGCTGCCGCCGTCGCATCAGCCCGTCACCTCGACGATGCGCTTGATTTCGCCCCAGTCCTCGAGGTCGAGCGTGACCTCGACCGCGGCCGGCCGCAGCCGTTCCTGCTCGACGGGGTTGCCGCCCAGCTGTGGCCAGCGGTCGACCCACTCCAGCGATGGCGACAGGAAGCGGAACGTCACCGAGCGCACGCCGCTCAGGAGCCGCACGCGCACGGGTTCGGCAGCCTGCGTGCGGTCTAGCACGCGCCAGTAGTCGCGCCAGAGGCCGTCCTGGTCCAGCCGATAGCCGACGCGCTGCAGTGTCGGACGCGGCAGGCCCGCGGTGTTCATCCAGCCGGACCGCGTGAACTCGACCCTGTACTCGACCGACTCGCCGGCCAGCACGGCGGGCACCCGCTGGTCGCCGATCGGCTCCCGGATCGGGCGCGGCTCGATCTGCGTGAGGTCCTGCGCCAGCGTCTGCACGGCGCGCTGCACCTCACGCACGCGTTCGAGACGCAACTGCTGGTACTCGGTCTGCTTCTGCAACTGCGTGTAACCCGACAGCGCCATTACGCCGACGAACGCGAAGATTGCGATCGCCACCAGCACTTCGAGCAGCGTGAAGCCGCGCGCACGGGCCGCAATGCCCGGGGGCCGGTGCGGCAATGGGCTGCGCCTCATTCTTCCGAGTCCGCCGGCAAGGCGGGTGGCTTGCCCGGAGGCTGACCGGGAGTCGGCGCGGACCCACCCGTATCTTCTTCCCCGCCATCGGTGCCAGGCGCGCCTGAGCCGGCCCATTGGGTGCCGCCCGCGCCGCCGCCGGCACCGCCCACGGCGTCGCCGTAGAAGCCTGAGACGTTGGCGAGCGGGGCGCCATCGGGCGTTTCTGCCCGGCGCACGGCGATGTCGATGCGCCGCAGGCTGGCGACCTGGGTCTGCGTGACCTGCATCGACCACTGCCATTGCTGGTCCGCGAATTCGACGCGGCCCGTCGATTCGGCGATGTCGGGCGGCGACGCCTGCAGGCGCCGCTCGGTCAGCACGTTCATGCCGATCCAATGCGCCAGCGTCTTGTCGCGCAGGTAAGTGCCGTTGCGCGCCGCCTGCGTCACGGCCTGGATTGCCGCGATCATGCCGAGCGCGACGATCACGAGCGCGGCCAGCACTTCGATCAGCGTGAAGCCTCGCTGGGCAGATGAGCCAGTGGCGGAGGTCTGCATCGTCAGCGCTTTTCGCGGATGTCGTCGTGCACTTCGATCTTGCCCTCGATAGTGCCGCTCACGCGGCGCTGCTCGTCGGTGCCGTCGCGTGCGAAGCCGACGTCGAACGGCACCTGTTCGCCCGAGGCCTGCAGGATCACCTGCGGCTGAATCGGGTCGCGCTCGGTCGCCGGCGCGCGTGGCTTCAACTGCACGTTGCGGTCCTCGAGCCGCAGCGAGAGCCGCAGGCCCTCGGGCATCGTGCGCGCGCGGAGCAGGGGGTCGTCCTCGACTGCGTTCCAGCGCTCGACGCGGCCGTCGTAAGCGAGGAACTCGTATCCCGTTTCGTCGAGCCGCAAGCCGATGTCGCGGCTCTGCAGGATGGCATCCTCCCGCGTCTGCAGCAGGATGGCCTGCAGGCGCTCGGCTTCCTGCTGCATCTCGTGATCGCCGCCGAGCACGTTGACGGAAATCACTGCCATCGAAGTGAGGATGCCGATGATGACGACGACGACGAGCACCTCGAGCAGCGTGAACCCCGAGGTGTGGCGTGCGGCCACGAGCCGCGGCACGGCGCTATTCGATGTTCCAGTTGCCGATGTCGGCATCGGGTCCTTCGCCGCCCGGCTGGCCGTCGGCCCCGAGCGTGTAGAGGTCGTAGTCGCCACGGGTGCCCGGCGCGATGTAGGCGTAGTCGTTGCCCCACGGATCCTTCTTCAGCCCGTCGATGTAGCCGCCGTCCTTCCAGTTCCGGATGTTCGGGTCCGCGGGGCGCGTGACCAGCGCCTGCAGGCCCTGCTCCGTGGTGGGGTAGCGGAAGTTGTCCATGCGGTACAGGTTGAGCGCCGTCTCGTAGGCACGGATGTCCTGCTTGGCCTTGGTGACGCGCGCATCGTCGATGCGGCGGATCACGTTCGGCGCGACCAGCGCGGCAAGGATGCCGAGGATCACGACGACGACCATGATTTCGATGAGCGTAAAGCCGCGCATGCGGCGCAATCCGGTAATTGTCATGTGCACTGCCGTGGTTGACGGTAAATTTCGCTGATCATAGCAAACCCATGCTGCTGGAGCCGGCGCACGCATGAACCTGGGACGTCTCTCGCAACTGTTGCAACTGGCGCAGCTCGGCGCACGCGCATGGCGCGCCCCGCTCGTGCTCGCGCTCGCGCTCGTCGCGGTCCAGCTGCTCGGCGCGCAGGCGCGGGATATCCTGCCGTATGATCGCGCCGCCATCCTGACCGGTGGCGAATACGCGCGGCTCGTCACCGCCCATTTCTTCCATCACGACCTGGCGCACCTCGCCTGGAACCTCGTCGGCCTCGCGCTCGTCGCCGCGCTTTTCGCGCGCGAATTCGATTTCCGCGGCTGGATCGTCATCCTCGTCGCTTCGACCGTCGCGGTCGATCTCGGGTTCCTCGTATTCGAGCCGCAACTCGCGTGGTACGTGGGTTTTTCCGGTGTCCTGCACGGCCTGATGGCGGCGGGGCTCTGTGCCTGGCTGTGGCGCACGCCCGATGCCATCACCGCGCTGGTGGCGGGGCTGTTTGCGCTCAAGCTGGGCTGGGAGCACCTGGCGGGCCCGCTGCCGTTCACGGCCTCGACGCTGGCGATACCAGTCATCCACGAGGCTCACACCTATGGCGCGATCGGTGGCACGGCGGCGGCGCTGTGGATGTTGTGGCGGCAGCGCCCTGCGGCGCCATCGCTATAATCGCACGCGGGCATCAAGATTGGCCGCTGGACGGCCGCCAGGGGAACATTGCCGATGACACTCGCTTTCGTCTTTCCGGGGCAGGGGTCCCAGTCGGTGGGCATGCTCGCCGAGCTCGGCGCCGCGGAGCCCATCGTGCGCGCCACTTTTGCCGAAGCGAGCGAGGTGCTCGGCTACGACCTCTGGGCACTCTGCCAGGACGGGCCCGAGGCCGATCTCGGGTCCACGGAGCGCACGCAACCGGCGATGCTGGCGGCCGGGGTCGCGACGTGGCGGGTCTGGATCGGGCGCGGAGGGCCGCGGCCCGTGGCCATGGCGGGACACAGCCTCGGTGAATACACCGCGCTGGTGTGCTCGGACGCGATGGACTTCAAGACGGCCATCGACGTGGTCCGATTCCGCGGTCAGGTGATGCAGCAGGCCGTGCCGTTGGGGCAGGGAGCGATGGCGGCAATCCTCGGGCTCGAGGACGCGGATCTCGATGCAGCCTGCAGGGAAGCAGCGCAGGGTGAAGTGGTCGAACCCGTGAATTTCAATGCGCCTGGCCAGACAGTCATTGCAGGCAATGCGACGGCAGTGGCGCGTGCCATCGATGCCGCCAGGGCCCGTGGCGCCAAGCGGGCAGTGCTGTTGCCGGTAAGCGTGCCTTCGCACAGCAGCCTGATGGCAGGCGCGGCCGAGCGGCTCGCGACAAGGCTCGCGACCGTGGACGTGCGGTTGCCGAACCTCGCCGACGTCTACACCGTGGACGTGCGCCGGCACAGCTCGCCCGCAGGCATCCGCCAGTCGCTCAAGGAACAGTTGTTCAAACCCGTGCGCTGGGCCGACACCGTTCGCGCGATGCTCGCAGGCGGTGCCACGACGTTCGTCGAATGCGGCCCGGGCAAGGTACTGACGTCGCTCAACCGCCGCATCGAGCGCAAGCCCGAGGTCAGGATGTTCGCGCTCGAAGACACGGCATCGATCGCGGCCGCGCTGGCCGCCTGTGGAGCCAACCCATGAGCAGCCTCGCCGGCGAATTCGCCTTGATCACCGGCGCGACGCGTGGCATCGGCCGCGCCATCGCGCTCGAACTCGGCAAGCGCGGGGCGCGCGTCGCGGGCACCGCTACGACGGAAGCCGGCGCGCGGACCATCGATGCGTACCTCGCGGAGGCGGGCATCACGGGGCGCGGCCTGGTACTGAACGTCGCCGATGCGGGTGCCGTCGAGGCCTGCTTCAAGGCTGTGGAGGCGGTGGAGGGCACGCCGTCAATCCTCGTCAACAATGCCGGCATCACGCGCGACGGCCTGCTCATGCGCATGAGCGCGGACGACTGGCAAGCCGTGCTCGATACCGACCTGGGCGCGGTCTACCGCACCTGCAAAGCCGTCATGCGCGGAATGATGAAGGCGCGCAAAGGCCGGATCGTGAACATCGCGTCAGTCATCGGCGTGATGGGTAACGCCGGCCAGACCAACTACGCGGCGGCCAAGGCGGGCATGATCGGCTTCAGCAAGAGCCTCGCGCGCGAGGTCGGCTCGCGCAATATCACGGTGAACGTGGTGGCCCCGGGTTTCATCGTCACCGACATGACCGACGCCCTTGGCGAGGCACAGAAAACGTCGCTGCTGGCGCAGGTTCCGCTCGGCCGCCTGGGATCGCCCGCCGACGTCGCGGCGGCCGTTGCCTTCCTGGCCGGGCCCGAAGCGGCCTACATCACCGGCGAAACCCTGCATGTAAATGGCGGTATGTACATGATTTGATTGGTGTTGTTGGCTTATTGGACCCTTGACACGGCCATAACATAGAATACGCGCCCCATGCCGGTCGCCCGCAGGCCCGGATCGGCAGACCTTGTTTCCTTCCAAAGGATCCCTACGACAATGAGCAGTATTGAACAGCGAGTAAAGGCGATCGTCGCCGAGCAACTGGGCGTCAAGGAAGAGGAAGTCACCAACGAGTCTTCCTTCGTCGACGACCTCGGTGCGGACTCGCTCGACACTGTCGAACTGGTGATGGCGCTCGAAGAGGAATTCGAGACCGAAATCCCCGACGAGGATGCCGAGAAGATCACGACCGTCCAGCAGGCCATCGACTACATCAACGAGCGCCGCACCCAGGCCTGAGCCGCGCCTCGTGCCGGGCCGCCACGGAAGGCGGTCCCGCAACAACGTTTCATTGAATCTCCGGGGGAACCCAGCTTGTCCAGGCGCAGGGTCGTCGTCACAGGTCTAGGCATCGTTTCCCCGCTCGGCAGCACCGTCGCGACCGCCTGGGAAGGTATCGTCAATGGTCGCAGCGGCATCGGTCTCATCGACAAGATGGACCTGAGCGCCTTCCCGGTCCGCATCGGCGGGCAGGCGCACGAATTCAATGCCGAGGCGTACATGGCGCCCAAGGACTTGCGGAAATTCGATC
>Ga0224505_10000211_pt1 | contig 43645 bp, 40 predicted proteins | sample SF_Jan12_sed_USG_FD_169102 | JGI IMG/M metagenome (GOLD analysis project Ga0224505, IMG submission 169102) | Sediment microbial communities from San Francisco Bay, California, United States - SF_Jan12_sed_USGS_4_1 | ecosystem: Environmental > Aquatic > Marine > Sediment | place: USA: California... | reverse complement strand
CAGCACGCCCATGCCGATCAGGTTGGAGCGGTGGATACGCTCGAAGCTCTTGGCAATGACGGCTTTGACGCCCAGCAGAATGGTGCCCTTGGCGGCCCAGTCGCGTGACGAGCCTGTGCCGTATTCACTGCCCGCAAGTATCACCAGCGGCGTGCCTTCGTCGCGGTATTTGAGTGACGCATCGAAAATCGTCATTTGCTCGCCGCTCGGCTGATGGCAGGTCCAGCCGCCTTCGGTGCCGGGCGCCAGCTGATTGCGCAGCCGGATGTTGGCGAAGGTGCCACGCATCATGACTTCGTGATTACCGCGCCTGGAACCGTAGGAATTAAAATCGCTGCGCTTGACGCCTTGGGCCTCGAGGTACTTCGCGGCCGGGCTGTCAGCTGCGATATTGCCAGCGGGTGAAATGTGGTCGGTGGTCACTGAGTCGCCCAGCAATGCGAGAGCGCGAGCGCCTTTGATATCAGTAACGGGACTGGGTTGCTTCGACATGCCTTCGAAATAAGGCGGGTTCTTCACATAGGTTGAATTTTCATCCCAGGTGTAGATCTCGCCTACCGGTGAGTCGATGTTTTTCCAGTTCGCATCGCCGGCAAAGACACTGCTGTAGCTCGCCAGGAACATGTTGGAGTCAATGTTCTTGCTGATGGCGTCCTGAACTTCGGCCTGCGTCGGCCAGATGTCCTTCATGTACACGGGCTTGCCGTTCTGGTCATTGCCCAGGGCGTCCTTGTACAAATCGAACTCCATGTTGCCGGCGATGGCGTAGGCGACGACGAGCGGTGGCGAGGCGAGGAAATTATGCTGCACAAGCGCGTGAATTCGGCCTTCAAAGTTTCGGTTGCCGGACAGCACGCTGGTGCCGACGATATCGTTGTCCTGTACGGCAGCAGCAATCTCCGGTTTCAGCGGGCCGGAATTGCCGATGCAGGTTGTGCAGCCATAACCCACGTTGAAGAAGCCGACTGCACCGAGGTCGTCGAGCAGGCCGGCTTTTTCGAGATAGTCGGTCACCACGCGCGAGCCCGGCGCGAGGCTGGTCTTCACCCAGGGTTTCGCTTTCAGGCCTTTCGCAGCAGCCTTTTTGGCCACAAGGCCAGCGGCCAGCATGACAGCCGGGTTGGAGGTGTTGGTGCAACTCGTTATGGCGGCAATAAGAATTGCTCCATCGCGAATTTCTACGTCATTGCCGTCGATTTTGGCGATGCCTTTGCCGCCTTTCTTGCGATCGGCAACCGTTGCTTTGAGGGCCGCCGCATAGGTTTTTGCCGCAGCACTCAGGGCGATACGGTCCTGCGGACGTTTCGGCCCGGCGATGCTGGGCTCAACGTCGCTCAGATCCAGCGCCAGCGTGTCGCTGTAGAGCGCGTCGGGTGCACCATCGTAGCGCCACATGCCCTGTTCCTTGGCGTAGGCCTCAATCAGCGCACAATGTTCTTTGCTGCGGCCCGACAGTTCGAGGTAGCGAATGGTTTCGCCGTCGATAGGGAAGATGCCGCAGGTCGAACCGAATTCCGGCGCCATGTTGCCAAGCGTTGCGCGGTCCGCCAGGGGCATATGCGCGAGTCCGTCGCCAAAGAACTCGACAAACTTCCCGACGACGCCTTTTTTGCGCAGCATTTCGGTAACAGTCAGGACGAGATCGGTTGCCGTCGTACCTTCTTTAAGCTTGCCGGTGAGTTTAAATCCGATGACGTTGGGAATGAGCATCGTAATCGGCTGGCCGAGCATGGCGGCTTCCGCTTCGATGCCGCCGACACCCCAGCCAAGGATGCCGAGGCCGTTAATCATGGTTGTGTGCGAATCGGTACCGACGACTGTGTCCGGGTATGCGGAGCGCGTGCCATTCTTCTCGGTATCGAAAACGACACGGCTCAGGTATTCAAGATTCACCTGGTGCACGATGCCCGTGTTCGGTGGCACGACGCGAAAATTCTCGAATGCGGACTGGCCCCAGCGCAGAAACGAATAGCGTTCCTTGTTGCGCTGAAATTCAATTTTGTTGTTCAGATCCAGCGCGTTTGCAGCACCGTAATTGTCAACCTGGACCGAGTGGTCGATGACGAGTTCGGCCGGTGACAAAGGATTGATGTCGGCCGCGGAACCGCCGAGCTTGACGACAGCATCGCGCATGGCGGCGAGGTCGACGACAGCCGGTACGCCCGTAAAGTCCTGCAGGATGACGCGCGCCGGTGTAAACGAAATTTCCGTATCGGGGTCCGCTTTGGGGTCCCAGTTGGCCAGCGCGAGAATATCGTCGCGGGTGACGTCGCGTCCGTCCTCGTGCCGCAAAAGGTTTTCGAGCAGAACTTTAAGCGAGTAGGGCAGGCGCTCGACGTGGCCTTCTTTCACCGCATTCAGGCGGTAGATTTCAAATTGATTGCCATCGATCTCAAGCGCGCCGCGTGCGCCAAAGCTGTCCGTCATGTTTTCTCTCCGGAATCGGGTTGTACAGTAGCGGCCAGACGGCCACAGGGGGGCGCATTATAGCGAAATGGCCGGGGGGCTGCTCAGGCTATTTCGTCGATAACAGCGCCACCGAGGCAACGGTCTGCCTCGTAAAATACGACAAACTGTCCCGGTGCGACGGCTTTCTGCCGAACCTCAAAACGCACCTCGACCTTGTCGCCATCGAGTGCCCGGACCACGCAGTCCTGGTCGGCTTGCCGATAGCGAACCTTGGCCCGGCAACGCAATCCCGTGTCGAGGCCAGCGGGCGCAGCGCCGATCCATGTCGCGTCCGTCGCAATGAGCGAGGTGCTGAACAGCAACTCGTCTTCGCCCTGGGCGACGATCAGCACATTGGCGGCCAGGTCCTTGCCGACCACGTACCAGGGTTCTTCACTACGGTCATTTCGTCCGCCGATGCCGAGTCCCTGGCGTTGGCCCAGCGTGTAGTACATCAGTCCCTGGTGCTCGCCAACGACCTCGCCACCGGGCGTCTGCATCGGGCCCGGATTGGCGGGTAAATAGGTCGCGAGGAATTCGCGAAACGGCCGTTCGCCGATAAAGCAGATGCCCGTACTGTCCTTTTTGTCGTGCACGGTGAGCCCGGCGTCGCGTGCGATCTGTCGCACGTCGCCTTTCAGGATATCCCCCAACGGAAACACGGTCTCGGCCAGAGCTTCGGCACTCACGGCATGCAAAAAGTAGCTCTGATCCTTAAAGGGGTCAGAGCCCTTTAGCAGCGCACCGTGGCCGTCGATAATGGCGGACCTCGCGTAATGGCCCGTTGCCAGTAAATCGCCGCCGAGTCGCTTCGCATAGTCGCGAAACACGCCGAACTTGATTTCGCGATTGCAAAGGACATCGGGGTTCGGTGTGCGACCGACGCGGTATTCGTCCAGAAAGTACGCGAACACCTGGTCCCGGTACTGTTTCGAAAAATTCACGTGGTGCAAGGGTATGCCTAGCTGCTCGCAGGCGTGGCGGGCGTCCTGAAGATCGTCGGCCGCCGTACAGTAGCCGTCGTCGTCCTCCCAGTTGGTCATGTGGAGTGCCTGAACGTCCGCACCCGCTCGTTGCAGCAAGATCGCCGCCACGGCCGAATCCACACCCCCGGATAGACCCAGGATCACTCGCTTGCCGGAAACCTGTTTTTCGAGCGCCGTCGTCATAGGCGCGGGAGTGTATCATTCTCAAACCCGGCGTTGGCCCGTGGTAGAACAGGAGGTGTTATGGCGAACGATAAGGCGTTCGTTCAATACGTCGTCGATCAGATCGACCCGTCGGCCGACATGCGATACCGCGCCATGTTCGGCGGATACACGCTGTACTCGCACGACAAAGTGGTAGCGCTGATTTGCGATAACCAGCTGTTCATCAAGCCGACCGAAGCCGGGCGGGCCTTGATCGGCAAGCCTGAAGAGGCGCCACCGTACCCGGGCGCAAAAAACTGTTTCCTGATGGGTGACGAGATCGACGACGGCGAATGGCTGACGAAGTTGATCGCTGTCACCGAAGCCGAATTGCCAAAGCCTAAGCTGCGGAAAAAGAAGAAGAAAAAGGCCTGAAGTGGTATTGTCAGGCGCGCTCCAGGGAGACTGATTCGTGAGTAAACTGTTCGACGAACTTAAACGGCGGAATGTGGTTCGCGTAGGCATCGCCTACGTCGTGCTTGGCTGGGTAGCCTTGCAGGCTTCCGACATCCTGTTCGACCTGTTTGAAGCGCCAGCCTGGGTTGGCAAATCCTTTGCCGGTTTGCTGTTGCTCGGATTTCCGTTCGCGCTGTTGTTCGCGTGGGCTTTTGAGCTTACGCCCGAAGGTGTCAAGAAGACCGCCGAAGTCGACGCATCAGCTTCCGTCACACATTCCACGGGTCGAAAACTCGATTTCGTGATCATTGCAGCGCTAGTGCTGGTTCTCGGTTACTACGTGTGGGATGACAAGAACGGCGTTGAGACGAGCGCTGACGTTGTGCTGGACCGTTCCATCGCCGTATTGCCTTTCGTCAACATGTCATCGGACGAGGAACAGGAGTGGTTCGCCGACGGACTCACGGAAGAAATTCTCAATGCGCTCGCACGCACGCCGGATCTGCTGGTCGCATCGCGCACCTCGTCATTCCAGTACAAGGGCGAGAACAAGGATATTTCTGGGATTGCCGCGGCGATGGGCGTGGCACACATCCTCGAAGGATCCGTCCGGCGTGGCGGTGATCGCCTGCGGGTGACAGCGCAGCTGATTCGGGCAAGTGATGGTTTCCATCTGTGGTCAGAGACTTTCGATCGTAAGCCGGAAGACATTATCCGCATTCAGGAAGATGTAGCCTTTGAAATTGCCGAAGCCCTGCAAACAGCCATGGACCCGGCAGCTTTGAAAAAAATGGTTTCGGCCGGGACATCTTCGGTGGCGGCGTACGAGGCCTATCTTGAAGGATTGGCGGTGGAGGGCGAGGTTGGAACGACGGGAAACGTCGAAGATTGGGTCAAAGCGAATAGTGCTTTCGTGCGAGCAACGGATATCGATAGTAATTTTGCGTCAGCTTATTATCACCAGGCGTCGTATTGGGCAAATGAACTTGGTGTTACCAATATCGGTTATGGCGTTTCCGGCCTGCCCTACGACGAAGTCATGGCTAACTTCGTACGTACGATCGATGCGACGATACGCTTGACTGACGATCAGACGCTCAAAATGAAATATCAGGCGGTTAAGGCATCTTATGAACTGCGCTATCGCGACACTTTGCGATACGCGGAGCGTTATCTGGCGGAGTATCCCTACGATATCGAAGCCCTGAACGCGTTGATCGGCGCGACGGCTGTGCTGCGTGACAGTGCGACGGCTGAAAAATATGTACCGCAAATTCATCGCATGACTAGCGACGATCCTCAGGCGATAAACGTGCTAATGAACAATGTGCTTTTTGCCGGTTTAACGGACGTCGCCGTGACAATGACGCGGGATGCCGTGCAGCGCTTCCCGAACCATGTTTATCTTGCCTACCAGGGACATAGGGTTCTGTTGTGGGCCGGTGCGGTCGACGAGGCACGACCTCTGATTGACATAGTTCGCCTTGGCAACTTTCCTGAGAGCAATATTGACATGATGCGAATTCGGCAGGCTTGCGCTGAAGTCGACCTTGCTGCCGCAGAACAGGTTTTTCGAAAGATGGACTCTGATACCGACGTATCAACACGCTTTCTCGCCAATATCATTTTCGGATACAACGAAAAGGCTCACAAAATCCTTGTTGATGCGAAGTTGGATGTGCAGGCCATGAACAGCTTTCTGGGTTACCCGTACTTCGACTACCGGTATTTTCCTGAGTTAGTCGCGATGCTCGAGCCACAGGGTATTTCTCCGCTTAGCATCGCGGGCCCGCCGTACGCTTGCAAACACCCGGTTACCAACGCATCCGAAGACTAATCGAGAAGTTTCGGCCCGCGGAATCCAATCCAGAGCCGTGCACGCGGTAGCGCTTGTCGAGCAGGTTGTCGGCCATCAGGTGGATACGCCAAACGTCATTCGGCTGATAGGTGAACGCGGTGCCAACAATCGTCCATCCCGCCGTGCCATCGGGATTGATGCGTACGTCCCGTACGTCGCTCTCGTTGAGCCGGTCCTGGGGACCTGCAACGGTCAACCAGCTTTGCCATAACCAGGCGGAATTCAGGTCGACGTCAACGCCCAGTTCGCCGCTCAGTGGCGGAATCCTGTCTGCCGGCTGTGCGCCCTCTGTGCCGATAGTTTCGCTGCCCCAGGTGTAATTCAAAACGGCGCGTGCCCGGACGGTGTCGCTCAGTTCGAGCGAGAGGCCCGCTTCGGCACCGTGAATGGAAGTATTCGCCGCGTTCACGCTTTGCACGACGTCGCGCCCGTCCGCCGTCGTGTCGCCGGTCAGCACTGACGTAATGCGATTGTCGAAGTTCAACGCGTACAGCACCAATTCGAAGTGCATGGCGTCCGATTGCTTGCGGATGCCGGCGTCAAACTGTTCGACACGCTCCTCGTTGAGGTCCGGGTTCGCGACGTTGTAACGATTGCCCGGACGGTTGCCCAGCGTGCCCACGTCGGCGATGTTCGGAGCCCTGAATCCGAAGCCTGCGTTCGCGACGAGTTGCCAGGTATCAGTAAAGGAATATATCCAGCCGAGGTCGCCACTCAGGCGTCGTACATCGATTGACGCTGCTGCATTGAGACTGGAAGCCGGGACCTCAATTCGTACATCGCTGACGCGTAGCCCGCCGTTTAAATGATGGCGATCTGCCACCGGCCAGTCGAGATTGCCGAACAATGCCAGCTCGTCAATGCGCGAGCCGCTCGGGTAGCGCGAGGCCACATCGCTGCTCGTCGCCGTCAGGATATCGAGTTCGCGACGCGAGCTCGTGACTTCATCCGTGCGCAGATCCACGCCAGCCACCCAGGAAATTATTGATGCTTCTTGGGTCGCATTAATTGACAAGGCAAAAAGGTCACTCGCGTTCGCCTCGTATCGCCGGGTTGGGGATTCGAAATCGCGCGTTATGAGGTTGTCCGTGATTTGTTGCCAGGCACCATCGATACGCCAGTCCAGGCCGAGCAGTGAATTGGCGGCCATGTGCCGGATATGGGCAAACAGCCTCTGATTGGGTGAAAAGAAATACTCGGACGAGGACGGCTCAGTCTGGCCGTATCCTGGAACCAACTCGTCGATACGCGGCGTATTCGGTTGTTCGAGCCAATGCAGATCGAAGAGCCAGGATTTGTCATCGGACGGATGCATACTCACAGCGAACCGCGCCGCTTTCGAGTTGTATCCGGACGGAGCAACTCGGTCTCCGCCGCCGGTGCGCCGATCCCCTGTGGTGAGATACTCGGCGCTAAGAATCGCCGCAAGACGCTGGTTGCCAACATCGACGGATCCCCTGATCGACTTTTGCAGTTCAGCCGTATCCAGGCTCATCGCCAGATCGCGGCGAAGCTCCGTCTCGTCGGAGTCGAATGCTGGTTCGCGCGTAACAACCTGGACAACGCCGCCTACCGCCTGGCTGCCATACAGCGAGGCTGGGGTTCCGCGAATAATCTCTACACGCTCGACGGCGGTCGTTGGCACCAGCGCTAGATAAGGGGTCGGGGCGCTGCGAAAAATCGCGTTACTCAGTGGCATGCCGTCAACAAGGTGCAGCAATGCCGAGCCCTTAAGCCCGCGGATGATCGCGGCGCCTTGCCCCGGCGTCGTCTGCTGCAAGTACACGCCAATACTTTTGGCCAGGGCATCCGTCACCAGTTTTTCGCTCAGGACATCCTCACCGCGCACGAAGCTCAGCGCGCTGGATACCTCTGCTGACACGACAGCCCGCCGGGATGCCGTCACGATCACCTCATCCAGGTCGTCGGTTGCGCTGCTCGCTGCAGCCGGAGGGGCGAGGGCCACGGCCAACGCACATATCGGCAAAAAATATCGCAAAAATATCGTCCTGATGAATTCGCGCGCCGGCCGAGACCTCGGTCTGCGCTTGGAGAAGCTGACAAGGGGCCGCGAGAATAGCAAAAAATTTTGCTCGATATCAGACCAGATCAGCGCTCGCCAGAACGCGGTGTACATTCTGCTGCAGGGGCAGCATGCCCGTCAGCAGTCCGTCTGTCTGCCGCTTACCGGACAGGTAATCCCTCAGGCAGCGCAATACGACCGGGGACCGCAACTTCGGCTTACGCGCTTCTAGTTCGGGCAGTGTGGCCCAGCGGCGTGCAATGATGCCGTCGTCGAGTTTTCGTTCTTCGTCGCAAGAGACGAACCTGGCTTCGTACACAATGCGCAGGAACTGTTGCCGCGATTGCGGGTGGATCCAAAGGTAGATTCCGATCATCTCGCCGCAGTTGACGATACATCCGGTTTCTTCCAGGGTTTCGCGAACGACTGCTTCTTCGGGCGTTTCTCCGGCTTCAATGTGACCGCCGGGTTGGCAAAGGACTTTCTGTCCCATCGCCATCTCCTCAACCAGCAGGAACCTGCCGTCGAGGTCAACGACAGCCGAAACTGTCAGATCAGTAGGATACATCCATGTGCCTTAAGTGTGTGTCTAGATGCCGAGTTGGCGAAATTCCGTTACGACTTCACTGGCTAACCAAATTTCGTCGAACATCTTCCCGTACAGTCTGGCAACCGCAGGTTCGTAAGTATCGACGATGCCTTCCCAACGATCAGCCTGAAGTCGATAGACAAGGGCAGTTTCGTCGGCAATACAAAATGCTTCCGCATGAGTACGCAAATCTTCGCGCACGTGTCGAAACTCGATATACGTATTGAGTCTGCGTCCGAGGTGAACGAAGTTGTTGCCGTTCTTCACTGTTCGGGCTGGATTCGCGATGAGGACGCGAATGCGTGCGTAGGCCTGCGACAAAACCATGCGTTTGATAATTTCGAGGAACTCCGGCGTGTCATAAATTCCGGGTTCGAGATCGTGAGTAAAAATAGAAACCCGGCGCGATGCTTCGCTGACGACTTCGATCGCCGCCTGCCGCATTTCGTCGCGGGTCGAGATAACCCAGCGTTTTCCTTTTTCGCGCAATTGTTCCATAGGAGGAGATAGTACCGGGCGTGCGGTTGGCCCAGTGCCAACTGCGTCACGTTTTTGCGCAGAATTTCCCAATGAAAATGATTCGCATGCCGCGTCATACTTTGCGTTGGCGCGTTTTTTTACACTCGTGCAATTGGGCCGGGATTTCACATATGGTCAGGAATTCTCAGGTATCTCGAAAGCGCCCTGTCGCAGCATCCACTGCAGCATATCCGTCGCCGGTTTCACGATGCTCGCAGGGCTCGACAGGGATCGTTTCGTGCAGATTTCTTCGACGACGGGCACGTCTTCCGGCGCTAAAAGCCGCGTGCTGCCATTGACGTAAACTCTCTCGCTGTCGAAGGCTATCAAGGCCATGCCATGAACCTCCAGTCGGGCTCCGGATTGCAGACGGTGCATCGCATCCATTGCCATTGTCTCGTCGAGACCGTCCGGTTTAAGCCAGTCTTTCGGCTGCGTAGCGAAGAGCCCGAGCGCTTTTGCCGCTTCGTTGTGCCGGTCGCTGGAAAGACCAAGCAGTTCTAGCGCGCGTTTAGCCGCCCGGTGGGAAATGTAGCCCGGTACCGACTCATCGGCGGTCAGGTCTGCATCACCATAAAATTGCTGACCGTCCTTGACGTGTCCAGCTGCCAGCGACAAATCAGAAACTTGCGGAGCGCGCATGCCAATGGAGTAGGTCATGCAGGCACGTTTTGCGGTTCCCCAGTGTGCTGCTCCTGGCGGAAGGTATAAAACATCACCTTCGTTGGTGTCGTGATCTGCCGCGCTTTCGAATTCGGACAACAGGGCGAGATCGTCACTGGCCTCGAGGTCATCAGTGATGGCATCGGTGGTGAAGCGCCAGTTGCGGACGCCGGTGCCCTGGCACAGGAAGACATCGTAATTATCACGATGGGGTCCGACTCCGCCGCCGGGTGCCGCGAAACTCACCATGAGGTCGTCAATTCGCCATTGCGGAATGAACGGCACATGGTGAAACAGAGCCCGCATTGCCGGCAGATGTTTTTCTACATCGTGCACGAGCAGGGTCCAGTCACGCTTGGGAAGATTTTGCAGATGAGCCGGCTCAAATGGCCCGGACTCGACTCGATAGCGACGTTTATGCGTGCTGCGATCGACAAAAACGAGTCGTGATTCAACGTCCTCGAGAGTCGCGAGCCAGCCGAGTTCATTACGAGTAATCGCCGGCCGGATTCGTGGCAAGGCGCGCGGCATGAACAAGGGTTGTTTTTGCCAGTAGCGTTCGAGAAACGTGTCGGCTGTCAGTTTGCCGGGCAGCGTCAGCATATTCGCTCGCGCTAGATATCCCGCGCCAGTTGCTCCGCAAGTCCGGTGTAGGATTCAGGCGTCAGTTCGAGCAGGCGTTTTACTTCGGCATCGGGTATATCCAGTGTCTTGATGAATTCCCGTAAAATCTCTTTGCTTACCGCTTGACCGCGCGTTAGTGCCTTGAGTTTTTCGTAGGGCTCGGGAATCCCGTAGCGCCGCATAACGGTCTGCACGGCCTCGCCAAGTACCTCCCAGGCGTTTGCAACGTCGGCATTAATCGCAGCGGCGTTAACTTCGAGCTTTTCGGTTCCCTTCGCGAGCGACTGCAGTGCAATCAGGATATGAGCAACTGCTACGCCGAGGTTGCGTTGAACCGTTGAGTCCGTCAGATCGCGCTGCCACCGCGAGATCGGCAGCTTCTCGGCAAAGTGCGCCAGCAGTGCGTTGGCCATGCCGAGATTGCCTTCAGCATTCTCGAAATCAATGGGGTTGACCTTGTGCGGCATCGTCGATGAACCGACCTCGTTCCTGGCTACTCTTTGCTTGAAGTAGCCGAGCGAAATATAGCCCCAGATGTCGCGACTGAAATCAATCAGTATCGTGTTGTAGCGCATCAGTGCATGCGCATACTCGGCCGTCCAGTCGTGCGGTTCGATCTGGGTGGTGTAGGCGTTCTCGGTCAGGCCTAATGATTCGATGAATCGCTTTGCGATCCCTGGCCACTCGGCATCCGGATAGGCGATGGATTGCGCGTTGAAATTTCCAACCGCGCCATTGAATTTGCCAAGAATTTCGCAGCCGGTGAATTGTTTCTGTGCGCGGTCAAGTCGCGCGATGACATTCGCGATTTCCTTGCCGAGCGTGGTTGGACTGGCCGTCTGCCCGTGAGTACGTGAGAGCATGGGCAGCTTGGCGTTTTCCGCCGCAAGGTTTTTGAGCTTGCTTCTGAAATCACGCATCTTCGGAATCAGGACCTCAGTGCGTGCGGCTCTAAGCATGAGCGCATAGGAAAGGTTGTTGATGTCTTCGGAAGTGCAGCCGAAGTGCAGAAAATCCTTCAGAGCCTGCGTTTCCGGTCCATCGCCGAGCTTTTCGCGAATAAAGTACTCGACGGCTTTGACATCGTGATTGGTCGTCGCTTCGATCTTTTTGACGCGTTCGGCATCGTCGATCGAGAAATCGTCGATGATGTTATTAAGGATATCTTTCATGACCGAGGTGAGCGGCGCGAGTTCGCCGATTTGCGCTTCGTCGGCCAGGCGCTGCAACCAGCGAACCTCGACCAGCACGCGGTACCGGATCAGGCCGTATTCGCTGAAAATATTGCGAAGTTCCTCGACCTTCCCGGCGTAGCGGCCGTCTATCGGTGAAATTGCCTTAATCGAAGAGATTTTCATGTGCGTTACGGTTCGAGGGCGGCCGCCTTTCATCGGTGGAAAACCAGTGTAGACTTCGCCGCGCAAAGCGCGAATCATACACTGGTTTTCCACCACCGAACCTACGGAATTACGTACGGAGCAGCACAAGCAATGAGTGACAAGGCATTTCGCATCGAGAAGGACAGCATGGGTGAACTCAAGGTCCCGAAAGATGCACTTTGGGGCGCACAGACACAGCGAGCAGTCGATAACTTTCCGATTTCCGGCATACCGATGCCGCGGCAGTTTATTGCCGCGTTAGGGCTCGTCAAATGGGCCGCTGCGGGCGCCAATGCCGAGTTGGGCCTCATGAAAGGTGAATTGGCCGCGGCGATCCAGGCCGCTTCGCTGGAGGTGGCTGAGGGCCGCCACGACGAGCACTTCCCGATCGACGTTTTCCAGACCGGGTCGGGCACCAGTTCCAACATGAACGCTAATGAGGTCATCGGGCACCTGGCGACAGCCCGTAAGGGAAGCGAGGTGCATCCGAACGATCACGTCAATATGAGCCAGAGCAGTAATGACGTCATTCCGACCTGCGTGCATGTCAGCGCAGCCTTGTCGATCAAAGAGTCGCTGCTGCCCGCGCTCAAGCATCTCTCCAAGGTGCTGGAAGTGAAGGCCGACGAAACGCGCGACATCGTCAAGACCGGGCGCACGCACCTGATGGACGCTATGCCGGTCACGCTTGGCCAGGAACTCGATGGCTGGCGGGCGCAGGTTGACCAGGGCGCTGAGCGCCTCCAGGACACCATGAAGCGGCTGGTACAGCTGGCGCAGGGCGGTACGGCCGTCGGCACCGGCATCAATGCGCATCCCCGCTTTGGTGACAAAGTGGCCGTCTTGCTGAGCGAGCGGACTGGCATCCCTTTTGTGTCCGCTACCTCGAAATTTGCAGGCATGAGCAGCCAGGATGCCGCCGTGGAAGCCTCGGGGCAGCTGCGCGTGCTCGCCGTGAGCCTGACCAAGATCGCGAACGATTTGCGCTGGATGAATTCGGGGCCGCTGGCCGGTATCGGCGAGATTGCATTGCCGGCCTTGCAGCCCGGCTCGAGCATCATGCCGGGCAAGGTAAACCCGGTCATACCGGAAGCCGTGGCCATGGTGTGTGCCCAGGTCATCGGTAACGACGCGACGATTGCGATCGGCGGCCAATCGGGTAATTTCCAACTCAACGTGATGCTGCCGGTCGTGGCTTACAACCTGCTGCAAAGCAGCGAAATGCTGGCGAATGCCTGCACCTGTCTTGCCGACAAGGCAATCGCCGGTTTTACGGTAAACCTTCAGAATATCGCGGCGGCACTGGATCGGAATCCGATACTCGTGACTGCGCTCAACCCGGTGATCGGCTACGAGAAGGGCGCCGCCATCGCCAAGGCCGCCTACAAGCAAGGCCGGCCGGTTAAAGACGTCGCTCGCGAGATGACAGACCTTACCGACGAGGAGCTGGATCGATTGCTGGATCCTGCGGCACTCACCGAGGGCGGTATCAAACATTAATAGCGACGTAATTCTTACGCCGGGCCTGATTCGACAACGTCTCGCGGGGACAGAAATGCCTCGCAGTCCTGCCGATATTGTCTTGCCGCCCGGCAGTTCCCGCTGGCCCGAGCCTATGCGAGAGCAGCTTTCCGGGCTCCTGAAGCCGGCCGGCGTACTGGTGCCCATCGTCGAGCGCGGCGTCGAACTGTCCCTGCTTTTAACGCAACGATCCGCCGAATTGAAGCACCATGCGGGGCAGGTGAGTTTTCCTGGCGGCAGCATGGAAGCACACGATGACGACGTGCTGGCGACCGCCCTCAGGGAGACCGAGGAAGAGATCGGGATTCAGCCGCACCAGGTCTCAGTCGTGGGCTATCTGCACACGATGCCGACGATCACGGGATACGCGGTGACGCCGGTCGTTGGCCTCGTATCGTCGGTCGTGGAACTCACAATCGATCGCAGCGAGGTTGAGTCTGCTTTTGAGGTGCCGCTGTCGTTCTTGCTGAGTGCCGAAAATGCAATTCACACCGAATGGGACGCAGGCGGTCGAAAAGTCCCGATGGTCGAATTTCGCTGGGAAGGGCAGCGAATCTGGGGTGCGACCGCTTTCATGATTCTTTCCTTAAGAAAAATAATTTTAAATCAATAAATTATGAGTGGTATTGAGAAATTACTTGAAGTAATGCGCGACCTGCGCAACAAGGAGACGGGTTGTCCCTGGGATATCGAGCAAAACTTCAGCACTATTGCGCCGTACACCGTTGAGGAGGCTTACGAGGTCGCTGATGCGATCGAGCGGGGCGACATGGCGGACCTGCGCGACGAGCTGGGTGATTTATTGCTACAGGTGGTTTTTCATTCCCAAATGGCGCAGGAGGAGGGTCTGTTTGCCTTTGAGGATGTTGCTGCCGGCATCGCTGAAAAGATGCGGCGGCGGCACCCGCATGTATTCGGTACCGAGGCCGAGCGCGCGGATGGCAAGCAGGACGGCAGTTGGGAGCAAATCAAGGAAACCGAGCGTGCCAGCAAGGACGACTCCGGCGTGCTTGCCGGCGTCGCCCGGGGGCTGCCCGCGCTGATGCGGGCGCAGAAGCTGGGCAAGCGGGCCAGCCGGGTCGGATTCGACTGGCCGGACCGCGTGGGAGTCCTGGCCAAGATCCAGGAAGAGCTTGGCGAGCTTGATGAGGCGGTTGGCACACGCGATGCGGCAAAGGTCGAGGAAGAATTCGGTGACCTGCTGTTTGCGGTAGCCAACCTGGCCCGGCATCTTGATGTTGACCCGGAAAAAGCCCTGACAGGGGCGAATTCCAAGTTCGAACGGCGGTTTCGGGATATGGAGCGCGAAATTGACTATTCCGGTACGCGCTTCCGCGATCTCAGCTTCGAGTCCCTTGACCGGCTGTGGCGTGCCGCCAAAAGACGAGTTGGCTAGGCGTTCAGCAACGGTTCATTGCGCATCCCCTAATCTTGTCCCCAGGCTGGCAGATAGCCAGTGATGAAACCCAGAGGACAGGATCATGAAAACCAAATCGAAACTAACCGCCCTGGCGTCTGCCGTGATGCTGTTGGGTACTTCAGCAGCCGCATTTGCCGATAACCAGAATGGCCGCGGACGCGATTTGTACGATTATGCTCAGGTCATTTCGAGTCAGCCCATAGTCAATTACGTAACCGTGAAGATACCGGTTCAGGAATGCTGGGAAGAAACGGAGTATTACTCGGTTGCGCCGCCCGCGGGCGGTGTTGCCGGCGGGACGATTCTGGGCGCAGTGATTGGCGGCGTGATTGGTCACCAGTTCGGCAGTGGCAGCGGCAATGATGCGGCGACCTTCGCCGGCAGTCTTTTTGGCGCCGCTATTGGTAACAGCAGGGCACGCGCTGCCTACGCGGTGCAGAACGGAAATGGGCAATACTCGCGCCCCGTCGAGCGCTGCAAGACGACCTATCGCAGCCACCAGGAAGAACGCATCAATGGGTATCGTGTCACTTATCGATACCACGGCCAGAAATACATGACCGAGATGCCTTATGACCCGGGCCAGAAAATCCGGGTACGTGTCGACGTCAGGCCTGCCGGGTAGTTTTTCAGGAGACCTGGTGTGATGCGCTTCGTTGCAATCGACCTCTCGTCATACGACACTTGGCGCATGCGATCGGTACTGACAATGTTGATCCTGTTCTCGGCAGCGAGTCTGCCGGGAACAGCGGCGGCCTTCGACCTCGAAGAGTCGTTGAAACAGCAGCATGTCCAGTATTCCGGCGGTGACGTCCTGTATGCCACACAGGGGGGCATGTCGTTGCAGCAGGCGATTAAATCGATACCCCTGAACCCCGGCGACAAGGTCATCAGCGCAGAGACCCGGATCGAGGGCGGTCACGAAGTGCACTACATCAAGGTTCTCACCAAGGATGGCAAGGTCAAGACTCACAAAGTCAGTGGCCGTTGATTTGAATCCGGATCCAGGACGGGAACATGCGATTACTGGTAATTGAAGACGATGCAACCTTGCGCGAGTCCCTGGTAAAGGGTCTCGGCAAGGCGGGATTCGCGGTCGAGCAGGCGGCGGACGGCAGAGAGGGTCTTTATTGCGCGCAGGAATATCCTGTGGACCTCGCAATCATCGACCTTGGCCTGCCGGAAGTGTCAGGCCTCGACATTATTCGCACGGTCAGGGCCGAAGGCAAAACCTACCCGATACTCATACTCACGGCGCGTGATCGCTGGGAGGACAAGGTCGATGGATTGAGTGCCGGGGCGGACGACTACGTCGTAAAACCCTTTCATTTCGAAGAAGTCAGTGCTCGTGTGAATGCCTTGCTTCGTCGCAGTGGCGGCTGGGCCACGTCGCAACTCGATGCGGGGCCGGTTTCGCTGAATATGTCGCGGCAGGAACTCAAAGTCGGTGACGATGCCATAGAGCTCACAAGTTTCGAGTACAAGATCATCGAGTACCTGATGCTTCGCGCGGGGCAGGTCATTTCGAAGTCTGAATTGACAGATCGCCTTTACGATCAGGACTTCGAAAGAGATAGCAATGTCATCGAAGTCTTCATCGGGCGCCTGCGCAAGAAAATGGACCCTGATAATTCCATCAAGCCTATCGAAACGCTACGCGGCCGCGGCTATCGCTTCGCGCTGGAGCGTAATCAATCGGACTGACCTGAATGCACTCCCTGAGCAGCCGGCTACTGATATCCGTCAGCGTGCTGCTGCTGTTTTTCTTTGGTGCGACTATCGCTGTTCTTGATTCGGCATTCACCGGAGCCGGCGAACAGGCACGCCGCGATATTCTTGGCGGCCAGTTGGTCGCGTTACTCGCCGCGGCCGAACCCAATGACAATTCCGAACTCGCCTTGCCAAGTCGCTTGCGCGAGCCACGCTTCGGTCAGATAGGGTCCGGGCTCTATGGGGAATTGCGCAAGGACGACGGCACGGTTATCTGGCAGTCCAAATCGGCCCTGGGCATGGATATACCGGCAGGCGAAATACCCGCTATGGGCAACCATTTGTTCGCCCGGGAAACGATGCTCGACGGGACGCCGCTTTTGACCTTGAGTCTCGCCGTTGAATGGGAATTCGACGATAACAGCTCGAAATCCTATGTGTTCAAGGTGGCTGAAAGCATGAGTTCCTTCAATGCCCAGGTGGCCGAATTTCGACGGCAGCTATTCAGCTGGTTTGCCGGCGTGGCACTGACGATGTTGCTGGCATTCTCGTTATTGCTGCGCGGCCTGATGAAACCCCTGCGCAAGATCGAAACCGAAATCGGGGAGATCGAGAGCGGCAGCCGGACGTCGCTCTCGGATCGATTTCCGACCGAATTGACCGGCGTTGCCCGCAATATGAACGTGCTGATCGACAGCGAACGCGCGCGATCCGATCGCTACCGGGTGACGCTTGATAACCTGGCGCACAGCCTAAAGACACCATTGGCCGCCATGCGCGCATTGCTGGGTGACAGGCCGTCCGATGAATTTGGCAACCGATTTAACGAGCAGATCGATCGCATGGATGAAATCGTCCGTTACCAGTTACGCAAACCGGCCGCTTCGGTTGTCGACAAACTGGTGCTGCAATCCGTGGACGTTGAGAAAGAGGTCGCGCGACTGATCGATGGCCTGGGCAAAGTTTATCGTGACAAGGGCATCGTGTTCGACGCCAGCGTCAAAGCAGGACTGCAATTTCGCGGTGACAGCGGAGACTTCCTGGAATTGGCGGGAAACCTGCTCGACAATGCATGCAAATGGTGTGCGCACAGGGTGCGTATCAAGGTAGCGCCATCAGCTTCCGCAACTGCAGTTGCAGGCGGAATGGTGCTGTCTGTATCGGATGACGGACCGGGAATTCCGGAGGACGCGGCCGGTGTAATGATGCAACGCGGTATGCGTCTTGATGAGTCCACGCCGGGTCACGGCATTGGACTCGCCGTTGTGAAGGATATTGCGCGCTCTTACGGCGGGCACTTGTCCATTCAGAAATCGAAAATGGGTGGTGCGAAGATCATTGTGTCTATACCACCGCTGACGTCCGCCCAGGCAAAATAGGTCAATATGAAAATACGCTTCATCACCACCGGTGGCACGATCGACAAGATCTATTTCGACGCGCTCAGCCAGTTCGAAGTAGGGGATTCGGTGATCCAACACATCCTGACAGACGGCCTGGTGGATTTTGAATACGACGTCGTTTCCCTGTTTCAAAAAGACAGCCTGGAAATCGACGACAAGGACCGCAAAACGTTGCGCGATTACATTGAGAAAGACGACGCGACGCACTACGTCATCACACACGGCACCGACACAATGCCCGTCACAGCCGCGGCGCTCAACGGACTCGAAGGCAGGACCATCGTGCTGACCGGCGCACTGACGCCAGCAAGGTTCAGGACGACCGACGCCGTCTTCAATGTCGGTATGGCAGTTGCGACCGTGCAGGTCGCGAAGCCCGGCGTTTACATCGCGATGAGCGGGCAGGTCTTCGAAGCGGGATCCGTCGTCAAGAACCGCGCCGAAAACCGCTTCGAGCGCAGCTAACACACCAATCCATATAAGGTGACAGTGACCTTAATTCGGCATATAGGGTCACTGTCACCTTAATTCGGCTTAGAGGTCGAAATTGATGCCTTGCGCGAGAGGCAGGTCCTTGCCCCAGTTGATCGTGTTGGTCTGACGGCGCATATAGGCTTTCCACGCATCGCTGCCAGCTTCCCGGCCGCCCCCGGTTTCTTTCTCACCGCCGAATGCGCCACCGATCTCAGCGCCGGAGGTGCCGATATTGACGTTGGCGATGCCACAATCCGAGCCACCCGCAGACAGGAAATATTCTGCGTTTTGCAGGTTGTCGGTGAATATGGCGGACGAAAGACCCTGTACAACGCCGTTCTGCATGGCGATGGCTTCGTCGAGAGTCTCATAGGAAATCAGGTACAGGATCGGTCCGAACGTTTCCGTCTGCACGATATCCCAGTCGTTTTTGGCCACGGCGATAGCCGGCGTAATGAAATTGCCTGGCCGGTCGAGGCGCTCGCCGCCGCACAGGATCTCGCCACCCGCATCTGCGACCGCCTTGCACGCCGCTTTAACTCGCTCGATAGACGACGCGTCAATCAAAGGGCCCATCAAAGTGTCGGGCTTGAGCGGATCGCCAATCCGAATTTGGCCGTAAGCCTTTACGAGCGCTTGCTTGAGTTCATCGAATCGGGAGCTATGCGCGATGATGCGGCGCGTTGACGTACAACGTTGCCCGGCGGTGCCCACGGAGCCGAACACGATCGCGGGGACGACGAGATCCATGTTGGCGTGTTCGTCGACAATAATGGCGTTATTGCCACCCAGTTCCAGCAGACACTTGCCCATTCGCGCCGAAACATTTTCGCTGACCTTGCGGCCAACAGCACAGGAACCCGTGAACGACACCAGGTTGATGCGCCGGTCGTCGACAAATTTTTGTGCCAGCGCGTTGCTGCCGTCGTTGATCAGGAAAAATATGTCAGGCAAACCCATGCCGGCGAGGGCATCGCTGATGATTTTTTGCACGGCGACGCCGCACAACGGTGTTTTCGGGGACGGCTTCCAGATATTCACGTTGCCGCATACTGCTGCTATGCACGAGTTCCAGGCATATACCGCGACCGGGAAGTTGAACGCGGATATAGTGCCGACGATGCCAAGCGGGTGCCATTGTTCGTACATGCGATGTTGTGGCCGCTCCGAGTGCATCGTGCGTCCGTAAAGCATTCGGGATTGACCGACCGCGAAGTCCGCGATGTCGATCATCTCCTGCACTTCGCCATCGCCCTCGGCCTTGATCTTGCCCATTTCGAGCGACACGAGGCTGCCGAGAGCATCCTTGTGTTCGCGTAGCGCGTTGCCTATGCGGCGCACGGCTTCGCCGCGGACGGGAGCCGGTATCGCGCGCCAGGCCGCAAAAGATTGTTCTGCCGCCCGCACCACCTTTTCATATTCAGCCGGTGTGGTTGAGCGCACGCTCGCAATCAGCTCATTGGTGGCAGGATTGAAGGACTCGATAATTTCGGCGGATTTGTCGGCGCTGGATTTCGCGCCGATCCAGGTACCATCGTTGACGGCACCCAGGCCCAGTTGATCCAGAATTTGTTTCATCGTATTGCTCCTAAGTCGGCGCGCATTGTGCCAAGCTCGCCGCAGGCTTGCCAGTTCTGGCGGCCGCGCGCCGGAATCCAGATCGCTCAAAAAACACGCGCTTTTGCGGACGCAGTAACCACATATTGAAGTCGCTTGAATTAGACTTTCTAAACCTTTGATTACATGAGAAACTTTTGAGCCAACTTGTCGCCCGTGGCATAGTCCGCGCTGTTTGACCGGACGAAAGCCGGTCGCCCAACCAACAAAGAAGTTAATCAACTGTGAGCAGAACAATACCGAAAAGCGATTGGCATCCCGCAAGCTGGCAAGGCAAGGAGGCGTCGCAACAGGCGTCCTATCCTGACGCCGCGGCGCTGGAACAGGCAGTGGCGGATCTCAGCCGCCTTCCTCCGATTACAACGTCCTGGGAGGTAGACGCCCTCAAGGAGCATTTTGCCAGGGCCCAGCGCGGCGAAGCGTTTGTCCTGCAGGGCGGTGACTGTGCAGAGACCTATGAAGAATGCACGTCCGAGAACATCGTCGCGAAGCTGAAGATCCTGCTGCAAATGAGCCTCGTAATGATTTACGGGATGAAGAAGCCCGTCGTACGGGTCGGTCGCATGGCCGGGCAATATGCCAAGCCGCGGTCGGCGGACACCGAGACCCGGGACGGCGTGACCTTGCCGAGTTTTCGCGGTGACCTCGTCAATCGCAGCGGTTTCACGGCGGAGGAGCGCACCCCGGATCCGCAGATGATATTGCGCGGCTACGAACGCGCGGCACTGACGCTGAACTTTGTTCGCTCGCTGATCGATGGCGGATTCGCCGACCTGCACCATCCGGAGTACTGGGACCTGGACTGGGTAGGGCACTCATCCGCTGCGGCTGAATACCACAACATCGTGTCGTCAATCTCCGACTCGCTGGATTTCCTCGAGACCGTGTCGGGACGCCAGTTTCACCGCACGCAGCGCGCGGACATCTATGCGGCCCATGAGGGCCTGCATCTGCACTACGAGCAGGCTCAGACCCGTTACCTGGAGCGACGCAAGCGCTGGTACAACCTGACGACGCACTTCCCGTGGATCGGCATGCGTACGGCACAACTGGACGGCGCGCATATCGAGTTTTTCCGCGGCATTGCGAATCCTGTCGGTGTGAAGATCGGGCCGGGCATGACTCGCGAATGGCTGCAGGGCATTGTGAATGCGCTGAACCCGAACAATGAACCGGGTCGCCTGACATTGATTCATCGTTTCGGCGCCAAATCGGTGGAGGACCATCTGCCGGACATGATTCGCACTGTAAAAGCGATGGGCGCCCAGGTCTTATGGGTCTGCGACCCCATGCACGGCAACACCGAGAGCACCTCGGACGGCACGAAAACGCGCCGTTTCGACAACATTGTCGCGGAACTCGAATCGGCGTTTCGCGTACACGAGGCGATGGGCAGCCATCTGGGCGGCGTGCACCTCGAACTGACCGGCGAAAACGTCACGGAATGCACGGGTGGCGCGCGCGGCCTGACGGATGCTGACCTTGCCCATGCCTACAAATCGACAGTCGACCCGCGGCTTAACTACGAGCAGGCCATGGAAGTGGCCATGCGAATCGCAGGCCTGAAGAACTCCTGAATTAAGGTGACAGTGACCTTAATTCAACGCTGAATTAGGGTCACTGTCACCTTAATTGGTCCAGGGAGTGCCAGGCGGCGTCGTTGCTGATTTCCCGGGTCTTGCCTGGTGGCAGGTCGTCCAGCGTCCAGGGGCCGATCGAGTACCGAATGAGGCGCAGGGTGGGCAGGCCGACCGCGGCTGTCATGCGCCGTACCTGCCGGTTACGGCCCTCGGCAAGCGTAATTTCGACCCAGCTGTCCGCTACCGTCTTGCGCTGGCGTATGGGCGGGTCGCGATCCCAGAGCCAGGTGGGCGCATCCATCCGTTGCGCGTCAATCGCTTTCGCCGCACCGTCTTTTAGCGCTACACCCTGGATCAGGGACTCGAGCTGTTCATCGCTCGCGATACCCTCGACCTGCGCCCAGTAGCGCTTCTTTATCTTCGATCGGGGCTGGCTGATTCTCGCCTGCATGCGGCCGTCGTCGGTGAGCAGCAGCAGGCCCTCGCTGTCGAAATCGAGTCTCCCTGCCGCGTAGACCCCCGGGGTCTTCACATAGTCCGCCAGCGTCGCCCGCCCGTCGCGATCGGTAAACTGGCACAGCACCTGGTAGGGCTTGTTCAGAAGAATCAACACTTTTTGTGGTTCCCGGCGGTATGTACAATGCACGCCTTTCCGCTCCCCTGGACTTAAGCATGCACTACGATCATATCAATGTGCCCGCGGATGGCGCGCCTATCACCGCGAATCCCGATCACAGCCTGAATGTTCCCGATTGTCCTGTCATACCGTACATCGAAGGCGACGGCATTGGCATTGATGTCACGCCCGTGATGCTCGACGTCGTCAACGCGGCCGTCCGCATTGCCTATGGCGAAAAGCGCGAAATCAAGTGGATGCAGGTTTACGCCGGCGCCAAAGCCACCGAAGTCTATGGCGAAAATGAATACCTGCCGGAGGAAACCCTGGATGCGTTTCGCCGCTACCTGGTTTCGATCAAAGGCCCGCTCGCGACACCGACAGGCGGCGGTATTCGCTCACTGAACGTCGCCATTCGGCAAACACTCGACCTGTACGCTTGTGTGCGTCCGATACGCTACTTCCCGGGCGTGCAGACACCCATGCTGCAATCCGAACTCGTCAGCATGACGGTGTTTCGCGAAAACACGGAAGACATCTACGCCGGTATCGAATTCCCCACCGGATCGGAGGAAGTGCAAAAACTGATTCATTTTCTGCAAACGGAACTCGGCGTTACCGAAATTCGCTTCCCGCTCAGTTCGGGAATTGGCATCAAGCCGGTGTCGCGAGAGGGTTCCGAGCGATTAATACGCAAAGCCATACAGCACTGTATCGATCGTGATATGAAATCCGTAACGCTCGTACACAAGGGCAACATCATGAAATTCACCGAGGGCGCTTTTTGCCACTGGGGATATGACGTTGCCAAAACTGAGTTCGGTGCGAAAGAAATTGGCGATGGGCCGTGGTTGTCGTTCAAGAACCCGAAAACCGGTCGGGAGATCGTTATCAAGGACGTGATCGCCGATAACTTCCTGCAGCAGATACTGATGCGGCCTGAGGATTATGACGTTATCGCCACGCTGAACCTTAACGGTGATTACATTTCCGACGCGTTGGCGGCACAGGTGGGCGGTATCGGTATCGCACCGGGCGCGAACCTCGGTGATGTCGTCGGTGTATTCGAAGCGACGCACGGAACTGCGCCGGGGTTTGCGGGCAAAGACCGCGTCAACCCCGGATCACTGATCCTTTCGGCAGCGATGATGTTGCGCTACATCGGTTGGCAAGAGGCGGCCGATCTTGTCCTTAAGGGCATTGCGAGAACGATTGCCAACGGCGAACTGACTTTCGACCTTGCACGCCTGCGAGAAGCGATTCACCAGCCGAAACGCAAAGACAAACCGCACGGCAAGAAAGACGTCGAGCAGGAACTGGACCAGATGGTGCCGGGCGCGAAACTGGTTGGCACTCGTGGATTTGGCGAGGCGATCATTCGCCACATGAACGACTGACGCGCTTGAAGAGCGATGCGATTTTCGCAAGGGATTGCCGCGATTGCCCCAGGCTCGCGACCTTTCTCGACGACGTTCAAAGACGGTATCCCGACTACTATTGCCGACCGGTGCCGCCGTTTGGTGCATCGAATGCGCGTTTCCTGGTTGTCGGACTGGCGCCCGGCATGCACGGCGCGAACCGCACCGGGCGCCCGTTTACGGGTGACCACGCGGGCATACTCCTGTACCAGATGCTGCACAAATACGGATTCGCAACGCACGATCATTCAGAAGCCGCCGACGACGATCTCGAGCTCGTCGACTGCCGGATAACGAACGCCGTCAAGTGCCTGCCTCCGGACAACAAGCCTGTCGGTGACGAGATCAACACCTGCAACAACTTTCTCGCGAATGAACTTCGTACATTGCCCAGAGACTCCGTCGTTTTGGCGCTCGGCGGCATAGCCCATCGGGCGATCGTCAAAGCGCTCGGTATGCGGCAGACGGAATACCGATTTAGCCACGCCGCGGTGCACGATGCAGAGTACTTTCAATTGTTGGACTCCTACCATTGCAGCCGTTACAACACGAACACGCGGCGCCTGACGGAGCCGATGTTTGATGCGATCTTTGCGCAGGCCCGGGAGCTGCTGGACAACTGCAAACGTGAGTGACAACGCGCAATTCGAGATCAAGGCCTTCCTGAGTACGCTGACCCACCGGCCGGGTGTGTACCGCATGCTCGATGCGAAGCACAAAGTGATTTACGTCGGCAAAGCCCGCGATTTAAAGAAGCGCGTCTCGAGCTACTTCAAGCGCACTCACGATGCGCCGAAAACGGCAGCGATGATGGACCAGGTTGCCCGCGTGGAAGTGACCGTAGCGAACACGGAGGCAGAAGCACTGCTGCTGGAATACAGTCTCATTAAGCAGCACAAACCGCGATTCAATATCCTGCTTCGCGATGACAAGAGTTTCCCGTACATCTATGCGTCGACCGAGCACCGTTATCCGCGCCTCAAGTTTCATCGGGGTCCACGGCGTGGCAAGGGACGGTATTTCGGCCCGTATCCGAGTACCTCGGCGGTACGTCAAACCCTCAACGAACTTGAGAAGCTGTTTCAGATCCGCAATTGTGCGGACAGTTTTTTCCAGAATCGATCGCGCCCATGCCTGCAATACCAGATAAAGCGCTGCACGGCACCTTGCGTAAATCTGATTTCGGAAGAGCAGTACGCGAAGGATATCGACGCCGCGATCCTGTTTCTCGAAGGCAAGAATCGGAGCGTCGTCAATACTTTCGTGAAGCGCATGGAGAAGGCATCCGCTGTGAAGGACTATGAACACGCCGCGCGGTTTCGCGATCAGATCGCCAAGCTCAAGGAAATCGAGGCGCGTCAGTTAGTCAGTCGCACGAGCAAACTCGACCTGGATATTCTTGGCTATGCGTCGAATGGAGCTATCCACTGCGTGACCATCCTTTTCATTCGCAACGGTTCGGTGATTGGCAGCCATGATCACTTTCCGCGTTTGCAGGGCGAAACCGACACGCACAAGATTCTCAACGCGTTTGTCGCGCAGTACTACCTGGAACGCGATGCGCCCAGCGAGATCATCATGGAGACGGAAATCGAGGACGGTGTATTGCTGCAGCAGGAATTGACCGCTCGTGTCGGACACCGGGTTCAGATTCGCTCGAAAGTCCGAGGCGACCGGCTCCGTTGGCTGCAAATGGCGAAAACCAACGCAGAGCAGGGCTTGAGTCTGAAAGTCGCAACGAACGCAACGCTCAAACGCCAGTTTCTGGCGCTGGCCGAGGCGCTGCAGCTCGAAGAAACGCCGCAACGGCTTGAGTGTTTCGATGTGAGCCACACGTCCGGTGAGGCGACCGTAGCATCCTGCGTCGTTTTCAATTCAACCGGCGCTCTGAAAAGCGATTACCGCCGTTTCAATCTCAATCCAGCGTCTGCGGGAGACGACTACGCGGCAATGTCTGAAGCGTTGCGGCGACGCTATGCCCGTGTGAAAAAGGGCGAAGTTCCCATGCCGGACATCTTGTTTATCGACGGCGGGAAAGGGCAACTCACGGAAGCGATGAAGGTACTGGCTGAGCTGGAACTCGACTGGCTCACGGTCATCGGCGTTGCGAAGGGTCGATCGAGGCGGCCAGGCGCGGAGCAATTGTTCCGGGCCGGGGAGACGCGGCCTGTCGATTTGCCACCCGACTCGCCGGCATTGTTGCTGATTCAGCAGATTCGCGACGAGGCGCATCGATTTGCGATTACAGGACACCGGCAACAACGTGGCAAGGCGCGCCGCACATCACGGCTCGAGGAGATTCCCGGTCTGGGACCGAAAAAACGCAGGGAGTTGCTGCGACAGTTCGGTGGACTGCAAGGCGTCACGGGCGCCGGGATCGACGACCTCGTCGAAGTGCACGGTATTAGCCGAAAGCTGGCCGAAAACATATACAATGCGCTGCATCTTGATAATTAGAAAACGGATCAGGGTGAACTTTGAAAGTTAATCTTGCCAACATGCTGACGCTGTTCCGAATCGCCGCGATTCCTGTCGTCGTGATCTGCTTTTACAGCCAATTGCCAAACGCGCGGCCTCTTGCGGCCATCCTGTTTGCTATTGCTGCTGTGACGGACCTGATCGATGGCTGGGTCGCACGGCGCTATGGCCAGACATCGCGATTCGGCGAGTTTCTGGATCCTGTCGCGGACAAGCTCATGGTGTCCATATTGCTGGTGATGCTGGTCCAGGCTGATTCCCGCTGGTTCGAAGACGTGATCGCGATGATCATCATAGGCCGCGAAATAACCGTCTCCGCCTTGCGCGAGTGGATGGCGACGATCGGCGAGCGGGCCAACGTCAAGGTTTCAGTCGCCGGCAAGATCAAGACCACCATGCAAATGTTCGGCATCGGCTTCATGGTCTATCACAACACCCTGTTCGGCATCCCGATTTACCAGGTCGGCGTAATAATGTTGCTGCTGGCCGCCGTAATGACCATCTGGTCGATGCTGATCTACCTCCGGGCTGCCTGGCCGTTTATCATCAAGGATCAGGACCCGGTGGTTTAGAAAAGGCGCATTTACGTCTTGACTTAAGTGTGTCAAAGGCTAGAATCTCGCCCCTTCGCGGGAATAGCTCAGTTGGTAGAGCGCAACCTTGCCAAGGTTGAGGTCGCCAGTTCGAACCTGGTTTCCCGCTCCAAAAATCAAAGACTTAGGCCGCTTTTTGAGCGGCCTTTTTCTTTCCAGCCGGCGCCCGGCGATTTCTACCTATTGATTGGATAAGCCCGTCGACTAGCATCTTCACGGATGTCATCGCGCTTGCCGTCAGTCACCCGATTCAAGGCCCTGCACAAGGACCTGTGTTTCGAGCGCGCGTTTCCCCGGACCCTGGTTCAGGGGCGTGAGGCGAACGATCAGCTTGGTCGCTACCACGAGACGGTCGACAAGCTGGTCGCTGCGCAACGCCGGGAACTTGCTGACAGCGGTATTGCCGGAACGCTCGTGCACTACCGGTTTTCCTTTGACGTCGCGAGGTGGCTCGCGAGAGTCGCGCCGGGAGCGGTATCCATCGACTGGGCCGAGCTTGACGACACCCTGGCCCTTGACGAATTGCTGCATCACATCTTGCAGCCGGCGGAAGGGGACTGGTTCAGCAGCGGCTATGTCACGACCCGCGAGTGGATCGATGCGGCGCGCTCCGGCCGCAAGGGGACCGACTTTGACTGGTTACTCGCGCAGCTCGAGGATCGTCGATCTCGCCCGTTCCTGCGCGAGCTCTACGATACGGCGGATATTCCCCTGGCCTGGAATCTTGGCAATGATATCTATTCGAAATCGACAAACGTCTTTCCTGTTGCCCGCATCCATGCACGTGAGAACCTTCGACCACGGCCCAGGCAGGTCAAGAAGGAGATTCAACGCCCTGTCCGGTCGATTTCAAGACTGCCCATCGAGCAAGGATCGCGATTGATCGATGTTGCGATGGCGTCGCTCGCCGCTCGGCACCGCGAAACCTATCACTTCAACTTCGCCAATCCCGAGGAAGTGTACCTGGCGAATGTGGGCGAGGGCATCGCCGTCGCAGTCTTCGGCCTGTTGCCCGAATACCGGTTCGCGCTCGAGTGCACGCTGGGCTATCTCATACTCGCGAACGGCGTGCCCATCGGTTATGGCGGCGCAAGCGTGCTGTTCAAACAGGTGAACACCGGAATCAATATTTTCGACGAGTATCGTGGCAGCGAAGCCTCGTATCTCTGGGTACAGGTTATGCGGGTTTACCACGCCCTGGTTGGTTGCAACCGGTTCATCGCCAGTACCTATCAGATCGGCAGCGACAATAGCGAAGCGCTGCAAAGTGGTGCGTTCTGGTTCTATTATCGCCTGGGCTACCGCCCACTGGACGCGGCGATACGTCGACTCGCAAGCAATGAGGAGGCGAAACGAAAACGCAATCGTGATTATCGAAGCCCCACCAAAGTGCTCAGAAAACTCGCAAGCAGCGACATGCACCTTGCGTTGCCGGGAAGTGCGCCGTCAGAGCTTTTCAATGAAGAATGGCTGGCGACCAGTTCGCGGCTGGCATCCGATGCATTGGCCGCCGTGTGCGAAAAGACCCGAAACGCTGCCGCAGATCGTGTTGCGAGCCGCCTGATGCACGACCTCAGTGTGCGTTCACTCAGAAGCTGGAACAGAGCGGAGTTAGCGGCGCTGCGCGCGATTGCGCCGTACTTCGCGGCACTTCAGCCGTCCGACTGGTCCACTGATTCGAAGCGTTTGTTGCGAAAAATCCTGCGGGCGAAAGGCGGAAGACACGAGTTGGTGAGCGCAAGGTTGATGGCGCAAAACGACGGCTTGCTGCAGGTCTTTCGACGCGCGTGTAAAGAGGCTGACTAGGACCGCTTTTTCAAATTGGATAGCTCGTTGCGCCGAAATTTGGCCTTGTTATTCGATCGCCAGCCGATTGCGGCGAGCGGTGCAGCAATTAACAAGCCTGCGATCAAAACGACGGCGCCGAAATTGGTATCGCCAAGCCAATAGAACAAGCTTTGTACAAACGCTGAATCGTTGGGTGGAAGCATGCCAACGACGGTGTGCCAGGTCAGCGGCACCCAGCGGCGTGCGAGATAACACAGGTATAACTGGTAGGCCCAGATGCCGGTGGTTGCGATACCGGTAGCGACAGCGACAGCCGAGAACAGTGCGCTCCAGAATCGAGCTGCACGATCTGCTGCAATCACGACGAAATGCATTTTCACGATCTCGCGTTCTCTGCCGGAATCTGCCTGGATGAGTCGTCTCTCCCGGTAGAAACAATTACCGAGGTAGGCAAGCAGAGGCACCAAACCGGCCCATGCCCAGTTATCATCGACAACATCCATGAACAATACGATAGTTGCAATGATGCCAGCGAGTACTGACAGACTCGTGAGTGGTCCGAGACGCGCTAGGGGAATTATCGATATCATCGCTACTTTTCTTATAAATCAAATCAGGTCGTTTGCCGCGGGCAACCATCACATATTTTTGGCTATTTTTCAGGAGCCACGTTTGACTGCAACCCCGATATATTCATTTTCCCTGTTTTTGGCGCTTGCCCTGAATTGTTCTGCAGCAAGTGCCAGCGGCGTGGAATTGCCGCGAACGACCGGTGAAATCGTCGTCGACGGCGTTATGGACGAGGACGCGTGGCAGAACGCGACCGAGGTAGAGCTGATTTACGAGACCGAACCCGGCGAAAATATTGCGGCACGCTTAAAGACCCATGCTTACATTATGGAGGACGGTATTAATTTGTACGTCGGGTTTGCAGCAAGCGATCCTGACCCGTCGGCGATACGCGCCTACCTGCGCGACCGTGACTCGGCCTGGGACGATGACTATGTAGGCATCATGATCGATACCTACAATGATGGCCACAGGGCCGTTGAATTCTACTCTACACCTCTCGGCGTGCAGATGGACGTGACCTACGACGAGTCCAGCCTGCAAGGTGGCGATTTCGGCAAGGAAGATGATTCCTGGGATGCGATTTGGGATTCGGCAGGACAGGTCAATGCCGACGGGTATGTTGTTGAAATCCGGATCCCTCTGACGCAACTGCGTTTCCCGGCCACCGACGGAATCAAGACCTGGGGTTTGTTTTTGTATCGCTCGTATCCGCGCGATAAAACGTACGCGTTTTCGAACATCCCCCACGATCGCGGCAACAACTGCTTTCTGTGCCAGTTCATCTCAATGCGCGGGCTCGAAGACGTCACACCTGGCCGCGACCTCGAAGTCGTGCCAACGCTTACGATGTCTCGATCGGACGCCACTGAGAATCCCGGTGTCGATCCGCTGTTATCCAAAGGCACCACGACCGAGGCGGGTCTCAGTCTCAGGTGGGGAATTACGCCTGACCTGACCGCAAACCTTGCTATCAATCCTGATTTTTCGCAAGTGGAAGCGGATGTCGCGCAACTGGATGTCAATGAGCGATTTGCCCTGTTTTATCCAGAGAAACGTCCCTTCTTTCTGGAGGGTGCCAATTACTTTTCGACACCCATGCGAACTGTTTTCACGAGAACCATCGGCAGCCCCGACGTCGGTACGAAGTTGACGGGAAAACGTGGCGATCACACGTTTGGTGTTCTGCTCGTCGAAGATGCCGTTACCAATCTCTTGTTTCCGGGTGTATTTGGGTCAGATTCAACGACACTTGAGCAATCGAATACGGCGATGATCGGACGATACAGTCGTGGCTTCGGACAGACATCGTCGCTTGGTGGCGTGGTAACCGTTCGTAACGGCGATGGCTATCACAATTACCTGGCGGGTGTTGACATGCGTTGGAAACTCAGCGACCGGCACACGCTGACGGCGCAGATCGTCGAATCCGAAACTGTCTACCCTCTCGCAACGGCGCTGGAGTTTTCGCAACCCGTCGACACCTTCGACGGCAACGCAACCCTGGCAAGCTATGAGTACGATTCGCGCAACTGGTTTGGCAACGTTCAATACGCTTCGCGCTCAAGCGGTTTTCGGGCGGACTCAGGGTTTATGGCAAGAGTCGGCGAGGATCTCATCGTGGTTGATGCGGGTAGAGTCTGGCATGGCGAGGACGGAAGCCGGTGGAGTCGAGTCAGCCTTGCTACCGGTTACGAAATTGCCCATCTGGAGGATGGCAGGCTGCGAGAAAAAAGCAATGTGCTGAGGCTTCGCGTTCAAGGGCCCTTGCAGTCGTTTGTGCACGTCGCCTACCGCATGAAGTCGGAATTGGAAAATGATGTGATGTTCGACCTCAAACGCGCTGCCATTTATACGGAATTGACGCCGCGCAGCGGTATCTCGTTAAGCCTTGGTATTACCATGGGTGATCAAATCGATTACGACAATACCCGATTGGCCGACGAGAGGAGTGTCGAACCCGCCATCGACTGGAATATCAGTCGCAATTTGTTACTCCGGCTGCGTGGCATTTTTGCGGGTCTCGATACAAAACAAGGCGAAAAGATTTTCGATGCTGCCGTCGTCGATGCGCGACTGACATGGCAGTTCAATGTGCGCTCGTTTTTGCGATTTACAGTACAACAGGCCGATACATCCAGAAATCCTGCCGTGTATTTGGATCCAGTTGAGTCGGAGACCACGGACGTCGGCCGGCAATTACTCTACTCCTACAAAATCAACCCACAGACAGTTTTGTTCCTGGGGTACTCGGATCAATTCTACGACGACGATAGTCTAAACAAGCTGACAGTGTCAGATCGCAGCTTGTTCATGAAGCTGGGCTACGCCTGGAATCTATGATTCCGCTCAGTCGTAGAATCCCAGGATCGCGACTTGCACCGATGCAACCTTCTGCACATTGTCGAATGTGTCGGTCCAGGCGAGTACCAGTTTGTCGCCAACGCGTATCAATTGCGGAACATTACGTGCGACGGATGTACGGCCAACAATATGCTCTCGACCCGTTTGCCCGTCAGTGGTAACAGCACGGAGTTTGATCGCGTAATCCCCGTTCTTTCCGGGTTCCATCCAACTGACCACATAGGTATGCCTGTCAAGCAGCGTGACTCCAACGTGGCCAGTGGTATTTGGCGAAGAAATTTCGATGGCTTCTGAAAATGACTTGCCAGCATTCGTGGAGAAGGCCGTCTGCACTTTTGGCTTCTGACCGGCGGCGGTGAACCAGGCGAGGGCGACGAATTTTCCCGCGGCATCGATAGCCGGCCCGTTCACGGGGCAGCCTGAAATCACCCAGCCGTCATTTGCAATCGCTGAGCCGGGTTGCCACTCGCCGTTAAGGTTTCGTGCCACGTAAATATCTCGCACTTCATCGGCGGTGCGATCGCGATAGGCGGCGATCGGACCGGCTTCAGTGATGGCAACGTCCGTCTGGCAGCAGTCGCATACCCAATCGTCGATCACGGTTTTGTCACTCACGGCGCCGTCCGCTGAGAGCGTCGCGCTGCGCAGTGTCATGCCTTTGTCGGGCGTTTGACGGCCATCCAGCCATACCAGCCCGGTTGCGCCTGAGACCGGATACATCGATACGAATCCGTGCTCAGTCGGCGTGCCATCTACATGCGGGCTTCTGGGTGCGCTCCATGTCGCCCCTTCGTCGGCGGAGTGCGCGGTAAGAATCTGGTAGGCGTAAGGCATGTCAGCCGTGTAGCTCAGCCAGTGGGCGAGGAGCGACCCGGAGCCCAGCGGCGTAACCGCGGGCAGGTCCGCCCAGTTAACGAACATGTGCTCGTCGATAGTCGCCGTCACGGCCGGGCCCCAGGACCCCTGTTCATAGACAGAGAAGCGCAGTGCAACGTTGTCGGTGCCGCGCTCCATCCAGCTCAATATCACCTCGCCATCAGGACTGGTGACAAGGCGCGGACCGTAAGCCGGCGTGCCACTTGGGACCGAAATCGGGATTGGAATGTCGAAGACGGGCAGGGATTGTTCGGTGCACGCGACAAGCACGGAAGCGAGGACTGGAAAGAGGATGCGGCTGGAATATCGCATGCAGGCATTATGCAGATAATTGGGGTGGACTGCCTGCAAAGTCGCTGTATACTGCGACGCCTGCAAAGTACCCCGGGGCTAGGTGGCAGAGTGGTCATGCAGCGGACTGCAACTCCGCGTACGCCGGTTCGATTCCGACCCTAGCCTCCATTTTTTCCAGACCCGGCCCGGGTGGCGGAATCGGTAGACGCAACGGACTTAAAATCCGTTATCCGAAAGGGTGTGTGGGTTCAAGTCCCGCCCCGGGCACCATCTGTTTGCATTAATATTTGTCGATGATGCTTTCTCCCGACATTTCTCCCCGCAAGCCGGTCATTCCCCGAACGGTCTGGGCGCTCGGGTTCGTCAGCCTGTTCATGGACATTTCATCTGAAATTGTCCATGCGCTTTTGCCCCTGTTCCTGACGTCGACTCTCGGCCTCAGCGTCGCTTTGGTCGGTCTGGTTGACGGCATCGCGGAGTCTACGGCATCGATCGCAAAGATTTTTTCGGGCTACGTTTCAGATCGTTTGCGGCGGCGCAAACCTCTGATATTGCTTGGCTACGGTTTGGCTGCCTTATCGAAACCGCTTTTTCCGCTGGCCGAAGGCCTGGCAATGGTGCTTTCAGCACGCTTCGCGGATCGAATCGGTAAAGGTATTCGCGGCGCGCCGCGTGATGCGCTGATCGCCGATGTCACACCGCAGGCGATCCGCGGCAGGGCATACGGACTACGTCAGGCCCTGGATACTGTTGGTGCCTTTGTCGGTCCGCTGTTGGCTGTGGGACTCATGTATCTCCTGGCCAGCGATATGCGAGCCGTTTTCTGGATAGCCGTCATACCCGCAGGCCTCGCCGTACTACTCGTGCTCTTTGGCGTGAAAGACCAAGTTGGCCACGACGCTGAGCACGCCGCTCGCATACCAATTCAATTTAAAGATGTCACCCGTTTCGGAAAAGAATTTCAAACCGTGCTGGTCATCGGTACCGTATTCACATTGGCCCGATTCAGCGAGGCATTCCTGATTTTGAAGGCGAGTGCGGATGGCTTGCCGTTTGCACTTGCGCCTCTTGTGCTTGTGGCGATGAATATCGTGTACGCATTGGGCGCCTATCCGGCCGGGACCTTGTCCGATCACTTTAGCAGCAGCCGGTTGCTAATATTCGGTGCCGTAACCCTGATCGCAGCGGATCTGGTACTCGCGTTTTCCTCAAGTCTCTATGGCACTTTTTTCGGCATAGCCCTCTGGGGTTTGCACATGGCTGTAACGCAGGGGCTCTTTGCAAAGCTGGTTGCCCACCATTCGCCGCAAGCGCTACGCGCATCTGCGTTCGGCATCTTCAATCTCGCCACCGGGCTGGCATTGTTATTTGCGAGCATTATTGCCGGCGTGCTTTGGGATTACGCGGGACCGGCGGCAACATTTCTTATCGGTGCCAGCTTCGCTACACTCGCAGCATTGATGTGCCTTCGACGATCGGGATCGATCGATTAATGAATATCGAAACCTGGGAACTTTTGAGCTACGTCGTAACGGTACTAGGCCTGCCGCTCGCGATGGCTGTATTTCTTTACGAAAAGCGCAAGGAGCGTGCGGCGGAGGAAGAGGAAGTCTACGAAGCTGTTGCCGGCAGCTACCAGGATTTTCTACGCCTGGCACTGGAAAACCCTGACCTTCGGCTGTTGTCTAAGTCGAGATCGACCGACCTCAGTCCCGAGCAAAGGGAGCGCATGCAAGCGATTTTTGGATTATTGATCGCTATCTTCGAGCGCGCCTACCTGTTGTTGTACGACACAGATCTTTCCGGGAAAGAAGCGCGACGCTGGCGATCGTGGGAGGACTTCATGCAGGAATGGTGTGCGCGGGATGATTTTCGCGAGGAGATACCCGCGTTGTTGCTCGGTGAAGACCCGGCGTTTGCCAAGTACCTGACGAAACTGGCAGGCGAAGCGAATTTGACAGAAAACTCGACGCGTATCACACGCGAAACCACGACTGGTTAGCAAAACTCGTACGAAACGGCCGCATTTGCTGGCCAAATCTTCCCGGGGATGCGAAAACGATACTTCGAACGGCTGAAGCTGTTGCCGGAGTACTGTTATGGCCACGACTGTTAAAGACAATGTGGATTACCGCCTGCTGGGTCGCCTTAGCAACCTCGTGATTTGCAGCTGCTGTCTGCGCCGCGGCAAAGTGACGCCGGTGCCGCAAGTCATTTCGGATCGACGCAGACTGACAAATGAATGCCCGAGTTGTCGACATGAGAGTGCTGCTCGCAGTGGCATTCGCCAATCGCTGGGAAATCTGCTTACTCTCCGACGCTAAGCTCAGCCTATCGGTGGTGCATCGCGGATAAAGCGATGCCACAATACTCCGATGGCCAAACTCTATTTCTACTATTCGTCGATGAACGCGGGCAAATCGACCGCGCTGCTGCAGTCCAGCTACAACTACCGGGAACGCGGCATGAATACGCTCGTAATGGCGCCGCTGCTCGATGATCGTTATGGCGCCGGCAAGGTTACGTCAAGAATTGGCATTGAGACCAACGCCACAGTTTTCAACAGCGACGAGAATCTATTCGACATTGTCGACGCGCAGCATCGTGAAGAGCCTTTACACTGCATTCTCGTCGATGAAGCGCAATTCCTGACACGTGACCAGGTGTTTCAGTTGAGCGAAGTGACGGACCGGCTGAATATTCCGGTGCTGGCCTACGGATTGCGTACCGATTTCCAGGGCGAGCCCTTCGAGGGCAGCAAATACCTTCTCGCCTGGTCGGACACACTGAGTGAGCTGAAGGCTATTTGTCACTGTGGCAGCAAGGCGACGATGGTGCTGCGGCTGGACGGCGACGGCAATGCGGTTACCGAAGGATCGCAGGTCGAGATCGGTGGCAACGACCGCTACATATCAATGTGCCGCAAGCACTTTAAGAGCAAGTTCTTCGGCTGAAGGACTTCAGGTCTGAATCGTCGGCAGGTTTTCTGTCGCGGTAGGCAACAGGGCCGTATTTTCCTGCGCGAGTAAAGCGCGCATGTCTTCCATCGTCTTCATGATCACCGTGTCGGCGAATTCGGTGCCGTCAAAGTCTGCAAAGATCGTCGCACAGGGGTCATGGAACTTGACTCGGTGATGACCGATCGTTATCACGTCGTCGTGCATCAATACGTGGTTTGAAACCCGTTTGGAATTTACAAACGTGCCGTTTGTGCTATTGAGGTCCATCAGGAATGTCGCCGTGCCATGTCGCACCAGCAAGGCATGATGTCGACTCACAAATCGACTGTCGATCGATATGTCGTTGTATTCGGAGCGCCCGATAATGGCGCGCGGCTTTTGCATCGACAGCTCATTAATGACGCTGCCATTATTGGTCACGATCAGGCGCGGCGGCGCGGGTGGCACAATCTCGTCGGGCTGCAGATTCGAGACTTCGCTCTGCGACCATGTTCCCAACGGCAGCGCCGGATGCTCCACTGCCGTGACGTGCACAGGGAGTGTCCTGGCCGCGGCCAGTGCGAGCAACGCGACGCGATCGGCGATACCCGGCCAACCTCCGGAGGCATTCCAGATATCCAGGCAAATTTCTTCCGGAAAGACGAATTCGGGGCAATCGCTGCCCGCCGCGCGTAACTTGGTGTGCAGATACAGTTTCGTTTCTTCCCGGTTCATGGGCCGAAGGTGAAAATCATGGACCACCCGTTTCGCCAGGGATTCCATGGCCTTCGCCGCCATTATGGTCTTCAGTGACCGAGAGCTAACCAGTACCATCTTCAGAGCGCTGGCGTTCCGAACGCGTAATTCCGCGAGCTCGCTCAGCGCTCGCAAGGCGCTGGGATTGAGATCTTGGGCATTCTCAATGATCAACAGCGGTGCTTTGTGTGATGCCGCCTGTTGCAATGCGAAGACTCGCACGAGGCCAAGCAACTCGTTGGCCGAATTAAGGTCCAGCTCATAACCGAACTGTCTGAGTACAGCGATCAGGAGGTTTGTCGTATTCAGACCTTTGCCATTGATCAGGGCGAAAGAGCAGTCTTCGTGCAAGGTCTCCACGAAACTGCGTATCAGTGTTGACTTGCCGGACAGGGCGGGGCCCTGCAGCAAGGACAGGCCATGCGGGTGCGCGCAGGTGTCAGCCAGCATATTGAGTGCGGCGACTTTGGAGGCATACGACAAAACGGCCAGCGGCTTCCCATGCGTCCGGAAGGGTTGCTGTAACAGGCCGGCTTGTCGCAATTCCATAAGTGATTACCCGCAGACTATTCGGTCGCGTTAAAGTGGTATTGTCGGGTTCCGGTCGTTTCGAATTGACGTCTTGACCGGGCTGGTCAGTCTATTATTCGATCTTCGTTTTTGTAAACCGGAATCGAGCTACTTTATAGTTCTCAATTGCACACAATCTTTTCTTCGATTTAACTTTATATTTATGCAGCAATGTTCTGAAAGCCTAGTGTGTTTCACGATAATTTTTCAAGCGTCTGCGATTCGCGACAGAGTGTAAGCCATTGACTGCAAAGCTATCCGGAAAAGACCTCACGCTGATTCGAGGCGAGAGTTGCCTCTTCAAGGGACTGGGATTTGCGCTAAATCCCGGTGAGCTGTTGTTGCTCGAAGGCCGCAATGGCAGCGGCAAGACGAGTCTGATGCGCGCGATTGCGGGCATGCTGAGTCTCGAGAAAGGTGAGATTTACTGGAATGACATCCCCGTCAACCGGCAACGCCAGGAGTTTCACGGCGCGCTTGTCTGGCTGGCACACCGCACGGGACTTAAAGGTGATCTCAACCTGGTTGAAAACCTGCGCTTTGAGGCCTCTCTCAGGCCGCAGGGCAATGTTGATCTGGCCGCTGTGTGCGATCGGCTTGCGATCGCAAGGCTCAAGCGACTGCCATTGCGGTCCTTGTCCGCCGGCCAGCAGCGGCGCGTTGCATTGGCTCGAATGCTGTTGGCCGACGTACCGCTCTGGTTGATGGATGAGCCATTCACCAACCTCGACCGTGAGGGACGAAAGCTGGTCATGGAGCTGACAGAGGAGCACCTGCTGAAGGGTGGTATGTGTGTCATGGCGGCGCACCAGGACATAGAGATCAACGTCCCGGTCGTGAGGGTGGGTCTCTAGATGAGTGATCGCCTTCCGGAACAACCAGGGATGTTTGCCGGTTTGCTGGCTGTCGCGCGACGCGATTTGCTACTGGCCTGGAAACGCCCCGGCGACGTCCTGAATCCGCTGTTCTTTTTTGCGATGGTCTGCACGCTTTTTCCGCTGGCGGTTGGCCCAAGTCCGGAGCAGCTGACATTCAGCGGCCCCGGCGTGCTTTGGGTGGCTGCCTTGCTCGCAACCCTGCTGTCGCTCAACACGCTGTTCATGAGCGATCACGAGGACGGCAGCCTGGACCAGCTGCTCGTCAGCCCACAACCCCTGCCGGTGCTGGCGCTGGGCAAGACCCTTGCCCACTGGTTGATCAGCGGACTACCGCTGGTGCTCATATCGCCGCTACTGGCGATGACCTACCGCATGCCAGGCGACGCCATGGGTGTCCTGATGCTGACCTTGTTTCTGGGCACGATTTGCCTCAGCCTGTTGGGTTCGATCGGTGCTGCACTGACCGTGGGCTTGCATCGCGGCACAGCCTTGCTTAGCCTCCTGATCCTGCCCCTGGCGATGCCTGTACTATTGCTGGGTGCCAACACGGTTTCGCTGGCGGCAGGTAACGAAGTTTACGCAACCGGTATCTGGGCCCTCGGCGCGTACGCGGTCGGGGCGATTTCACTGGCCCCGTACGCTACGGCAGCCGCTTTACGTATTAGTAACGAGTAGAACTAGGGCCTGTTAACACTAAACTGACAAGCACTGCCGAGGCTATTTTCTTGTCCGGCAAGGCAGAAGGAGAGACATATAGTGAATCTATATAAGCGACTGATAACGCCGCCGGGCGACAAAATAGCCCCGGCCCTGCGGGTTATGCCCAAAAAGGCGCCACCCGGCGTTGCTCCTCACTTATTTGGAATGACCAAACGGCGATCGTCGCGCCTTGATTGGCGCCTTTTCGGGCACAACAGTGTTTATCAGTTTAGTGTTAGCAGGCCCTAGCTCATGTGGAAATTTTTTCATCAGATGGCGTCGCCGCCGCATTTCTATCGAATTGCCAAAGTGCTTATTCCCTGGTTTGCGGTGCCCGGTCTCATGTTGATCGCCTACGGCACCTATGCCGGGCTCTTTGTCGCGTCCCCGGACTACCAGCAAGGCGATGCGTTTCGGATAATTTACATCCATGTTCCAGCCGCGTACCTGTCGATGATGGCATACATGATCATGGCCGTCGGTGGTGGCATCGGCCTCATCTGGCGTCTGAAGCTGGCCCATGCCGTCGGTGCGGCAGCTGCGCCCCTGGGAGCCACGTTCACGTTTCTTGCGCTGGTTACGGGTTCCATCTGGGGTCGACCGATGTGGGGCACATGGTGGGAGTGGGGTGACCCGCGGCTAACCTCGGAGTTGATCCTGCTGTTCCTGTATTTCGGTTATATGGCCTTGCGCTCGTCGATCGACGATACGGCGAAAGCCGACAAAGCCAGCAGTGTCCTTGCGTTGGTGGGCGTCGTTAACGTTGTTATCGTACATTACTCGGTCGTCTGGTGGAGTTCGTTGCACCAGGGACAGACCCTGTTCAAGAAAGGTGGTCCGGCCATGGATGCCGATATGTTGTACCCCTTGCTGGCGATGATTCTCGGATTCACGTTCCTCTTTGGCGCGATGCTGGCGAGGCGATTACGGACAGAAGTCCTGTACCGCGAGCGGCGCACGCGCTGGGTCCGCGACCTCGTTATGTCACCGGAAGGAGGTCTTTAAATGGACGCATTAGCGATGGGTAACTACGGCGCATACGTATGGAGTTGCTTTGGGCTCGCTCTTATTGTGATTGTATTCATTGAGTGGCGGGCCAGGGTTCGCCACAATCAGGTTTACCGTGATATTGAAGTGCGAATAAAAGCGCTCGAGGAACAACCATGAAGCCAAGACAGCAACGCATGCTTGCCGTCGGACTTGCCGTTATCGGCGTAGCCGTCGCCGCGGCACTGACATTGCGTGCATTCGACGAAAATATGATGTTTTTTGTCGAGATTTCGGATGTCGCTGAAGGTAATTACCCGCAAGAGAGAAACTTCAGGGTCGGTGGCCTGGTTGTCGATGGCAGCGTGCAACGCGAAGCAGGATCGCTGGCTGTCAATTTCCTTGTGACTGACATGCGTTGTGACCTGCCAGTGACTTACAGCGGTGTCCTGCCGGATTTGTTCCGCGAAGGACAGGGTGTGGTTGCTCACGGACGTATGAATGAGAGCAAAGTGTTTGTAGCCGACAAGATACTCGCCAAGCATGACGAGAACTACATGGCGCCTGAGGTTGCCGAATCTCTGGCCAAGCACGTTGACGACAAGATGATGCCCCTGCAGGAACGCGGCTCAGAGTGTAACCAGGGATGATTCCGGAGGTCGGTCATTTTGCGCTGATCCTGGCGCTCGCGCTGGCCGTATGTCAGGCCGTTCTGCCGTTGATCGGCGCACACCGCAATGATGCCGCTCTAATGTCAGTAGCGCGCAGCGCTGCGTACGGACAGTTGCTGTTTATCGCGATTTCCTTCGCTTGCCTCACCGTTGCATTTTTGCAGAGTGATTTCTCCGTTTTGTACGTCGCGAATCATTCCCAACTTGCCTTGCCGACCCTGTACAAGGTTTCTGCTGTGTGGAGCGCTCACGAAGGCTCTTTGTTGATGTGGCTACTGATACTTGCGGCCTGGACCAGCGCCGTTGCACGCTTCAGCAGAGAGGTCCCCGACACACTCAGAGCACGAGTTATTGGTGTGCTGGGCTTGTTGTCCGTCGGATTTTTGTTATTTGCTCTGCTGACGTCGAACCCGTTCGAGCGGCTCATACCTGCGGCTCTGGACGGTGCTGACCTGAACCCCTTGTTGCAGGATCCCGGTCTCGCCATCCACCCGCCGATGCTGTACATCGGCTACGTCGGATTTTCGGTCGCCTTTGCTTTCGCTATCGCGGCCATGATCAGCGGTGACCTCGATATGAATTGGGCGCGATGGACGCGGCCCTGGACCACCGTCGCCTGGCTGTTTCTCACACTCGGCATAGCACTTGGCAGCTGGTGGGCTTATTACGAGCTCGGTTGGGGCGGCTGGTGGTTTTGGGACCCTGTAGAAAACGCCTCGTTCATGCCGTGGCTTGTCGGCACTGCACTGATTCATTCGCTCGCTGTCACGGAACGCAGGGGATTGTTCAAGAGCTGGACTTTGTTACTCGCCATTACGGCGTTTTCGCTGAGCTTGTTAGGTACCTTCCTCGTGCGATCCGGCATCATCGTATCGGTGCATGCTTTCGCGACAGACCCGACTCGTGGTTACTTCATACTGAGCTTTCTTGCGATCGTTGTCGTTGGCGCGCTGGCTTTATATGCGTGGCGCGCGCCGGCTTTGGATTCAACGGCGGGATTCAGTCCGCTCTCCCGTGAGACCTTTTTACTGCTGAATAACGTGTTGCTCGTTGTGGCCGCGACGCTGGTCCTCCTGGGAACGCTGGCGCCACTGATTGTCGAGATGCTGAATGGTGGCAAGATTTCGATTGGACCACCGTGGTTCGAAGTTGCGTTCCTGGTGCCGATGATTCCATTGCTGTTGCTGCTCGGTGTCGGTATGCACACGGCGTGGCGGCAGCAAAGCAAAGAGCCCTGGATCCGGATGCTGCGTTGGCCGGCCATTGCGGCGGTTCTCGTGGGCGTAATCCTGCCCCTGATGTTCTACGGGCGAGTCAGTCTTTTGCTGGTCGTCGGCGTCGCGGCGGCGGCCTGGATAGTCATCATGTCGCTGATTCCGATCGTACGCTCCTGGCTGCGGCAGGATGGAATGCCGGCGATTACGCGCTCCGCGCTGGGCATGTCAATTGCACACCTCGGTATGGGCTTTTTTGTCATCGGCGCAACGATCACCTCGGCTTTCGGTGTTGAGTCCGATCGTGCAATGCGGGTCGGTGACACGCTGGAGGTAGCAGGACTGCAGTTCGAGATGCGTGAAGTGCGTGAAGTCGCGGGGCCGAACTACGAGGCCATCGAAGGCGTAATCGAAATTCGTCGCGATGGCAATTTCATAGCCGTCGTGCGACCCCAGAAACGGCAGTACCGTGTGCAAAAGAGCTGGATGACCGAAGCAGGCATACATCCGACCTGGAACAAAGACCTGTTTGTGGCCCTCGGCGATCAGCTTGGCGATGGGGCATGGAGCGTCCGAATTCAATACAAGCCAATGATTCGATTTATCTGGATCGGCGCACTCATCATGGCTCTTGGTGGATTGGTGACGGTCACGGATCGGCGCTACAGGAGAGCCGGCAAATGAACCGATTTTTGCTGCCGTTGATTGCGGTGCTGTTGCTGATTCCTTTCATGATTCTGGGACTCAGGAGCGACCCGTCCGAATTGCCGTCACAATACATCGGCAAGCCCGCGCCCGAGTTCAATTTGCCGACACTTAAAGACCCGACGCGATACATCAGCACGGCAGACCTGCGCGGTCAGGTTTCGCTGGTCAATATCTGGGCGACCTGGTGTGCCGGTTGCCGCGCGGAGCATGGTTTCCTGATGCAGTTGCACAAGGATCAGGAAGTTCCGATTTATGCCATCAACTGGCGCGACAATCGGGACGATGCACTGAAATGGCTCGCGCAACTGGGCGATCCGTACGTTGCGTCCGGGTTCGATGCAGACGGACGGGTTGGAATTGACTGGGGCGCCTACGGTGCGCCGGAAACATTCCTGTTGAACGCAGACGGTCACGTCGTTTATCGATTTACCGGCCCCTTGAGTCCTGCAATGTGGGAACAGGAGTTCGTGCCACGCATAGCGGAGCTCGAAAAATGATATCTCGGGTAATACTTGTCCTGGTGTTGGTTCTGTGCGCATTTTCCGCTTCGGGCATCGATACGGGGAAGGCGTTTGACGATCCGGAAATGCAAGCGCGTTATGAGCGTCTGATCGCCGAAGTTCGCTGCGTAACCTGCCAAAATCAGAACATCAGGGATTCAAATGCATTTATCGCCGCCGATTTGCGCCGTGAGATCAGGCGCCTCATGAGCGAGGGTAAAAATGATGCCGAAATCCAGGATTTCCTCGTGACCCGATACGGCGATTTCGTGCTTTACCGGCCGCGATTCAGCGGCAAGACGCTGGCTTTATGGGTGGCGCCATTCCTGCTCGTGTTGTTCGGCAGTGTCGCCATATTTCGTGTTGTACGCCATCGCATGTCGCTGCCGATCAATGACGAAGGACAGGCGAAATGACATTCTGGCTAATTCTGATTCTGCTCTGCCTGCTCGCGCTCGGATTTGTCGTCTGGCCCTTGTACCGAAGCTCAGGCCGCCTCACGCCCGTGTTGGCGGTGGTTATTGTGGTAACGGTCGGGTTGTCCGCGGCGCTGTATCACAGCATAGGGCAGCCTGGCGTTCCGTCCGGGGCCGGCAGTAATGCTGACTCAGCGGACGCTGTTGCGGCACTGGCAAAGCGGCTTGAGAAGCAGCCCAATGACCTGGACGGCTGGATCATGCTGGGTCGCTCGTACCAGGCTATGCAGGAATACGAGCAGGCCATCGCCGCATTTGAGAAGGCTTTCGAGCTCGGGCAGGGCAAGAATCCAGAGACCATGGTGGCTCTTGCGATAGCGTTGATGGAACAACAGGGAGGGCAGGTATCCGATCGAGCCTCGAGATTGTTCGAGAACGCCCTGGCCCTGGATCCGAATAACGCCAATGCGCTTTTCTATTCGGGTGGCGCTGCGGCGCAACGCGGCGATACGGAGCTGGCTGCCGATCGATGGGAAATTCTGCTGGGTATGGAGACTCCACCCGAAATTCGCGATCTGCTGCAACGCAAGATTAATGAATGGCGGGGTTTGCCACCACCGAGCATGGATGTGGCCCCGGTTCAGGAGCCAGCAATCGTTTCGGTCAACCTGAGCCTTTCGGACGCTGCCAGTGCGGCCATGCCCGGCGATGCAACGGTTTTTGTGATCGCGCGTGATCCTGCACAACCGTCGCCGCCTGTCGCTGTCGTGCCGCTACGTCTATCCGAGTTACCTGCGATCGTTGCGATGAATGACAAGAATGCGATGATGCAGGGACGACCACTGTCCGGTTTTGAAGAAATCGAACTTGTTGCGCGTGTATCAATGTCAGGCGGT
>Ga0224505_10000210_pt1 | contig 43785 bp, 44 predicted proteins | sample SF_Jan12_sed_USG_FD_169102 | JGI IMG/M metagenome (GOLD analysis project Ga0224505, IMG submission 169102) | Sediment microbial communities from San Francisco Bay, California, United States - SF_Jan12_sed_USGS_4_1 | ecosystem: Environmental > Aquatic > Marine > Sediment | place: USA: California... | reverse complement strand
CGAGGGGTCGGGCCGGCTCCGCAAGATGGCGGCCTCGATCTGCCGTCGTCGGCCTGGTTTCAGCCGGCCTCAGCTCGCTCCGACGGTCTCACTCCTGACATAATGGCCCCTTATTCGCACTATCCGCGGTTGAATCCCCCCGGGATCTCCAGAGGGAGTTTGATCTAACGCATTGCCCCAGACGGCATTAGCTGATTGATTTAAAAGAAAATTGACACGATTGGCTAATGTGAGCTACAATGTAGCCCACATTTAGGAGGGCTTTGTCATGGCGGCGAATGCAGTGGTACGCGCTCGAATCGATGAGCAGATTAAAGAAGAAGCCAGCGTCGTGTTGGCGGCGATGGGGCTCACTGTGTCCGATGCCTTCCGCATTATGCTCACGCGTGTGGCACGCGAGAAGGCGCTGCCGTTCGAGCCTCTGGTGCCCAACACCGAAACGATCGAAGCCGTGAAGGAAGCCCGTCGCGGGAAGCTGCCTTCGTTTGACACGGTCGACGACCTGATGGCCGATCTGAATGCGGACGATTGAGCGTACGAATCAATTCAAGCGAGATTACAAACACGAGGCTAAAGGTCGTTACCGGGCAGTACTGGAAGGGGATTTAAGGAACGTCCTCGCCTCTCTGGTGGCGGATGAACCGCTAGCCGAACGGTATCGCGACCATTCACTGACTGGCGATTGGAAAGATCATCGCGACTGCCACATCAAACCGGACCTGGTTCTGATTTATCGAAAACCCGATGAGGATCGATTGCAACTAATTCGCCTCGGATCGCACAGCGAGCTCGGTCTTTGAACCAGGCATTCATTGCGAAAACGTAGCGTCGAGACGGCAATCTACGGTTCTCGGCGGCGTTCAGCGGCAGAATTGATGAGGGCGGGCCATCTAACTTACTGATTTAAAAGAAAACGGTTCGCGGCGCATACGCCTACGAACCAGGCGGTCGGGAGTTCGAATCTCTCCGGGCGCGCCACTAAACAAAAAAGGGCCCCATCAGGGGCCCTTTTTGTTTAGCGAAGTGCTCGGAGTTTGATGAGGGCTCCTCAGTTCGACAAACCGGCGCAGCCGGTTTGGACGCCGCAGGCGCCCCGCAGGGGTGAGGATCGGCGGCAGCCGATCCGAATCACAAATCGGCAGGACTGCCGATTTGGTCAGCCTGGCTGCCCGAAGGGCGGCGACACAGGGATGTGTCGCCGACAATCTCTCCGGGGCCGCTCCCGGCCACCCATTGATTGCATGCTGCAGGTGGGTCCTGTACTTCGCGCGCCGCGGGCACGAAGGGTCCCATCCCTTGCCCTTCAAGCTCGTGGGCGCAGGTTGCCGTCCAAGGAGCTTCGATTCGCTACCTTATCCGCGGCCGGCGCTGCAGGCGCGGCCAGGGATGCGCGGTCGCATGAGCAAAGTGTAGCGATTCAGTCGATCGTTTTTCTCGAATAAAATAATCGAAATATTCCAGAGAATAAATTGTTCACATGCGCTCAAATGCACATCCAGTAACAATGTTTGTCACTCGGAAGGAAGACTTCAATGCGAATTCAATCGTTACCTTTACTCGCGGCCCTGACGGTAACGGTGTCACCTTTGGTGGCATCCGTCCCTGCTTTCGCCCAGGGCGAAGCGAAATCGAATCAGTTCTGGTGGCCCGAGCAGGTCGATCTCAGTCCCCTTCGCCAGCACGGTGCCGAGTCCAACCCGATGGGCGCAGACTTCGACTACGCCGAGGCGTTCGAGAGTCTCGACCTCGATGCTGTGAAGAAAGACATCGAGGCGTTGATGACATCGTCGCAGGACTGGTGGCCGGCCGACTACGGTCACTACGGGCCCTTTTTCATCCGGATGGCCTGGCACAGCGCCGGCACCTACCGGGTTGCTGACGGCCGCGGTGGTGCCGCCGGCGGTCAGCAACGGTTCGAGCCGCTCAACAGCTGGCCCGACAATGCGAACCTGGACAAGGCACGGCGCCTGCTCTGGCCAGTCAAGCAGAAATACGGGCGGGCGATCTCCTGGGCCGACCTGATGGTCCTGACCGGAAACGTCGCGCTCGAGTCCATGGGTTTCAAGACCTTCGGATTTGCCGGTGGCCGTGAGGACGACTGGGAGGCCGACCTGGTGTACTGGGGACCCGAGGACGAGTTCCTGGCCGACGAGCGCTACAGCGGCGACCGCAAGCTGGAAAATCCGCTGGCCGCCGTGCAGATGGGACTGATCTACGTCAATCCGGAGGGTCCGAAAGGCAACCCGGATCCGCTGCTCGCCGCAAAGGATATCCGCGAGACGTTCGGCCGCATGGCGATGAACGACGAGGAAACCGCGGCGCTTATTGCCGGCGGTCACACCTTCGGCAAGGCGCACGGCGCGAGGAGCCCGGCAGATTGCGTCGGGCCTGAACCTGCCGCTGCAGGCATCGAAGAGCAGGGCTTCGGCTGGACCAACAAGTGCGGCAGCGGCAGTGGCGCCGACACGATCACCAGCGGCCTGGAGGGCGCCTGGTCTGCCGCGCCGACTCGCTGGACGATGCAGTACCTGCAAAACCTCTACGCTTACGACTGGGTGCAGACCAGGAGTCCTGCCGGCGCAACGCAGTGGATACCGAGCGATGCAAGCGCCGCCAGCCTCGTGCCGGATGCGTTCGATCCCACGAAGCGGCACGCACCGATCATGTTCACGACGGACCTCGCGCTGAAAGAAGATCCGATCTATCGCGAAATCACCACGCGCTTCCTGGAGAATCCCGAGGAGTTCGAACTCGCTTTCGCGAAGGCGTGGTTCAAGCTTACCCATCGCGACATGGGGCCGCGCGCGCGCTATCTCGGCTCCGAGGTTCCCACCGAAGCCCTGCTGTGGCAGGACCCGGTGCCCGCCGTTGATCATGAGCTGATCGACGCCGGCGACATCGCGAAGCTGAAGTCCGAGATCCTGGGCTCCGGGCTGGCCGTCTCCGAACTCGTCAGGACCGCCTGGGCGTCGGCTTCCAGCTTCCGCGGCACCGACCTGCGCGGCGGCGCCAACGGCGCGCGCATACGCCTGGCGCCGCAAAAGGACTGGGACGTCAATGATCCGCAGGCACTGGCGAAGGTGCTGAAGCGGCTGGAGAAAGTCCAGGCGGACTTCAACCGGGCCCAGAAAGGCGGCAAGCGCGTATCGCTCGCCGACCTGATCGTTCTCGGTGGAGCCGCCGCGATCGAGCAGGCAGCGAAAAATGCCGGGCACGACGTGCGCGTACCCTTCGCGCCGGGGCGCACGGATGCGTCGCAGGAGCAGACCGACGTCGAGTCTTTCGCCGTGCTCGAGCCGACCGCCGATGGCTTCCGCAATTACTATGGCGACGACAACTACCGCTCGCCGGCGGACATGCTCGTCGACAAGGCGAACCTGCTGACGCTGACCGTGCCGGAGATGACCGCGCTGGTAGGCGGCCTGCGGGCCCTGGACGCGAACGCCGGGCGCGCAGCGCACGGCGTGTTCACGGATCGCCCCGGTACCCTGAGCAACGACTTCTTCGTGAACCTGCTCAACATGTCGACGAAGTGGACGAAGTCACCGGCATCGGAGGGTATTTACGAGGGACGGGATCGCGCGACCGGTGAGTTGAAGTGGACGGCGACCCCCGCTGACCTCGTCTTCGGTTCACACGCCGAGCTGCGCGCTATCGCCGAAGTCTATGCGGAGAACGGCGGAGACGAGAAGTTCGTGCACGATTTCGTCGACGCGTGGACCAAGGTAATGATGCTCGATCGTTTCGACCGGACCTGATCGCGGCGGACTTGGTGCCCGGCGCAGCGGCCACAGGCTAACCGGGCATCCCCGGTCCGGGCACGGATCTGCGAGACATTTAAGCATCCCGCAAACAAGAACGGCGGCGTTTTTACGCCGCCGTTTTTTTTGCCTGATCGATCCCGCATGGCCAGGCTGAATCTCACCTGCGCAACGCGCTCACATCCTGACCCGGTCCTTCGTGGCGGATGCCAGTCTTTCCCAGTGCCGGCCAACGCGAGCCGAGAAACGATCGGGGTCGATTTCGAGTAGCCGGGTGGCCTGCTCCATGATCGTTTCGCGCAACTCGTGTTGCTCGCGCCGCGCTCTCTCCAGCGCTGCCGCGGTATCGGAGTCGATCTGCAGGTCCTCGGGCAGGGCCTCCAGGTGAGCGATCAGGACGGCCCGGTCCTGCGCGAGACCGAGAAGCTCGCACAGCCTTTCGAACTTGCCGGTCCTGGGCTTCAACCGGGTCGGCAGGGCTGGCCTTACCAGGCACAGGTGGTGCCAGTGGTCCTTGCAGCGCTTGCGCAGGTCGTGAAACGTCGTCGCAGCGGGGTTTGCGCGCGCCGCCGTGAGAGCCGCGCGCGCCCGGCACAGCGTGTCGCGCAGGCCGACCAGCACGGTCGCCCGGTCCACACCGCTGCTGTCACAGTGCGGCGTATCGGCCGCGGCGTCGGCCAGCGCCTGCCGGAGCCCGGCGAGAGTCCTCTCCGCGCCCTGTTCAGCGGTCTCGCAGCGGCCGCGAAACCAGGCTGCCACCGGTCGAACGTGCTGCGCCGAACCGGTTTCCGCCAGGTACCGCTCAACGAGGTCCATCACGATCCGGGCATCGCGTGCGTCGGAGGTCTGACGTGCGAGGTGGCCGAATAACTTGTTGACCTCTGCGTGGCCGTCGAAGCCGGACCGGATCAGGCGGGACAGGGAGCGAATCTTCTTGCTGCGCTTGCGAAACTCGTGCACCCGGAGGGCCACCGGGCTCTCGGACACAGCCAGTTCCCGGCACGCGAGGTCAAGCTGCTCGGCAGCGATGCGTAGCGAGCCGACGCCCGGGTGTTCGTGGACGTCCAGCGCGTACTCCCATCGACCCGCCTGCGGGCGGAGCTCAGGGATCGGGGCTTTAGCTGATCGAGCCATGCCGACAGTATGCTCGAAACTGTCGTCAGGCTGGATATCGCCGGGCGGTCAAAGAGGGCCGCAAGCGCAATATTTTTCTCGGGGCGGGCGCCCGACGAGGGAAAGCACAGCCGCCGACTTTTCGAAGCGACCGGCCGACCCGGCTAGTGGCTACACCGACACAACGGCCAGCGTTCTTCGGCCGGTATCCGGTGCGACGGCATCACGATCGTCAGGGTGTCGGATGATGCTTGCCGATCAGGTAGACCGAACTCGCCTGTGGGCCCTTTTCGCCGAGTTCCTCGACAAAGCGCAGCGGTGTGCCGACGGCGAGCTCGTCGAAAGAGCCGTCGACGACACTGTTGCGATGGAAGTAGATTTCCCGCCCATCCGGCGTAAGGAGCTTGCCATAGTCGTGCTCCGGGTCCAGCAGAAATACCTCGCCATGGGGCGGCACTTCGTGCGTCTTGACCTTGCCTCGAATGGTCCGGGAATAATCCTCGAGCTGGCGCCGCATGGCGTCGAATGCGTCGCGGATGGCGACATACGGGTCTTCGTGCGCCTGGTGGGCATCAGGCGAGCGCTGCACCACGAGTTCCTTGCCCGGGACCGTTATGTCGATCCTTATCGCGAACAGGTTGCCCTGGACGTGGTGCTTGTGCGGCATCTCGACGACCACGTCACAGCGGCTTATGTCGTCGTAAAAATGCTCGAGTTTGTTCGCGCGTTCCCGAATGATTTCTTCGGCCGACGGCGACGGCTCCATGTGGCGCCAGGTTATCTTCAGTGGTATGCGCATGAGTCCTCCGATTACATTGTCAATATGCGCAATGCGTCACGGGAACTGAAGTCGTAAAAATCCCTATTTTACTTGTCAGACTTATGATGCGGCGGCTGCACCATGCCCCGAATCCAGCGAGTCGGCTACGGATTCGCCGCCGCGGGTCCACAGCGTTTTTGCGATGATTGCCGATTCCCGCACCGGTCCGAATACGCTTGGTCTGTACGGCCAGGCCGTGGCCGGATCATCTCAGCCCGGTTTTCGGCCGCGGCAGTAACCCTGCTTCATTTCGCCCTGCTCACAGACCACGACCAGCGCGCGCCAGTTCTCCACGAAATGATCCGCATCTCGCTGGCCGAGTAGTTCCGCCATGCGCGGATAAAGTTCGCCCTTGATCAGTTCGTACTCGCGCCGAGATTCGACACGATACCAGTCCGAGGCATCCTCCGCGCTTACGGACTCGAAGCCCGCGCGGCCCAGGTCACGTACGTAGTCGTCGAGAGTTGCCAGCGCATAGGTCAGGCCCTCCATCTTGAACCAGTAGTGCATGTCCTCGGACAGTTCGCCTTCTGCCTTCATCCAGTCGTAGCAGGTAAACCAGCCGCCGGGTTTGAGTATGCGCAGGCATTCCGAATACACGGCCGCCTTGTCGGCCGTTTGCGTCAGCGCTCCCGATGTCGCGACGATGTCAAAGGACTCATCAGGGAACGGCAGCGGCCCGTGCTCGACGGCCAGGAATTCGCAGCGATCGTCGAGGCCGAGCCCCTTCGCCGCGGCCCGGGCCTTGTCGATCAGCGGCGCCTCGAGGTCGATGCCGACGACCCGGGCGCCGTGACTCCGAGCCATCTCGAAGGCAGGGCCCCCGATGCCGCAGCCGATGTCGAGCACGCGCTTGTTTCGGGTCTCGAGACCTGCGAACAGGCGGGCGACGTTGCCGGGGCCGCCTGGTGCCATGTAGCCCTCGCCCCAGACGAGCTCGAGCATCTTTACCAGGTTGTCGTGGTACTCATTCTCGTGCGCCATGTACTACCTCTGTCTACCAGCCGCTGTTACTCCCGGGGTTCGGATCCGACCAGGAGCGGGAAACGTCGAGTCACGTCCACAAACGCGCGCTTGCGATGGCGGCGCCTTCGACCAGGGAAGCCAGCTTCTTGTACGCGATGCGCTCGTCGACGCGGCCGTAGCCGGCGAACGTGCCGAATCCGCAGTCAGTACCGGCGATGACGCGTTCACGGCCGACGATGGCGGCAAACCGTTCGATACGCTGAGCGACGAGCTCCGGGTGTTCGACGAGGTTCGTGCAGGTATCGATCGTGCCGGGCACCAGGATCTTGTCGTCCGGGATATCCGCATCCGCCCAGGCGCGCCACTCGTGCTCGTGACGGGCATTGGCCGCTTCGAACAGTACGGCGCAAGGCTTCGCCCTCAGAACGATGTCCATGATCTTGTCGACCGGGATGTCATAGTCGTGGGGGCCCTCGTAGTTGCCCCAGCAGACGTGGAATCGGCAGCGCTCCGCCGGAACGTTTTCGAGCGCATGATTCATCGCCTCGACATGCAGCTCGGCTCGCTGCAGGAACTCGGCCTCGGACAAGTCCTGGAAGCCGGTGTGGTGAGCCATCGCCAGGTCGGGGCAGTCCAGTTGCAGCAGAAGCCCCGCTGCGTGGATCTGCTCGTATTCCTCGCGCATCACCGCGGCGATCGCCCAGACGTATTCCTCGTGTGTCTCGTAGTATTCGTTCGGCTGGAACGCGCTCACCAGGCCGGGCGAGGCGGAGTTCATGAAGGCTTCGTCCACGCCAGAGTCCTGCATCGCTGCCCTGAGGTTCGCGATGTCCCGCTGCAGCGGCGTCCAGTCTTTGACGCTGATCGGGGATACGCAGGACGCCCGCCGGAATTTCTGTGTCCCGACGATGCCAGCCATCTTGCGAGTTAGCTCGGGGTAGTCGGCCAGGTCGCGGGCCGGCTTGCGTGGCGAGTCTCCGCCGAAACCGTTCAGCCGATCCATCATGTAGGTGGCGTAGCCGACTTTGCCTTGCTCCCCGTCGCTCGGTATATCGATCCCTGCCTCGACCTGGCAGCGTACAACCCGATGGACGGCGTTCGCGATGAGTCGGTCGAATTTGCCGCTGGGATCCGTCTCGCCCCGGTCCTTCTGCAGCAGTACGTCGGTCAGATCGTCCGATCGCGGTAGGCTGCCGACGTGTGTGGTCAATATCCGTTCACTGGAAATCCGCATTCATGGCCCCCGTCGGCACATTCGCGCCGGTACCCATCCGGACACGCCACTCATTGTAATATGGCAATTGAGCCGGTTACGACGATGACTGCAGTCAGCCGTTCGGCCGGTGTTCGCTCTTGTTTGAAATTGAACCGGCCGGATGGGGGAGATCGATGACGCCCGCGGAAAAGTCAGTAATCGAATGGCAATGCCGGCAGCTGGCGTTGCAGTTCATCGCGCACAGTGACCGGCAGGAATGGGCGGCCATGTGCGCCCTGCTGACGGATGATGCGGTATTCGCCAGGCCCACCGATCCGGACAGGCCCATCCGCGGCAGGGCGGCCATCCAGTCGGCATTCGAGGCGCGGCCGGCCGGCCGGATTACACGTCACGTTTGCGCAAACCACATCGTGACCGCATTGTCGCCGTCGCGCGCGAGCGGCAGCCTGTATGCGTTGCTTTACACGGGCGACCCGTCGAATCGGGGCCCGCTGGGCATCATCGCCGAGGAGCGTCAGCTCGTGGGCGAATTCGACGACGACTACGTCCTGACCGACGAGGGCTGGCGGATCGAGAGCCGCAGGGGCCGGATCATCTTCAGCACGTCCTGAGGCCGGCGTTCAGCCCTGCGGCTCCGGTGCGTCAGGGTCCTCGACGCCGAGCCGCCGCAATGGCTTGTCATGCCGACGGATCAGCTGGTGGCACAGTTCGACGTGCTCCCGTTCTTCCTCGACGAGCTGTTTCGCGAGTTCCCTGGCTTCCGGGTCTTCGACCGACTTCACGACTTCTTCAAAGAAGGCGAGGGCGCGCTCCTCACCGGCCAGGGCCATACGCAATGCCTCCGCGCGGGACATCATGTAGTGTGCGGAAGAGAGGTCGGCGGCCTCCGGGCTGTCTCCGGTCATCCACTGTCCTACCTCCGGTCCCAGTGCCGCCACGTCGACATCTCCGGCGAGACGCCTGATCTCCGCGGCATGAATTCCCTCAGCCCGGGCCAGGTCGCGGAACACGGCAGCCAGCTCGACGTTGTTGTGTGTTTCCATCTGCTCGGCAAGCATCTTGTAACGCTCGATGGCGTCCACCTCGATCTGGTACGCGACCGCCAACAGGTCGGAAAGTGTCGAGACGCTCGGTGCGTCGGCCTTGTCGCTCATAATTCGAACTCCCGTTCCAGTTCGCTCAGGTCGCAGCCCGAGCCGCCGAATTTCGGCGTGTACGGCTGGCGGTTGCCGCGGTACAGCACCCCCAGGTTGAATCCGTCGTCGGTCATTATGCGCCGTGCCGCCCGGGCAGGGTCGTCGGTAGCGTCAACCGGGGCCGGGTGCACCTGTGTCTTCCAGCTACGCTGATCAGGCCGGAACGTGACGCACGGGCTCAGTATCTCGACAAACGAGAAGCCCGGGTGAGTAACGGCGTCCACGATGATACTCGTCGTCTGGCCGATATTTCCGGCGAACGCCCGCGCAACGAAATTGGCGCCTGACGCGAGTGCGATGACCAGCGGATTGAAGGGCCTGAGCCCGGTTCCGCCGGGCGTCAGCGCCGTATCCAGGTCGGGCTCGGTCGTTGGCGACGGCTGGCCCTTCGTCATGCCATAGATATGGTTATCCATCACGATCATGGTCAGGTCCAGGTTACGCCGGCAAGCATGCAGGAAATGATTTCCGCCGATCGAATAGCCGTCGCCGTCGCCGGTCGTCACGATAACCGTCTGGTCCGGTCGAATGACCTTCAGCCCTGTGGCGATCGGCAAAGCGCGGCCGTGCACGCCGTGAAATCCGTAGCAATTCGTGTACGCAGGGATGCGTGACGAACATCCGATCCCGGAGACGATCGCGACCTGCTCGGGCGGCTTGCCCAGTTGTGCCAGGGCTCGGGTGATCGACAGCAGGACATGGTAGTCACCGCAACCGGGGCACCAGATCGGGGCGATATCCGATTTGAAATCACTGGCCTTGTATGCGGGCTTCGGTTCGGCACTCATGCGGCACGCTCCGCCGTCAATTCACGATAGATGTCACCTGGCCTCAGCGGCAATGGGCCAGCGCTATTCACCACGCGGACGTTGCGGGGCAGGTGGTAATGTGCACGCAGATAACGATAGAACTGCGCCCCGTGGCTCTGCTCGATCACGATCAATTCCCGGACTCCCCCGAGGGCAGCCGCCATGCGTTCGGGTTGGGCCGGCAGCAGCAGCCGCGGCGCGATGACCCGTACGTCGATGCCGTCCGTACGTGCAAGGGCGATACCTTCCAGCACCGCGCCGGTCACGGATCCCCAGGTCAAGACAGCGATCTCGCCACTGCCGTGCAGCGTTGCCCAGTGATCACCGAAATCGAACTCATGAACTTTATTGGCTCGCTTGTCGAGTTGCGCGCGATGATCGGATGCGGCGGATGACGGCGTGCCGCGTTCCGAATGCGACAGGCCGTCCGCGGTGTACTGCCCGCCGGGCGTTCCAGGCAGAGCCATTGCCGTCACATTGGGGCCGTTCAGCGAATAACGCCTGTACGTCCCGGCGATATCCCTGGCGATGCGTCGCTGGCCGACAAATGCGACATCGGCCGGTCGGTCGATGGCCGCATGCGCCTGTCCCATGAACTGATCGGACAATAGCAGCACCGGGATCTGCATCGCTTCCGCGAGATAGGTTGCCCACTGAGCCGTGAATACGCAGTCGGAAACCGACTGCGGTGCGACGACGATATGCGGTGCGTCTCCGTGCATGCCGTAGAGCGCGATGTTGAGGTCCGACTGTTCCGACTTGGTCGGAATACCGGTTGATGGGCCGCCGCGCATTACGTCGACCACGACGATCGGCACCTCGGCAGCGGTCGCGAGACCGATGCCCTCAACCATCAGCGACAGCCCGGGACCCGAGGTCGCGGTAATCGAAGGAGCACCGGCGTAGGAACCGCCGATGATCATGTTGATCGAGGCAAGTTCGTCTTCCGCCTGCACCAGCGCGCCGCCAACCTTGGCGAGGTTCAGCGCGAGCCATTCCAGTATCTCGGTGGCGGGCGTGATCGGGTAGGCGGCGGCGAAGCGTACGCCGCCCCGGACCGCGCCCAGGCCGACTGCCTGGTTGCCGCTGATCCGCCAGCGGGCCGTCCCCGAGGCGGCGGGGGCCGGCAACCGCGCCGGGAGCACGCCCGACTCGACGGCATCGGCGCCGCCCTTGACGGCCGCGAGGCTCGCCACGATGACCGCTGCCCCCTTGTCCCCAAAACGGTTTTCGATGGCCGCTCTGGCAGCATCTTCGGGAAGCCCCAGGACGCGCAGCGCGGCGCCCAGCGCGATCATGTTGGGCCGCCACTCGGGATTGGCCGCGGTCATTGCCTTCAGGGGCAACTCGATGACCCGGACGCCGGCGGCCCTGACGAATTCCGGTACTGCCCCGCTCTCCGGGTCGCACAGCGCAATCGTTCGGGGTCCGAGCGGCATCTCGAGCGCAAACCGCTGGGCGTTCAGCCAGTCGACTGCAACCAGCAGGTCGAAGCGGTCGGCGTGACAATCGACGGGCTGCGTTGCCAGGCGCAGCATCGCGGCCGCTTCGCCGCCGCGGATCTGCGGGCCGACGGATCGGGTCAGCAGGCCGTACCAGCCGTTCTTGCAGGCGGCCTCCAGCAGCAATTCGCCGGTCGAAATGACGCCGGCCCCGCCGCTGCCGAGAAAAGCGAGTGAAACACTCGAAATTTCAGCGAGTTGCATCGGTGATTGCTGAGTCACGGTCGTCTGGGCTCCTGATCCGGATTGACTCTAGATACGTATTCTGGTACTTAAATACCTTAATAGCACAGGGGGGGCCGTGTCAATGCGGACGAGCACGGAAACCGGGCCCGGGCCGGGCCTCCCCGAGGATGTCGCAGGACACACAGGAGCCGGCGTGCAGACGAGCAGCTCAGCGAAAGGTACGCGGTGGGTAATGACCGAGCCCGGCGCGCCGCTATCGGCAGCGGACTTCGCGGCCTCACCGGGCGATGGCGAGGTCGTGGTCGCGGTGGCTGGCTGCGGCGTCTGCCACACGGACCTCGGTTTTTATTACGACGGGGTGCGGACGCAGCATCCGTTACCGCTCTGCCTGGGGCACGAAATCAGCGGCCGGGTCCTGCTGGCCGGAGCTGGTGCCGAATCCTGGATCGGCCGGGAGGTCATCGTGCCGGCCGTCATCCCCTGTGGCGAGTGCGACAGCTGCCGCCGAGGCAAGCCGACGATCTGCAGCCGGCAACGCATGCCGGGAAACGATATCCACGGTGGCTTCGCTACGCACGTGGTCGTGCCGGCTCGCGGCTTGTGCCCGGTCGACCCGGCCCGTCTCGGTGCCGCAGGCCTCGAGCTGGCCGAGGTATCGGTCGTGGCGGACGCCGTGACCACTCCCTATTTCGCCGTTACCCAGGCGGGAGTAGGGGAAGGCGACCTGGTAGTCGTGAATGGCGTCGGTGGAGTCGGCGGGTACTGCGCGCAAGTCGCGCGCGCCTTCGGCGCCACGGTCGTTGCGCTCGACGTCAGTGACGACAAGCTCGCGGCCTGCCAGGGCGATCCCGCCGCGCTGGCACTCAACGTCTCGCGACGCGATCCGCGCGAACTGCGCAAGGAGATCCAGGCCTTTGCGAGGGAAAACGGTCTGAATGACCAGTCCGGGTGGTTCATATTCGAATGTTCCGGAACTCGTGCAGGCCAGGAAGCTGCGTTCGGCCTCCTGAATCGCGGCGCGACGCTCGGGGTTGTCGGCTTCACGATGGAAAAGGTCGAAATTCGCCTGTCCAACCTGATGGCTTTTCATGCACGCGCCCTCGGCAACTGGGGCTGCCCGCCCGAGTTTTACCCGCAGGCGCTTGATCTCGTGCTGGACGGTCGCATCCGCCTGGCGCCCTTCGTAGAGACGCACCCGCTCGATCAAATCAATCGCGTGTTCGAGGCGGCCCATGGCGGCGAACTGAAGCGGCGGGCCGTGCTGGTGCCGAAACACTGAGGAACCGTAATGTCATCCAAGACCGGCAAGAAGGCAGTGACTGTAACCAAGGATCACGACCTCGTCGCATCCAGCCTGCGCGAGTCCGTAAGCGGGAACGTCGTGTTCGAGAAGCGGCCCGTCCGGGACACGGCGGGACAGCCCGTCGCCGGGCTGTACAACGCGTGGATCACGCTGGATAACCCGAAGCAATACAACTCGTATACGACAGACATGGTGAAGGGCGTCATCCTGGCCATGCGGGAGGCGAGCGCCGCCAGGGATGTCGTCGCCGTCGTGTTCACCGGCGCCGGAGACCAGGCCTTTTGCACGGGCGGGAATACCAAGGAGTATGCGGAGTACTACGCAGGCAATCCGCAGGAGTATCGCGCCTACATGCGGCTCTTCAACGACATGGTGTCGTCGATCCTTGCCTGTGACAAGCCCGTCGTGTGCCGCGTCAACGGCATGCGCATCGGCGGCGGCCAGGAAATCGGCATGGCCTGCGATTTCTCCATTGCCCAGGACCTGGCCCGGTTCGGGCAGGCCGGCCCGAAACACGGTTCGGCGCCTATCGGGGGTGCGACCGATTTTCTGCCGGTCGCGATCGGCACAGAACGTGCGATGGTGGCCTGCGTGCTGTGCGAACCGTTTTCGGCGCACGAGGCCTACATGATGGGAATGGTAAGCGATATCGTGCCTGCCCTGAAGGTCGACGGCAGTTTCGTCGCGAACCCGCTGGTCGAAACCAGCCGGATGCTGGATGAATACGGACGCATGGTTTTCGGCAAGCCCCGGACGGGTGCGGCGCTCGACGAGGGACGGAAATTAATGAAGCAGGGAACGATCGACCTGGCGCTTCTGGATGAAAAGGTCGAGGCGCTGTGCACGAAGCTCCTTTACACCTTCCCCGATTGCACAACGAAGACGGTAGAGGAACTGAGGAAGCCCAAGCTCGATGCATGGAACAGCAACAAGGAAAACTCACGCGCGTGGCTCGCGCTCAACATGATGACGGAGGCGCGCGCGGGATTCCGCGCGTTCAACGAGGGAACCCGCGAAACCGGCCGGGAAGTCGATTTCATCGCGTTGCGCCGTGCGCTGGCGCGTAACGAACGCTGGACCGACGAACTGACGGAAAGCCTGATGCCGGGCCGAGGTGCCGAATGACCAGTCCGCTCAGGGTGTGGCTGGAGCAACAGGAAGCGTTGCTCCGCCTGCGGCTCAGCGCCCCGAAGCCCAACCTCGTAGACGCGGCCATGATCGAGGCGCTTGACGCCGCCTTGGCCGAACACCTGGACAACCCGCAACTGCGCGCCATCCTGATCGATGCAGAAGGGCCGAGCTTCAGCTACGGGGCATCCGTCAGCGAGCACCTGCCGGGCGAGTGCCGCAAGATGCTGACAGGCCTGCATGCCCTGATCCTGCGCATGGTCGAATCCCCGGTCACGATCCTGGTGGCAGTACGAGGCAAGTGTCTCGGCGGTGGTCTCGAGCTGGCGCTGGCGGGTCACCTGCTGTTCATACACCCGGATTCGGAGCTGGGGCAGCCGGAAATCCGGCTCGGCGTATTCGCGCCCGCTGCATCTTGCCTGCTGCCGGAGCTGATGGCGCCGCAGAGGGCGCTCGACCTGCTCGTTTCGGGGCGAACGATAAGCGGCGCAGAGGCCGTGGCAGCCGGGCTCGGCGTAGAGACCGTGGAGGATCCGGAGGCGGCGGCGCTCGCGTACTTCGCAAAGCACCTGCTATCGAAAAGCGCGCGGAGTCTGCGTTTCGCAGTACAGGCGGCACGGCAAGACTATGCCGCCAGGATCAGGAAGAGGATCGCCTCGGTCGAGCGGCTGTATCTCGACGAACTGATGGCGACACGAGATGCCGTCGAGGGTCTGGAGGCCTTCATTGAAAAGAGGCAAGCCGTTTGGGAGCACCGATGAGCATGCAATCCACGACTGATATCGTATCGCGCGCAACTCAGCTGTTCGAAGACCTGCGCTTCAGCTCGGCACGCGAATGGAAAGCCGCACAGGATGGGCGCAAGGTGGTCGGCTACCTGCCGATTTACGTGCCGCGCGAACTGATACACGCTGGCGGAATGCTTCCGCTCGGCATCGTCGGCGGCGGCGATCAGCTCGAGGTCATCCACGGTGACGCCTACTACCAGAGCTACATCTGTCGTATTCCTCGCTCCACGGTCGAGCTCGGAGTTTCGGGGCGCCTCGACTTCGTCGACGGGATGCTGTTCCCTTCGATCTGCGACGTCATTCGTAACCTGTCGGGCATGTGGAAGCTGATGTTTCCAGGCGTTTACTCCCGCTATTTCGACGTGCCCCAAAACTATGTGGACGAAATCGGTGGAAATTACTATGTCAACGAACTGGCCGAGCTGCGTCATGATCTCGGCGAGTTGCGGGGCGAACCGATCACCGACGAAGCGCTGCGGCATTCGATAGCCGTCTATAACGAGAATCGCCGGCTCGTGCGCAAGCTGTACGCGTTCCGTGCCGAAAAGCCGTGGCAGGCGCCGGCGGCGGAGGTTTACGTGCTGATGCGCGCCGGGCTGGTGCTGCCGGTCGAGCAGCACTCGGAGATGCTCAAGGACTACCTCGACGCGGCGCGGGCCGAGGATCGCCCCCGGCGCGACAACTGCCGCGTCGTCCTGTCCGGCGTCTTCTGCGAGCAGCCGCCGCTGAACCTGATCAAGTCCCTCGAGCTGGCCGGCTGCTACGTGGTGGACGACGACCTCTTACTCGTCACGCGTTGGCTGACGGTGGACGTGCCGACCGACGGGGATCCGTTGCGAAACCTCGCACTGGCCTTTCTGCACCATTCCGAGTCGACGGCCGCCCGCTACGAACCGGACCAGAAGGAAAAAGGCCAGCACCTCGTCCGGGCCGTCAGGAATTCGGGAGCCGAGGGCGTGATTTTCGCCTGCCCGAGCTTCTGCGACCCGGCACTGCTCGACAGGCCGATCCTGCAGCATGTGCTATCGGCCGAAGGCATCAGCTACATCGCATTCAAGTACGCAGAAAATTCCGGGCAAATGCAGCCGATACGCGAGCAGGCAGGGACATTCGCCGACTCGATCAAATTATGGAGCGGACAATGACCACGACACCGAATTCTGCAAGAGCCGCAAAAGACGTCGAAAAAGATGCTTCCATGCGGAAGCAGAAAGCAATGATGGCTGCTCACTACGATCGCCTGACGTCCGCCCCAGAAACGGGCGAGAAAGTATGTGACACCTTCGTGCCCGGCAACCTCAATGAGCTGATCCGGTGTTTCGACCTGGTCAACAACCTGCCCGAGGTAAACGCGATCCAGAGCGGGCTTCGGCGACTGTCCGGCGGCTACGTGATGGAGGCGGAGAAGATCGGTCACTCGGAGGACGTCTGTACTTACGTCAAGTCCGATATCGGCATGATGGCGAAAGGCAACCTCGCGCCGAATGGTAAACCGTTCCCGGTGCCGGACGTGCTGCTGTTGTCCTACACGGGTTGCTTCACGTTCATGAAATGGTTCGAGCTGCTCCGGGAGCAGTACAAGTGCGAGACGATCATGCTGCACACCCCGTACATGGGAGACGGCAAGATCACGCCGAACATGATCGAGTATATGGTCAAGCAGTTAAAGGACGAGGTGATACCCAAGCTCGAGAAAATTTCGGGCGTGAAATTCGACATCGATCGCCTGCGCGAATACCTGAAACAATCGGCAAAGGCCGAGGATGACCTGGTACACGTACTCCAGACCGCGAAAAACAAGCCGTCGCCGATCGATTCGTACTTTGGGGGCATTTATTACATTGGTCCGATATTCGGCGCCTTCCGGGGCACGGATGACGCAGTGGACTATTACCGGTTCCTGCGCGAAGAGGTCGACCAGCGCCTCGCCGAGGGCAAGGGGCCGGTTACCCCCGACGGTGACATGGGCAGCGAGCGCTACCGATTGGTCGTTGAGGGCCCGCCGAATTACACGAATTTCCGCCAGTTCTGGAAGATGTTTTATGAGGAGGGGGCGGTTGTCGTCGCATCCAGCTACACGAAGGTCGGCGGTGTATACGATTTCGGGTTCCGGCACGATCCTGACAAGCCCCTGGAAACGCTCGCCGAGTACTGCCTCAACGTGTATACGAACCGCAGTTTGCCAATGCGCATAGACATGTTGCTCAATTACCTGGACGAATACCAGGCGGACGGCCTGCTGATTAATTCGATCAAGAGTTGTAACAGTTTCTCCGCCGGGCAGTTGCTGATGATGCGCGAAATCGAAAAGCGCAGCGGCAAGCCCGCAGCATTCGTCGAGTCCGACCTGGTAGACCCGCGTTACTTCTCGGCGGCAAACATCAAGAACCGGCTGGAAAGCTACTTCCAGATGATCGAACAGAAACGCGCGAACTCCCGCGCTGTTGCCTGAGGCCCACGACCATGCAGACATTTGTCGGTATAGACCTGGGATCGACAACCACCAAGGCTGTCATTCTCGATGAGAACCGCGAGGTCCTCGGCAGGGGCATCACAAACTCGCGCTCCAATTACGGTACCGCTGCGCGTGTCGCCGGGGAGGAAGCCAAGGTAGACGGCCGGTTTACGCTCTTTCGCAGAGCTCTGACGGAGGGTGGGACGCTGCGAGGCCATGTGGGCGATTTCATGGGGGCGCTGGAGCGAGCTTTCCGGCTGGAGCAGTTCCTGGAGCAGCTCGATGACCTGGAGAGGACCTGCGAGAGCCAGTTCAAGGGAGGCAAGTTCGCAGCTCTGGAAAGCCAGGTTCGTGATGCGCTGGGAGAGGTCTGTAAGCGGCTGCGCGATGAGGCGCCCGAAATGTACGCGCCGGGCGCGAACCGAAAGTCCGACTTCTTTCGCGATATCGCAGGGTCACGCTATCACGTACATGCGGAAGACGTGTCCCGTGACGCAATGCTCCCGTACGAGTTGCTGCTTAACCTGTATGACAAGTCGATTATCGAAGTGGAGAATCGGCCGCCGTCCGCGGGTCTCAGCGACAAGTTCCTGCGCGCATTGGCACGCGTGTTGGCGGAGGATCCGACTTTCGGCGCCGAGGCGGAGGACGTCAAGGCGACGATCGAAAGCACACTCGACCTCGAGCTCGAGGAGTGCTACCTGATCGGTACTGGCTATGGCCGGGTCACGCTGCCGTTCTCACACGAGCACATCCGATCCGAGATCCTTTGTCACGGCCTCGGCGCGCACATGATGTATCCGAATACGCGAACCGTGCTCGACATCGGCGGGCAGGATACGAAGGGCATCCAGGTCGATCCGAAAGGCATCGTAACGAATTTCCAGATGAACGACCGTTGCGCGGCTGGCTGCGGCCGCTACCTGGGCTATATAGCAGACGAGATGAACATGGGGCTGCACGAACTCGGGCCGATGGCAATGAAGTCGGATCGCCCCGTGCGCATCAACTCCACTTGTACCGTGTTTGCAGGCGCAGAACTGCGAGACCGCCTCGCCCTGGGCGAGAAGCGAGAGGACATACTCGCCGGGCTGCATCGCGCCATCATACTGCGCGCTATCTCGATCATTTCCCGCTCTGGTGGGGTCACGGACGAGTTCACGTTCACCGGCGGCGTTGCCAAGAACGAGGCGGCCGTCAGGGAACTCGACAAGGTCGTCCGCGAAAACTATGGTGACGTAACCATCAACATAAATCCGGACTCCATATATACAGGCGCTCTGGGCGCCTCGGAGTTCGCACGGCGCGCCTACATTGGAGGCGCGCGACCGGAGGCCAGGGCATGACCATCGCGGCAGGCATAGACGTAGGTACCGGAGCCGTCAAGGCGGCGCTGTTTCGGGTCAATGGCGATGAGACCGAGTGGCTGGCACGCAGCACGCTGCGAATCCGGCAGCGGGATCCACTCGAACTCGCGCGGCTGGCTTTCGACCAGGTCCTCGAAGACGCAGGCCTGAACGAAAAGGAAGTCGACTACGTGGCCACGACCGGCGAGGGTGAAAGCGCGGAGTTCCATACCGGGCATTTCTACTCGATGACCACGCATGCGCGCGGAGCCATTTACCTGGACCCGGAGGCGCGGGCTGCACTGGACGTCGGAGCGTTGCACGGACGAGCGATACTTTGCGACGAACGCGGCAAGGTACTGAGCTACAAGATGACCAGCCAATGCGCGTCCGGATCCGGCCAGTTCCTGGAGAACATCGCCCGTTATCTCGGAATTGCGCAGGATGAGATCGGCAGGCTCTCGCAGCAGGCCGATAACCCGGAAGTAGTTTCGTCGATATGTGCGGTACTGGCCGAGACGGACGTTATCAACATGGTGTCGCGGGGCATTACGTCGCCGAATATCCTGAAGGGCATCCACCTGTCGATGGCAGGAAGGCTTTCCAAGCTCCTGAAGTCCATCGGGGCAGTGAAGGGTGTCGTGCTGGTGACCGGTGGCCTCGCGCTGGACGACGGCCTGGTCGCGGCAATCCGCGAGGACATAGAGGGTATTAAGACGATGGACTCCGAAGTCCGGAGTCACCCTGACTCTATTTATGCCGGCGCGATCGGCGCAGCGTTGTGGGGTGCCTTCCGCTATGAGAAGCTGTTGGCACGCGGCGAGATAACTCAGGCCGCCTGAGGGCGGGAGGAATGACCTATGGCATTGATGATTACGAGTGACTGCACGGCCTGCGACGCATGTGAGCCTGTCTGCCCCAACGAGGCGATCAAAGCCGGAGATCCGATTTACGTAATTGACGCCCTGAAGTGCACCGAGTGCGTGGGAGCTGAGGACGAGCCGCAATGCAAGCTGGTCTGCCCGCCCGAGTGCATAGTGCAGAACCCGGATTTCGTCGAAAGCGAGGAAGAGCTGATGGAAAAATACCATCAGCTGCACGGCTAGAGAAACGCAGGTCTAACGCGGTCGGTATTCGAATGCCAGCCGCGTCGAAGGCCTGAAATCGCATTCGGCTAGGAAGGCGATCAGGCCTCGCTCTTTCCAGTCTACTTCCGTCAGCACCTTGTCTATACGCAGGCTCGACAGGTTGGCGAACAGCTGAGACATCAGCGCACGACCTACGCCTCGGTCGCGGAAGCCCGGATCGACGCCCAGCGTGTCGAGCACGGCTGCCGGCTCCAGCCGGCCGAATTCGCCCAGGTCCACGCGCGCCATGATGAAGCCAGCGGCCGTACCGTCGATGTCGGCGACCAGCGAGACACGGATATCCGTCTGGTTCAGCGCCTCGTCGAGTTTTTGCCCCAGGTATCCGGCTCGGTCACGCCCGGTAATGCGCCTGTCGATAGCGACGATAGCCATGAGGTCGCCCTCGGTCATTGTGCGAATCGGCACGCGATCGCGGTCGAGCGGTCCAAAATCCATTGCGGCGCTGCTGTAGTCGATCTCGCTTGGACGGCCGAGATTTTCCGGAATATCAACTCGCTTCTTGTTGGCCATAGAGGTCTCCAGGGCTCAGTCGTCGATCGAATCGAAAAAGGGCATAGAGGTCGATCGCTCCAGTATCAGGCGCGGAGCCAGTTCGAATCCGGCCCCCTCGAAGAATCGGAGCAGCTCCGAGTTCTTCCATTCTGCCTGCGAACGCAGGCTGTGAATCCGTGCTTCGCTCAAGGTGCTGGCAATTCCCTGCAGCAGTGAGCGACCGTAGCCGCGTCCTGCCTGTGTCGGGTCGACACCGATTACGTCGAGGGCAGCGACCGGCTCGTCGCCGCCGAATTCGCCCCTCAAGACCCGAAGCAGGGCGAAACCGACGAGTTCGTCGTGAGCCTCGATCCCCAGGTGGATGAAGCCGTCGGGGTGTGAGCCGGCTGCGTCGAAACGCTTCTGGAAAAACCGGCGGCGCGGACGGCCGGCATGGCGCCCGTCGATCTCGATTACGGTCTCCAGGTCGCCTGCGGCCAGCGGCCTGATCCTGGTGTCCGCGACAGCACTCTGTTTGCTCATCGTTGGTCCTCAGCTGTTCTCAGTATAGGCCTCGAAGAGGCGAGTTTCGGTGGCCGGGTCCATCGCTTCGTCGAGCAGCGGTAGCAATGCCATTTCCTCCTTCTGGACGTGCGTCAGCATGCGCTCCGATAACTCGGCTCCGATTCGCCGAAACTCCGACCAGCTTGCGTCGTCGAAGCCGCTCTGGGCCGCGGAACGCGCAAGTTCGGCCAGCCTTCGCCCCAGGGGTCGCATCGATTCGTGTTCACTCGCGAGGTGGGCGCCGATGGCTGCGTCACCCATGTCTTCGAGATAGGTAAACAGATGCTGTTCCTCGAAATCGAAGTGCGGGCTGACCTCCAGCTCGACGTTGTCGGCTATGCCGCGCAGCAGCATCGAGTCGGCATCGGCACCGGTCGGCGGAGCCCCACGGTGCCTGGCGATCAGCGATTCGAGGCGCTCCATGCTGGTCACGGTAGCCGCGTGCTCGTCGTGCAGTCTCTGGCAGATTCGGTTCCGGAACATCATCGGGCATCCTGGTGTGAAATTGCCGGCGTGTGCGGCGAAGGCAGCAGGCCGCGAATTACATTCGCGGCAAAAAATGCGAAGGCGAGAGATCCGGTCAGGCCGATCCAGGCAGCCAGGACTGCCGGGCCGGGCTCATCGCGCACGATCGCGAAAACCAGCAGGCCGAAAGCCGCCGCATGGCAGACCGCGTGCAGCTTGAGCGGACTGTCCGATGCGAGTTCGGATACGCGGGCCGGCGTGCCGGAGCGGGCGGACGACGCGTGCATCGTGGCCAGGAACGGCAGTATCCGTTGCAGGATGCCGAGCAGGAAGGTGAGCAGCCACCCGACGAGCAGCAGCAGACCGAACAGGGCAGGGCCGTTCGGTCCGGCGTGCCCGTAGTATGCGGCGAACCCGGCCAGTATGGACGCCGGTAATGCAATCCAGGCTGCGCGTACGAGTATGAATGACAGGCCCAGTCGCCTGCGCATGCCGGCCTTGAGCGACCGAACCATGAGCGTCAGGTGCAACGCGACAGCTCCCAGTCCGAGCACAGACGCGACCGTGACGATCCCGGGCAGATCGCCGATCACGCCGATCGCCGCGAGGACTACGGCGCCGACCGCTGCGACGAATCCCGCGAACGCGGCCCGTCGGCCAGGCGCCGGGGATAGCGCGAACATGGGTACCAGTACGTGGCTGAAGCCCAGCGCCAGCATGCCCATGAACCCATAACCGGCCACGATCGCGTGGGCGCGGGCATAGACCTGGTGCTGGTCGAGCACGTGGGTCAGATAGTCCAGCGACAGCGCCGGTCCGAGCAAGGCCGTCGCGACAAGCGCGGCGAGTGCGGCCCACCCGAATGCGGCGACGACCGGCAGACTCCCTGCACGACGCAGGTTGTCGGCGAGTATCAGGGCGAACGTAAGCAGCCCTGCCGCGGTCAGGACGGCGCCTGCGGCGACCAGGCGTGTCTTCACGAAAAACATGCTGATGCACATCAGGGTTATGCCGGGTATCAGCATCCAGAACACGAGGCGAACCGGCCAGTGAGCAGCAAGTGCTCGTCGCGTTGCCACGGGCAGCAACTGGGCGGCTGACCCGACTGCCGTCGTGACCAGTACGCCGAGCACAAGCAGATGCAGGGCGCTTACAGCCGGGCTCAAGCCGCCTCGATAGCGGATGAGCTGCTCCGCTGTCAGCAACAGGACCAGCCACGCGGCAACATGAAAGGCAGCAGCCGCGCCGAAGAATCGAAAGGTGATCGACGCCGGCAGCAGCCGGCCGCTTGCGCCGCCCAGGAAGCTTGCTGCCAGCGTCATGGTCCTCGTTTCTCAAGGCGCAGGCGACAGGCGTCATGCCCGCCATCGTCCTGCAAGAGCAGCCGCTCGTGGCCCCAGCCCCTGGCCTCCAGTTCCGGGTACAGGAAGAACGGTTCCTGGTCGAGGTCTACGATCAGTGCGTCGCCGGCCTCGCCGCGGTCGATGAGCCCCAGTATTTCAACAAGGGGATCCGGGCAGTCCAGGCCGCGGACGTCGAGGTATACGCCCTCCGGTCGCCGATGCAGGCGGGCAGCCAGCCTGTCGCTGCGTCCGCCTCCGCTCACGATACGCTCGCGTTACCTGTCGCAAGCGAGTCGGTCAGGCGGCGCGCGAGACCGGCGGCAGCGAGGCGCCGATAATTCGCGGAAGCCAGGGTCGTGCGTACCGGCTGGGCCTGGCGCTGCACGAGTTTGTCTATCGATTTGAGCAGTGCCTCGTCCACCGGTTTGCCCAGCAATTCGTCCGTGCCCTGCAGCAGTACCGGACAGGAGTTGGTGCCGGTGAGAGCGACGCGCAGCGCGCGGAGCGCCCCGACGTTTCCGTCGAGTGCTACGGCGACCCCGGCCAGCGGAAAGTCCATCGCCTTGCGGGTCCGGACTTTTGCATAGCCCGAACGAAGGCTTTCGTGTTTCAGGTGTACGCCGACGAGGATCTCGTCGTCCGCCAGCGTAAGATGGGCGCGGCCATCCTCCCTGTAGAGATCCGCGAGCGGCATGCGGCGCCGGCCACCGGAACCGGCCAACTCGACTTCGGCTCCGTGCACCAGGAGCGCAGGTGCGAGATCCCCGCTGAAGACGGCGTGACAGCGGTCGCCCTGGGGCGCCACGTGGCAGACTTCACCGCGATGCTTCAGGCAGTAGCCATTCGACGCACGCCACCACTCGCTCTGGTTATAGTAGATACAGCGAGTATCCAGGCACAGATTGCCGCCTACCGTCGCGAGGTTGCGATGACTCGGCCCGGCGATGGTCATCGCTGCTGCGGCGAGCGCAGGAAATTTCGCCGCCAGTTCCCGGTCGGCCAGGACCGCAGCGATCGTAACGCCGCTACCGATTCTGGCGCCGTCCGGTGAAACGAACGTCTGGCCGATTTCCTCGACCCCGTCGAGGCTTATCAGCACCGACGGGCGACCAATGCCACGCCGCAGGTTGACGATAAGGTCTGTTCCACCGGCGACGATGCGGCTGTTCTCGTGCATGGAGCGCGCCTCGATGACGGCGTCCACCGATTGGGGCCGGAGCAATCGAAAATCGTGTATGGGGCGAGTCATGGTGCCACCTTCCTGGTTGCTTCCCGGCGCGCCCGTCGGCGCCTTTCGATCAACGCATCCATCATGCGGTCGGGCGTGACCGGAAGCTGGTCCAGGTCGATGCCGGTTGCGTCTGCGATTGCAGCCACGAGCGCGGGCATCGCGGAGGCAAGCGCACCTTCGCTTGCCTCCTTGGCACCGAAAGGTCCGTTGGGATCGTTTGTCTCGACGATGTGTACGTCTACTGGCGGTGACTCGTTACTGGTCGGGACGCGGTACTCAAGCAGGCTCGCGTGTGCAGGCAGCCCGTCCAGGTACCTGGTCTCCTCGCTCAGCGCCTGCCCCATGCCCATCCACACTGAACCCTCGATTTGGCCTTCGACCGCCAGCGGATTGATGGCGTGACCGCAGTCGAGTGCGACCCAGACCTTGTCGACCGTCACTTCGCCGGTAACCTCGTCGATGCTGGCCTCGACGACCTGGGCGGCGTAGCTGAATCCCATAGTCGAGCCGACGGCGCCGCCCCTGTGCTTGCCGCCCTGGGCCTCCGGCGGGCACGTGAACGTCCCCTTGACGGTAATCGTGCCCTCGTTTACCAGCGCTTCCCGAACGACATCGATGAATGGCAACACTTGCTCAGGGCTACGCGCGTTCCGGAATGATCCTTTCGCACATTCGACGTCGTCCGGCGATGCCTGCAACTTGCGCGCGGCAGCATCGACAAGTATTCCTTTCAGTTTCCTTGCCGCATCGATGGCCGCATTGCCGACCATGAACGTAATCCGGGACGAATATGCGCCATTGTCTTTCGGAGTGACCTCGCTGTCGCCACAGATTACGCGTAGCCAGTCCGGCGGAATGTCGAGCGTTTCGGCGACCGCAATTACGGCCATTGTCGACGAGCCCTGGCCGATCTCGGGTGCGCCGGTCAGGACCGTCACGACGCCGTCCCAGTCGAGCTTGACGTTGATGACCGCGTGCGGTTCGCCGGTCCAGTGCACGGGCTTTGCAGCACCGCTCACGTAGTGTGAGCATGCCATGCCCAGGCCCTTGCCCGGGGCCAGTTTGCCTCGCCGCTCTCGCCAGCCGCTGGCTTTTTCAACCCATTCCAGGCATTCGCCGAGGCCGTAGCTGTTGATCATCAGATCGTTCAGGGTTCGGGTCGGAGCTTCGAGCAGGTTGGCACGGCGCACGTCGAAGGGATCGAGTCCGAGCTCCCGGGCCATTCGGTCGAGCAAGACCTCGAAGGTATGTCGCACATTGACCGCGCCGTGGCCACGCATGGCGCCACAGGGCGGAAGGTTGGTGTACACGCGGTAACCGTCGTATTTGACCGCCGGTAGGCGGTAGAGGCCCTGCAACAGGGCTCCCGCGTAAAGGATCGTGACGATCCCGTAGCCCGCATAGGCGCCGCCGCGCTGAATGACTTCGCATTCACAGGCCGTCAGGCGACCGTCTTTCGCCATGCCGAGCTTGAGCTTCGTCGTGGTCTGCGGGCGTGCGCGGTGTGTCAGGAAACATTCTTCACGCGTGAGTTCCGTGTAGACCTTGGCCTCCGCGACGCGTGCCAGCAGTGCAGTGATGACTTCGAAATTCAATGCCTCGACGCGCGCCCCGAAACCACCGCCGATGAAGGGCTTGATCATGCGAATGCGCGATTCATCCATCTCGAGGCAACGCGCCAGCATCAGGTGCAGGTAATAGCCCACCTGGGACACGCTTTGCATGGTGAGCCGGCCGGTTAGCGGATCGAACTCCGCAAGGGCCGCATGAGGTTCGATTTGAGCGTGATTCACCTCCGCACAATCGATACTGACTTCGCGAACAAGGTCTGCTTCGGCGAATCCGGCATCGATATCGCCGAATGCATGATGGACGGCTCGCTCGAGATTACCTTCCTTGTTTTCATGCAGCAGGACTGCATCGGAGGCGCGGGCCTCATCGGACGCGAAATAGGCTGGCAGTTCGCGGACCTCCAGGGCGATGAGTGCCAGCGCCTGCTCCGCGGTTTCCGCGTCGACCGCGGCAACGGCTGCGATCGGTTCACCCCTGTACCGGATGCGATCGCGCGCCATCGGGTATTCGTTCATTGCCACCGGCAGGACGCCGTATGGATGCGGACAGTCGTCACCGGTGACGACTGCGATGACGCCGGGCAGCGCTCGAGCCCTGGAAACGTCCAGCCGCAGGATCTCGGCATGGTTGACCGGGCTCCGGTAGATCCTGCCGACCAGCGCGCCGGTACGGTCGAGGTCGGCCGTATAGCGGGCCTTTCCGGTGACCTTCTCAACGCCGTCGACCAGCGGAATTCCGCGCCGCGCGTTTGCAGGTGTGCCTGGAACACTCGCGTTCATGATCCGGCCTCCGCGGCGATCTGCACCGCCTTGACGATTTTTACGTAGCCGGTGCAACGGCACAGGTTGCCCGACAGGGCACTGCGGATCTCGGCCTCGGTCGGCTTCGGGTTCTTCCGCAACAGGGCCTCGGCGGCCATGATCATGCCCGGTGTGCAGAACCCGCATTGCGCGCCGAGCTGTTCGTGAAACGCCTTTTGCAGGCGATGCAAGCGGCCTCCCTGCGCCATCCCTTCGATCGTTTCAACCGAATGCCCGTCGCAACGGGCCGCGAGCGTAATGCAGGACGGTACCGCGACGCCGTCGACTAGCACCGCGCAGGCGCCACATTCACCGCCGTCGCAGCCCGTTTTCGTGCCGGTCAGCCCGGCTGTTTCACGGAGGTAGTCGACCAGCAGTGCGTGGTCTGCGACCGCGTCCTCTCGCCAGCGGCCGTTCACGCGCATCCTGACGATCTGTTTTCTTGGCGGCGGCTGGCTCGACATGCGTTTTCTACCTCCCGGAGGGGCGGGGCACGGTGTCCGATCGGCCGGAAAGCCCCGGCAGGCCTCGGTTTCCGGCCCGGCCGGAAATTTGTCAAGCATTATAGTACCTAAATACCGGTTTTTCATCTACAATGCGGATATCGTCGTCGGGAACCCGCCGGCAGCATCCGCTGGGGCCGTCGATGGGCGACTTCGAGGGGGCAAAAAAACGCATGCACGAAGACCTACCAACCTCGTCCGCGGCTCAAGGACCGCATCGCACCGGCTCACCCGGCTTGCACATACGCCCGGCAACCCGGGCAGATCTCGACCAGGTAATTGCACTGGACGAGGAGGTAACCAACATCGCAAAGCCGGACTACTGGCGGAGTCTCCTGGACAGGCGCCCCGGTCCAGAACAGTTCTTCCTGGTCGCCACGGAGGCGGGCGCGTCCGCAGCCAGGATCCTGGGATTCATGCTGGGTGAGATCCGGGCGTGGGAGTTCGGCTCCGAGCCCTGCGGCTGGGTCTACACGCTATCGGTTCGGGAGGACGCCCGGCTGCACGGCATAGGGCAGGCACTGTTCGATGCAATGAGCGACGAATTTCGCAAGGCGGGTGTTTCGAAGGTGCGGACCATGGTCGGCCGCGATAGCCGATTGCACATGCTGTTCTTTCGGGCGCTCGGCATGATGGCCGGTCCATACATAGAGCTGGAAAAGGAGCTGTAGTGAATCCGGCGCAACGTCCAGACGACCGCACGCTTTCGTGCACGGAGGTGAGCCGGTGAAGTTGCAGATCTCCAGTCAGCTCGCGGTCTTCGCCGTACTCGAATTGTACGCACGGCGAGAGGAGCAGCTGTCCGTGGCCGAAATCGCATCGAAATACGAAGTGTCGCCGCATCACCTGGCCAAGGTAATGAACGTGCTGGGTCGGTCCGGGCTGGTGCGCTCCGTGCGTGGCGCGGGTGGCGGGTACCAGTTTGCCGGCAATGCTCGCAGAACGACGCTGCTGGATATCGTCGAGTTGTTCGAGAATGCCGGACCGGCCGCGCGGAACGACGAGGAACTCGCAGAGAGGACCGGCGAGGGCCGCGCGCTCCTCCAGGTGATGAAGGAAATCGACGACATCGCGCGCTCGACCCTCGGATCGATCACTATTGCAACGATGAAACGGCTGGTCGCTCAGCACGAAGTGCCAGGTAAGACGGCCAGTGCGCTCGGAGCCGGGAGAGGCTAGTTTCCGATGGCGGCCGGGCTGCAATTCACAGCAGAACCGCGGAACAGGCTGGCACCGCTCGGCGACCCGGCCGGATACAACGCGGCGGTCGACTTCGTCGACCGCAATATCGAGGAAGGCCGGTCTGACAAGACTGCGTTCGTGGATCCGTCCAGGTCCATCAGTTACGGCGAGCTGTATGACGCCGTCGTCCGTGTCGGCCCGATGCTGCGCCGGTTCGGGATCGAGCGGGAAAACCGCGTCGCGATGGTCATGCTGGATACGGTCGATTTTCCAGCCGTGTTCTGGGGGGCGATCCGCGCCGGCGTAATTCCCGTCCTGTTGAATACGCGGCTGACGGTCGACCAGTACCAGTACCTGCTGAAAGACTCGCGCGCGAAAGCGGTGTTCGTATCGCCAGCCTTGTTGCCGCAGATCGAGTCGGCCGTCAAAGGTGCACCGAATATCCGCAAGATCGTGGTCGCAGGGGGTGGCCCGCAGTCTTACCCGCGACTGGACAAGCTGCTGCAGGACGAGGATCCGGGCGAACCAGCCGAGACATCTGCTGACGAAGTCGCTTTCTGGCAGTACTCGTCAGGGACCACAGGCCTTCCCAAGGGTGTGATGCACGTTCACTCGACGCCGCGATTTGCGGCATGGCACGTAGGCGAGCAGCGCCTGGGTATCTGCGAAGACGACGTGAGTTTCTCGAGCGCCAAGATGTTTTTCTCGTATGGCCTCGGCAACTCGATCATCTGCCCGATGGGCGTCGGCGCCACGACGGTACTGTACCCGGAGAGACCCACGCCGCAGACCGTATTCGAAATGCTGCACGCGTACCAGCCGACTGTATTCTATGCGGTGCCTACGCTGTACGCGTCGATACTCGCAGATCGCCGCTGCACTCCCGACCAGGGCTCGGGCCGCCTGCGCCTCTGCATGTCGGCCGGAGAACCGCTGCCGTCACATATAGGCGCAGCCTGGAAAGAGCGATTCGGCACAGACATCGTCAACGGAGTAGGTTCGACCGAGTTGGCACACATGTTCCTGACGAGCATCCAGGGAGCGGTCGAGTACGGCACCTCGGGTGTCCCGGTCGAAGGCGTCACCCTGCGGCTGGTCGACGATAATGACCGCGACGTGCCCGATGGCGAAATGGGGGAACTGCTGGTCCGCTCGCCCACGGCAGCGGCCGGCTACTGGAACCAGCGCGCAAAGACGCGCCGCACGTTTCAGGGCGAGTGGACGCGGACGGGCGACAAGTATGTCCGGCGTGCGGACGGCGTTTACGTCTATTGCGGCCGCACGGATGACATGTTCAAGACGAGCGGCATCTGGGTGTCGCCGTTTGAAGTGGAGGATGCGCTGCTCAGCCATCCGCTGGTCGGCGAAGCCGCCGTAATCCCGGCGGAAGACGTTGCCGGCCTTGTAAAACCGAAAGCGTTCGTGGTCCTGAAGGATTCGGGCGCCGGTCAGCCCGGGCGTGCCCTCTACGAGGAACTCAAGGTGCACGTAAAGGTTTCCATCGGCCCATGGAAATATCCACGCTGGATCGAATTTGTCGAAAGCCTGCCACGAACCGCTACCGGCAAGGTCCAGCGGTACAAACTACGGGAATTGCAGAACAGCGGACTGCTGGACGACGACGATGACGGAAGTCCGGAAGGGCGGGATGCGGCATCCGGGATACGGAAGTGATCGAGTTATCCGTCACGGACAGGATCGCAACGCTGACGCTGTGCCAGCCGCCGGTCAACGCGATCAGCGATGCATGGTTGGTGCTCATGGACGAAGCGCTTGACGGACTTGCCGTACGCGACGACTGGCAAGTCCTGCTGATCCGGTCCAACCAGAAAGTGTTTTGTGCGGGAGCTGACCTCAACGAAGTCGCTGACAGGATACATGCGGCCGACGGCGCGGACCGGACGCTCGCATACGTCGTGTCGATCCAGCGAGTCTTCGCGCGAATCGAAGCGCTGCCACAGGTATCGCTGGCAGAGATCGGCGGCGCCGCCATCGGCGGGGGCCTCGAACTCACTCTGGCCTGTGACCTTCGCATTGCGGCAGACGAGGCGAAGCTCGGATTGCCGGAGGCCCGCCTGGGCCTGCTGCCGGGCGGTGGCGGCACCCAGCGGTTGACCCGAATCTGCGGTCGGGCGGTAGCTTCGCGCCTGATTCTGGGAGCAGAGATCGTCGATGGCAGGGCCGCCGTAGATCTCGGCATCGCAAACTGGAGCGCGCCGCGCGCAGAAGTACCGGCGCGTGCGATGGAAATCGCTGCACGAATTGCCGAGCTGCCGGCATCTGCCCTGGCGGCGTGCAAAACCTGCATCGCCGCTGCTTGCGAACCCGGACACGGCGGATTTTCCGACGAACAGGAATACACGCGTCGCCTCCTGACCGACCCGGAAACGCGCCGTCGGGTAGAGGCATTTCTGGCTGGCAATCAGTAAATAGAAATTTTCAGACCGAGGAAGAGATGATGAGACTCGACGGGCAAATCGCGCTGGTTACCGGGGGCGCCTCCGGTATCGGCAAAGCTACCGTTCTGGCGCTGGCCGGAGAGGGTGCAACGGTCGTCTGTGCCGATGTGGACCAGAAACGAGCGAGGGATCTGGTTCGGGAGGCTGCGGACGGCGGCCTTAAAGTCGAAGCGGTGGAAATGGATCTTGCCGATCCCGCGTCGACTCGCCGATCCGCGGCCGAAGTCCTCAAGCGCCATCCGCGCGTCGACATCCTCGTAAACGGGGCCGGGTGGGGGGACATCCAGCCCTACATCGAGAACTCCCCGGAGTTCATGGACCGGGTCATAGCCATTAATCTCGGCGGCCCTGTTCACCTCACCCAGGCGCTGTTGACGCCGATGATTGCCGCGAATCGCGGCAAGATAGTCAACATAGCAAGTGATGCGGGCCGGGTGGGCAGCGGCGGCGAGACGGTCTACGCGGCGGCGAAGGGCGGGGTCATCGCGTTCACGAAGTCGCTTGCGCGTGAGGTAGCGCGCTACTCGATAAACGTCAACTGCGTGTGCCCGGGGCCGACCGACACGCCAATGCTCGCGACTCGATCTGAAAAGCTGCGCGAGGCTTTTATCAAGGCCATACCATTCCGCCGTTTCGCAGCGCCGCAGGAAATCGCGGATGCGATCCTGTTTTTCGCCGGCGACAACTCCCGGTACGTGACTGGCCAGATACTGAGCGTCAGCGGCGGGCTGACCCTGGCCGGCTGAAAATGTAACTGAATGAGGATTCGACCATGAGCAATACCGCGCAGCGCTTCAATCCGGCCCAACTGGACTTTGCCAAATTCAAGCCGGAGCATTTTCTGTGGCAGGTCGAAGGCCAGGTCGCGACGATCACGCTGAACCGGCCTGAGCGCAAGAATCCATTGACCTTCGAGTCCTACGCAGAGCTGCGCGATACATTCAGGAACCTTACGTACGCCGACGGCATCAAGGCGATCGTCATCAACGGCGCGGGCGAAAATTTCTGCTCGGGCGGCGACGTCCACGAGATTATCGGGCCGCTGGTCGAGATGCAGCGCAAAGACGATATGCCCGGACTGCTCGCGTTTACGCGAATGACCGGTGACCTCGTCAAGGCCATGAGGGCCTGCCCGCAGCCTATCGTTTCTGCAATCGACGGCATTTGCGCCGGCGCCGGAGCGATTCTCGCCATGGCGTCGGACCTGCGCTACGGGACGGCGCGCAGCAAGGTCGCATTCCTGTTCGTGCGGGTCGGACTCGCCGGCGCCGACATGGGGGCCTGCAACATGCTGCCGCGGATCATAGGCGCCGGCCGCGCGGCCGAACTGCTTTACACCGGCCGCGCCATGGACGGTGCCGAGGCCGAGCGCTGGGGCTTTTATAACCGGGTCTGCGAGCCGGGAGCCGTGGTGACAGAGGCGCAGTCGCTGGCGGCGTCCCTGGCCGAAGGCCCGACTTTTGCGCACGCGATGACCAAGCGCTGCATACACCAGGAATGGAGCATGGGAATCGACGATTCGATCGAGGCCGAGGCACAGGCCCAGGCTATCTGCATGCAGACCAGGGACTATGAGCGAGCTTACCTGGCGTTCGTCAGCAAGCAGCGCCCCAAGTTCGAAGGTAACTGATGTCCGGTAGTCCGCTGCAGGGTCGCCACGCCGTTGTCACCGGTGCGGGCCGGGGTATCGGGGCCGCCATTGTGCGGTCGCTCGCCGCCGCCGGTGCGAACGTGACCCTGTTGGGGCGCACGCGGAGGATGCTCGATGAAACGGCCGGACTGCTGCCGTCGGGCGGCCGGGTCCATGTCGCCGTATGCGATGTCACGAACGACGACCAGGTGTCCACGGCCATACACGAGGCTCATGAGGCGCTCGGCCCCGTGCACATACTGGTGAACAATGCCGGACAGTCCGGGAGTGCCCCTTTTCGGAAGACGGACGCGGCCTTATGGGACGCGATGCTTGCGGTAAACCTCACCGGCTCTTACCTGTGCGCGAGAGCTGCGCTGCCGGATATGCTCTCGGAAGGATTCGGACGCATCGTCAACGTTTCGAGCACGGCTGGCCTGGTCGGGTACGCCTACGTAACAGCCTATTGCGCCGCGAAGCACGGTCTCATCGGGCTGACCCGGGCGCTGGCGCTGGAGACGGCCAGGCAGGGAATCACCGTCAATGCGGTATGTCCCGGTTATACGAATACGGAGATGCTGCGCGCAACGGTCGAGAACATCCAGTCCAAGACCGGTCGGTCGGAAAGCGAAGCTGTGGCCTCCCTCACCGCCCTGAATCCGCAGGGAAAGCTGGTCGATCCGGCGGAAGTCGCACATACGGTACGCTGGCTTTGCGAACCGGGAACCGAAAGCATAACCGGGCAGAGCATCGTCATCGCGGGCGGGGAGGTCATGTGAAGGAGGTGATGTGGTCGGCAACCGGAGACAGGAAATGAGTTCGCGGTCCTTCATCGACTGGCCATTTTTCGGCGCCCAGCACCGCGATCTGTTTCAGAAGCTGGTCGAATTTTCCGGCAACCGCCTGGACGTGCCCGATGAGCCGCGCGGCACCGACGCACTTGATGCGGCCTGCCGGTCGATCGTGCGCCAGCTCGGAGACGCGGGTCTCACAGGCTACTGCGTGCGCGCGGAGGATGGCGGGGCTCTGCCGGAGTTCGATGTTCGTGCCATCGCCATGATCCGTGAGCACCTGGCCTGGCATCATGCGCTGGCGGACTTCGCCTTCGCAATGCAGGGGCTGGGAAGCGGTGCGATATCGCTGGCCGGATCCGACGCGTTGCGGCAACAGTATCTGCCACACGTGGCAACGGGCAGGAAGATAGCGGCCTTCGCGCTATCAGAGCCGGAAGCCGGATCCGACGTCGCCGCGATGCAGTGCAGCGCGACGCGGGACGGCGACCACTACGTGATCGATGGGACGAAAACGTGGATATCGAATGGCGGAATCGCCGATTTCTATTGCGTGTTCGTCCGTACCGAGCCTGGCGAGAAGCGGCCGGACGGAACCACATCCTCGCGCGGCATCAGCGCATTCGTCGTGGATGCGGATACCGAGGGGCTGAGCGTGGCGCGGCGTATCGATACGATCTCGCCGCATCCTCTCGCGGCCCTTCGATTCGAATCATGCCGCGTAAATGCGGCACAGCGCCTGGGCGAGGAGGGCGAAGGCTTCCGCATCGCGATGCGAACGCTCGACGTGTTCCGCACATCGGTTGCTGCCGCGGCGCTGGGTTTCGGCCAGCGAGCGCTTGACGAGGCGCTGCGGCACGCCGCCGGACGGGCGATGTTCGGGAAGAAGCTCGCCGACTTCCAGCTGACTCAGGCCGCGCTCGCCGACATGGCGACCGAGATGGACGCAGCGCGTCTGCTCACCTACCGCGCGGCCTGGTTGCGCGACAATGGTTGCACCATCACGCGCGAAGCGGCAATGGCCAAGTCGGCGGCAACCGAGTCGGCACAGCGGGTAATCGACCGGGCGCTGCAGATGTTCGGTGGTCGCGGCGTCGAGACCGGCGAGGTCGTCGAGCGGCTGTATCGCGACATTCGGGCGCTGCGTATCTACGAGGGTGCGACAGAGGTGCAGAAGCTCATAATTGCGCGCGAGCTGCTCAAGGACCTGCAATAGGCCACGGCAATCCGGGCGCCCTGCCGACACTGACACTCCATGGGCCCTCCGCACCTCACAGCTGCGGCGTCCGGTCCTGCCGACTGTCGTCTCGAGCCTTTTCTGACTCTCCGGGCGTGCGTCTGATTTGACATATCCGGCCGATGCCGGCGACGCCGGAAAGCGTAACTGCATCACAATTCTACCGGGCTCGTACCAACGATCAGGTTGGGACTCGCTTTTTTATCGGCTCGCGAATGGCCGCCATTCGCTAACGTATTCGCTGGCGGCATGCAACGCCGGAGTGGCCCGACAAAATGGGCCGCAAGACTGCCGGAGTAATCCCGATCTTCGGCGGCGGAGGACAGCAGGATGACGGAGTCAAACAAGGTTTCCACGCTGGATCTGGACGATAGCCAGCTGACTCGCAAGTTGATGGTGCTCAGCCTGGCGAGCGAGCCGGAAGCTGTCGACGACGAGGACGACGGAACGGATCCATATAACAGCGGTTATGCCAGGATTGCCAAAAGGCAGGCTGGGACGGCTCGGGGATGAGCGTGACTCCTTCCTGGGCTGACGCCTGGCCAAGCCTGTCGATCGCGGCGCGGAGGCCATGGCTGGCCCGTTTGCGGTCGACGTCCGTGGCGTCACAAGGCAACTGCCTGCTCGAGCCTGCCGGGTCGCGTGCGCCGGACAGCAGTCGGCTCGACAGGCCAGGTCCTCGTCACGCACTGTTGTTCGCCCTGGACCGGCCGGCGAAGCACTACGGATACGACGCGATCTTGATTCGCTCGAACCGCCTGGCCATACTCACGACGAGTCAGCCGTACGGCCCTGCTTCGACCGATAGCACCAATCGGCGCAAAGATGACCGGCCGCCCGGGCGGCAGGCGTGAGTTGGCCTCAACGCCGTCCTCCCGACCGGCCGGCGAGCCGCTCAGCCTGCGTGGATTTCGTCGAGAAGTTTGTTGTTCGCTTCCTTGACGGCCTTGTCCAGCAGGTCCTCGTAACATTGCTTGTTGAGACTCGCCTGCCGAAGCGAGCCGGCCTCGCGCAATGTCATGGAGCCGCAGGCGGTGTTCGCCGCCGATTTCAGACGCCAGTACAGCGTATCGACGCCCTCTGCCGACTGGAGATTGAGATCCGCAACGGAAACTCTGATGCTTACCGGCTCAGGCGTTCCAGCCGGATTTGATGCCAGCGCTGCGACCGCTTGCGACAGTAACAGGGCCATGCTTCCGGAAACGAATACCTTCCTAACGATTGCCTTGTTCATGATCTCTCCTTGTAAACGAACGTATTTGGGGCCGTGGCAGCGGCCGGTGCGACACCTATCAGTTGAGGAGCTCACACGTTAATCGCGCACGCTCCTGGTGATATAGATGCATTCCGAGCCGGAACGGTTGCAGATGTCGAGGCCGATATTCAAAAACAGACTTATTCGCAAACCGTCCGTTATCGTCAGGACGCGGTCCCGGGCATCGAACAGGCAATAGTCCAAAGTCAGCAGGATCTCCCGACATGCCAATCCTCGGTCTATACTCTCCCGTCTGGCCGAGGGCTGCGGGCCCCTGCGCATAGCGGGCGTCGAATGAACTCCTCGCATCCGGCAACCACTGCAAGGAGTTGATCGCTGTGCCCAAGGGCATCGAATCCGAACTTGACCGGTTTCTCGCGGAGTACCCGCAGACCACGGGTTTCGAAGTCCTGTTGCCGGATATCAACGGCATGTTGCGGGGAGTTCGGGCCACGCGGCATGACATGCATGGGATAGTGGAGTCCGGCGCCTACATGTCTGCCAGCACGATGCTGCTCGACAGCCGCGGCGTACTGCCGGAGGGTCTGGAGACAGGGCTGAAGGACGGCGACCCCGATTTCCCCTGCCGGCCGGTGCCCGGGTCCTTCGCGCCAGTGCCCTGGTCGGGCCGGCCGACTGGCCAGTGTCTTGCGCAAATGTTCGTAGAAGAAACTACGCCCTGTCACTACGATAGCCGGTACGTCCTGCAGCGCGTGCTCGAGCGTTATGCTGAAATCGGACTGCGGCCGGTCATTGCGCTCGAGCTGGAGTTCTACCTGCTCGACGACAGCGAGGCAGGTCGGCCGGCGCCGCTGCGAACCCGGATCCCGGGCACGCACCTGTTGCAGGATTCACCGAGACTACATGGGCTCGACGACCTCCAGGAGCTCGAACATTTTCTGGCCGACGTGGAGACTGCGTGCGCCGCGCAGCGGATTCCGATCGGCAGCACGATGTCCGAGGGATCGCCTGGCCAGTTCGAGATCAACCTCAATCACGTGGCGAATGCCGAGCTGGCCTGCGATCACGCCATCCTGTTGCGACGACTCATTCGCGGGGTCGCGAGGAAAAACGGGATGGCGGCCACGTTCATGGCCAAGCCGTTCGCCGACCTGGACGGCAGCGGCATGCATGTCCATATGTCGCTCATCGACGCCGAAGGTCGCAACGTGTTTGCCGGGCGTCCGCCGGCCAGCCGGCCCGACGCCTATGCGCCCGCGTTGCGCCACGCGGTCGGCGGCCTGCTGCGGGCGATTCCCCAGACGATGGCCATCCTGGCTCCAAACGCGAACTCCTACCGGCGCCTCGGGCCATCCAGTTTTCTGTCCGTCGAGCAGGCCTGGGGTGTCAACCACCGGCGCGTCGCGCTGCGCATTCCTCCTTCGGACGACGCCAACGTTCGCCTGGAGTATCGACCGGCTGGCGCCGACAGCAATCCTTACCTGGTCACCGCGGCCGTACTCGCCGCCGTGCATCACGGGATCACGCAGCGCGTCGAACCGCCAGCGATGGTGCGCGAGGGGCAGATCCTGGAAGGCGATGACGGCCGGGCGGTCAATTGGGAGGGTGCGTTGGACGGCTTCGAGCGCGGTGGGCTCCTTCGCGACTATCTCGGCGGCAACTTCAGCGATACTTACCTCCGATGCCGGCGCCTGGAGGCCGCAGAGTATCGATCTCGGGTACCGGACCTCGATTATCTCTGGTATCTCGCCAGCATCTGAACAGGAGTACTCGGAAAATGGATCGCAGGTCGTTTCTTGGGGCCGTCGCAGCCGCAGCCGCGACCGGGCTGCTGCCCCGCAGTCTTGACGCGCGAACTGCTGTCGCATCGACGCCCCGGCGCGTAATAGTGATCGGCGCCGGCATCATCGGCTCGTCCGTCGCCTGGCACCTCGCCAGGCGCGGTTGTGATGTGACGATCCTGGAAGCGAGAGGACCCGCCGCGCAGGCTTCGGGCAACAGTTTCGCCTGGCTGAACGGCGGCGACGGCGGGCAGCCGCACAGCTATCACCTGCTGCGCGCATACGCCTTGGGTGAGCACCGCCGGATCGCACAGGAACTGGACTGGCCGGTCCGCTGGGGCGGCAGCCTGGAATGGCACGATGGATCCCCATCCGGCCTCGTCGAGCACGTGCGCCGGATGCAGGGACGTGGATCTGCGATACGCGTGGTCAATGGGGAAGAACTCAGAAGCATCGAGCCGGCTCTCGTCCTGAGCGGCATCTCGACACTTGCGTATGCCGAACACGACGGAGCACTGGACCCTGGAAAAGCTACCCGAATCCTTTACGACGCGGCGCTGCGGCAGGGAGCGAAGGGCGTCGCGCCTGCCCGGGTCACTGGTATCTCGAGCGGTTCCGGGCCGTTCCGCGTCGCGACTGAGGATGACACCCGGGAAGCCGATGTCGTGGTCGTTGCCGCCGGCGTCGGTACCAGCGTGATCGCGGAAATGGCGGGACTAAGGCTGCCCCAGCAATCCACACCCGGCGTCATAGTGACGACGGAACCGATGGATCGGATCGTTCACAAGGTGCTCTACGGACCCGACGTGCACGTGCACCAACGCGATGATGGTCGTGTCGTTCTCGGCGAGAAAGCGGGTTCTCCGCAGACCGACGAGCATCGCGCATTACTCGTCGGCCGTCCGAATGAATTTCCGTCAGCAGAGCTCACGATGGCGCACGCGACGCGCATAGTCGACCTGGCAAAACAGCACGTGCCGGCGCTGGCAGCGGCTCGCGTCGAGCATGCAGGGGTAGGCTGGCGCCCGATGCCCGCGGACGGCCTCCCGGTCCTGGGGCGCGCCCGGTCGGTGCCCGGCCTGTATTTTGCGGTGATGCACAGCGGGATTACGCTTGCTCCGCTGATCGGCCGACTGGCGGCAACCGAAATCCTCGAGGGAATCGACCTCGAAATCCTGTCGGACTTCAGGCTCGAGCGTATTCCGCAGGGCTGAATCAAGCCGAGTTTCGCGCTTACCAGATACTATCCAGTGCACGGAGCACGTCGCGGCGGCTGATCTGGCCGACGAGGCGGCCGTCGCGCACCACGGGGTAGCGGTGGTAACGCTTCTGCAGGAAGCGTTTCGCGGCCTCGACGATACCTTCGTCCGGGTCGATCGTTTCAACCTCCGTGCTCATGAACGCTGCTACCTTGCCGCCATACTCGCCGTAGTAGCCGACGTCGAGCGCGATCTTCATGCAGTCCTTTTCCGTCAACATGCCGACCAGGCGACCCTCCTTGTCGACCACCGGGGCCCCGGCAATGTCGTGCTTGACGAGCTTGTGAACGGCGTGTGTTATTTCCATGTCGGGGTCGAGCTTGACGAGGTTGCTCGTCATGAAGTCACGAACTCTGCACGATTCAAGCATTGTCTTTTCCTCTGCACGAGCAATTCTCGCACTGGCCATTCACGGAGAGCTGGCTGCAGCTTCTCTGTGGCGGCAACCGGTTAAACAATACGCCGAGCCCTACTCCGGCAGCGGCGAGAATGAAAGCTACGAAACCTGCAACGAAATATTCCACGGCGCCTCCCTTGCGATCAGCTGCCGAAATCGTCGTAAAAAACCCGGTCACCATCGACTCCGAGGTCGTATAGCATGCGCTTGACTGCGTCGATCATCACCGGCGGGCCGCACAGATAGTATTCGCAATCTTCGGGCGCCGGGTGGTCCTTCAGGTAATTCTCGTAGGCGACCTCGTGTATGAAACCGCACAGCCCCTGCCAGGATCCGTCCTTCGGTGGGTCGGAAAGTGCGAGATACCAGCTGAAATTGGCGTGCTGCCGGGCAAGGGCATCGAATTCGTCGACGTAGTAGGCTTCCTTGAGGTTACGAGCGCCGTACCAGAAACTGATACGACGCGTCGATTGCAGGCGTTGCAGCTGGTCCAGTATGTGGGACCGCATTGGCGCCATGCCCGCTCCGCCGCCGATGAATACCATCTCGGCGTCCGTGTCCCGCGCCAGGAAATCTCCGAACGGACCGGTTACGGAGACCAGGTCACCCGGGCGCAGGCCGAACAGCCACGAAGACACGCGTCCGGGCGGCGCGTCCGGGGCCTGCGGCGGCGGCGTCGCGATGCGCACGTTAAGGCGCACCTGGTCGCTTTCCAAGGGACAGTTCGCCATGGAGTAGGCGCGAGTAACGGGTTCAGGGACTTTCGACACGAGGTCGAACAACCCGAAGCGCTGCCACTCGTGCCGGTATTCGGCGGCGATCTCGAAGTCCCGGAAACAGAGCTCGTGCGGCGGACACTCGATGAGCACGTAGCTGCCGGCCGCGAAATCGATACGCGCGCCAGGCGGCAGCTCGAGGATCAGCTCACGGATGAAGGTCGACACGTTTCGCGTGGACCTGAGCGTGCACACCCAACGCGTGGCTCCCAGCATGCTCTCGGGGAGCCGCAGTGCAACGTCCCTGCGCAGAACCTGCTGGCAGGCGAGGCGGATCCCTGCGGCTGCCTCGCTGCGCCGGATGTGGGTGGCCTCCGTCGGCAGGAGCGGCGGCGCGGGGAATGCCATGGTAATCCTGCACTGCCCGCAGGTCCCGCGACCGCCGCAGGCTGACGGCAGGAACAGGCCGTTTTCGGCGAGAACCGTGAGGAGCCGGCGACCGACCGGCGCCGAGAACTGGCGCTTGTCGTTGATGGTCAGCGTGGCTTCGCCCGTTGGCAGGATGCGCCGACGTGCAAGCAGGATTACCGCCGTCAGCAGAGCAACGACAGCGGTGAATACCGTGACGCCTGTCAGGATTTCCTGCATGGCTCTCCGCCGCGGAAGGTTTCCTTGCATGCACGGGTCACAACTCGATCCCCGCAATGCCCATGAAGGCCAGGGACATGATGCCCGCCACGATGAAAGTAATCCCGAGCCCGCGCAGGCCCTCCGGTACGTCCGAGTAGCGCAGCTTTTCCCGCAGTCCGGCGAGGGCGATGACGGCCAGCGCCCAGCCGGTCCCGACGCCGGCACCGAAGGTTACGCTTTCGGCGAACCCGTAGTTTCTTTGCACCATGAACAGTGACGCTCCCAGGATCGCGCAGTTGACGGTCAGGAGCGGTAGGTAAATGCCGAGGGCGTTGTAAAGCGCGGGGAAATAACGATCGAGCAGCATTTCCAGGATCTGCACGATGGCCGCGATAACGCCGATGTAGCTGATCAGCCCGAGATAGCTTAGATCCAGATGGCCGAGACCGGCCCAGCCGAGGGCTCCGGGTCGCAGCAGATGACTGTAGATGAGATTATTGGCCGGAACCGTGATCGTCAGTACGACGATCATGGCCGCTCCAAGGCCGATGGCCGTACGCACCTGCTTTGAGACGGCAAGGAATGTGCACATGCCGAGGAAATAGGCGAGCGCGAGGTTCTCCATGAAAACCGAGCGTATGAAGATCGCCAGCAGCTCGTTCATCGGGTGCGTTCCTGCAGGTCGCACGGCCGGAAGTCGGCGGCCTCTACCTGTTGCTTGCGGCGGCTGCGGACCGCCCAGATAATGAGCGCGATGATGAAAAAAGCACTCGCGGGCACCAGCATCAACGCGACCGGCCTGAACCAGCCGCCGGCGCCGGCCAGCGGCAGTATCGGGATGCCCAGCAGGCTGCCGGCACCGAGCAGTTCGCGAACGACGGCAACGGCGACGAGGATGGCGCTGTAACCGAGCCCGTTGCCAATCGCGTCGAGGATGCTTTCGCCGACGCGGTGGCTCATCGCGAAGGCCTCCGCACGGCCGAGTACTATGCAATTCGTTATGATCAGGCCGACGTAGACCGTAAGAGCGCGTGACATCTCGGGCGCGTAGGCGCGCAGAATCTCGTCGACGATAATCACGGCGGACGCCACGATCGTGACCTGCACGATCAGGCGTACGCTCGACGGTAGCTGCCGCCGCAGCAGGCTGATGGTCAGGTTCGAGAACACCAGCACCGACGTCAACGCGGCACTCATCGTCAGTGCCGTGAGGACGGTATTGCTGATTGCGAGCGCCGAGCAGATCCCGAGTATCTGCAGTGTAATCGGGTTCTCGTCGACCAGCGGACGCAGCAGGATGTCGCGCTTTCTCATGGCCGTGAACCCCGGTCGCGCAGGCGCTCGAGATAGGGCCCGAAACAATCGGGGCCGAGCCAGTAGCCAATCATCGCGCCGATACGTTCGGACGTCACTGTCGCGCCACTGATTGCGTCGACCCTGTGGCCTGCGGGCGAGCCCCCTGCTTGCGGCAGCGCAACCTCGAAGCGCAGGGTCCCGTCTTCGCCGTAAATCGACTTGCCGCGCCAGCTTGCGAGCCAGGTCGGCTCCAGGAATCGATCACCGACTCCAGGCGTCTCGGCCTGCTCGTAGAAACTGACGCCATGGATCGTATTGAGGTCGGGTCCGAGTCCCACGTATCCATAGATCGTCGACCACATGCCCTTGCCGTGCACCGGCAAAACGACGCCACCGGAGCCGTTGTGGGGCGGCAGCAGGTAGGCGAGTGCGTACTTTGCGCGACGCCCCAGTTGCGCCAGATCACGATCCTTAGGGATCGCTACGCTTTGCTCTGGATCGATCGCCGCAGCTCTCTGGTCGTAGCTGGCGGCATCGGGCGCATCGACCTCGATCCCTGTCTCCAGGTCGACGAGCACCGGGCGGAGTTCCCTGAACCGCGCCAGGACTTCATTGTCGTCGTACGAGCCGGCTGACGGGGAGAGGCCGCCGGCGACGAGGACGTGGCGTGCCTTCGCAATATCGACCGCTCCGGCGTCCGATGGGACGAGCAGGACCCGGGTGGTCGAAACCATTACGGAACACACGAATGCCACGCCGACGGCGACGAGTGCGGCTTTAAGCGGGCTGTCGTTGTTCATGCGCCGGCACTCCCCGTGCGCTTGCGTCGCCGCCGAACGTTCTGCTCGATAGCGACGAAATCCGCCAGCGGCGCGATGATGCTGGCAAACAGCAAGGCAAAAGCCGCCGCGGAGAATCCGTCGGATTCGCCGGCCCGTATCATCAGCGTAAGTGCGCCAATCAGGAGCCCGTATATCCAGCGCCCCGCATTCGTCACCGGCGCGCAGGCGGCATCCGTTGCAAAAAACGCGACGGCGAAGACGTAGCCGCCGGCGACCAGATGCCAGTGCCAGGGGAGCGCATAAACCGGGCTGATATCGGCCGCCAGGGCTCGCGCTGCGATTGCGGCGGCAGCGAGCCCGAGCGCCGCGCCCAGCATGATGCGCCAGGATGCCGCACGTGCCGCCAGCAGCAGGGCAGCGCCAAGCAGGGCTGCCGCCGTCGAGGCGGGCCCGATCCCGGCGGACGGGTCGGTAAGGAACGCTGCCCACCAGTCGATACCGGCGGCATGCAGTGCGTCCAGCCCGCCGTTCCTGGCATGCTCCAGCACGGTACCACCAGCGGTGTGGCCGGACGCAGGGAACGCGACGTACAGGAACACGAGCGCGAGCACGGCGGGATTGACGATGTTGCGGCCCGCACCGCCGAACACGGCCCGGCCGAAAACGAAGCCGAAGGACATGGCGAGCGCGGCCTGGTACAAGGGCAGCGATGCCGGTGCGACCAGCGCAAACAGCCAGGCGCTCAGAAAGACGCCATGCCCGTAGCGGCGCCCCCGCACAAGCGCAAAGATCCACTCCCAGGCGACCGCCGTAAGGACTGCGACGGCCAGCAAAGGCACGAACAGGGCGAGACCCTGCGAGTGCCCGACCAGCCGAAGCCCGGCAAATGCGGCGGGCAGGCTGGCCAGGACATAGAGCCAGTCCAGCCGTTGAGCGTTGCCGTGGTGACGAACGTGCGGTGCCGAGGTCGTCTGGGCGGACGACGAGTACAGGAACCGCTCGACGGACTCGAACAGCGGTCGGAACGGTCGCCATGCCGGACGGGTTTGGAAGAAAGGCTGCAGGTCATCGAGAAGCCGACGCAGACCCATCATCGTTCCTTCCAGATGGCATCGAGGGTCGAGCGCAGAGCCGCCGCATAGTCGATCTTGGCCGGACAGGACCAGCCGACCAGCGCGAGGTCTTCCTCGTCCAGTTCGAGACAGCCCAGACGGGCCGCTTCGCGAGCGTCGCCTACCAGCAGGCTCTTCAGCAGCGGGCCTGGAAGCAAGTCGAGCGGCATGACTGCGTCGAAGGCCTCGCACGGAATCATGGCGCAAGGCTCGCCCCGTCGCGCAGTGGTCGTCGCATCGCCGCGGCGCAGCCAGCCGAGCAGGCGCCGGTCGCGCGCTTGCGGAATGAGGCTCGCCTGCAGGTGATACCGACCGAGGAAGGCCAGGTTACCGCTCGCCATCCTCCCGTCGAGGACGGAGCCGGAGACGATGCGGCAGCCATCGGCGGGCCCCGCAAGGTCCTGCAGCGATGCGCCGATGCGGGTCCGGACGAGCCGCGGTCGCCGAAGCGGCGGGCCCGACAGCGCAACGACCCTGCTGAAGTCCTGGCGACCCGTCAGGAAAAGCCGGCCGATCGCGATCACGTCCTGGTAGCCGATATGCCAGACGCTGCAATCGTGACCGACGGGATGCAGGAAATGGATGTGGGTGCCGGGCAGCCCGGCAGGATG